>Ga0181471_100189_pt1 | contig 18772 bp, 14 predicted proteins | sample InSIn5gowninarea_FD_119083 | JGI IMG/M metagenome (GOLD analysis project Ga0181471, IMG submission 119083) | Clean room microbial communities from NASA Spacecraft Assembly Facility at Jet Propulsion Laboratory, Pasadena, California, USA -... ...
CAATGCCCCATCCGCTCTTGGATTTGGTTTCTCTACTTCTTCCTCATTATCTTTAGTCCTTTGAGTTGTGAGTGGATGAAGTATTTTGTTAGTTTGATCTCATGTTGTTCATAGCCATTTGTAGACTATTCTCTTATGATGTGGATGATATGGATTATTTCGGATGTACACATGTGTTGTGAACTACTTCCTTCTACATGCTAAGTTCAGAGTAATTGTTAAACTGACAATAAGGTGCAATCTTATCACAAGGCTATTTGGAGCTTGGGTAATCTTGAACTATTTCATTTTGCTTTGAGTTCCTTATTGAAAGTAAGTTGTTTGTTAAATCTTCATTGAACTATTTCATGAACTTAATGAATTGCTTATTCTTGTGATTAGACTTAGAGTTAATGCTCTCACGAGATAGATTAGTTTAGAGTAGAGTTAGAATTAGTTTGGTTAGATAGATTAGTTTCTGAGCTAAGACATATTACATTCTTGAGATTTAAGAAACCTACCACAAACCAAACTTTAGATGGTAATGGGTCCATAATCTCGTCAAGCCTGCCATACCAAATGTTCATGAGTCTAATTGGGACTTGCGGAATGGGAAGTGTCTCCCTTTGTTGCGAGGAGGGATTTTTACCCCCATCAACAGAAAGTTTGGAATAGCTCCTCTATTATCCAATGACACCAAGTTGAATTCTAGTAGTGACAAAGAGATGTGATTGTGGTATGATCTAGGAAGTCCTCCATGAGTTGAGAAGTGATAGTAATGTTAAGGTGTCTGTAGGAAGTCAAGGTCTTCGCTGTTGGAAGGAAATTAATTGTTTACCTATAGTTGAAGTAAATACGGTAGCACCCAACTCATATAGCCAAACCTATAGCAGAATGCCCAATTTGGTAGCACTGTAGCCAATCTGGTAGCACAAGCACAAGAGAAATTTGGTAGCGAACCTCCACAGTCTAGTAGTGCAAGCATGAGAAGATATGGTAGCATAGTGAAATTCTAGTAGCGGACCTCTACATATTTGTTCTGGTATCATTAACAAGAATTTTGGTAATGCAAGTTGAGGCCATTCCAATAGCACAGGTGTAAGGTAGCCCGATAGAAAAGGAGAGAAGGTCTAGGGTGGAGTTCCTGTGAACAAGGTACAACATGTGTTGGGAAAATGTATGGACTAAGGAATGGATACGCATTGGCATGCTATAGATCTGGTAGTGCAAACCCATTCTGGTAGTGCAAACCCATTCTGGTATTGCACTTGTAATGAATTGAGGAAACTCTTAATAGAGTGTTGATCACACTAAGATCGGCTTGGAGGGAAAGTTAAGCTTAAAGAATTTTGGTCATTTAAGAAAGCCTTTAAGAGAAATGAACTCCATGTTTCATGGAATGAGTTTTGGTTAATAAAAGAGGTCTATGGGTCCACATATGAGCATACTTAGCCCACATAACCTTATGCAAGGCTGGATGACAAGTGTATGAGATGGGGGCGTTAGATCAAAAAGAAATTCATGTGTTAGTAGGCTGACAACAAGTTGGTTATATAGGAATCTCTTGGGTCCACTCATAAGGAATTTAATCCCTTTTCAATAAAGAAACGTGCAAGATCATGGTCTGCAGTTAATGATAGATCCACAAAGAAATAAGATCCAACACCTTATGACTCCCTCATGTAACTATTTGGTTCTATGGTTAGGTATATATATGAGAGGAAATCTAATTGAGAAGGCATGGTTTTGAAGTAGCATTCCTTGGTTGATATGGTGTAAGAGTTGTAGGAGCCCTAGTGGTAAATTGAGAGTGGATTTGAAGGTAAGGAAGAAATGGTTTTCTCTAGGTATGAGCAGATTAGGGTGAAGTTGCAGGATTCTAAGGATAAATGTGAGAGTAAAGAGTCTCTCAGTAGTTAATATGAGATTGTTGGCATTTGAAACAATGGAGCAAAGCAAAGTTTGTGGGTATGAGTAGAATAGGGTGAATGGTAGGTCTAAGATAAAAAGGAATAGAAAAAAAAGATGAGAAGATGATAAGACATCTTAAAAAACATACTGAGCAAAGGAAATCTGAAATCATGATAGAAGATGCAAGTATGATGGACAATGTGATAGAGTTGACATAAGAAATAGAAAAGAGGAAAAGAAGGAAATGGCTTTATGTTGGGACAGGTTTTTGCAGGTTTGGAATTGTGATATAGTGAAGTGGTGATGGATGGAATCATGAGGGCAGAATGTGTCACAGTATGGCAGAGTTGAAGAAGTTAGTAAATGAGTAAAAGGGCTAGGATAGAGAGTAGAGGTAGAGGACTGACTTGGTTGAAAAAGTTGACGAAGATTATGGAAGAGATCATCTATGAATGATAAAGAGGTCAAAGTTGAATAGTGAAGAAGAGGATTGTGAGATCAACAAGATTTGATGGAGAGACAATATTGAAGAAATTAGTGGCAAAGATGAAGAAGATGGCAAAGAGGAGAAACCAAAAGTGAAGAGGACTATTTTGGTTGGATAGAGATGATAACAGGGGACAAATTTGAAAAGGTTGGTCAGATATAAAGATAGAGGGTAGATATGATGAATAAGATGAACAAGTTGAAGTAATTCATATCAGAGGACTTGTGGCCTTGACAGTTTGGATCTTGTCTACAAGTTGGGTCTTACTACAACCTAGGTCTTGCTTGAGGATTGGTGTTCTCATCACTTAGTTGGAGCTAAGAATTGTAGGTTGGGTCCTGCAATGAGAGTTGGATCTTCCACCTTTCAGTTGGTGCTATAAAACCCTAGATATTGTTGTCTTCCACAAATGATGTAATGGTGTAACATTTTGATACATAATGTACATGATTTCAGATATATATTGTGTACTGTCTTCTTGATGATGCATGCTCTTAAACTTTTATGATTGATGATTACATGAAATATGAATGGTTAACTGATTTGGTTTAATGAAGTAATAAAAAGTTAGTAATAGTATGAAATACTGATTCACCCCCCTCTTTGTATTTCCAACAATTGCTATTAGAGCCAAGTGCCTTCATCAATATTCAAACAACTAGATTGCGATCCTTGAACATCCAAGATGGGCAGACAAATCATTTACTATGTGAATGGAGTGCCTTTGTTCCATGGAAAGGGTTATGAGATATGGAAGGAAAGAATGAGAGCACACCTTATGGAAGTTGGATGTGATGTATGGTTCTTTGTGCTCGATGACTACATTCCTCCAAAGAAGGTGAATACATCAACAGAGAAGAAATCAAGAAAGAATCATTCAATGGCAATAGAAATCTTATTGGATGAACTTTCATCTTCCATAAAAGAGAAGGTTGGACAATGTAGATTGGAAAAATAGTTGTGGAAAAAACTAAATGATCTCTATTCAGCTAAATGGATGGAATATGACAAGGGCATCAAAGAACTATTACTAGATCCTAGCAAGAACAAAGGTATGAATTCTCTTGAAAACGTTGTTGGCCATGAATTTGAAAAAGATGTTAGTGGTTATCATAAGAATGAAGAAGAAGTTGATCTCCAATATCATGGGGATGAAGGATGGGTTTTTCAAGATGAAGAATATGATGATGAAATCCTCATGCATCTGGAAATTGAAGAAATATTACATAAATTGCTTAGACTAAGACAAGTTGATAGAGAGCAATCCAATGCAATCACTATGCTAAAAGAAAAACTTAAGAAGTTTTCTACGATTAAAGAAGAACTCTCGTAGTTGAGCCAAGAAAACAAATTCTTGAAAGATAAACTACAAAACACTCAAAAGGATGAACTAATGACTTATCCTGAAGGTTAAGAAGAAACAAGAGATGTTCAAGGAGAAGAATATGAAGAGTGTATGATTGATCCTATAGCAGAACTTGAGGCAACATTAGAGTAAATTGAGGACTTAAGGAAAACAAGCAAGGAACAAAAGGAACTGATTAGAAATATTGGAAGATGAAGTAGAGTTCAAATCCCTACAAGATCGGTAAGAAAAGATAGTTTGATCAACCTCAAAGTTGAAAAGAGTTCAGCAGATTTTCAAAAATCTATCCATCATAAAAGAGAATATCCTGACAAAAAGGGGATTGGATATGGATCAAATCAAAAGGATCATAAAACTAGTGTAGATAGCTTTGAATTCCAAGACAAATACATAAGTACCACATCATCAAGGAGGAACCAAAAAACTAGGTGTGAAAAGGATTTGAATGGTTACTATTTCTCTTGTAATAAATTTGGTCACAAATCCCTAGATTTCAAGACCTATGGAAGAAGAGAGTATGAAAAGGCTAATAACATAATGATATGTTGGAAATGTAACCATGTTGGTCATATTGCAAGATTCTTCTACACAATTAGATGTTATAGGTGTAATACATTTGGTCATGAAGTTCAATCATGTAGAAAGTCAATTTCTCTATTGACAAAAGAAAATGCTCCTTACAAGGCCCAAATAATGTCTAACCAAGTCTAGAGAATAGAAAATCACTCAAATCCTCAAGAAGATATTAAAAGAGTTGAGCATGTGAACGATCAATATCTGACTCGTAGATGGAGTCAAAGAAGAAAGGAATCTAAACATTCTCAAGCATAAGGGATACTTGTGTACTAGTGCAAGACTGGGACCTTGGCATGAAATTGCAGACCTAAGGGAATGAGATTCTTGGGTGATATTACAAGGTTAAAAAGAAAGTAGCTTTGTTGGAGAATGGATGGTATCTTATCTTCAGATGTCATGAGAGTTTTGACTGGAAGTATTATTGTGACTATAATATTATGACAAGGGCTCTATATTCATTATATGAAGTAGGCACATATGACATATTTGTTTAAATTCTTTTGGTGGACAAGTTGAAGTTTTGATAAAAAAGAGAATATTGTTTGATTGAAATGAATTGAGATAGAATTTAGACCTTAGATTAAGAGTATAATAGACTTGATGTTGAAGTTCCTAAAGAAGGGGTTTTGACATAACTGAAGGAAAAACTAGGATAAAATGAAGGATATTGTGGCATTGTGGAAAAAGCAAACAACTTTCAGTAAGTTGAAGAGCTTTTGATTGCTACAAGTGATGTAAGTGCATAGTATATATTGATAATTATGTCAATGTGTTGGATAGTGTGACAAAAGGTTAAATCCATGTGTATGAATTTTTCCAATACTTGGATTAGATGAAGTAAAGGAAGGAAGAATAGAATCCAAACATTCTCAAACAAGAATTATGTCCTAGGATTATTGTTTGAGTCAAAGGTTGGAGATTGTATACACTTGGATAATATAAATCACCGTGATAAGCGAAATATAATGCTTATTATTATGGAGGAATTGTGAATCCTGGTAAACCTTCTTGCAATGTTGAAGAATATCTTGACAATATTTGTTACAATGGAAAATAGTCGGAGAATTTTCAGAATGTTGATCATGCAGGAATCTTTGCAGCCATGTTAGATATATTGATTGAGAGAAGTGTTGTACCCACAACAACTCCCCCTTTAGTTTGATCATCTATTGGGAAAAGTATAAGGCCCCTATAAAAAATTTTGAATCCTAAACTTATGGAGGGTTTTGATTATGTAAATATGATTAACTGCTCCTACCTTTTTCTTCTGGTGATTGAAGACTTGAAGTCATGTTGTCTTTTATCGATTCTTTGGCTTTGATGGTTGGTTATTGATCTAATCTATCCTTTATGATTTTATGAGTTCTTTGGTGGTTGAATTTACTTTCTATTGGATTCTTTTTTATGGTATGTTCATTGTTAAACTCTTTTGAGTCTCTACCTATCCTTCAGAAGTCCTCCAATTGGTTTGTGATTGCTTACCCTATTCACCCTTCCAATGACCCTGTCACCCTAACTTAGGGTTGTGGTTTTTGACTTCCTTAATAATATTTTTTTCACACGATGAGTGTCCTAATATGTTTAGGAGGTCAATAAGCATACTCCCAAATATTTTCAAGACATTAGCTTTCTGTTTGATCGGGTTTTGGAGGTTGTGACTTTTCAACTACCCCTCAACTTTCACCCTAACTTTTCATACCTTAAGATAAATGGATTGACATGGTACCAATGGTTTTCCCTCCTAGTATGTCTCATGAGCTTATGTTTCAAAGATTATCTCAATCCGTTGAGGAAATCTAAAGTTATCGGTCTGTTAGTGTAGGGTACCGAAATGGGGTATTAATGGTGGTGAGGGCAAATGATCTAAATGTTCCTAAATGTTTGTGAATCAATTATTTGGTGACTCTTGAGTTTCCCTTCACCTATCCTATCCTATATAACCACCCATTTTTTACCCTATGACCTCATTTGTGCAATTAAGCTTTGGAGAGAGTGAGAAGAGCCCAAGAGTGAGAGTTTTACTTGATTTTCAAGAGAAGAGAGGATTTAATTCGAGTTTTCAAGATTTTCCTTTCCATCAAAATTTGTTGAGTGAGAAAAACTTTTCTAAGTATAGAAATTCAAACTTATCACTTATTTCTCAAACAAAAAGAATTCTTTCCATCACTTCAACACTTTTTCTTTCATCGAATTCCATGAGACACACTTTTTCACCACGGATTGAAAAGACTCATTTTCACCTGAATCTCATGAAATACATCTCAAAATTGAATGAAATATGTTTCTTCATGATCCTACATGAAAATCTCATCATATGAAGCCATGTTCATTTTTTCAGTTTTTGGTCGATTTTTCATCGCTCGCACATAATTTTGGTTGTTCAACCAGTTTGTCAAGTTTGTGAGTTTAAGCACTTGCTCAACTTTGAATCACATGAGAACCGAAAATTAAGAAGATAAATTCTCAAAATTCACAATCAAGACTCTGAAAATTTTCATCACTTCTAATTTTCAAGCTATCTTCTAGTGACTCTTCACCTTCCCTGATCACTAGCAGATGGCGGATCTTCGAAAGTTGATAAAATGAGTTCTACTCATCTGAATTCGATTTCACTAGATGTTCTGAGTTCTATGAGACAAAGGGAAGGCATGAGAAAAAATCCATTTTGATATTTTTGGTTCAACCAATTGTGACCCTTCAACTTCCAGTTTGGTTGTCGACCAAAATCTTCAAATCACAATATTTTGGTTTATGCTCATCCGATTTGAAAATTGAAGATAGTTCCAGAAAGATCTCGATTGAGAGAATCCATGGTGAGAAACCCATTTTTATATTTTGAGTGTTTCACCTCTAGAAATCCCTGTGACTCTTCAACTTCCCTTAGGGCTAATTTCTAGCCCATGACCCTGGAGAAATTTTCGAGACATGGGTTTTTCAGTTTTTCACCTAAATCTTCCATTTTCTCTCGAATCTCGATCAAGGTGACATTTTTATTGGTTAATATAGAAAACAACACATTTGGTCTTGAACAGCCATCTTGAACTCAAGTTGAAAAATTTTCTAAGTCATGAAGAAGAATTGGTTTTCGAAAAATTCTAAGTGTCGAATCCATACTTAGCCAATTTTTCATTCAGTTTCAGTTTCATGTGTTACTTTAGCTTACCAAGTTTTCATGAGTTTCCTATTTCAACTAGACTCCAGATACCTTAGACATGATCCAATCAAGAATATGAGACTGGAATCCCCTCGACAGTGTTACTAGCTTACAGTTTGCAGCTTCCAGAGACGGAGATCAGCAATCTGACAGTCGGGAGCCATCTCCCATTGTCCTCCAGAAAGCTAGCACACCTGACCCTCACAGTTTTCCAACTCAGGAAAGTAGGTGCGCTATACTCTATCCAGCAGGTGTTTTAGGGTACCTGACTGAGCCGGGAGGTGGGTTGCGAAGCTAGATTTTGCTCGATTTCAGTTATGTCAGTCCTGGAAGGCAGCGGATCCACCAAGCTAGGGGATCCTCAATCCAGATCGATAGTTGTACAAGATTGAGAAGTTAGTTTTGGGTTTATTGCACCTTAATTACTTATTTTTAGAAAACCTAACCCTCACAGCTGGAAAACGCGTCCCAACAGGTGCGCTAGGCTGAGCAACTTCACCGAGAGATGAGTTTCGGGATGAGTTTTCGACCAATTTCAATTCCGTCAGTTTGTGAGGGTGCCAGACTCACAAGGCTAGAAGAAGACAAAATTTTAAAATCCAATTTACAAATTTTGATACCATTTATTTATTTTATCACGGCCCAGAAGATGAGTTTCAATTCAAAACTGCCTCGATTTTCGAAAAAATCAGTTTCTAGGCAAATTTGGTTGAAATCCAAACTCCTCTGTTTTCGAAATAATTTATGGGTTTTGTTCATCTATTTGATTGGATTCTAATTAAACTTTACAAATTTCAAGAATCCATTAGAATGTGTACCTAGGACCAATTCTTGGTCCAGAGGTGACAGTTGGAACCCTGAGCCCTGAGCCCGAAAAACTCAAATTTTCAAAGTGCTCTGCTTCGAACCAAATTTTAGGGGAAGGTTATTAATGACTAGTATGGGTATTATATGGCCTTATTTATTCCAAAAACACCCCAAAATTTTATTTATTCATGACTCAAGTTGATTTCAAGCATTTCCTTAGACTATGAGTATGGTCGATTCAAGCTTCTCCAAATTTTGTCAGGTCCTTCACAAATTCTTGGGTTTTCTCCCAAAACTCTCCTAATGTATATAGGAAATATATTTAGGGAATTTTCAATCCGAGAAAGCTATGTTTCAATCTCATTTTGAATCTCCCACTCAACTCATCTCCATAATTTTTAAGGAAAAATAAAGTGTTTTAATGAAAACTTTTTCTAATTTAGTTTTCAGAGATGATTTTGCTTTTGATGGAACAAGATGATTGTATTATGACCTATTTTATGTTTCAGGAGCAATATGGCATCAAACTCTATGTTGAAAAGCAAGATAAAGACCGTTGAGGAGCCTGCAAAGGAATAAGGAATGTCTATTTTTTCCGATACTGAGTGTCGAGTGGACAAGAAGGTCATCTTCACTTGGAATTCATTATTTAAAGCATTCCAAGACAAAAAGTTTCAGGTTTTACTATAGGATGATATAAGTACTAAATTAAGAAAATAGATATACAGAAAAATCATCAAGTCTGAGCTACACCGAACAATTGTTAGGACTCTGGTCTTACCATGCCTGGATGTGATTGAGTGGATTACACGGAGAGTGGATCATGAGAATAGAGAAATTCTCAACTTTGAAGATAAAAGTATAGCCATTTACAAAGCATCGATACTTAATCAGATATATCATTTCAAGGGAGCTCATTTCAAAGTCACTATGGAGTGGTTGAACCAAAAGAATGATTATGCTGACTTTCTAACTATTATGAAAGGATGGTGGTTCAAGGGATAGTTCGGGTCCAAGTTTGCATCTGTTGAATAGAAGACTTCCAAATTCAAAAAGAGCATTCAAATCATAGTTATTTTGTTATCCAGAGTGTTCAAAAGGAAGGATGGTTCAAGTTTTTTGGACAAATGGATTCCCATAATCTATCAAATCATCACAAGTTGATCTACATTGAACTAGGGTGAACTCATTTCATCCAATCTTGATCTCTAGCTGAATAAATATCAGAAAGAACATCGGTTCTTCATGTCTTCATATTTACTGGATGTGATGTGTGCCAATATGGAGTTTCCATCTCTTTGGTGGAAATGGGAACCTAGCCTTCTGTCAGTGCATGTTTATTGCAAGATGTTATGGGAGGAAAAATACAAACAGCATTGTGAATTGATATGTAATGGATTATTTTCCACACTTTACCAAGTTCTGTTTGGTGAAGAAGCACCATGTTTGTCTCTTGAAGGACAGAAGATAGTCAAAAAATATGGTGATTGGTATATGACACCAGACGAAGTGTATATTAGGATTGTCGGTAGCACTAAGCCTCCTTACTGGTTGCCACATCTTGTACCTGACACTCTTCTGCCTCAAGAGATAGCTTATCAAACATATGTGAATGGTGTGGTTTCATCTCTTCAAAGGAACAAGAAAGGTATTTGGCCTCCATTTCCATTGATAACAAAAGTTTGCAAGATCGAGAATTTCAAGCAAGCCAAAGATGAGGTTGGTGTGTTAACATTCTACAAATTCAAGGAACTCTATTTCCGTAGACATGATCCCCATGGGAAATTGAAAGAACATCTACAGTAGTTGGCTTTTATTTGGAGATATTCACATGAATACTTGTTTCCAGGGGAACTCAGTCAACAACAGGTGATGGTAAAATCATAGATACCGACCCCAGATCAAATGACCAAGGTTAACAAGGAAGAAGAAATATATAAAGCCAAAGATGAGAAAAACAGAGCCGCTTTTGAGCGGAAGAATATTATCAGGGTCGAGGATGAAGAAGAATCATCATTATCATCATCAATTTCCATGTACAACCTTGACTCAAATAGGGAAGATTCATAGGTGTGATCCCATCAATCTCCTACTTTGATTATGCAAGATATTCCACATCCTAGGAACTTAGAAGAAGTTCATAGCTCACCAATCATAGAGAAGATTCCATTTGAAAGGCATTTAGTGATGCATGAAGAAGAAAATCCTTCCAGTTATAACATAGAATAATTCTTTGATGCCTTCACCTTCAATCTGTATCAGAAGGAAGTAAGTCGAAAGAGAATTCGAAATGAGAAACAAAATGACAGAACTATGAAAGAAATTCAGGAAGAAGTCATGTTTGAGAAAACTGATGAAGACCCAGTGACAGTAGCAACAACATCAACAAATTTATCATAGGCTAGTGCTCATAATGTCACAATGTTGAATAAGAAGCTTTCACAAGAAGAATCAGAGAACATCAAGTTGAAAGATGAGATCATCAGTCTAAAAGAAGAAATGAATAAATGGAGAAAGGTGGAATGTGACATGACTCCGCTCAAAGGAAGTATTCTTGAAAAACAGGAGCAGCTCCATGATGTCAAGATGGAATGTTTCATAGAGATCTAGAAGATGGTTGACAAAGTGAAAGTTTTAGAAAAGCATCTTGAAATTGTATCTCATATTAATCTAAAGATGGGATCCCTGCAAGTCAAGATTGAGGAGCTAGACAAGTGGAGGAGCATAGAAAAGAATGTTCCCAGTATCCTTCAAGTGATTAAAAGTTATGACATATGTTTGCATACTTTGCCTACCAGTGAATGTCAAGAACTAGCTTCTAGATTTGAAGAAAAGGCTAGAAAAAATCTTGCAGGAATGATGGAATTATATGAGAAATTCATATATGATATCCAAAGGTATGTTCAATGGCCTGAGATCAACTTCGAAGATGAACACCCAGTTCATTTTTCCTTCTTACAAGAGCTCAAAGACAGATATGAAAAGATCAAGGCAGAGGTTCAAGAAAAAGAAGTCATATCCAAAGAAGATATACAAGAACTTCTAATTAAGTCTTCAATGGAGTATTCACATTATACAGCTTTTCTGCACAAGTTTGTGATCAGCATGGAAAATTTCAAACAGTGCAATCTTGCCTTCGATGTTAAGAAAGCCCATATCTTCAATTCTCAAGAAGAAAAGATTTTGAATCAACATGAAGCTTGGAGAAAATACTTCCAGAAGAAGGGAGGATAAATTTGTACAATTATTGTAAAAATAATTTGTAAAATGTTGTAATTATTATTTTATATTTTATGTAATTAAATAAATGAGGAATATGAAGAGTCTTCATATTTTCCAAAATTATGTAATTAAAGAGAAGAGAAATTCCAAGGGACACTTTGGGAGTGTGAAAAGCCAAAGGTCAATGTAACCCAAAGGTCACCTTGGAACTCTATATATGTAGCTTTCTCATTTGTGAGAAGGGCCAAAACTTCTCTTCTCATACTTTCTATTGATCGGTGAATGAGAGTAGACTATTCTCCTCATTTTCTTTAGTCCTTTGAGTTGTGAGTCATGAAAGTACTTTTTTGGTTTGATTTCATGTTGGTCATTGCCATATGTGGACTATTCTCTTATGTTGTGAGTAATATGGATCATTTTGAGTGTAAACATGTGTTGTGAACTATTTCCTTCTTGCATGCCAAGCTTGGGATGATTGTCAAACTAGCAATAAGGTGTCTCTGATCACAAAGCTATCGATACTTGGGTAACTTTGAACTATTTAACTTTGCTTAAAGATTCAATATGAAAAGTAATTTGTTCATTAAAACTTCATTGAACTATTTCATGAATTTGATGAGTTGCTTATGCTTGTTATTAGAATTGTTAGAACTACTCTCACAAGATAGAATAGATTAGTTTAGATTAGAGTAGTTTGGTATAATAGTTTATATTTACTTAGCTGAGATATTCTATTATTCTTGAGCTTTAAATCACACCAAACCACAAACTTAGATGGTAATGGGTCCATAATCCCGTCGAGCCTACCATACCAAACGTTTGTGATTCTAATTGGGACTTGCGGAACGAGCAGTGTCTCCCTTTGTTGCGAGGGATTTTTACCCCTGTTAACAAGAAGGTTGTAGAGTTCTTATGATGAGTGATATAGAACTCGGGGTAAAGGTTTTTCAATGATTATCTTGACATGTAGCATTGTTGACCAGAAATAAAGGCCTTGATTCATGACAGACAATAGAGGTAGTTAAGGATGTGTATTCTAATAGGAAGAGTAGTAGCCAAGAAGAGAAGACATCCTGAATATGGTGAATATCTAGTATGGGTGAGCAGTATCCAAGGGAGATCTTAGAATCCCGAATCTAATAATCTAGCCTTATCTCTCAAGTTAAGAGGACCTGATCACTACAAAACCATCTATAATGCTACTATCATCTATCATGTGTTGATGCAGCCTTGAACAAGTCATATTGTTGGAATTGAAAATTCCTAGAGAATCATTCAATACTTGACCTCAGATATGGAAAGAAGTAAGAAAGGGGTAGTTGTAGGCATACAAGGAAGATCTTAGAAGAGTTAGTTGGTGCAGAGCACAAAAGTCAAAGGTAGCCATATCAAAAAACCTAGCAACCAAGAAAGGATAAAAAGCATAAATGATAGGGGGAGTTATCCTCTACAAGCCAGAAAGGACAAAAGCCTTATTGTTAGGAAGAGTTATCTAGGAAGTGGATAGAGAGAGAAGAAACAACAAAGATATCAAGGATAGGGGGATCCTATACCCTTTTCCATTGATGTCAAAGGAGGAGAGGAGTAGTGATGTTGCCATTAATGCCAAAGGGGGAGATTGTTGGCATTGTGAAGAGTGATAGTTAGCATTGATCTCAACATCAATACTTGAGCAAATGAATTGATATCAAGATAGATGATGGAGATGATGTTGGTTTTAAGCAGATGAATTGATATCAAGACAGATGATGGAGCTAATGTCGGTATTGGTATTAACATGATAATCTAATATAGATAAAGATTTGATGATGGCATGAGTGACATGAGAAAAGTTGTTGAAGCATAGCTAAGTAATGATAATATGAATTGGCATGAGATTTGGAAAGTATTTTGGCCCTATTTAGAATGTCTAGAATAGCTCCTCTATGATCTAGCAGAACCAAGTTGAATTCTGGTAATGATAAAGAGAAATGATTGTGGCATGATCTAGGAAGTCCTCCATGAGTTGAGAAGTGATAGTAGTGTTAAGGTGTCTGCAGGAAGTCAAGATTTTGGTTGTTGGAAGGAAATTGATTGTTTACCTATATTTGGAGTAAATTCGATAGTGCCCAACTCATACAACCAGACCTATAGTAGACTTCCTAGTCTGGTAGTGCTATAGCCAATATGTAGCACAGGCACAAGAGTGATCTAGTAGCGCACCTCCACAGTCTAGTAGAGCGAACATGAGAAGATCCGGTAGCATATTTAAATTCTAGTATCACACCTCTACAGAGTTTTCCTAGTAGTGTTGGCCCAAATTCTAGAGGCGCAAGCTGAGGCCATTCTGGTAGCAAAGGAGAGAAGGTCCAAGGTCGAAATCCAGTGAACAAGGTATGACATGTGTTGGGAAAATGTATGGACTAAGGAATGGAGCCACATTGGCATGCTAGAGATATAGTAGCACAAACTCATTCCTCTAGCACACTTGCAATGAATTGAGGAAACCCTTAATAGAGTGTTGATCATGCTAAGATCGAATTAGAGGGAAAGTTAAGCTTAAACAATTTTGGCCATTTGAGCAAGCATTTAACAGGAATGAACTCCATGTTTCATGGTATTACCTCTGGTTAATCAAAGAGGTTCACAGGTCCACATATGAACACAATTATACCACATAACCTAATGCAGGGATGGATGACAAGTGTATGAAATGGGGGAATTAGGTCAAAAATAAATTCATGTGTTAGTAGGCCAACAACAAGTTGGTCATACAGGAATATCTTGAGCCCACTCATAAGGAATTTAAGCCCATATTCAATAAAGAAAAGTGCAAGATCTTGGTCTACAGTTAATGACATGACCACAAAGAAATCAAAGCCGACTCCTTATGACTCCCTCATGTAACTATTTGGTTTGATGGTTAGGTATACATATGAGAGGCAATCTAATTGAGAAGGCATGGTTTTGTAGTATCGATATTTGTTTGATATAGTGTAAGAGATACAACAGCCACAATGGTAAATTGAGAGTGGATTTGAAGGTAAGGAAGAAATGGTTTTCTCTGGGTATGAGAAGATTAGGGCGAAGTTGCAGGAGTTTGAGGACATATGTGAGAGTAAAGAGTCTCTAGGTCTTTGAAAGTAGGTTAATATGATATTGCTAGCATGTGAAACAAGGGAGCAAATGAAATTTTGTGGGTATGAGTGAAATAGGGTGAGTGGTAGGTCTAAGATAAAAAATGATAGAAAAAGATGAGAAGATGATAAGATATCTTGACAAACATAATGAGTAGAGGCAATCTGAAATCATGGCAGAAGTTGTAGGTCTGATGGATAATGTGACAAAGTTAACACAAAAAATAGAAAAGAGGGAAATGGCTTTATGTAAAGATAGGTTTTTGTAGGTTTGGAATTGTGATATAGTGAAGTGGTCATGAAAAGAATCATGAGGGAAGAATGTGTAACAATATGGTAGAGATGAAGAAGTTAGTAAATGAGTAAAAGGTATGAGATAGAGAGAAGAGGTAGAGGAATGAATTGGTTGAAAAAGTTGACAGATGTTATAGTAGATATAATATGATAGTGATAAAGAGGTCAAAGTTGAATAGTGAAGAAGAGGATTATGAGATGAACAAGATCTGATGCAAAGATAGTATTGAAGAAAATAGTGGAATATAAGAAGAAGATGGAAAGGAGTAGAAACCAAAAGTCAAGAGGATTGTTTTGGTTGGACAGAGATGATAATAGGGGACAAATTTGAAGCGGTTGGTAAGAGGTAAAGATAGAGGATAGATCTGATGAATAAGTTGAACAAGTTGAAGTAATTTAGATCAGAGGACTTCTCTCCTTGACAGGTTGGATCTTGTTTGCAAGTTGGGTCTTGCTTGAGGATTGGTGTCGTCATCTCGTAGTTGGAGCTAAGAACTGTAGGTTGGGTCTTGCAATGAGTATTGGATCTCTCACCTTTAAGGTAGTGCTGAAAACCCCTAAAGATTGTTGTCATCTACAAATGATGTAATGATGTAACATTTTCTAACATAATGTACACGATTTTAGATATATCTTGTGTATTATATTCTTGATGATGCATGCTCTTGAAGTTCTATGACTAATGATAACATGAAATATGAATGGTTAACTGATCTAATTTAATGAAGTAAGAAAATTTTAATAATAGTAAGATATATTGATTCATCCTCCTCTTAGTATTTCCAACAAGATCCGGTAGCAGAGGTGTTCTAGTAGCAAATATGTTCCAATAGCATACGAAGGAAGATAACTTCTTGTAGAAGATACTATAAAGAGATGGTGATCAAGGCATAAGTGGAATGATAAAGAAGATTCATGGGTCCACTTTAAGTGGCATCCATGACACTTGGTGTTGAAGATTGGATGGGAAAATGTCCACATATGAGTGAATTCCTTCCATGTTAGTAGATGGGAAAAGTCGACCCCTGATTTTATGGCACTTGTATTTTATGGCATCAACTGGAATGCTTTGGAAACACCTTTGGTCCACTCATAATGAATTGATTCCAAATAGAGTGAAGGAAGGCATAGATAATGAACAAATTATCACTTGGCATTTAAATGTGATGGGCATCCTACAACAACAAAGTAATCTGGTAGAGCTGACTTCAACCCAAGAACATCATGCCTCATGATTTAAGGAATTGGATCAATCAAGATTTCTCATATGAAAATGGTCCACTTACAAACAATATCCATATCCTTTGGCCCCTCCAATCATATGAAGACGTGGGTGACTATTTCATGTGTTGAATGTCTCGGGTCCATGAAGAAGTCCCCTAAATTAAGGAGTTGATAACTTAAACTTCCCATAGGTCCCCTTGGTCAACCAGAAGTCCCTTGTGGATGTATAGATATAGAAGATGAAGATGGTTTAGTAGGGGGGATGCTTGAGGAGTTGTTGACTTGAACGCTATGAATTCATGAGTCGCTAGGACTATTCATGGTGTAACAATAAGTATGCGTTGAGAAAGAGAAGTGTGAATGTGTGATTTGTCTCTAGTTTTAAAATAAGGTTGCAGGTCTGAAAGACAAGGTGACAGAGTTGGAAGGTAAAGAAGAAGAAGGATGATATGAAGAGATCTGATCAAGGGTCATTAGCTACAAATATGTGATGTGTCTAGTTTTTGTATAATGTTGCAAGTCCAAAAGATAGGGTGACAGAGTTGGAAGGTGAAGAAAAGAAGGATGATATGAAGAGCTCTAATCAAGGGTAATCAACTACAAGACAATTGAGGACTGTTGACAGAGTTGTAAAAGTGAAAAAAGTAGAGACAAAGTTGAGGAATACATAGAGAAGTGACTGAGAAGAAGAACAGGGTGAAATGATAAAGAGTTGAGAGAGAATTAAAGAAGGCATAAACCAGAACAAAGAATAAGAAGATTTGTGTCCTAATTCTTTGATAGGTTGTATCATGTCTACAAGCTTGGTCTTGTATTTGAGGACTGGATTCCTCACATATTAGTTGGAGATTATAAATACAAGATGGGTCTTACACTTGAGAGTTGGATTATTCACCTTTCAATTGGAGCTAAAAACATGAATATTGTTGTCTTCCAACATTTGTCTTTATTGACTCAACACTCCCATATCCATTATTATTCTAGATTCATTACCTTTCCTTTCTTCATTCATTGGATGTCTCCTTGATTTCCAACAACCTTGGGCTTTTTGGCCAAACCCATTATAGTTGTAACATCTCATGGTGTGACAACATGTGGCAATATGTCCAAAGTGATTGCATCTCCAATATCTTAGCATTTTGTTAGGGATTCCAACACCTCTTCTTTCATAATGCTCACAATGCAAGGCTTTATGACCAAATTCATTACAAGAGAAACAATAACCATTGAAAGAGTTTTCATATTTGAACTTCTGATTCCACCTTGATGGTGTATCTCTTCTATATTTTCTTTTGAATAAAGAGCTATCTCCTTGATGTCCTTCTTGTTCTAGTCTTTTATGGTTTCCCTTGCTTTGCATAGGTTCTTGATTTATGACTTCACTTTATCCTTTTGAGGATGAAGAACTTGTATCATGCTTTAGGCTAGGAGTCCTTGCATCAAATTCAGATATTTCAACTTTCTAATTCTACCCAAGACCATATTTGTCATTAGGTGGTCTTTGACTTTCAAATATTTCATCCAGGATTGCTAAGATATTTTTTAACTTTACATGTGCATTTTAATTTTCAATTTTCCTTTTGAGATCAACCACTTCCAACTCAAGCTAGTGGTATGAATGTTCTTTTTCAATCAACCACTTCCAACTCAAGCTTGTGGTATGAATCTTCTTTTTCAATCAACAGGCCTTTTAGTACTTCCTCTATTCTCTTGGCTTCCTCAAGTTAAGTCTTTAAATTGACAATGAATTCTCTTGTCTCTTTAAGGTCTTTGGTACTTTTGTTGAACTTTTCATTTATCCTTTTCACTTCATCTGTTGAACTAATAATTTCAGTCTTCAATCTTCTAATCTTCTTTTCTTTATCTTCTACTTGAAATTTTTGTTCTAAAATGACATTTTCAGATGCTTCACTTTCTTCAAGCTTCTTCAACTATTGATTTAGTGCCACATTTTCTTTTTGGTATCTCTCTAATTCTTGTAGGGAATCCATAACTATTCTTCCAAGACGGTCAAAGGCATCCTTATATACTTCCACACTTGAACCATATTCTGGTCCCACACCAATTTCTTCTAATGCAACTATAACCCCATCTTTAATATCCATTAAATCTTCTACTTTATTTAAAGGAGAACAATAAGCAACATCACATTTAGAAATATTGCAATCTGAATGTTTAGGGGAGTTCATACCTCCACTGATGTCTAGGTATTGCATCAAATCCGTGATATAGGTTGCTTTTGTGTCTTGAATTTTAACCTAGTAGAGATTATCTAGCTTTAGCCATAGTTCTTTGGAAGATGTGCATTGCCCAATACTTCCCTTGACTAAACCTAAAAGTCCATCTAGGATGGCCTGTAATTCCATTGAGTTGTTTTTCCTAGATTCTTTTTGTGTTGCAAATTTGGATTGTTTCTTTGAGGGAGTAGGCCCATTAACAATTAATTCCGAAACATCGGATCCTCTTGACCTCCTCCATGAAGAGTAATCTATCTCCTTAAGGAAGGAACTCCATTTGCAGAAGGAACCGCTTGTCCATTCAACTGCATGTTCAAGGATATCCTTCTAGTTGTCAAACTATTTATAAGGAACCTACTTTGATACCAATTTTTGGAAATACTGAGAAGGCCGGGGGGG
>Ga0181471_100191_pt1 | contig 18761 bp, 13 predicted proteins | sample InSIn5gowninarea_FD_119083 | JGI IMG/M metagenome (GOLD analysis project Ga0181471, IMG submission 119083) | Clean room microbial communities from NASA Spacecraft Assembly Facility at Jet Propulsion Laboratory, Pasadena, California, USA -... ...
AAGAACTATGGGTATGTTACCTCCCAAACTGTCATCTTAAGATTAAAGCCCTAAAATCAATGGCAGCCCAAGGATAACTTGAGAGGATGGCCACTATCACCACACCAACCCCTCTTCACTTTAGGCTAGTTCTTCTATAGCACAAGCAGGGCTTCACTAGGGTAAGAATAGTGTAGCTTTAGTTCTAAGGTTCAAGGCTACATTCCAAGAAACGTCTAGGGAAGGGGCATACAAGTACCCGAAACACCCGAAAACGGGGGTACTAGTATGAAACGCCACCGGAATGTCGTTGATCGTACCATACGACATTTCTCGAAATGTAAACGTCGTACAGTATGGCCGACGATGTTTCTGGGGCGTTTTCATGATAAATCACATGTTTCCAACACTTTTTTTGTCTTTTTGGAATCCGTACAACTTGGAAATTAAGTGTGGGTCCCTTATGAATTAGGAAAAGGGTTGATTATTGCCTAATGAAGAGGTTAAGTGAGTTTAGAATGTTCTAGCAATTACTGGTAATGTTAAATTCTTGAAGTAAAAGACCCTTTTACTTAAATTTTTAACATTACCATTAATTGGTCCAAGATGTTTGAGAGTGGTTCCAACCTCATCAGACTTCATACGAAAAAAGTAGAATTTCATAGTCCATTTAGAATTCAGCAGACTTAATAGTTTTAGGATTTCAGGGTTTGCAGGATTGGAGCATTTCCACTGGATTCTCTCATGTATGAGGGTATGGGATTGGTATTAGACTATTAGTGAATACCACCATTTTACGTCATGTAATCATCTATGAGATTTAATAATAAATATAGACATGGTTTTCCTAGTAAAATTCCATTTACGTGTATCATTCATATTGTTTTCAAGAGAATGTGGTATTTTATATATATATATATACCACGTTTCCCCTAACGTGCCCATTTTGGGGGGGTCACGTTTCCAGGACACTGATTTCCGAAACTCGGAAACATTTCCACGTTTCGTGCAACTTAGGTTCAAGTTGATCAGAAGAGAAAGCTACAATAGAATTAAATGTTTTTTTTTAAAGGATGAGAGGATTGTAGATTAGTGTCTTATCAATTGGGCAAATGGGATCAATAAAGGCTAGCTTTCGAGGTTTTGCAACTTGTTGACGATCGGATCAGTGCCCCAGTTTGTGCAAGGCTCACAGGGCACTAATCTGAGTCAACTAATAAGGTCTCTCACCACTGTCACCTCAATGAGAGTCCCTTTGCACTTTAGACTAAGAAGTCGAGGGTATCCCTAAGGTCAAAGGCAAGTAAATCAAAGGCAAGGAGCACAATGAAGTACTTATCAATGATATGGCTATGGAAATTCAAGTACAAGTGTATGATATATGTTGTATGATGTAAACCAATCACATGTAAAACCAAGTATGCAATATCAATAACTAATCATACATGTATTATGCCACAGTGTCATGTTTATTCAAAAGAAGTAAATGTAATCACAATGTGCAATTAATGTCATCAACAAGTAAGCATCATATTCATCATTAGTATTATCAATTAAACAAGTAAACAGTAAATGCTATTAGGTGTCAATCATTCAATATTTCCACATAACCATTAGCCACAAGTTGCTTCCAATTGTTAGTTTATTGTGTTAGTATGTTAGTCCACTTGAATGGGATAGCTCTAGGGTAGGTTAGAGGTGGTTTAGTGGGCTGTCATAGGGTAGGATCAGATCTAATTTGGGTCTGATGTAGGTCTGCTACAGCAGGTATAAGGCAACAAGCAGGCTTAAATAACTAGCAAGATTAGAGGAAAAACTAGTAGGATAGGTTAGGAGAATGTAGGAGATAGATAGGAGGGTTGGAGGGGATGATCTGTAGGGCTGTTAGGACTGTCACAAGGGTAGATCTGTAGGTGTTTGGACAGCTGTAGGTAATGGTAAATGACAGCCAAAAAATCAGCAAGGAATGAATGGAGAAGAAGGGGAGGAGGCCTAGGTAAACCTAGGACTTGTATGGCATCCCTTAGGGGGACTTTATGTGAAGTCTTGTGTGAAGTTTTAGGGCTGATTAGGGACTGTTGTTACAGCAGATAGGACACTTTTCTACAGCCACTAGGGTGATAGGATATGGCTAGAGGAGGATAGCGCTAGGCTTAAGGAAGCTAGTGCTAGGTATTGGAGGTCTTTTGGGGGGTGTGTCAAGGTGTTTCTAGGGTGTGAGAGGAGTGAGTTAGGGCTGTAATTGAGAGGATAGGAGCAGCGACAAGGACCCAAGTGCTAGCACAGGCTTGACAAGTATGAGGAGAGGGTGACTAGTGGGGAAGGATAAGAGCATTAGCAAGAGGATGGGATAGGGAGATGGAAGGAGGGTGGCGCTTACCCTAGGAGGGTAGCGCCACCTGTAAGGTGTATAGGAGCCTTGAGGTGGATTATAGGACTAGAGCTATGGGATAGGGTAGCGCTAGGGGAATGGGGCTTAGGCTTAGGGCTTTAAGCTTGTAGAGAAGTAGTGTAGGGTTGTAGGAGATAGCTAGGGCCTAGCGCTAGGAGGGCAAGGTAGGGATTAGGGTTAGAAACTTAGAAGGTAGGAGAGGTCTAGTGTAACAGAGAGGCGGAAGGTTAGGGTATCGCGCTAGGTTAAGATGAAGATCTTAGAGCTAGCGCAAGGGAAAGAAGACCTAGGGTTTAGGTTTTTGACAGGTAGGACAAGTGCGCTAGGGTTGTAGAGGCTAGCGCTAGGGTTAGACTAGCCTAGGGAGGTCACAAACTAGGGTTAGTGGTAGTCTTCCTAGGGTTAGCAAAACTAGGGTGAGCTCCTACAACTAGGGTTTCATAGATTTTAGAGTTTTGATTCAAGGAGAAGAAGGATAAGACTAATGCCTCTCCTTGGGCAATGGAGTCTAGGTTTAGCTAGGGTTTGTCAAGTAGGTTTAGAAGTCCATATAGGTTATGAGGAACAAGCATGATCCTCCAACAAAACCCTAGAAAGTCACATTTGATATGAGAATTTCACGTGATCAATTCCAAGATGATGTGCAACAAGGAATCCCTACAAGTTATGAGGAACCTGTTGACTGTAGATTTTTATTGATGCCAACACCAGATTGTAGATTGTCCTTGATGCCAACAACAGATGTTGGAAGCCTTGTATCTGATGATGATGATGTGTGACCCTTGCAGTGGTCACAGTACGATGCAGCTTGGATGATGATGGCCATGGTCATGACCTTGTTGGAGCCCCTAATGATGGATGACTTTGATGGATGCCTGATGATGGATGGATGGTGATGGTGGTGATGATGGTTCGTTGTTGTCCTTTGAGGACCCTGATGATATGTATGATGGTGATGGTGGAGCCCATGCATGGTGATGGTTGCTTGATCATGGCTTTGGAGCCATGATGCTCTGTGATGGTTGTTGCCTAGATGAGCCCTGGATGATGGTGATGGAGCCTCTTTGATTGATGATGGAGCCCTCTTGTTTGATGATGGCTTGAAGCCATGATATTGCCCAGTGATGGTTGCGCCTGGATGATAGAGCCCTTGTGATGGGTTGAACTCTTGCTTGATTGAGGATCTCTTACCTTTGCCCCTTCACCTTACCTTAGCCTCTTCATTCCTTTACCTCACCTAGCCTTGCGCCATCCCTTATCCCCTTGCTCCTTTACCCATTCACCTCATCTACCCTTGCACTAGCCCCTTCTACACTTGCAAACCCTTCCTAAACCCTAACGCTACACATCTAACCCCTTCCTACACATAACGCTACCCTACTAGCCCTTCCTAAACCCTAACGCTATACCTTCTAGCCCCTACCTACTCATAACGCTACACCCCTTTACCCTTCCTCTACATTACGCTAGCCTTACCTACTGTTTCCTTATACACTACACTAAGCCCTTTCCTATCCCTTAACCCTACTTCCCTACTTACGCTAACCCTATTCCTAGTAAAACCCTAGCCTACCCTAACGTTAGCCTATCCTAACGTTACCTTGCTCGTAAAGCTATCCCCTCTCCTTAATCCTAACCTAATACCTAGCCTACATAACCCCAAACCCTTCCTTACTATTGCGCTAGCCTATTCTACCCTAGATTCCCTATATATAACCCTTCCTCCTCATTTCAAAGCAAGCAAGTTTGCTAATCCTTATAAAGGAAGTTCGCTAGCACTTGTACATTCTTGTACAAGGTTTGCTAGGGTTTAATTTGAAGAGAAACGAAGTGCGCTAGGTTTGACTTGGAGACTTTGTTGGTTTGAAGAACACTTGGAGGACCTTGCTACTTTGGAGGACTTGGACTATGGTGCGCTATACTTGTGTTGGTTACTTGGTTGGTTTGATGACTCTTAGAGGATAACGCTTTGGAGGATATTGCTATATTTGGAGGACATTGCTATGTTTTGGTGACTTTGCTATATTTGGAGGCTTGCACTATGATGCCCTAGCTCTAGGTTGATATCATGGAGGATATTGCTATATTTGGAGGATTTGTGGAGGCTTGTTTGCCATGAGGGTTTGCTACATTTGAAGGTGATTCTTGAAGGATGATGACTTGGATACTATGCTATGTTGGTTGATGACTTGGAGGGATTGCTATACTTGGAGATGATCTTTGGTTGATGACTTGGAGGGATTGTTATGTTGGTTGATGGCTTGGAGGCTTGTTGCTAGAGTTTGGAGATGATGATCAGATGGATGGATGAGCAGTAGCTGTGGCAGTTTTACTTTCATATTCTTCATGCAAGCTGGAGCTTGCTACCCTTGAGGGTTGGATTCCTCAAACCACTCTTGGTTGGAACCAAGAGACACAAGCTGGGTCTTGTAAAAGAGTTGGTGCTCTTATTATCAGTTGGTGCTGAGAAAATCCGCGAAGATAGAGATCTTCCACAGCTTATTGTATTGAATGGTTTTTATCAATGAATATATTATTGAGTTTCCATTTACATCTGGTGTACCTTGTCTACATGGTTGATCTACTGTTACTATGCATTTATATTAATAAATATTGTGTATGCTACTTAAAGACTGGTTGTAAGAAGTTGTTGGGAAAAGTGCGAAAAATTGGTAGAAGTGTCCACACTGATTCACCCCCCCTCTTAGTGTGGGTGTTGTGTCCAACAGAACCGACAAGGCCATCCAAGGCAATATAGGCTTGCAAGACAAGAGGGAGACAGACACATGGAAAAGCTATCCCGAGACAAGCTTCTCTTATGCGATAATACCTACAATAATTCCAATAGCATATGGCCACGCTAGACATATACATCAAGTAAAATGAACCATAGTATCATTCAACCAACTAAGAATAGATAAGAGAATCACGTCCTAGTCAAGAGACAACAAGTACCTCATGAAATGCAAAACCAGTATCACAATGCAAACCAATGACAAGAAGTAGTGCATCCTTTCTCCAAGCCAAAGATAGAAACCAAGCCAAAAGAGGCTAGCGAAAATCTCCTTGTAATCTCCTCTTATGATGATTTACAAATGAATATGAGAGGCTCTATTTATATGAGGCCTCTTCCACAATATGAGAATTCTTTACAATATTTAATTCATCTTTAAGCTGGGCGTTGTTGATGATATAGCAGCTTCGGAAGATATTCTATGGAGTTTATCTTGTGTAAACCATTAAAGATGACCCTACATTGTATATTGTAATGTCGGCTCTTATATTATTGTGAAAGGTTGCAAGTCAGGTCGGCCCAGTTAGGTCACCTGGACTTGTATAAATAAGAGCTTAGACTTGTCATTTAGATCATTCACACACTTTGGAGTTCTCTCAAGTGGTGCGCTATCTTTCTAGGGCTTGCGCACTTGAGGAGGAGAGACGTAGGGTTTATCTGTTGGTTTGAGCTAGGCTATATATTTGTTGGTTATCTTCTTCTTCAAGGGAGATCTTCATCGTTGACATTGTACTTAGTTGAATCTATAATAAAAAAGTTCTGCTGGGTTTTCTTCCCCATGAGGGTTTCCCAGGATAAACTGTTGTCTCGTTTTTGTGCTTGGTTTATCATGTTATGTGTAAATGAACATTAACCTGGTAAAATATCAACATGGTATCAGAGCGGTTTTGAAAGAAGGCAAGTTGCAGAATTAGGGTTTACTCTCAAACCCTAGGACGAGCATATCAAGGTGATATCTCCCTCTACATAGCTGGCGTTCAAGTCTATCTTCATCATCAAGACCTAGCACAACCTTTTGTGGAAGGAAAAGCAAAATCGTTGAGGAATTAGGGTTTCTCCAACAAACCCTAACCCTAGCACTACAAGGACAAGGAGCTCTAGCGTTGAAAGAAGTAACCCTAGCGCTGCAAGGAAAAGCTCTAGCGTTACAAGAAGGACAAGCCTAAAGTGAAGAGGGGTTGGTGTGGTGATAGTGGCCATCCTCTCAAGTTATCCTTGGGCTGCCATTGATTTTAGGGCTTTAATCTTAAGATGACAGTTTGGGAGGTAACATACCCATAGTTCTTTGGTCAAAACTTGTCGATTAGTTCGTATGGAAAAACCTCTTTATCCGCTGGCTAGCCCAATGTTTCTCCTATGCCTTTAGGTTGTTTCCAAGTCTATTTAAGTGACATCTTAGGCCTTTGTTAAGGGTTCAAAACCTTGTTCTCTTACCCTCAAGATTGTTGATTTTAGCAGCATCGTGAGGCATTCTCCCAGCCATGGACAATGGGAGAATGCAGGACCCTTATCTTGGATGAGGGTAGATCTGGACATGGTCCAGATGGACTTGATCGAGGAGGATCAAGTAGTCCTAGTTCGTGACTAGGTAAATCCTAGCTTACTTGGTAAGCCTAGGTAGAACGATGCTGGTTCTGTCATGGTCCTATCCTATGGATGAGGACAACTTGGTTTCGGGACCAGGTGGACTTGGTCATGGACAAGTAGACTTGATCTTGGATCAAGTGACCTAGACTGGGTCTAGGTAGATGATGGGACCTACTCCTGCTCACAGTCTTCGAGATGGACACTGGTCATGCCTCAAGGGACTGGCCACCCCTTGGTACGAAGACATAGTCACTTAGCCCACTTGTGGGTAAGTGGTAAAGACTAGAGAGGAGGTAGGGTCCACATCATGGACATGAAGATCTTCCTTGATATGATGAAGATGGAGCTAGAGATGGCACGTGGAACCTTGTCGTGAAGAATGAAGCTCGGAGGAACCTAACGACTCACTCAAGAAGAAAACACCAAGCCAAGAAAGCCTAACGACTTTGTAAAAGGAGTTGACCAAATGTTGTAATAATATAATATTATATTGAGGAGTGAAACCCTAGGTCGGCTAGGGTTAGTTAGACAAGCCTTGGTGGCTTGCTATAAGTAGATGAGCCTAGAGCTCATTCTATAGACTCACTCACTCACAAATTCTCTTGAGTGTCTCTCCCCCTCATTGCGCACCTTAGGGTTTTAGCGAAATTGAGGAAAGGAGAGTTTCGACTTGGTGAAAGGCTTTGGTTGGTGGAGATTCTTGTTTGGAGGGTTGCGCTAGGTGGAGGAGAAGAGTCATTATCCTTGTGGAGGCTATCGAAGTGAAGAGAAGACCTAGCGAGGCTAGGGTTTGTCTATTCTACTCTCTCTCTCTCTTATTATGTTATCGTCCCATAGAGGACCTTTGTATTTGCTCTTATGAAGCTCATCTGAATATTCAGGAAGAATTCATACTGGGGTTTTCTCCCGAAAGGGTTTCCCCAAGGAAAACTTTGTGTCTGTTGTTTATGCTCTTTACTTTACTGTACATTGCTCTTACTGGTTATTTACATGCTCTCTGGTTAATGCTCTTGGTTATATGATGTACTACTCAATAATTTAAAAGATATTGATATTGTCTGGAAGCTCCAAATCGTAACATGGTATCAGAGCTTAGGGCGTGAAGAGCTCAGTATCGTTAGCTACTTGAGCCTGTGTTGGTCCTAAGAAGAGCATTGAGCATTATAACCAGTGTATAGTAAGAGTGAAAAGAGCTAGGGTTTCTAACCTAGAGCACTATGATGACTTCAATCCGATCTGAACACAGATTGGAAGGATCTTCCAACTTCAACAATTGGAAGGCTAGGATCATAGCGATCCTTGAAGAGCATGACCTTGATCAGTATGTGATAACAGAAGTAGCCGAACCTACCTCTGCTGCAGGACGGGCTAGCTTCAAGCGAAACCAAGGAAAAGCAAGAAGAATCCTTTACGATTCTGTGAAGGAGAATATCATGTCGATTATTACTCCTCTGAAGACAACGAAGGAATGCTATGACACTTTGGTCAAGCTATATGAAACCAAGTCTACCAGTCAGAAGAGACTCTTGAAGAGTCAACTTTGTTCTTTGAAGATGGAAAGCGATGAGTCCGTGAACTCCTTCTTTACGAAGATTTCCAACCTCAAAGATAAGTTACTTGCTATTGGTGTGAGTACCGATGATGATGATCTTGTTCAGATTGTATTTGATGGGCTGTCCCTTGCTTGGGAACAATTTCTGGTTGCTGTTAATGGCCGTGGAGTCGAGCCATCCTTTGAGAAGCTTTGGCACGATTGTCTGCACGAAGAAAGCAGAATCAAGACTAGAGCTGGTCTTGTTCTTCAAGAAAACCTTGCTCTTGTTGCAAACATGAAGAAAGGAAAAGGAAAGAAGTTCCTTCAGAAGAACAAAGGAAAGGGCATCCAGAAGTCGAAGTCTGATATGTCGAAGATCATCTGCTATACCTGCAACAAACCAGGACACTATTCGAAAGATTGCTTCAGTGGGAAAAGGAAAGGTAGACATCATGCATCTACAACCGAAGCAAGTGAAGAACCTCAGGGCAAGAGGTCGAGGGAATCTAACACAGTCTAGCAGAAGAAGAAGCAGATCATTCTCATCTCCGCTCTTACGGTATCTATCTCCAACAGCAAGGAAACTTGGTTGGTGGATAGTGGGGCTTCCAGACACATGACGGGATACCGTTGTGCCCTCACCGATTTGACGGAACATAAATCTTCCCTTGAAGTCGAAATGGGAGATGAGACCTCGTATTCAATCCAAGGGATTTGATCTACTTCGTTCAAATTGGATTCCGGTACAGATTTGAAGATAATCGAGATTCTGTACGTTCTTGGTATAAAGAAGAACCTCCTAACGGTATCAACTTTAGATGATAAAGGTTTTCGGGTAACCTTTATGGAAGGCAAGGCCCTTCTATGTCACAAGGATAGCTCTCTGGAGTCAGCTATCGAGATTGGAGTCCGAGTAGGAGGCCTCTACAAGCTTCTTGGTCATCCGATTTAGGCATTGGTGCACAAGACAGTGAACCTATGTGAGCTATGGCATCGCAGATTCGGTCATCTCCATTATGGTGCACTTCCCAAACTGCAGAACAATGTTACAGGTATGCTTGATATTTTAAATTATCATGATGGTGTTTGTAGAGGATGTGTTCTTGGTAAAAATGTTAAAAGTTCCTTTCCTAGCAGTAGCAGAAGATCCAAGGGGATCTTAGATCTAGTACATTCAGATATCTGTGGTCCGATGTCAGCTCAGTCCCTGTCAGGGTTTCTTTACTATGTCCTCTTCATTGATGACTTCTCGTGGAAGACTTGGATCTTCTTCTTGAAGGCCAAGAAGGAAACTTTTGGAAAGTTTCAGGAGTTCAAGGCACTGGTGGAAAACCAGTCTAGCAGAAAGATACGTGCCTTGAGATCAGATAATGGAGGTGAATACATTTCCGGAGAGTTCAATGATTTCTGCCGAAAAGCAGGAATTAAGAGGGAGCTGACAGTACCTTACTGTTGGTCAGTTTGAGCCTTGCATGGTTGTTTGAGTCTTGTGTTTGTCATTGATGTCAACTGAGTCCTTGATTGAGGTCTTTCCTTTGTTTAGGCCCCTTTGTGGAGCCCCTCGTGAGTGTTTTTTGTTGTGGTGTCTGGGAGACCTTTTCCTCAGATTCAAGCCCAAGTTTGAAGCCACTTGGAGCCCTTGAAATGAGTCAAAAGCCCCTCTGGGTGTGTGTGTGGGCTGTCCAGTCATTATTTTATTATTTCTTATGACCAATATTTCAATATTTTCCTAAAACCCTATTTCCTCCTAGATCACTATAAATAAGCCTCTCATTCTTCATTTCTCCTCATCCTCTTTGCTCTCCTTCTTGGGATTTTGTCTGTTTGAGAGCAAGAGTGCTTCTTGCAGGTGACGTTGGACTTTTGGCTTGTTTGGTTGGTGGAGAAAGCATTGCGCTACTCAAGTTTTGTTCTTCTTCTTATCAGGTGTGATCCTTCCATAATGTTTGTGTAAAGGTGATTACGTTGGTTTTCTTCTATTGCTAAAACCCTAGCGAAATTTCTGCTTACCCTAACTAAGCCCTAGCGCAAGTTTTGTTTTAGCCTTTCTTCCCTCTTGTGTTAAACCTAGCGCTACCTTTTTGCCCTAAAATCCTAGCGACCTTCCTAAACCCTAGCTCTAACCTGCTCTCAACCTAGCGAGCTTTCTAACCTTAGATCCTAACCCTAGCGAACCCTCTAAGCTCTTGTCCTAGATCCTAAAACCCTAGCGTTAGTTGTCTCTAAGCCCTAGAACACTCCCTAAGCCTAGCGTTAGTCCTCTCCTAGCTTGTTTAGCCTTAAGTTCTCTCTCTAAAACCTAGCGTTGCCTTTCCTCACTCCTTAGCTCCTCTACTTAAGCCTATAAGTTCTAGCGTTAGATTCCCTCCTCCTCTCTAGCTCTTGCTCTACCTTCCTAAGACCTCCTTCTTCCTAGCGTTGGCTTATATCCTATAAACTTGCATCTCTCTTAGGTTTCGACCCTCTCCTTCTAGTCTTTCTCCTTTCTAGTTTAGGCTCTTACCTTAGACACCTTCCTATTTAGTTTCGACCCTTCATTAGGACACCTTCCTACTTAGTTTCGGCCTAGTACTAGTCTTGTATTTCGGCCAGCCTTGTGTGCTCTCTCTCCTTCTTATTTCGGCTCTCCTGTCCTCATCTCTTTATCAGTTTCGGCCTCTCTTGGGTTGTGTGTTTCACCTCTGTCTCCTTTCTATTCTTGAGTTGTCTTTGCTTGTTTTCTCATAGCTTGCTTGTTGAGTCTTTTCTCTGAGTCTTCACAGTTTCATTGTGTCTTGAGGGGTTTGTCAGTCAAGTGAGTTCCTCTTGAAACTGTCACATTGACAGTTGTTTGCAGTGCTTGCACTGAGTTGGTCTTGAGTCTTCCTCTTTAAGTCTTTCTTTCTCATTTATCATTCCAGGGTGGTAGGGTGGTGCTAGGGTCTACTCAGTAGGCTTATAGGGGTTGGTGCCCCTTCCGGTTGGTGCCGGAAAGAAAATCTGTATTAAAGGAGTCTTTGTTCTCCATAAGTAAATTATAAAGGGGTTGTTGCCCCTGCCAGTATTTAATCCTGGCGAAGTAAATTCTGAAGTTAGTGAAGCTTCCGTGGCTTGGTGTCCATATGGTTTGATTCTTTTTGTGTATAATGTGTAAATGATAATGTATGTAATAAATGTTAATAACTGTTTCATTGGTTAAATTTGTGATTAATAGTTCATATCTCATTTGATTAAGTTAAACTTGTGATTATTGGTACATATCTCATTCTGATATAACTCTTGTTTATAATTATCAGTTGTGTTGAATAATTTATTTTGAATCAATAAGTGTTGCTAAACAGTTTGGGTTTTGAAGGTTAAAGTTAAGTAAAAACAAGTCTACACTGATTGACCCCCCCTCTCAGTGTCAACAATTGGAATCAGAGCGGGTTCTTTCAGAGTAAGCCTAACAGCTTGGAAGTGATCCTTCAGACATCATGGAAGAAGTTCCATCACATCAGTATCGTCTCGTTAGAGAGTGGAGAATGAGTTTGCAAAATCACCTCCGGTACATAGGAATTTGGAAATCAGTGGAAGACGGATATATACCTCCAAAACGGGTGAAGTCAGTAGCACAAAAGGAAGCAAAGAGAAATAATGCATTGGCCTTGGAAATTATTCAGAAAGATCTGTCAAAGGCTATGAGGGACAAGATGAAGACAATTACATCAGCAAAGGAATTATTGCTCAGTCTTGAACAAATCTACAAAGAAGATGACGAAGAAGATGAAGAAAAACTTCTGGAAGCTGAAGCAGAAAACAAAATGAGGCAGTCACAATAGTTCGACTCTGAGAAACCAAGCAACACAGGAATGTCCGACTCCGAGGAACCAAGCAACACAAGAATGTCCGACTCCGAGGAACCAAGCAACACTGGTAAGTATATATGTAACATCTCAAAACCTCCTGTTGATTTCGTTGAAAACGATTGTCCAAAAATTGAAAAATGTTTTTATAGTCATTATAATTCAGAAAGTGAAAATGAAAAGTCAAAAGTTGAAAGATGTTTTCATAGCCATTATAATTCAGAAAGTGAAAATGAAAAGTCAAAAGTTGAAAGATGTTTTCATAGTCATTATAATTCAGAAGGTGAAAATGAAAAGTCTACATGTTATTCTGATCATACTAGTTCTGATTTTGAAGATGATGAATGTGGTAGAAAGTTTAGAAATAAATTCCGTGAGAAAAACTCTTTAGACAAAGAATGTGATTCTTCTAACAAAAATGATTTCAGTGATAATGATAGCAACAGTGAAAGTGAACCAGAAAAACTAATATTCATGGCTATGAATTCTACAAAAGCTCCAGAGAGTATTATTTCCAAAGATGAAGGTGACTTAACAAAACAACTTACAAACTATCAAGATGAACTTGAGAGAATCAGTTTGAAGTGCAAGACTCTCAAAGAAGAAAACAAATATTTGATCAGAGAAAGAAGAAATTTTGAACTACAACTTGAAGTATCGAGAAGAGATAACGAAAGGTTGCTGCAACAGCTACAAGAAAGAGAACGGGTAATTGAAAGATTGCAGGCAGAAATTATCTCAGAACGCCAACTGAACAAAGCAACTCAACAACTTAACGAGATGATCAGCAATCAGAGACCTCCTTCAGATAAGATAGGTCTTGGTTACGAAAAGCATCAAGAGAATATAGATTCCAGCTCGCAGCATCATGAGAAGAAAGGTAAAGAACCACAGTTGATTCCTCTGTCCAATCAATCAATTCTTGGACCACCTCCTTTGCTACATCAACTAGTTGAACAATCTCCTCGTCAACATCGACGGTCTCAGCCACCTCTTCAACGACATGAGCAACCTTCAAGTCAACATCAAAGATATCAACCACCTCGAAGAAATACTTTTCCAAACTTCGCTCCCAGGTACAATTTTAAGTTTAATGGTCATTGTTTTTATTGTGGAATTTTTGGACATAGAATTGCTAATTGTTTTAAAAAGAAAAATGCTGAACTTAGATTTTCTAGAATGAAGTTTGAGTCTTTGAGTTCAGAGATTGAGTACCCCAAATGCAGCAATTTTGGGCATACAACTAATAATTGTAGGCCAGATATACAAAGAAGCTATCAGACAAACTGGGTCAGACAGGGAAGCCAAAGTCATCCAGAACGCTATGAATGTAATCTTGCAATCCAAAAGGTTGAAAGGGATAAAATCCCATGGTATGTGGACAGTGGGTGCTTCAAGCACTTACAAACATGATAGCAGATTATTGAGCAGATGAGTCAGTGAGCCGAGATCTCACAACAGCTAGTTGACAGGTCCACAAGATCTGTGGTTTCGGTATTTCTTCCAGTTCTGAGAGCAGTTCAGACATTCTTGCAGATACTCTGGCAGTACTACATTCTTGTATGGATGATGATGATGATTGCTTGCTATTGAGGATCTTGATGATGATGTAGCCTTTGATGCTGGTGGAGCCCGTGATGATAGATGACTTTGATGGAGCCTTGAGATGGATGTTGGATGTTCTCTGATAGAGATTGCCTTAGAGGCGGTCACACTTGTCCTCCATGCTTGTTGATGATTGATCTTGATGATGCACATGATGATGATTACTTGATCGTGACTTTGGAGCCATGATGCTCAGTGACAGTTACTGCCTGGATGAGCTCTTGATGATGACAGAGATAGAGCCTTTGCTTGATGATATAGCCCCTGGTGATGGTGGAGTCTCTTTGGTTCAGTGGATGCATATGGTGATGATAGCTATGATATATGACGGATGATGGTTCATGATGATGTACGATGATGATGGCAGCTATGATGTATGATGGATGATGGATCATGACTATGATGTATGATGATGATGGTCATGGTTGTGACCTAGATGATCACTTGATGATGCCCTTGGAGCTATGATATGTGAGGAGCCTATATTCCATGATCGTGATGATTCTTACCTGGATGATAGAGACACTTGATCCTTACAGCAGAGGCACTTGATATATATGTAGATGTATTGGCACGAGTTGTGTGGATAGTCTTGGAATGACTAGTTTGAGCATTAGCAGATCTCTTGGTTGATTGACGAAGTACCATCTTCATCAACTACTCTTCTTCAGCTTCCATCTTCATCAACTACAACCTTCATCAGCTTCAGCTTTCATTCAGCTTCAGCTTTCATTCAGCTTCCGCATCCAGCTTCTTTCAGCCAATTACCCTTTGCCATTGATGCCAAAGGGGGAGAGATGTTCAGGGGGAGAGATGTCCTTGTTAGGGGGAGCTCACCCTGAGGGGGAGCTTGTTGTTAGTTGTCATCAATGACAAAAGGGGAGATTGTTGGTCAGTCTGAGCCTTGCATGGTTGTTTGAGTCTTGTGTTTGTCATTGCTGTCAACTGAGTCCTTGATTGAGGTATTGTCCTTTGTTTAGGCCCCTTTGTGGAGCCCCTCGTGAGTGCTTTTTGTTGTGGTGTCTGGGAGACCTTTTCCTCAGATTCAAGCCCAAGTTTGAAGCCACTTGGAGCCCTTGAAATGAGTCAAAAGCCCCTCTGGGTGTGTATGTGGGCTGTCTAGTCATTATTTTATTATTTCTTATGACCAATATTTTAATATTTTTCTAAAACCCTATTTCCTCCTAGATCACTATAAATAAGCCTCTCATTCTTCATTTCTCCTCATCCTCTTTTCTCTCCTTCTTGGGATTTTGTTTGTTTGAGAGCAAGAGTGCTTCTTGCAGGTGATGTTGGACTTTTGGCTTGTTTGGTTAGTGGAGAAAGCATTACGCTACTCAAGTTTTGTTCTTCTTCTTATCAGGTGTGATCCTTCCATAATGTTTGTGTAAAGGTGATTACGTTGGTTTTCTTCTATTGCTAAAACCCTAGCGAAATTTCTACTTACCCTAACGAAGCCCTAGCGCAAGTTTTGTTTTAGCCTTTCTTCCCTCTTGTGTTAAACCTAGCGCTGCCTTTTTGCCCTAAAACCCTAGCGACCTTCCTAAACCCTAGCTCTAACCTCCTCTCAACCTAGCGAACTTTCTAACCTTAGATCCTAACCCTAGCGAACCCTCTAAGCTCTTGTCCTAGATCCTAAAACCCTAGCGTTAGTTGTCTCTAAGCCCTAGAACACTCCCTAAGCCTAGCGTTAGTCCTCTCCTAGCTTGTTTAGCCTTAAGTTCTCTCTCTAAAACCTAGCGTTGCCTTTCCTCACTCCGTAGCTCCTCTACCTAACCCTATAAGTTCTAGCGTTAGTTTCCCTCCTCCTCTCTAGTTCTTGCTCTACCTTCCTAAGACCTCCTTCTTCCTAGCATTGGCTTATATCCTATAAACTTGCATCTCTCTTAGGTTTCGGCCCTCTCCTTTTAGTTTTTCTCCTTTCTAGTTTAAGCTCTTACCTTAGACACCTTCCTATTTAGTTTTGACCCTTCATTAGGACACCTTCCTACTTAGTTTTGACCTAGTACTAGTCTTATATTTCAGCCAGCCTTGTGTGCTCTCTCTCCTTCTTATATTGGCCCTCCTGTCCTCATCTCTTTATCAGTTTCGGCTCTCTTGGGTTGTGTGTTTCACCTTTGTCTCCTTTCTGTTCTTGAGTTGTCTTTGCTTGTTTTCTCATAGCTTGCTTGTTGAGTCTTGTCTCTGAGTCTTCACAGTTTCATTGTGTCTTGAGGGGTTTGTCAGTCAAGTGAGTTCCTCACTTGAAACTGTCACATCGACAGTTGTTTGCAGTGCTTGCACTGAGTTTGTCTTGAGTCTTCCTCTTTAAGTCTTTCTTTCTCATTTATCATTTCAGGGTGGTAGGGTGGTGCTAGGGCCTACTCAGTAGGCTTATAGGGGTTGGTGCCAGAAAGTAAAACTGTATTAAAGGAGTCTTTGTTCTCCATAAGTAAATTATAAAGGGGTTGTTGCCCCTGCCAGTATTTAATCCTGGCGAAGTAAATTCTGAAGTTAGTGAAGCTTCCGTGGCTTGGTGTCCATATGGTTTGATTCTTTTTGTGTATAATGTGTAAATGATAATGTATGTAATAAATGTTAATAACTGTTTCATTGGTTAAATTTGTGATTAATAGTTCATATCTCATTTGATTAAGTTAAACTTGTGATTATTGGTACATATCTCATTCTGATATAACTCTTGTTTATAATTATCAGTTGTGTTGAATAATTTATTTTGAATCAATAAGTGCTGCTAAACAGTTTGGTTTTTGAAGGTTAAAGTTAAGTAAAAACAAGTCTACACTGATTCACCCCCTCTCTCAGTGTCAACACTTACAACCCTCAGCAGAATGGGGTTGCAGAAAGGAAGAACAGAACAAAACAGTATGCGAGGCTGCTAGAGCCATGATGTGTGATCAAGACTTGCCAGCTTCGTTATGGGCAGAAGCTGTTGGTACCACTGTATACGTTCAAAACAAATGTGATCATGCCATATTAGATCAAAAGACTCCTGAAGAAGTCTTCGTCGGTGAGAAACTGGACGTTGGGCATCTGAGAATCTTCGGCTGCACAGTCTATGTTCATGTGCCGAAGGAGAAAAGAACAAAGATGGACCCCTCAGGAAAGAAGGGTATCTTTGTTGGATACAATGAGACATCTAAAGCCTATCACATATATGTTCCTGGTCAGAGACAGATCGAGGTCAGTCGAGATGTCACGTTTGATGAGGATGCTGCTTTCTTGAGATCTAGAGAGTCTCACTTGGATGTGGAGACTGAGGAGCCTGAAGCTCCCAAGGATGTAGAGGATCCTATTCCTGATTCTCCTTGTTTAGATGTTCAGAGGGAGGAACATTCAGATCATGTTTCGGATGTAGTGGATCCTGTGGAGCCAGTATTGCCTCTGGAGAGGCCCGTATTTGCACCTCCTGTGAAGAGGAGGCCAACTTGGTTACGAGAGACTCTGCAGGAAGCAGAGAAACATACTGCTCCACCTGGCACTTTCAGAGAAAGTAGAAGACCTCAGAAGTTTTCTGGATATGTTGCTCAGATGAGCCATATCATCGATATCGAACCATCCTCCTATGAGGAAGCTGCAGGCCAGTCAGTCTGGCGAGATGCTATGATGGAGGAGTACCAATCCATCATGAATGATATCTGGGATGTTGTCTCGAGACCGAAAGGGAAGTCTATAATAATTTCCAAATGGATCTTTAAGATCAAGCATGTAGCTGATGTTGACACTGAGAGGGGGGGTGAATCAGTGTTAACCTGTTTTTTACTTCTTTTTAACCTTTCAAAACAAACTTGTTAGCAACACTTATTTATTCAAAATAAACTTGTTCACAACAACACATAATCTAGACAAGAGATGTATTCAAAATGAAGTATGTACCATCAGTTACAAATTACAGTTATGTACCAGTAATTACACTTTACAAAATATACATTTATCAATTAACTTCTATACATGACATTCATTATATTTCATTTATCATTTGATCATTAACATTTATAAACAATAAACCATGAAAATCATCAACCACATGAACACAAGATTTTTTACGTGGAAACCCAGTGACTGGGGAGAAAACCACGGAAGCTTCACTAACTTCAAAATTTACTTTGCCAGGATTCAACTCTAGCTGGGGTAACAACCCTTTACAGTTTACTTGACGGAGAACAAAGACTCCTGTGATACAATTTACTTCCCGGTATCACTCGGAGGGGCACCAACCCCTTACAAGCCTACTGAGTAGGCCCTAGCACCACCCTACCACCCTGGAATGATAAGAATAAGAGAATAGGACAAGACTCAAAGAGAAGACTCAGTACACTGTCATAGATTGTCTAATCCCACTGATATAGACTGACCATAACATTGACTGACTCAAACAAACTCAGTAGCAAGGTACTGCACAAACTCAAAGTGGAACTTTCACTTTGACTGACTAACCCCTCACCAACTCAGGATAACACAACTGATAAGAAGGACAACAAGAGAGACTCAAGAACAGAAAGGAGACAAAGGTGAAACACACAACCCAAGAGAGCCGAAACTGATAAAGAGATGAGGACAGGAGGGCCAATATAAGAAGGAGAGAGAGCACACAAGGCTGGCTGAAATATAAGACTAGTACTAGGTCAAAACTAAGTAGGAAGGTGTCCTAATGAAGGGTCAAAACTAAATAGGAAGGTGTCTAAGGTAAGAGCTTAAACTAGAAAGGAGAAAAACTAAAAGGAGAGGGCCGAAACCTAAGAGAGATGCAAGTTTATAGGATATAAGCCAATGCTAGGAAGAAGGAGGTCTTAGGAAGGTAGAGCAAGAACTAGAGAGGAGGAGGGAAACTAACGCTAGAACTTATAGGGTTAGGTAGAGGAGCTACGGAGTGAGGAAAGGCAACGCTAGGTTTTAGAGAGAGAACTTAAGGCTAAACAAGCTAGGAGAGGACTAACGCTAGGCTTAGGGAGTGTTCTAGGGCTTAGAGACAACTAACGCTAGGGTTTTAGGATCTAGGACAAGAGCTTAGAGGGTTCGCTAGGGTTAGGATCTAAGGTTAGAAAG
>Ga0181471_100192_pt1 | contig 18711 bp, 11 predicted proteins | sample InSIn5gowninarea_FD_119083 | JGI IMG/M metagenome (GOLD analysis project Ga0181471, IMG submission 119083) | Clean room microbial communities from NASA Spacecraft Assembly Facility at Jet Propulsion Laboratory, Pasadena, California, USA -... ...
ATATCGTGTGGCGCATAGAGGCGCTCAAAAACTTAAGTTTACATGTCCAAATAGAGTCTGTGTTCTCCATACATCCGAGACACATGTCTCTCAAAAATCATCAGAAGGAAATAAAACCTAGGCGTCTACTACGGTGGGTTATGCTCCCTATAGCACACCACCACTTGTGCCACCCGCCTCAATAGGCAATGCACCCTGGGTACCACTCCTACTGTGTTAATCTAGAATGATATGGGGAACTCCTCAATCCCCATGTAATCTGGGATCCCTGCTATCAGGCCCTCAAGGTTTCGGGCCACTGTCTCCACCATATCATTAGCTGGGGGAGCCCAGGCTAGTGCTATGATGCCTTGTGCATCCCTCCGCACCTCTGGAGCCAGCCCGACGGGTCTCACTTGTCCTACATCTACAATACCATAGAGTTCATCATTAGGACATATAGAGTTCATCATTAGGACATATACATGAAAAAATCTGAAAAAAATCATAAAAAATAAAATGTAAAAAATAATGTGATCAAGTGTCTTACCTCCATCATCCCACTGCTCTCTAGTAGGCAGTTGCATGTCAAGATCTCTGCGGAAGTCCATTCCAGCATATGGCCAATCCTCAATGAAGATCGTCTGGTGCTCCAACCACTCTCGAAATAGTGTCCCCCACAACATTGGTCGTCCGCCATGTTAGCTCCCAGGTTGTTCCCTTTGACTCCCAAGGGAATACGGCCGGGGTAACCACTAACCAATCTTTGGATTACAGTTTCTAGCCAAACTGTAATCAAAGAGGGCTCTCTCTTTATGATTTGTCTCTGTTTTGATAGTATTTTAGGCTAGCTATAATGTTCAGGGTTTTGTTTTATGTTTTGGTTGAGGGATGTCTTCTGCATCTAAGGTGTAAGTTTTCAGGCGGTATTAGTCCATTGGGCAGTGGAGTCTGTGGCTACAGGTTGTCTGAAATATTGAGTTGAGTTGCTGAAACTACAGGGCCATTTAAATATCTCATGGAACAAATCTGAAATTGTGATTATGAGGTGTGTTCAGCCAGTGAAAGGCAATTAAGAATTTTCCACTAAGCTGGGTGTGAGAAAGAAATGTGTTGCACAGGAGCAAACTTGAATTCCTGAGACAACAATCACTGTGAAAGCATATAGTTTGAAAGTGCAGCAATTGAGAATTACACTTTATGACTATAACTGAAGAAAACACTTATAATAGCATAGATTGAGTCCAGGGTAATCTGTGATTAAATCCTAGAACTATTCTTTTTCCTTGCCATTAACTGTAAAAAACAGAATATGAATGAGCTATGAGAAGATGACAAAACACATAACGAAGAGTTTAAACAGGACTTATTGTGCCATGAAACACGCAGGAATCCTGTAACATTCAGCAAAACACCACAACGACTCAGATAACGCAGAGCTTTGGAAATTCCATCAGCTTTTGTATTAATAGTCTGGAAATTTACAGCATAAGAAACTCTTGAAGAGAGATCAACAACAACCCCTACAAGATTATGCGAGGGGGGAATATATACAATTGGTCATACAAAATATCTGGAGCCTTGAGTCATTCTAGAAATGAATACGTTCACCCACTTTTCAAGATAGTAGATAAAAAAGTTATTACATCATTGAATACAAAATAAGTGCTCTTTATGTATGTCAGAACATATTTTGACCTTTGGAGGCCACTGAGTCGGTCTGAACGTTCTGCTTTAACTCTGGAAAAATGTGCCTTTATGGCTGTCGTGCTGTAGTTTTTTGGTCCTGTCATCTGTAGCTGTCAATCTTGCTTTATTGGCCAATTAGTTCTGTTGAGTTGGTCCAGCCTTTTCCTTTTCATGCGTGCTGGTGTTATCAAATTTTCCTGTGCATGATCACCTATGAATTTAAATGAAAATTTGATTTACAGGCTCTGGTTTATAATATCAACTGTATCATTTTGGTCCAGTATTCCTGTGTGGGCAATTGATGTCTCAGAATTGCCTCTAATGTCTCATCTGCCTCTGTGTATTTGTAGAAGTTGGGAGGCACTTCAAACAGATGTTTCATCTCATCCATGATAAAAAATAAGTTTTCTACCCTGTTGTAGAGACTTTGTCCTGTAGCTGGCCCTGTTTCCTCTGAGGTGTTGGGCCTTTCAGTGATCTGATTTGTGGCGAATGTGTTGACCCTCTTGGCATACTGCTCATGTGTAAGTAGCCTTCCTGCGTTGTTCAGTAAGCCAGGGAGACCTCTGTTTTGCAATGCCACAAATTTGTCCATGAATCTATTGACCTCTGTCTGCATGTCCTGGGTCCTTCTTTCTAATGTATGCACCAGGCTTCTTAGTGTTAGGACCCTCTTTATTAACAAAATAGTCTCAGTCCTGTTGGAGATTCCCATAGTTGCTAATTGAGCACTTGTTCTATTATTAAGCACATTCATCATCCTGTTGGCAACTTCAGGCATATTGCCTAGAGAGGCCCTTGATCTCTGGATTTCCCTCTGTGCTTTTGCAATGAGCTCCAACTGCTCATGAATTGTCTCAATATATTGCCATTGATCAGTGATGGGTTGGCCAACATTGGCCCATAGCACTGTCTTGAGCTCAGCCACTACTTTATCCAGTGTGAGCTCCTTCTCCAGCTCCTTTATCCTGTCTTTGAGGGCTTTTATTTCCCTGCCCTTTTCTGCCACAGTCTGCTTGGATTTATCATATCTTTCATTTACCTTGGCTAAATTCTCCCTGGCCTCATTTAATTCTGTCATTTGGGCTTCCAGGGCCTGAATCTCATTTCTCAGCTTTTGCATATCCAGGCTTGGGGCCTGCTCTGTTGTTGGTGGTGGTGCTGAGGTAGAAGGTGCTGCCTGTTCTGTTTGTTGAGTGAGGGGAGCAGTAGTTGGAGGAGCTTCCTCAAGGTTAATTATTTCTGGAGGAGGCTGAGATGTTTGACCTCCTTCCTTTTGCTGTAATGCTGCTTGTAATGCTGCATGTGCAGCCTCTGATTCTCCCAACTTTTCTTGAGTCTGGATCAGCTGTTTGTATAAAGACACCAGCAAAGCTGCAGCATCTTGATCATGTCTCAGCTGGGCAACTTCTTCCGTTTGAGGGTGAATAGTTGCTGGTATTTTGATCTTTTTCCTCAATGCTGCCATGTCTGCATCCCTCAATTTCAATAATGCTTGTATGCCCTTGATGTCCTTGGGGTCATGCCCAATCTCTATGATTATATCTTCTAAGGCCCTGATCCTGTTGTCCTTTGCTTGAGAGGATGCTCTATCCAACTTAAGTTGGGCAGCTGTATTATTTAGGCTATTTTCTAGCCTGTAGTTATCCAATGTCTTATCTGCCAAGGAGGCATACACCATCTCACCCGTTTTCTTATGCAATTCGATTTTGTCCATTGGGTGGATGTCCTTGGCAAGGACCTCAAGGTTGGTCCTTATGTAATCTGAAGGGGACTGTGGTTGCAATGCAGTTGGCATGAAGTGACTCAGGATCATTTTGCCTTCATTAACATCATATGCAGACATTAGTCTTTGCTGGTTAGTGGGAGCCATTTTCAACAAATGATTATATAGCTGTATTTTTATTGGCTCATTCCTCCTCTTTATGTCAATGAACTGCTGTTTGATGCTCAGTTCACCTTCTCTCTGCTGGCTTGAGGAGCTGACTTCTCCTCCCACTATCCTCTCTTGTTCCTGCTGGAAGGAACTTGCTGAGGCCTCCATACTTGGTGGGCCCATGCCCAAAGATTGCCCCATAGGCATTTCCTCTTCTGAAAGGGGATTCATTCTGTGTCTTTTCTCCCCTTGAGTTGTTGTTGTTGTGAGGGGAGTCTCTCTGTCCCTCTTTCTACTTATATCCTCCTTTTGTGGGGTTTGGAGGATTGAGGCTTCAGCTGTTGTTTCCTGCCTAGGAGGCACAAATTGTGGTGGCTGCTGCTTAGTAAAAATTGGGGCCTCGGCTGCCTTTTCTTGCTGTAGTGGCTGCTCTTTCTCTTGCTGCCCCTCTTGTGGCTGTTGTACCTGTTGTTGTTTCTGCTGTACCTCCTCATGAGGTGGCTGTTCTAGTTCCATTTCCTTTTCCTTGCCTTTGGTAGAGGTTTGCTCAGTAGCTTTGGCTGCTTGCTGATTTGCTGTGGAGGAAGATGCAGCTGCTCCCACTTGAGTGCTTGGAAGAGTAAACACCTGTGAACAAAGCTCTAGGTCAGCCACCTTTTTTAGATTTATTAGTGCTCTTTGATTTAACTCTTCTTGTGTGATAGGCTCCTCTAAGGTTCCTCTCCTCCACTTTGTTTGATTTGCATACTTTTCTATATGAGGAACCCTTACGTGGTCATAACTGGCCAGCCTATATTTGACCCTTCTTAAAGTTATGAAGTGATTGGGGTCATAAGGTTTCCAAAGGAAACTGGTTTGCAAGCCCAGGGATTCTAACATTCTATCCGCCTCTTGCCAACCTTCCTCCCTTTTGTTGTAGATAAAGTGGCCTAATTGGTTCCTGACCTTGAGTTGTGCTTTCTTGCCTCTGCCTGAAAAGTGTAGCACATCAGCATTCCCAAATTGCCTGAAGTATTCCAGGGCAAACAATCTCATGGGCACATATTTGGGCAATCTGTATGGGGGCAACTCACACCCATATATCCTTATAACTGTGTGGTTCTAGTAGAAGTACCAGTCCCCAATGCTGTAAGATTTAGACAACTGAAGTACCTTTTGCATCTCATCAGTTAGTCTTGGAGGAGGTGAGCTCATCATCAGAGACATGGCTGGGTGGATGAAGAGATCTATGAACTCATAGTAAGTATATGGAGAGTCAGATTTGCAGTGGAAGACAGAGGACCAATAGACCCCTGACCTTAGATTGCCTTGGGCATCCACTCTTTTCACAGCAAAATAAAACTTTTCATGTTGATACTATAGGATTAGGTGGTAGATGTAAGAGGTGTATCTGAACACCCTTTCTCTTGCCAAGTTCATCAACTACACATGTATCTTATCAGAGATGTAGGTGGCATAGTCATAGCAGATTGGAGACTTTCTAGGAGCGAACATGAGCATGATCACCAGCACAGCTTCATCAACAAATTCAATTGAATTATAGCCCAAAATGGGACTAATCATGTCTGCAAGATATCTGCCCAATTGGTTGAGGTATACTTGGTTAATAGGAGGATAATTCACAGAGTCAGAGCCAATGTACAACTGATTGAGTTTGGTGACCTGAGCATCTGTCAATCTAGCTCCTTGATTTATCAAATCTATTAGTGATAAAGGAACTAATTTCTTCTCAGTCTTGAAGTTCAGCATCTCTTTGATAGCTTCAGGGGTGATATAGAAAACAACTGAGCCTGAAGGGTCAAGCACAGCCCTCTGAGTAGGGTCATAGCATTCGGCACATAGGTGGATTAAATCAGGAAACTGGTTGACCTGAGGGAGCTTGAAGATAGGGAGAAAAGAGTCCCATATGCCCAATACATCTGTTCCACTCTCATGTTTAGCCTTCAATTCATTTAGCAGGTGGATGTGGAACTTGGTCTTCATCAGCATTTCCTCTGATATTTGATAATCCAGGTCTGCTAGAGGTTGCCATTCTAATTCTCTCTGAGGGGCATTTAGAGGGGCAACATTCAAGGCTACAGGTGCTACTGGAGGATCCATGGTCACTTTTAGGATTTCTGTTGTTTATAAACTGGTGTTACTGCAGAGCAACACCAGAGAGTTTTTCTTTAAAAAGAAAGGTGAATTACTGATGAACAGAGAATAAATGGTTAATTACAGCAATTGAAATACTGCTCGAAGTATGGATAAGACAAATGCTTGGCTTTAAACTCTTTTTCACAGCCAATTGGTGCAGTTTAGGCTACCAGTCCACGATTGCGCGAACTGAATGTAAGTTTTATGTAAACTCTGGTAATATAAAGCTCAGCTGGTGAATTTCGACCTTACAGTGCAAATGGGGACTAGGCACAGGGGATTCGCCAGTGAATTATGTGTTTTTTCACTGTTTTAAGCTATTTTTGGCGATTCACAGACAAAACGAGGAGCAGGAGGGATTTACAGGGATAAATACCTGGTAACTATTAACAATGGTCACGAGTGCAGGTGGAAATGGCGCGCTAGCGGTCTCCAGATCGAATTCAGCAGGTTGGCGTGAGTTTGGACGTGAAAAACATGCAGAGAAAACGACAGCCGTTTTTGCAAAAAGTGCAAAAAACGCGAAATTTTGGCCAAAATATGGATTTTTTGGAACATCGGCGCTTTTTTTGGATGACGTCAGCATGACGTCATCAGGTGGGGTCAAGGTCGGATGACGTCAACATGATATCATCGGGTGACATGGCGGCATAAGAGAGATCCACGGGGATGGTGAGGTGGCAGACAGGTGGAGCAAAGGCGGATGGGGGCGATGACGCTGGCAGGCGGGTTCACCGAAACCGGAAGTGGTTAGCGGTTTCATATCGCACCGCCTTCCATACGGAAGCAGAATTGTCAGAGGGGCCTCCGATACAATGTGGGGGTGACGCGTGGCAGAGGCCTGACGTCACCCTCTGACAAATTTCAGACGGTATCTTTCGGATGTTGGGGCCGGTCCGAAATGCACGAGGGCCGTCGGATGAAAAGGACCCGATCCGACGGTCGACGGATCGTTGAGGTGGCCGGACGATACGGATGGGGGGCAGGATTAAAATAATATATATTTTGAGATTTACGCCCGGTGGGAACCTTAGGAATTTGGCGGTTTACATGGTTTTTTCAATGTTTTTTTATAAAAATGCGGATAGCGCTAAGACTTTGGATAAAATGGAAAAAGTGGGTTTTTATATGTATTTTGCAAATGAAGCGGGTTAGGGGTAAAGAGGGGTTTATTGCAAGGTTTCTTAGCAAATGAAGGGTTTAATGGGTTAAATGACTTCTGAAGGGGAAAGAGGGGTAAGGCTTAGGGCTCTTAAACTGACCAGATGTCAATTTAATCCCTGATAGTGAACATAGGGCTATAATGCCAAGGGGAGGGATATTTATACAATGCTTGGGGTTTATACACCATAGTGTTATAATAGTAGGGAAAGGGTAACATAGGGGATTTAGATAATAGAAGTTAGGGGTTAATATGGATGGAAAAGGTGAATGAGGAGTGAAATTACTAAGTTTATGTGAAGATAACTTAGCTTAGGGAGTAGATCAAAATAAAAAGATTTTTAGACAAGAAATGTGGCTTTCAAAGGAATAAGAACCAGCATAAAACCTCAAATTCTTTCATGAACACAACTGATGAAGGGATGTTAGTAATGAAGGTGAAAAGGGGGAAAAGGAAGTTAGTCATGCTTCTTTGTTTTGCTGCAACATGATGGAGAAGAAGACCTTCTCAATCCATTGATATTCCTTTGTGAATAGGTTAGCATACATTGAATTGTAAGGAATGACATTTCTGCAACCCCATCTGCCTACCCATCTACTTGCCTAGCATTTTTTGTTTCTTCATGGAGGGTGCACTTAGACTTGCAGACCCTTATGTGCCTTTTCTTTTCTTTGGCTTTTTCCTTTTGATTTTCTATCTGGAACTACCCTTATTGCTTCCAAGGTCCCAGATTAAGCAGTTGGGAACCTTACTTCTCTACCTAAGCTACTGGTCTGCTAAGATTAAACAGTTTGGACAGACTTCTTTCTCTATTCTACAACAGAAAAATTGAAACATGGCATGATCCAGATTAGGCTTTTGGACCATCCATCAAAACTTAATCAACATGAAGCTATATACACACCTTGTCTCCTTTTGGAAATATGGGATCTTTTTATCACCAAAGCAGAGCATATTTGGAACTTTCTTTGCCAATCATGAAATATGAAACCTATTGGTATAGGTAGCTAACAGTGGCTCCACATGGGGATGGCTTTTCCATTTGAAAAGCCAAGAACAACAGGTCAGAATGCCTTAGCCCTTGACTGCTTTTACCAAAACTTGAAGTGTGCTGCCTTGTATTTCAAAACTAGAGGCTATTACCTCTGTGGAATTTCTGGGATGTAAAGCCCCTTTTCTGCTTATTTGTAGTGACTTCTCAAACTGAACTATTTACCTGCTAAAGAGAATATATATAGCTGATTATGTACAGGGGAAACTTATGCTGCACTCATGGATAGTAGTCAAAATAGTGCTTCAACATCCTGCCATTCACAGGACCTTCATCCAAATCAGTTTCATTAAGAGTTTTAAGGAAATAAGTATTGTTTCCTTGTACTGCTTGAACAGCAAATGGTCCTATCCAAAGGGAATCAAATTTTCCATGTTTTCCCTTATCTTCTCTTCTTGAGTCCCATTTGAGGACTTTGTCTCCAACATTAAAATCTTCTGCCTTGGTCCTTCTGTCAAAGGCTTTCTTTAACTTTTCTTGTAAAACTTGAACTCTGCTGTAAACTTGGTCTCTAGTTTGCTGCAAACATATTATTTTATTTATCCTTCTTTGCATATCATTTGGCTCAGCTTGATTCTCTTGAAGTAATTTCATGACAGGGATTCCCAGTGATGAAGGAAATTTGGCTTCTAATCCATAAACTAACTCATATGGGCTGATCCCAATTGATCTTTTGGTTGTTAGTCTATCTGCCCATAAGGCATTCACAAGCTTCTTATGCCAATTCTTCTTATTTTCTTCCAATACCTTCTTTATGATGTTCAAAAGGCTTTTGTTTGATGATTCAGCAAGGCCATTTCCTTGGGGATAATATGCAGTAGAATGGCCCAAGGTAATGTGAAATTTATGGCAGAAATTCACCATCTTCTTAGATCTGAAGGCAGCAACATTGTCTGTTATTATTTTATCAGGAAAACCAAATCTAGAAAGAATATTAGTCTCAAGGAACTGAATGATAGTGGAATCATTTGCTTGTCTGCATGGAACAGCTTCAATCCATTTAGTAAAGTAGTCTGTAGCTGTTAGAATCCATCTATGTTGGCCTGAAGATGAAGGGTGAATTTCCCCAATGAAATCCAAGCCCCATTGTTGAAAAGGTCTCTCTGTTGCAATAGGCCTCAAAGGAAGTGGCAGTAACTTTCTCTTTCCCTCAAACACTTGACATTTATGACAAGAGGTGGTGAATTTCTTGACATCAGAGAAAACAGTGGGCCAATAATAACCAGCCCTCAAAATCTTATCCACAGTGGACTTCCAATACAAGTGTCCACCACAGTCACCTGCATGAAATTCTTTGGTGATATTATTAGCTTCATTTTCAATCAGGCAGTTTAACAGTATACCTTCATGGTTTTTCCAAAGCAAATTGCCTTCCATGACACAAAATCTTGAAGCTTTCATTTTTAGGAACCTACACTTAGTTCTGGACAATCCTGGTGGAGCACACAGGTTTTGTAACACATAACATATATCAGAGTACCAAGGGGATTGTTCAAAGGCTACATTGATCTTTGGAGTCGCCAGCTCTGGTTCATTGTCCAGCTGGTTTATGTCTAGGGCTTGGAAGTTTGCTTCTGTCATTAGTTTGGCCAAACCTTTCCCTTTTATTAATTTTGTAGGTTTTATTTCAATATCAAATTCGAGGATGTTGGCAATCCATTTTCCTCTTCTACCTTTTAATTTTTCTTGAGTGAGAATGTCTTTAACAATGGGACTTGGCACATAAGCTATAACATGGGAGTAAAGGATGTAAATCCTAAAGTCTTTAATGGCCTTGACCAAAGCATAAGCTTGTTTCTCCATGATCTAATATTTCAGAGGTGCATCTCTAAGAGCTCTGCTAAAGAAAGCAATGGGTTTCTCATTTCCTTGGTCATCTTTCTGTAATAAAACAGCAACAATGGTATGCTGGGAGGCAAAAGAGAAAATGATGAATTCTCTGTCAAATTGAGGATTTGTTAAGACTGGGGTTTGGGTAAGGGCTAATTTTATACCTTCAAAGGCTTGATTTGCTTCAACTGTCCATTTCACTTTTGAGTCCTTCTTTAGCATGTTATTCAGTAATCTGATCAATTCTGCTAAGTTTGGAATAAACCTTCTCAAGAAGTTGATCTTACCCAAGAAGGCTTGCAATTCTTTGATGTTTCTTGGGTGGGGCATTTGTAAAATAGCTTGTATCATGTCCGGGTCAATTCTTATGCCATCCTTTGAAATAAGATGCCCTAACAACTTACCTTCTTCCAAACCAAATAGAGATTTCTTGGGATTCAAGGAAATTCCATATTTCCTACATGTTAGGAAGATCTGTCTCAAATGCTTCAGATGTTCTTGGTTTGATTTTGAGAAAGGTGTGAGGTCATCTAAATAAATGACAAGAAAGTCATGAATCTCCTTGGCAAAAGCAATATCCATTGCTCTTTGAAATGTTGCCCCTGCATTTTTCAATCCAAAAGGCATTTTTACATATTTGAAAGTTCCCCATGGGGTTGTGAATGCAGTTTTGTCTTGATCATCAGGGTGCACTAGGATTTGATTAAAACCTGAGAATCCATCCAGTAATGAGATCCTTGATGCTCCTACCACTCTTTGGAGAATGTGATCCATCTTAGGTAGGGGATAGTTGTCTTTGAGGGATACTTGGTTTAGGTTTCTAAGATCAACACAAAGTCTTATTTCACCAGTTTTCTTTCTTGTGGGCACTAAATTTGAGATCCAATTAGAAAACCTGATTGGTGCTATGATACCAGCTTTAAACATTTTTTGTACCTCTTGCTCCATTGCTGGGAGAAGCATTGGATTGATTCTCCTCAATTTTTGCTTAAAGGGTTTTTGATTTGGCTTGAGAGGGATAGTGTGTTGAATCACAGAGGTGTCATAGGATTTTAAGTCCTCATAACTTCATGCAAAAACATCTTGAAACTCTTTGAAGAGGTCAATGTATTTGGGCTTTTGATCAGGGGGTAGGGAAGCAGATAACTTTATTATCTTGGGCTTTTCAATGGTTCCAATGTTGCATTCTTCAATGGCAGAGTTAAGGGGCTGCATTTTTGGTTTTCTTGGGACATCATTTGAATCAATGATATCCTCTAGTGGAGTTAGGCCTGTTGGAAGAAAATTGTCTTTCAATTGTATTACTTCAGCCTCAGCATCAACCACTTCTTCACAACTGATTTGTTGAATTTTTTGTATATTGTCTTTGTTGAAAATTGTTGGATGTAGGATTTGGTGAGCTGTCTTGGGTGATAGTGGCTTGTTATTCTGTTCACTCTGTATTTGTGATTGACTTGCTCTTTCAAGTATTTGTGATTGACTTGCTCCCTCAATGTCAATATTTAGTCCTGCAAATTCTTGTTGTAGGGTCAGGAGATTATTTATTTGTGCATCATCTTCAAATACTTTCCAGTCTTCGACATTGTTTGGGACAGAAGGTCTGTGTTTTACCTCAGCTGTAAAGCAATGGTGGGGCTCAAAACGTAACTTGCAGGTGCTTGCAAATGTGGCCAAGCTATGAGCATGTAGGTTATGGGTCCTGGGAATCTTGGTAATTTGAAATTCAGTGAAGGACTGTAGTAGTTCAGCAGCAGCAGATCTATAAGATCTCAGTCTTTTATCATTAGTAACAAAATTTCCCTTTACTTGTTGGATAATCAAGTCTGAATCTCCCATAATTGAAACTTTTATGGCTTGTAAGGATTTTACTAGCTTAAGGCCTAGCAAGAGAGCTTCATATTCTTCCATGTTATTAGTGCATCTGAAATTTAGCCTATAGGCTCGACCTTCTGCATGATTGTTCTGCTTGTTATGTATCCAAACCCCAGGTCCTGCCCGTAATTTGTTAACTGACCCATCAAAATCTAGAAACCATAGGTTCTCTTTTTCTAGGGGAGATTTAATAACTTCTCTGTGATCTGGGATAGTGAGTTGAAGTTCTGGCTTTTCACTTATTTTGTCTTTTAGGACAGTCTCATTACTTGTTTGGATCAGCTCTATTTCTAGAGCAGTAGCTTGTTCATTAATGTCCTGGTCTTGTTTATGTGTCTTGGTTTCTTCATCATTTGTAAGACCTGAATTATCATTGAAGAGAATATATGAATCTATATCGGAATGGACAACATATATGGGAAAGTTTTGAGGTTTTTCTTCACTGCTGACCATGTATTTCATAAGTGACTCTCTATATAACCTCTTGGGTTGACCAAAGACTGAGATGGTTGCATATGACATGTCTAGTTGTAGGGAACCTTGGAGTTTAGCCCCCCATAACCTTGATAACAGCATCCCATATTTGGGTGGGATATCAGCAACTACAACGTCCATTAGAATTGTTTTATTTGGGTACTGAACTAGGGACACACATAGATCTTTTATCAGACCTAAACACTTAACTTGGCTGGAGTCAAATGAGAATAAGTCCTTGTATGGTCTTGTAATATCTAGATTCAATCTTTCCATGACTGATTTAGGCATCAAGTTGTGAGAGGCACCTGAGTCAAACATTGCGTTGTGTAGTATCTTGTCATGAACATGCAGGCTGACATAGAAAGGTAAGATACCTGTGACTGCTGTCTTTCCATCAACTTCTGGACCGAACAGTAATTCTGGGGTGTCATCCAACACATTGACATTATCTTTATTGCGAGTAATTTGAAGGGACTTCTTGATTTGTTGTCTATAAATGTCATGCTTGGCTAGTTCTGAAAGAGGAATAGCTACCTTCAATTTTCCAATTTCAGCTTCTAAGTCAAAGGGTTTTTCAAATTGGATTTTGGGGTTGTGGATGACAATATTTTCCTTGTTCACTAAGTCTTCTTCTTGATTCTTATCTCGGTCTTGCGGCTTGTCCTTCTTACTCATCTCTTGAGGAGTGTTACTTGGATTGGGCTGCAAGGGTGATGAATCTACTGGTTGCTGTTTTGGGGGAGAAGTTTCAGCTATTTCCTCAACTGTTACCTCATCTGTAATTGGACAAGTTTTGTCACTTGGTTCTGTGATAATAGCTTTCTTAGGCTGTGTAGTGTCCTTTGTCTTGTCAGGCTGTGTCACATTTATAGTTCTGCTTCTTAGCTTATATTGTTTATGAACTTCATAAACAACTGTGTCATATCCTTGTTTAAAGTCAAATGACTCACCTGACCTGGTTTGGAATTGTTGAATGTCATCATCTTTATGATCCTCTTGACTCAAGAAAACTTGCTGCTCATCATTCAGACCCATTAGGTTAATGTGGGTGTCATATTTTTTCTCATTTGAAGTGGATGCCTCAGTATAGTTTTCCTGGAAAGGAGGCCTTATGTCTGGATCAGAACCGGTTTTGCCAGTGTTTGGGTTTTGATTTCTCCTAAAATTTGGATTTCTGATAGGGTTATTTTGTGGTGCTTCCCATGATGACTTTCTCTCCACTGATTCTACTCTATCACCCAATCTCTTCATACCAGTGAGTATTGCATCCAGTTTTTGATCAAAGGTTGAGGGTTCTTCTTTGAAGGTGGTTCTCTTTTCCAATCTTGCCCTGTTTCTTTTGGCAATCAGGTTAGCCTCTACTATGACAACAACCTTTTGGGCTTCTTCAAGGGTTTCGGGCACCCTTTCTTTTAATTGATATGCCATATCAGGGTCAAAACCATCCGGAAATTTGTACAAGGCTAAATCAGGGGGAGGTCTTAAATTCTGTGGTATTGCATTATATACATTATTAAATCTTGCACAATACTCCAACACGGTCTCTTGAGGACCTCGTTTGATTGTGTCATATTCACCAAGTATGTGCAGGGGATCTTTCTTCTTCTCCCATCTATTAGTAAAGGCTTGATAAAGGTCATTAGGAGTCGTGATGGTATTTGCAGCCAGTGATCTAAACCAAGTTCTTACATCCCCTGTGAGGCTCTGAACAAAGATTCTCATTCTCACACTGTCATCATCTATTTCATAGTTCTCAAAGTGGTCTTGCATCCTTCTGGCATGCTGAATTGCTGTGAAAGGGCCAGTGGAGTCAAAATATGAGATCTTGGATTGATAGTCCTGAGGTAGAGCTGGAGCATTGGCAGGTAACTGCAGGGGTGCATATCTATTAGCCATATTTGCAGGATTTATAGGGTTGACAGGGATAACTGGGCTAGCATGAATTACTGGTACAACAGGGGTAGTGGGAAAGGTGGAAACTAGAGTGTTGGTCAAGGGAATATGTGCAGTGGATGGAGGTGTGAAAGGAGGGCTTTGAGATGTGGATGGTGAACTGGGGGAATCAAGGGTAGACCGAAATAGAACCTTGATTGGTGTTGGAACAAGGTTTGGATGGGCTGTCTTAGGACTTGAATCAGCAAGAGTTTCCTGTCCCTGCTGCTTCCTAATGATCTTAGGGATTGTATTAGGATTTTCAAAAACAGCTGGTGGATTTGGGTCAGGATTGACCTTGTATATCGTGGATTCTTCTTGGGAGCCAGCTTTTGAATTTCGTTTTGGTATTTTTAGGATATTTTAGAACTGTTTTAAGGGACTGCTCAAGCTTTTAGCACCACAGTCTATGGACAGACCACAGTTGAAAAATAATATGCTCGTCCCCAGCGGAGTCGCCAATTATGTTAGCTCCCAGGTTGTTCCCTTTGACTCCCAAGGGAATACGGCCAGGGTAACCACTAACCAATCTTTGGATTACAGTTTCTAGCCAAACTGTAATCAGAGAGGGCTCTCTCTTTATGATTTGTCTAAAATGTCCAGTGACCCAACTGTAGTGCACCTTTAAAATAATTGTGGAATGCTCGCTTGAAGGAACACAGATGTATCCTAGGTGGCATAACAATGCATCCTAGAGATGAAAAATTGGAACTTTCTTACCTTCTAGGAGTGTCTGGTATGTGCTTCCAAATTTTGGATCGCTCTTGTAAAGATGTGGCCACCCTAAAGTCTCATGCCCACAAAAGTAGAGCACAGTGATTAGTGCCATGACTAGTGGTCGGTTGAGGCAGTTTGCAACATTATTGGTGCTACCCTTCTTGTACTTAATGTTCAAATGGAATTGTTGCAGGTATGTGGGCAATTTTTTATGGTGATCGTTCTGCAACTTCCCTTGTGTCTGTATGAACTATAGGGGTTGGTGGTATGTGTGGATGACCATTTCCTTTCGTAGAATGTAATTCTTCCATTAACAATAGGCCTACACAATGGAACACACTTCTTTATCATAGGTGGGATATTTTCAGACTGTGTCTGAAAGTGTCTCATTATGGTAAGCCACTAGATGCCCCTGATGAGTAAGAATTCCACCAATAACATAGTTGTAGGCATCTATCTCAATCTCAAATGGTTGATGCAGGTCTGGTAATGTGAGAATTGGTGCATAGCAAAGGCAATGTTTCAACGCAGAAAATGCCTTCTGTTGGGTTTCAGATGAAAATAATTGTTCTTTCGCTCTTCCCTTGGTGACTCAAATTAAAGGTCAATTGATAACCCCAACACAAACCTGTGGTAGAAAATGACAAGACCCAGAAAGCTACAGAGCTCTGTTAGAGTGGTTGGGGATGGCCAATCCCGAATGACTTGTATCTTGGTTGGGTCCATGTGTACACCTTGCTCATCAATGATGTACCCCATATATTGAACATGGGTCAAGCCAAAAGTGAATTTATCCAAATTGGCACACAACTTGTGTTGTTGCTCTTCCAACATCTGACTAAAAATCGTGATGTCTTCTTGATACACCACCATGAATTCATTAGTGAAAGGTTACAATAGTCCATCAATCTCATGAAGGTTGCAGGGGCATTCAGAAACCCAAAAGGCATGAGAAACCATTCGAAATGGCCCTCCTTGGATTTTAAGGTAGTCTTCCATACATCAGAGGGTTCGATAGGAACCTGGTGATAATTGGACTTCAAACCAATCTTGCTGAAATATTTGGCCCCCTTGAGCTGATCCAAAAGGTCATCAATCCATGGGAATGCATACCTATTATGTACCATGATCTTCTTAAGCTCTTGATAGTCAATATAGAGTCTTCATGTCCCATACTTCTTCTATACCAATACAATCGGGATCCCATAGGGTGATGAGCTTGGCCCGGTGTGCCCTTTCTACACCAACTTCTTAATTTACCTCTTGTATCTTATTGTTCTCTAGAATAGGGCATCGATAGATCGTTCCATTGGGTAGTGGCATGCCTGAGGTCATATCAATGGAGTGCTTGACCTGACAGTACAAAGGCACCCCCGTAGGTGAGGAGAAAATGTCCCTGTACTCCTCCATGACCTTTTCCATCTGTTGTTGTTGTGTAGAGGAGCCCTCTCTGGAAGTCGTTTCCACAATCTTCTTATTACCCTAAGGTTGAATCATAAAGAAAGAAAAAAATCTTGTTCAATGGAATGATCTTAATGCATTTCTTTATAGTGATCAAAGAGATGGCAGTAGATGAGGCTACCTCCAATATCTTTTACAATGTATTTCCCAAAATAATAATCACAGAGCAAGGAATAGACTCATATACAACATGCCTCTTCCACAAGTATGGTTTTCCTAATAATACATCACAAAATTCAAGAGGGGAACTTCACATAGTACCCCATCTATGAAGGGCTTGATGTTGTAGGGAAAGCGGCACTACTCGCTGAAGTGGAGATCTCATCCTTTATGAAGCAACCTGATGGTGTATGGTTGCAGATGTGTTGTAGTCAGTAGGTACAACCCTTCACCCACATATGTGAGTGGAAGAGGTGTTCCTCCTCCTCTAGATCTTCAGGCTCATTCTTCTAGATCTTGGTGGTGGACTTGGTGGCACTGGGCTCTGCATCAATGATATATTTCCCTTTGTCATTCCCCTTGTTGCGTTCTAACTCAGATTCAGAACATGTATTTGATTCGGAAGCCTTTGGCGTGGCCACTAGTGACTGCTTGGCCCGACACTCACTCGTGTTGTGAGTGGATCTCTTATGGAACTCACACCATTTTCCATTTCCTTCTTTGTCTTTATGGTGTTGTTCTTTGCCATATATTTTGGAGGGGCCTTTCCCTTGCCTCAGATTCACAGATCCAAAGTATCACTTCTTTTGTTTAAACTTTCGCTCAATCTTGACAACGTATCGGTATTTTGTGCCGAGTGAGGAGATGTCCAGGAACTCCATCTCATCTTGGATGTACCTATGTAGGCAGCCACAATACTTGAGTACCAAATGTCTCTCAGAATCCTTGATACCCAACTTCATGCGAAGGGTATGAAAACATTGGTAAACTCTAGAATGTCTCGGTCCCTTCCCTGCCGCAGCATGGTCCACTTTATGTATTTATCCTCATAGCTCCTGATAGGGTAGTACTGCTCCTTAATGGTGTCCCAAAATGAATTCCAAGTGGGTGCGGCTAAAAATAGTGAGGGTGTACTTTCTTCCTTCTTCTCATAGAAGGTTTCCCACAAGTCCTTGACATGGGGGGGCTTTGAGAAGTACAAAAGTAATATTTTCTCAACTGGTAAAATCATGACAGGAAAATATCCTTCTAGAAAATTTAACCATTTATCTACGACATTCACATTTATCTAACCTTCAAATATGGGGATGCAAAATTTAACATGTACCTTAAATGGTGTGGTGCCTCCAGAGTAGCTATTGGAAGGAGATGTGTCGCCTTTGGGTACCCATTGAAGGATATGGACAAAGTTTTCCATCATCACATTCCCGTGTTGCTCAAGGGCTACTTCAAGCAATATTTTGAAAGGATCTCATGCCCCCTCGTCGTTCTTCTCTTCCGCAATGGGAGGCCATCAAGATTTGTGAGGCTGGTCTTGGAAAGGTTTGTCCTATTCCAACCCTAACTCCTTATATCCCAACCTCGTTGGGGACATGCCAAGAAAAAAAAAAGAAAGAGCAGACCACTCTGATACCACTGAACTAAACTTAAACAAGAATGAAGCAGATTACAAATATAACCATAAAGACAAAGATGCAGTAGAAATAACACTTCATTTCATTAACCTCAAATATTGAAATATGCTTACAAACAAAAATGAAATAAAACTAGCTAGGGCGATGGTAGCTTATCTCTAGGGAGAGATGTGGCAGCTACATGCCTCTGAACTGTGTTACAATGAAGCTCGAAGGCCTATTTATTATTGAGAAATAATGGAAAACCCTAAAAATCCAAAAACCTAACCTTAGGAGATGAAGCGCCAAAACTATGGGCCCTATTTGGGTAAATTGGTACATCAACTTCCCAGGGTCATATCTTTGGATCTTTGTTTGACACACACAATATTTTTGAAGAATCTATGGCAATTAGTTGTAGAATGATTCTTCATGACTAGATAATTATTTGTGAAGTCTTTTTACAATTTTTGTTTATTAGCTTAATCTTCTTCTTTTCTTATTAATCCATGTGTGTGTTATTCATCAAACTGATATCAAAACATAAAACAAGAACACAAGATGTTGGCCCTCTGCCGGGACAAAAATCTCTCTTCTCTTGAGAGGAAAACCCTTGGGTAAGTTTTCTCTTATTGAAGCTTCTTTCTTAATCAATGCCAAACCCTAGACCCTTGACTGGAAGATCCTCCAAGCACAAGTCAAGTCCTTCCTTTTCTCTGCACTATGTTTCCTCAACTCTTTTTCCACCTCCTTCCAGCACTTCATCCTTCTTCTAGCACTTTATTCTTCCTTCCACTGTTAGTAGATATTCTAGAAGAGATACTTCTACTTAGTGATATCCTTCACCTAAGGATACACATTCCTTCTCTTGATCATCCAAGTTCCTTCTAGATGTATAGTGGTAGGCTTAGTGTGACAGCACTAGAGCCCTAATTCTCACACGTGTGAGAGGTACCCCTGAGAATCTCTGAAATTT
>Ga0181471_100082_pt2 | contig 18660 bp, 18 predicted proteins | sample InSIn5gowninarea_FD_119083 | JGI IMG/M metagenome (GOLD analysis project Ga0181471, IMG submission 119083) | Clean room microbial communities from NASA Spacecraft Assembly Facility at Jet Propulsion Laboratory, Pasadena, California, USA -... ...
AGAGATAAAGGATCATCAAAAAGATGTCAGTAGGTGTTTTTTGTTTCTTTTGTGTTTTTTTCAAGCTTTGAAAATAATTTTAGAATTGAAATTGCAGACTGAATGAAAACTAACTTGCAGAATGGGAAAGGAAAGCAAAGAATGTTGAATGGAAAAGAAAGCAATCTAAATTACTTTTGCAGAAATGAAGCTAATAGCAGAATATCAGAGAAAAGAAATGGAAGAAAGAAATCAAAAATCACATATTACTCAAACACCTCCCCGACAACGACGCCAAAAGGTGATGAGCACGAGTATTGTAGCAAGAACGCTGCAACTCCTGGTGCTACCAACTTTACTTTATCAACTCAGGGTTCGTACAAACTTGGAGGTGACAGTATTGTATACACAAGTAAATGTGATGGGTCTGCTCTTTGTCACTGCTAAGCTGGCGATAGAAAACTAAGGTTTTTCAAACCAGACTTATATGGATTCAAAAGAAGCTTGATTACCAATGAGGAAAAGAGAAATCTACACGAGGAGAAAGCTTGTCTACTGCAGTAAGGAAAAAGGCTGAAATCAAATGCTTAAACACACCATTTTCTAACTAACTGCTGAGAGGATATGCTTCAAAAGAATTCTAAGTTAACATGTATGCAATCCTACTATCCTAAGCATTCAAATACAAAACGTCAAACATTCTACTGATGTACATGTAAATGAATAAAATAAATCTGCTTTTTCTTCTTGTCCTTTTTTATGTGAAAGTGTAAAATCTAATCTCTTTTGGTGATGTGGTAGGTGGCTTAGGGATGATGGTGAATGGTGAGAAGGCTTGGGATACCAGTAGGGGTCCTCTTATAGCTTCCTAGATGCTTTTCCCTCAATTCAGCCTCAAAACATGCCACTACAAGTAAACCTACATGATGTCCTAATGTGTTCTACAGGATGTCCTGAAAACCTACAGGATCCCCTATATTTCTACAAGATACAACCGAGAGAAAAAGGAGGGATGTGGAAGGTGATGGAAGGATTAGGGAAGGTGGTTGGTAGATGGAATGAGGCAAGGGAGTGCCTAGGACCACTTCAGAACTCAAAACTAGAGTGTGAGATGGTTGGCGTTGCTCCACAAGCTTGGAGAAGTATTCTTGTGAAATGATGAAATTGGTGAGGGTTTTAGCGAAGGAAAGGAATGATCATGGGTGGATGAAGTTGGAATGAGGTTTCTGATCATGAAATCTCTATGTACTTCTGAAACACCTACACTGCATCAAACATTGACATTTACCCAAAAGTCATGTAAAAAAGAAAGATTTCAATTAACTAGGGAAAACAGAGTTTCATGAGCTAGTTGCCTACTTCATGCATGAGGACAACTTGAAAAATAAGATGGAACATTGATGAGATCTAATGTAAGACTAAAAATAGAAGAAATGATAATTAAATCCTACTCTTGCAAACTGATCAAATGTTGGCCTAAGTACATAAAAACCCTATATTCCATGAGAAAGTAGAATTCTGCCTTTTTGGGGCTGCATGATCCCTGAAGGAAGGAGTGAGGCCAAAAACACCTACTGACATCTTTTTGATGATCCTTTATCTCTTCTAAGCTACTGCTGAAGTAAAGCACAAATGGAAGAAAACTAATCAAATCTAAAACTACTTACAATGAAATAATTCTAAAGACAATTCAACTATAAAATCAACTAAACATACAAATACAAAAAGAGGAGCCTTTGATACTCGGGTTGGGACCTAACCCAAGAGCTTCAGCCCTCTGAGTTAACTCGGTGTTAGATCAAGGAAACACTCATTCTCATTATCAAAACAAAAAATTACATAGCAATGTCTTCCACAAGTCTTGAACTCGAAAATGACTAGTGTTTTTACAGCAAAAATTTGAATCCTAATGAGGCTGTAGGCCTCTTTATTTATAAAATTGAAGTCTACAATGACATCCTTAAATATATGGATGCTCGGCTCCAAAACGAGAGATAAACTAGCTCTTTAATTGTCACTTGCTCGGCTACCTTTTGATCTCCATGACTTCGCTGCTTGTACTCCGAGCTAGTGTGATTGATGGAGGAATATTTGAATGAGTGAGGAGTAAATGAGGAGGATTTACCTCCTACAATCTCTCCTCCTTGTCTCATTCGAGTTTCTGCCTTTAATTAGCCAAAATTTTCATGATTTTCTCTCAAAAACCTGCAATTAATGCACATTAGTCTACTAGGCATAATATCTCACTTTGACTCATCTCATTAAACAAAATAAAATCAAAATATGTAATAAATTGTGAGAAGAGTTGATTTAACTAAGCTAGGAGGTGGATTAAGGTCCATATAGTTACCTAATGATGAGGCTCATCACAAACCCTTAATCATTTCATAAATATTTCACAAATCCCATCATTGAAATTCAATTCACTTATCAATCCTTTCTATAGGATTAAGACCTTGGGTTTCGACATTTGAAAATAGTTTAGATACATATACACTTGATATGAGTGGTATTTCTCTAGCTCTATGCCAATAGCTTTTTATTTTCATAAAAAAACTATAGGATAGAACATTTACACACACATTCAAATTTCAATAATTACCCATGCCAATAATTTTCTTTATGAATACTATATAAAAATGTAAGGAGAGATAAAGGCATCCAAACAATGAACCAAAATGCCATCATCAACATGACTATGTCATATTACCACTATATATATGAAATCATAATTGTAATTTGTTTGCAATGATACTCTACAAATTAGAGTGAAATCGCAATTTTATAAAATGCAATAACCTATTTTTTATCCCCTTTCAATAATCTGTACATATATGATGAATGAATAAAAGTCAAGAGTTGTCATATGAAAGATTGTCAATTGAATTATAAACAAAAAAAAATATCACAAGTTGTAGAAGAGAAGGAAAAAGGAATGGAAGCTATGGTTCCATATTGAAATGGGAGAGATAGGGGGGATTAAGTAGGCTGATGGGAAAGGATCTTAGTAAGTGACTAAGGCCAAAGTCCTTACAACCTTTATTATGTCATTTTATTATTAACTCATACCTATTTTGTTTATCCTTGGAGGTTAGTGCATGAAGCAGATATGTAGGTCTCCATAAGAATACATGGCCCCTTCATGCCATGCAAATTTAAGCTATACATTTTTTCATCCAAGGGAATCGGGGGATTTTTACCCACAATTTTGAAGTATAATTTAGTTGGAAGTTTTATAGTAAAGAGAGTTTGAATCTTTCAAGGTGTCATTTAAATTAATAGAGAGCCTAAATTATCATGAGTTTAAAATACCATGCAAACTATCATTCAATTAACAAAATATCCAAGGGCATCTCTTTGAGTGAATTGTTGTGAGATTACTATATCAAATTATGGATATATACAACCATGAATTATGAAATACTTTTTCTTTTCTTTTTTCCAAGGAAAAAAATGCAATTTTCATTAAAGTAACTTAAGAAAATTACATGTTGTATCTTCAGCATGTATGAGATGCATTCTCTGGTGAAACAGAACAGTCATTGTTCATTACAATATTTACAGATATCATCATAAAGTAAATATATAAGCAGTATTAAACAAGATCCATATGAAGTCCATAAAAACTGAGTAAGACAAAAAGAAAAATAACATGGAATAATCATGAGTATTATTCCGAAAAGTTTCCATCCAACTCAATGAATGGAAGATCAAAAAACTGAAAAAAGTCCCTATCTCTGAATTCCTAAATTATCCATTGTCCCCTGTTCAACTGCATGACCTCTTTGGAAAGATGATCAGCGATCTCATTCCTTTCCCTGTATATGTCAGAGCATACAATAAAATCAAAATGTGATTTTAGATTAATGATATCATCTAGTGTATCCATGAGTGTGTGAAAGTGATAGCGATAAGCCCCATTGATCCAGTTTATAACCAGTTTTGAATCCCCAAAGATCTGAATCTTGTGACAATTTTGTTCTAGAGCAAAGAGGAGGAGGTGTATTACACTATTTAGCTCAGCATAATTATTTGTGCCCCTTCATAGCCCCACTTTGATTCTGAAATACAGGTGCTCGTTTAAATGGAGTAATGCCCCCCCAAAGCCCATGACCTATGTCGAGCCATCAAAATAAGCCCAAGGAGAGATTTTATCAATGCTTTCGGGTGTGATGACCTAAGCTTGCTGACAGCCAATGTCCTCGGGAATTAGGTTGTATATGGCAACAAGGTTGTTACAGGTGGTGGACCAGATGCTTTGAGCATTTTGAAAGATATTATGATTCCTATTTAGCCAAATGTCCTAGCAAACAATCAAAGGGAGATTTCTTGCTTTTTGGGAGGGAGCCTCAGACCACCAACGCAACCATTCTTCATCAACGTTTTGTCCCTCCCATTTTTTCTTCAAGTTAAGAGAGTTAGTTATGGATGTCCAAACTTGAGCAATAATGGAACAGTGAAGAAATAAATGGTCTATGTCCTCAAGGTTGGAAAGACAAAGGCAGCATCTGGAGGGACCCTGGAAATCCTGCTTCATAAGGTTTAGCTCTATTGGAACCTTGTTTGAGAGAATACACCACATGAATAGCCTCATCTTGTTGGGGACTTTTAGTTTCCAAAGGTGGCACCACAACCAACAAATGATTTCCATGTCCTGTGCATTCATTATTGTCGTATAACCAGCTTTTGGGGACTACCTACCATGAGGAGCAGAGGCCCAAATGAGTTCGTCCTCTCGCCTAGATAACCTTATGTTTTCTTCCTCCAGTGAACCAATGAACTGGTGCTAAACTCCATTCCATCTATTTGGGATCCCCAGGTTTCTCGTGGCAAGCCAATGTTGCGAGGCCTAGGGAGGATGCCCTGCCTCGGCAATTTGTGCAATCTAAATGATTCTTGTGCCTGAAAGCAAAAGTCTCAGATCCCTCAGGAGAATGTGAGCATTGACTCTACCTGACTAGGCATCAATGCCTATTCTAACCTGTTCACCATTTCCAATACTCCATGCCAAGCCATCCTTGATTATACTTAAGGATTGGGTGAATGGCCTTCTAGATGATGGAAGCACCCGGTATCAACTGGTAGGGTCTGTGGATCCAATAAATTATTGAAAGGGGATGGATATACTTAAAATGACCACCTCTTTCCATAAGCTCTCAAATTTGATGATTTTCCAGCCCATCTTGGCCGCTAGAGCCTTTGCAAAGATGTGGAGGTCCTTTATTCCCCAGCCACCCCATTTTTTAGGCTTTCCAATCCTGTCCCAGTGGACCCAAGCAAACGTCTGACCCACATTTTTACCCCGCCATAGGAATCTGCAGCAAATCTGTTGAATCCTATTGAGAATACCTTTGGGAATCCAGGAAAAATTCATCCAATAAATAGGAATGGCCTCGAACATTGATTTTATTAAAGTAAGCCTGACATCTCTAGAGAGCCAACGTTGTTGCCAGGGGTTTATGCAGCTTTCGATTTTTGCAATGAGCCAAGACCAGTCTATGATGCGATACCCATTTGGCTTCAGCCTGAACCCAAGATATTTTAGGCCAGAGTCCAGCTCTTGTCTCACAAAATCAAAATGTTGTGAAGCATACCTTTCCTCATTTTGTAGGCAAGCCACACAAATAATGGTGGAATTGTCATAATTAGGCTCCATACCTGTAGCTTTACAAAAAAGTGATAGAATTTCCTTGAAATAAGAGGAATCAACGAAAGAACCATTTATAAAAATAAGAACATCGTCTAGGTGGGAGAGAGATGTCATGTCTAAAATCATGACTCCCCCCAACTCTCCAACAGAGCGAGCATTTTTATCAATATGCTTAGACCTTCCATGATTAACAAAAAAGGAAGAGGGGGATAGAGGGCATCCCTGTCTTAGCCCACGTTCAGCATGAAAAAAACCAGATGCAACCCCATTGATGAGAATACAAAAAGATGCAAAGGAGAAACAACACATGATCCAGTTAACGAAGGAATGAGGGAAGCCAATATGAGTGAGGATGAGGTGCAGATAAGACCAGTTAGCTTGATCAAAGGTTTTGGAGAGGTCAATCTTGATAATAATGGATTTTTTGTTCAATTTCTTGATCAAATGAAGGTCCTCCTGAGTGGTCCCTATGGCTTCACGGACCTGACGGTGGCTGAGGAAAGAAAACTGTTCTTTGGAAATCATCCTGGATAAGATTGGCTTCACATGAAGAGCAATGATTTGGATATAATTTTGTAACGTAGTTACAAAGGGATATTGGTCGAAAATCGTCAAAAGCAAGGGGTTTGTCAACTTTCGGGATGAGGGCTAGGAAGGTCAAGTTGAAACCCGCATACATCCTGCATGTAATTCTACATTCCTCGTTGGCCAATAAAAGATCAAAGTCAATGAGCTCAATAAAAGTACTATAGAATTCCATGGGCCACCCGTCCGGACTCGGGCTTTTGTCCTTGTTGAAGAATTCCAGAGTTGATTCTAATTCCCCCAGCAAAACCGGCTTGGTTAAAGACTCCATTTCTTCTATCTCAACAAATCTAGGTAGAACCTCAGTGATGCGGAGAATCTCGAGGAGGTGGCTCCCCTGGGGGACCTTGTAAATATGAGAGAAATGGTGCATACCCATATCAGCCAACTGATTGAACGAACTAGTCTCCCTACCCGAGTTGTCACGTAATTCCCAGATTGTATTGATGGACTTTCTCCCTCTGGCATATTGTTGAAAGAACTTGGAATTCTCATCCCCCGCCTTTAACCATATTTCTCTGCTTTTTAATCTCCAAGTTTCCTCTTTTTGTCTTGGCAATCTTATTTTTTCTGATTCCAGTTTGATTAATTGATCCTTTGACTCAATAGTTGAATAACTGGAAAGGCCAGTGTTTTCTAATTTTTTAAGGACCCCTTCAACCTTTTTCAGCTCAGCCTCATCCATTTGTTGCTTTTTCCTCGCCCAGCTGATGGTTTTCAATTTTAAACGGGCCAAGTTGTTTGCAATAACCTCAGCTGGGGGGGCTCTGTTATCTGGGCTATAGTGAGTCCAATTTTCTCTTACTAGATTGTGGAAGTCTGCTTCAGAGAGCCAAGTCGAATTAAACTTAAATGGTGAATGGATTTTGTGGTTGGCATCCGAAAAATCCAAGAAAATCAAGGAATGGTCAAACAACCCCCTAGATCCCACCCATTGACGAATGCAATCTAGACTAGCTAAGAGAGGGGCTCTTATTAGGAAATGGTCCAGTCTTCTGGCTAAAGCATCCACCCCAGTTCTTCAATTCCTCCAAGTGGGTAGTAGCTTTGTCGTTTCAATGTTCAGTAATTCATGTGAATCCAAAAATACTTCGAAGAAGGCCATTAAGGGGTCGATCCGGGCTCTATTACCCCAGGATTTCGCCAACCCTAAAGAGAAATTCAGGTACCCTCCGATCATCGTATTTCCAACTTGCATGAAATCAAATTCCAGGAGTCTTTTCCAAAAAGGTTCCCTACTGTGGCAAGGCCCATAGGCGTTGATGAGCCTGAGGGGGGAATTGATGTCAGCAGAGATGATATCAACACCCAGGTAACCCTCCCCTCTCCAAACATTTTCCAATCTTATTGATATTTTGTTATACCCCATGGTACATCCTCCGAGCATCCTCTTACATCCAAGAAATGAAATGCCCAATCCAGAAGAATTTTTAAGAGCACATTGTTTAGAGTTCTCCCTTCCCCCAAAGTTTCCTGCAGGAAAATTACATCCAAACTCTCCGAATAGCATAGCCTTTTTAGCGCCTGTTTCTTACTAGGGCTGGCCAAACCCCTACAATTCAAGGAGAGGAAATTCATGGGGTAACCTTTGTGGGGTTTCCCTTTACTCTAAGGACCCCATCAATGGGAGACTGAATGCTCGAGGCCACCTCAATGCCAGCCTGCCTGATGGCTTTAGATAAACAGGATTGTCTACCCCTGGGGGGCTTCAAGGGAAAGGATGGGAGGGGGTCCACATCCAGGCCGAAGTGAGAGGTCTTTGTAATAGGTAGGGAACACAGGTTGTAGCGGTGATGTCTAGAAGCCAAGGGAGGTACATCCTAAGAAATGGTTGGCGAGGTGCTGAGGGGCGGAGGAGGAGAAAATACCACAATACAATTTAAAGAACACAGTTTGATAAGCCCAAATCTCATACCCAAAAATAACACTGAATCAAATGCATTAGCAGCAAACTAATAATCATGTGTAAACAGTAGAGAGGGAGGAAGAGTACCCGAAAATGACATTGATTCTCTGGAGTGGGATCTAGTGGTTGGAACCACAGCTATCCTAGTGTCCATACATGAAGGCGCTACCCCAATCACATCCCCACTCGGCACTGGAACACCAGGAAGGTCCATCGGAGAAGGTACCTCCACCTCCATTTTTTGGGTGGTTGTCAAAACCAGTGACCTTGGGGGATCCAACTGTTTCCCAGAGAGTAGAGGGAAATATTTGTACAAGTGTCTTATCTCGTGGCTTCATCTACATCGAAAAGGGATGCCCTCATAATCTAATATTTGCCACCTATTTATCTTGCCCATCTAAAGGCGATAGCTCTCCACCAGTCCTTCCCTAGTGTCCAGATGCACCAGAATTCTTACGAGTGCCATGTAGCTAGTGTCCTGATAAGAATGGTCATGGTCCAGGTATACTCCCATGTCATCACTAATGCACTGAAAAATGTCCTCTACCCAAAATTGGAGAGGGAGGCCAGGGAGACACACCCAAATCGGTCCTGCTCCCATATTTTCTTTCTCAGATTCGAACAATGGAGACCATCGCTTGAGCAGGATAGGATTCATTTCAATGTGCCAGTACTAGGTCAAGACCCAATCCACCTGTTCCGATTGTGAAAACATGAGGGCGAACCAACCCTTAGACATTGTGATGACAGCAGGGAGTTGCCTCAGCAGGTTCCCCCAAACCTCTGTTGTCCATTTTTTAGTCTTGTCGGGGTATAATTTCGTCCATGAACTCAGCCTACCAGGACGTACTCTCCATCAGCGTCGCTTCATCCATGCTAATGCCAACCCTGAATACCAGAAGTCGCCCATCCTCCCGAACCTTAGATATATTTGATATATTTTCTCCCCTTGGTCTGGTTTATGGGTTTATAGATTGTTGTGCTCCCTCAACTTGAGGGTTTTCATCTGAATTTGAGGCCCTGTTATCTTTTGGCCCTAAATCCTGCCTGGATATGCCATCAAAAAACCTCGAAGAATGGTTGTTTGAGGCAGCAACTGGGGGGGGGGGGAATTGTTATGTGCCACCCCAAGAACTCTATGGGAATGAGCCAAAATACCCCGCGACTCTGATATCATTTCACAGACCCCCACCATAGCCACACCCGTGAAACCCTGAATAGGTTCTTAAATCTGTTGAGTATGAGCCCAGTTTTGCAATTCTGACGGGGGCGGAATAGAAAGAAAGGGTGAGTCAGTACCTTCACCCTGAGAGAAAAGGCCCTCTGACCCCGCAGCTGCCGGTTGAGAAAACCCTAAACCCTGGAGGGTTACCTCAATATCTTCCATTAGTGAGGCTTGTTCGATGACCTGCGCATCTGGTTAAAGGGTTGATTCTAGTTCCTTCACCACACCCAGTTTGTGTTTATCTTCCACCCAGATTTCCAACGAGGCCAAGGTGTCAGATGAATAGTCAAGATGTTTTGTATCCATGCATAAGCCTAATGTCGTTTGGATGAGCCTTTACCATTCCAAGAAGACCAGGCGAAACCCCCGATAAACGGACCCCAGATGAAGACTTCAAGGTGCCCAACAACAATAGTCAAAACCACACCCTAATCTCCATGTCTGTCGAAAAACCAGCCCAAATTGCCGCAGATGAAAACCCAAACGGAAACCCCAAGTAAAAACACAAGGTCGTTCCCCAAACTTCGACTGAGAAAAGAAAAACCTACTTTTTCTTTTATATCACCATCATTGAGGAATTATATTACAATTTATAATCCATGTATCTGTAATGTCCCAAACTATGAAAAATAGTGAATATCAAATAAATGCACAGAGCTACAACAAAAAGTTTACACATGTAAACATAGAATTCACACATATAAAAATATATAACTGAATAGTAGAATATAAACCATAAATCTAAGCCATTTTATTAAATTTTAAACTGGGACTGAGTACAATGGAGTGGAATGATAAAACCTAGGCTTTCTAATGCAATCATGCAATACCCGGATGAAGATCTGAGAAAACTCCAATTGAAATGGCTCAATCTATCCCAACGCACTGCCCAGAAAATTCTACTATTGTTATTGGGGGTGAACTATGATTTATGCCATCATATTTTCTCCAAAAATCTACACAATTAACTAGAGGCTTCTCTCACCCAAATATACGAAACCCAAAAAATCATGGGCTAATTCCAGCTGACCCAAAAAGCCCCAAAACGTGCAAATTACCCAGAAAATAATGTTTTCATTCTTATTGTTGCTAGAGAAGAAATTGAAATTTTTCCCTCAATAATGCCTAGATCGACCTAAAATTTTAAGCACAGAATCCTCTCCTATAACCCAGTAATAGCCATAAAAGGTTTTCCCTAACTCCAAGCCAAAATAGAACCCACAACATGATGCAAACTATCCAACTAACCAACAATATGGCCTATTATAAGAATGTATGATTCTGGCACGAATACTTCCAAAAAAAATCTATAAAATTAGCTTTATGCTCCTCACACCCCAACCAAAATGTCCCATAAATTGCTTGGGCTAATTCCCACTGACCCAGAATGCCCAAAATAAAGTGAATCTCCCAGATACACAATTTTGCGCCCAACCAAAGAGAAACTACTAATAAATTATATAAATCTCCTGCAAGTGGTTGAGAAAATGTGCACAAATATCCTTTGGAAAATAGCTATCATTCCCAAATAAAAACTCTCAATAAATATCAGAACCAAACACCAACAAAAACTCTATTCTCTAACCCATGCACAGGCTCTATAAGAGAAAATTCAACCCAACTAAAAGATACAGGAATATCTTTGAAAAATGGTGCCAAACTCCTCCTCTGACCAGTAGAAAGTATCTTGTAAATGCCCAGTACCTACAATAGAAAGATGATGCTCCAAATAACCTCAAGCATTTGTCTTCTACACCCAGAAATAATGAAATTCTGAGTGAATGCTCTACAATAAAATCCAATGGAAGTCCTAAAATAGACACTAAGCTTCTCTAAGGGAGAGACTCAAATATCTATGAAAAGAGGGAGAGTTTCACTTGAAACACTTGAGCTAAAAAAACTTTGCTTCTCTTGTGCTAAACAACCTCCAAGAGAGAGTTCGATCTTCATAAAATAATGAGCAAAAGATGCCCAACAAATGAATACATCCCTCATTTTATAATTTCTCCTCATGCTTCTAGACTCCCTTTTCATTATTATTTTATTGGTGGGGGGCATTTTCCACTAAGTGACTTTTTCCTCCATTTTAAAAAAATAGAAATAATTTTCCACCAATCTTCAATAATACTTTCCACTCTTCTCCAAAATAATATTTTCCCCGTTTATTAATATTACCAAAATTGGGCAAAATTCCCATGCTCACAAAATTCGGGATATTACAGCTGTAATTTTCCTTTTTCCTCCTAAGTCCCCAATTCTAGAAATATCTCCTCTTTCCAAAATTGTCTGTAATGCAGAAAAACAAAATTGGAGACATGACAGTCCTCCCCACCAAAAAATTCTTTTCCTTAAGCAATATCACCATATGTTGTTGATGCACAGGTTCTTTCAACTAATTTTAGGGTCCCAAATATTCCATTAAACCAATCCTCACTATCGTGACACCATCACATGAACTAATCATATGTCACCAAGGTCCCAATCCAACTTAATCACCTCCTGCAGAATATCCCGCCATATTAGTGAATTCCCCCATGTCATCAGTGAATCACTAAATCCCAATGGAAGATCTGACTTATCTTCCCTTCTAGGAACCAACTCATCCCTAAGGGTATCTGAACTTCCAAATCATGTGATGCCAGGATCCCATGCCCATCGTAATATGAAATTTCCCTGTTGACACCGCAATATCCTGGTCATGACTAAGTTCCCAAAAATCTCATACTGGAGCCTCCTTTCCTATAACACTCGGACACAATATCTATCATGATCAAAGCTATGCCCAATCTACAATGGTAAAGATTAGTGCCAAATCGTACCACTCCATGGCTATCCTTGATCATGAGTAGCAACTTGCCTCGCCATATGATGAGGACCATAGAGATTCCCCATGTGTCAACCAGAGAATGAGTTGAATCACATGTTATCATGGTTGTACTTACCATGAAATGGAGCAATCCATCAGTCAACTAAATCCATAGATCACATAACCACACTGGAAGTTCACCACTCCCACTTCTCACTAGTTTTCGTTGTGAAGCCCTGTTATCTACTAGAACCCATATGTGCCTTGTCTCTAACTCTTATATGTAATATGATGGCCACCATTCATCAAGAATTAGTCACGTACATGTAAAACTTCTCTGCTCCTTCCAAACCAAATAGTGAACTCTATTATCCCAACTCCTAATGATACACTCGGGCACTTCTTGGAGTTTGGACACCCTCTCATAAATTAATCCTACCATCCATTATCCCTCATGCTCATGTAATGCCTCAAACTGCCTCGTGAATGTGTATTATCCAGCTCCCTTGCAATCACTTCCCCAAGTGTGAGCCTAAGGGTGAAACATATGCTACCTCAGCAGTATACCATGTGATCCCTCAATCTATATCTATCAGCTTGTGCACCCCAAAATGCCTCCACTAGAGAGTCTCCTTCTTTCCCATGACACTCAGTGTCTCATCCAACTGTCTAGGGTGAGCCTCCCATATCCTACTACCTATACTAAGAGAATTAAGGGGAAACAACCCAACCCTTTGAAACTGTAAGTAATACTGGAGAGTGACATGCATGTAAGTCCCCAAGGGTATGGCCAAGTATCTGCATGAGCACTGAAAGGTAATCCCATTAATTCCCATCTCTCTTTCTTGGTCTTGTCGATAACTCCATTGAAGACTTGTCCCTACGGAAGAGGATGTCCCCATATGCTCACCAGTGTCCCCATCAATCTGGGGTGAGTTACATCCAATGGTATGTCTAATGTCCTCATCCATAATTCTCCTCGGAGGTAGCGTTCCAAGAGCCTGTTATGTTGCACCATACGCCACTGCATACCACCAAGTATCCATGTACTCCTCGATAGCCCACTGTACACTACAGCATATCCATGTACACCACTGGATACCCTTTCCTACTAATATATCACTTTGTATCATTTGGGGCCCCATATGCACCCATGCATCTATCACTCCACTGGAAAACTCAATGTGGTGTAACTCACTCCTCCCACTCCATGGTGCAAATCCATGCACTGCAGCACTCTGCCATGCATCTACGTGCTCACCTGTAAACCATTGCTCGACGTTGCATTCTCCTACACACCACTGGATCTCATGATCTAAATTTTAGATAGTATGTGTTAACTCGTAACCTACTGGTATTTACACCTCCATTAGTTCATAACCATACCCTCTAATGCATGGGCTTCACCTCCAAAACCTCCCTGAGAGACATGAGAGGTGAATCCCACTATGTACCAATGGTGATGCCACCATTGTGTTACTCCTCAGTGACCATTGTGCCCCACATAATAGGGGAGAACCCTCGGCCCCATACAAGGCACTACTTGGCATCCTTCCAAGACCACCTCCTCTTAAAAACTCCTGCCAGAATATGTTGATCATGTCGCAACTCCATGCACAACCAACATGCTCAAACAACTTGCAGAGTCTACCTGCTCCCCTATCAACCCAACCCATCACTAATGTTGATGTAGGTCCAAAAGTGTGTGGATGATAAGTCACTAGATTCGTCAAACCACCAGTGCCCTCATCAGCCACATTCATGATGTGGTGGGTATCCCACCTAGATCTCAAAAACAATCATCCTGCATCTTGAGTATATGGTAGGAAGCCCCACCTGGATCCCAATGCCAACCTGGGCCTCCAGTGCCCCTAATGTTTCAAAGCTCCTATTGAGCTTCACTCCCAACTACAACCATCTCCATAAATCTAGCCCACTCCACTGGGTACCATCTCAGAATATCACACCATCCAACCCCAAGGGAAGGGTCAAATGCATGTGTACATGTATGTGCGACAACACCAACCTGTGAATGTTGCGCCATGCACAACTTGTGTCGCCTCATCTGACAATCCTAGTCAACACATGAGATCTATCTAGGTGCCTTTCCTCTCTCTCCTCAATATGCATGGATAACCTAATAGGGTTATTGTCCCTACCTATGTATTCCTGAAGAGGGTTTCTATGATGCTCCAATGTGTAGTCCTCTAACTGTACCATTAGGGAATCCAATTATTCCCCAACGCGAGTCATCTTGGTCATTGTCTTGGCACAAACAACTCTCATTCCATCCAACTCCTTATTTTGTTACAAAATGCTCTCTCATATTGTCATGACCTTCTTTTTCAATGCTAGAAGGCCAACTTGGAGTTGATGAAACTGTTGTGGGCGACTAACATCTATAAACTCGATCACAGCTCTCGATACCTTTGTGTCTCCTAGCACCTCATCAACTAGGGATATGTCTCATGGCACCTCATCAACTGGGAATATGTCTCTTGGCAGCTCATAATGGTGGATAACTTTGTGTCTCCTGGCACCTCATCAATAGGCGTATGCTCAACTATCTCCACGAATATGTCAACTGAGGCTACCAAAATAAACTCCAACAAGGGTGACCCCTATGTCACAGTGGGTGTATCCACATGCTCCTAACAATCTTGTGAGCCTTTAGTCTCTTGCTCGACCTCCTCCTCAAACTCATTGTTAGTGTACCTATGCCCTAGGGCCTATGATCTTAAGTAATATCTCCTCCTAGTCCCATTATCTAACTACTCTTGTCATGTCCACTCCTCTTGAGGAGGTATGGTGCCCTGAGTCTACTGAATTTTCCCACATGGTGTATGTGGCTTCATCCTTGTGGCATGAACACCTCTAGTGCCTATATTATAAGGATGAGGATAGCTTGGTTTTATTACCTTACTTATACACAATTGGGATAACATCTCTATCATCTCCTCATTGTTTTTTAGGATCTCCTCCATGATTGCCTATGTACTCCCCTTTTGCGTCATTGTAATATCCATAAATTTCACCAATAATTGTGCATGCGTGCCTACACCTTCATGATCTTGCTAGATTCCCAACAACTAGCCAATATCATGCTCTGATGCCGCTGTAATGTCCCAAACTAGGAAAAACAGTGAATATCAAATACATGCACAAAGCTACAACAAACATTTTACACATGCAAACACAGAATTCACACATGAAAAAATAAACCAGTGAATCATATAATAGCAGCCATAAATATTAGCCATTTTATTAAATTTTCAACTGGACCTGAGTATAATGGAGAGGAATGATAAAACTTGGGGTTGTTAATGCAAGTATGCAATACCCATGTGAAAATCTGAGAAAAACTCCAACTAAAATGACTCAATATATCCCAATGAACTGCCTAGAAAATTATGTTGTTGCTATTGGAGGTGAACTTTGATTTATGGCATCACATTTGCTCCAAAAATTCTATAAAATTAACTGGAGGCTTCTCTCACCCAAATCTACCAAACTTAGAAAAAAATTGGGCTAATTCCAGTTGACCCATAAAGCCCCAAATTGTGTAAATTACCCAGAATATAATGTTGTTATTATTACTACTAATAGAGAAGAAACTGAATATTTTACCTCAATAATTCTCGGATCAACCTAAAATTGTAGCCACTGACTCCTCTCCTATAACCCAATAATACCTAGAAAAGGTTTGGCCTAGCTCCAAGCCAAAATAAAACCCACAATGTGATGCAAACTGCCCAACTAACTAGTAATACACCCTACTCTAGAAAATTTTGTTGTTGCTCTTGGAGGTGATCAATGATTTATGCCATCAAATTTTCTCCAAATATTCTATAAAATTAACTAGAGGCTTCTCTCATCCAAATATACCAAACCCTGAAAAATCTTGGGCTAATTCTAACTGACTCGAAAAGCCCCAAAATGTGCAAATTACCTAGAAAATAATGTTATTGATGTTACAAGTGCTAGAGAAGAAACTAAAGTTTTGACCGCAATAATGCATGAATTGACTTGAAATTACAGCCACGGACTCCTTTCTTATAACCCAGCAATACCCAAAAAAGGTTTGGCCTAACTCTAAGCCAAAATTGAACCCATAATTTGATGTGACTACCCAACTAACTAGTGATATGTCGTACTATAATAATGTATGGTTCTGGCTCGAACAATTCCCAGAAAATTCTATAAAATTAGTTATAATCTCCTCACGCCCGAACCAACAAAACCCAAAAATCATTTGGGCTAATTCCACCTGACCCGAAATGCCCAAAATAGAGTGGATCTCTCAGCGACATAGTTTTACACCCAACCAAAGATAAACTATTGATAAATAATAAAACTCTCGTGCAAATGGTTGAGAAACTATGCACAAATATCCCTTGGCAAATAGATATCACTCCCAACTAAAAAATATCGGCAAATATTAGCACCAAACACCAACAAAAACTTTATTCTCCAACCCTTGCATAAGCTCTATAAGAGAAAATTCGCCTTAGCTAAAAGATATAGGAACATCTCTAAAAAAATGGTGCCAAACTCCTCCTCTGACCAGTAGAAAATCTCTTGCAAATACCCAAAAACTATAATACAAAGATGATGCTCCAAATAACCTTCGAGGTTTGTCTTCTGCACTTAGAAATAATGAATTTCTGAGTGAATACTCTGCAATAAACTCCAATGGAAGTCCTAAAATAGACTCCCCCCAAAAGCTTCACTAGGGAGACACTCGAAGTTCTCTGAAATGAGGGATAGTTTCACTTGAAACTCTTGAGATAAATAGATTTTCTCTTGAGCTAAACATATTTTCCACCAATCTTCAATAATACTTTCCAATCTTCTCCAAAATAATGTTTTCCCCTTATAGTAATATTACCAAAATTGGGCAAAATTCCCATGCTCACAAAATTGAGGATATTACAGTTGTAATTTTCATTTTTCCTCCTAAGTCCCCAATGCCAGAAATGTCTCCTCTTTCCAAAATTATCTGTAATGCAGAAAATCAAAATTGGGACATGACAGTATCCCCCAATAGTGATATTTACTAGCCAATTTATGTTAAACCCTAGAAGTAAGTGGGGTAATTTAAGGGACTAGTGAATAGAAAAGATGATTTCATTCCTTATATTATGAAAGTTGATTGGGAAAGAGGGTTGTGGATTGGGATGAATTTAGGTGTAGATATTGACTATGAATTTGGGAATTGAGTTGTGAGAAGTGATTTAATGCTAGCCATAAGAAGTTTCCACCCTTGTGTATTCATAGCCTCAGCTCAAGGGTGACCTATGTTGTAAAGAGTTATGTGCAATAAAGAGCCTACGGATGGGTGGAATGTCCTTATTTTATAGCCAGTTGGTGCATTACTTTTCTAGAAAGAAAAGTGTACTTGGTTGTGTTATCAAATGCAAGGTTATTATGCTTTATGTTCTTCATAATATTATATCCAATTTGTGTAGTTATGTGCTTGTGATTTTTAATTTGCATATTCATGGATGAAATTATTATAAATTTGCATGCATCGTTAATTTTGAAATTCATGGTTAAACATTATTGTAACTTTATTTCCATTGTTGAATTCTACAAGTAGTTATATAATTGATTTTGGATCAAAGATAAGAAGATAGTGTGAATTTTGGCGGTTAAAAGAGTACTTCATATCCTTAATAGAGCACAAAGGCTAACTGATATGTTATATATTGGTACCAAAACAAGTAGCTACAAATTTAGGGTTGTACGGGCCAGAAATTAGTTGTATATGAAGAAATCAAGATTTGTGTGGAAAGTGTTTAATGGAATTTCTCCATCAGAATAATTGTGGAAAATAGTCTTTTAACCTTACAAATGTTGAATTGAATTATACAATTACCATATTGAAACGTTGTTAGAGAATTTTGGTGGCTTATGGAGGCATCAATGAAAAATTCCTAAATTTCAAACTTAGTTATGTGAAAATTTTGGGAAAATTTAGTTTGTAGGTTGTGTTTGACAAAATTCCAATGAAAAGAAGTATATGGAGCCCATAATTGAGAATATTGTGGCTTTGAAATTCCCAAATGGTATTCTTGAAAAATCATATGGGTGGGCATGGAAATTTTTTTCGATGAATTTCTTAAAATATATATATTTTTCCTTTGCATAAGGAAATTAGTTATATATGTATATCTTAACTAATATAACCATTGATAGTAGATAGAATCTTCACAATGGAATTGTGATTTCATTTATATATGAAAAACCTTGGAATGAAAGTTGAATTTGTAAATTCATTCTCAAACGATTATAGTGATTGTGGTTATTTTATTGTTAATGAAGTGTTTGAAGTCCAAGAATCAAAATTTAATAAATTCATATCCTAAGGATAAAAAATTGATAATGTTCCAAATCTAATGTGGAGAAACCATGTGGATTCCAAAGCACAAGTAGCATACATGGAATAGTCAATTTATAAAAACAGTATTCAAACACTTAATTGAATGTATGTGTGTGTGTGTAATGAA
>Ga0181471_100194_pt1 | contig 18646 bp, 10 predicted proteins | sample InSIn5gowninarea_FD_119083 | JGI IMG/M metagenome (GOLD analysis project Ga0181471, IMG submission 119083) | Clean room microbial communities from NASA Spacecraft Assembly Facility at Jet Propulsion Laboratory, Pasadena, California, USA -... ...
TACAACTAATTCTGCATTGATCTTTGCACTATATCTCTCACTGATGCGTTGACGTTGTACACTTGACAATGCATCTAGTGGTAGACCTAAGAAGCTAAATTCTGTACTACGATTCTTACTGGTACTACCAATCTGATCACGAAACATCTTGTATACTACCTCTAGATATTCATTCAAATCATAGAAATCACTACGAAATGTCTTATCCAATGAACGATCTTCTGATTGTAGTGTTTCATACTGCTTCTGTGCTGCATGAAGTTGTCGTCGTAGTTGGACAGTCTGATTCATCTCTGAGTGTTGATGTAAGCGTAGTTGTGCTAAATTATCACTCCACTCGACATCCTTCTGTAGGCGTCGACCATACCTATAATTTTGTTCTAACATATCTATCATCAAATAATGACTCTCATCTAATTGTTGTAAGCATTGTTGTTTATAGTGTTGTACTTCTATAAATTGTGTGTTAAATGTTGTAGTGAGTTGGAGTGCATTAGTTTTGAGTTGACGAATTTGATGTTCTAGTTGTTTGAGATACTGTTCAATCTGTTGTTGACGTTGTTTGACTGCTAGTTCATATTGTTGGACAGCCTTACGTTCACTGTGTGACCATTGGTGGTGAGGGATTGTACCCATGCAGGGTGGTTTTAGCATGTCTAGATCAGTTGTAGTAGGTGGTGGAGGAGTCTGAGTGCTATGTTGCGACGATGTGGTTGGGTCACTGTCGGTCGCGGCATTGTTGGATGACTCGTTGTCACTTGGTGCTGGTGATTGTTGTTCCTTCTGTTGTTGCTCCTGTAGCTTCTGTTGTTGATGTTCTCTCTGTGCAATGACACACTCCTCACCAATATCTGTAGCTGTACTACTAAGTTGTAACAATTGCTTTACAACATCATCACTAGGTAATTGTGGCAGTGTAAACAACTGACTACTAACATCACTACTACCAACACTGACATCATACATCTGTTGTGCACTACTATATACACTCTGTAGATGTTGTAACAGTGTATACTGTTCATTTAATACCATCAATACATCCATCTTCACATACATCAGCTTATAAACCCTAATATTGTATGTATATTGTATGTGATATTGATAGTATGTTAGTAATGTACATTGTACAAGGCGTTGAAATACTGTGAGGCATTGTAGTGGAGAGTAGAGGAGTTGTTGGATGGTTGTAATTGTATTGTCTGTAGTAGTAGTAGTAGGTGTAGGTATACTAACATTTCCATCTATATCTATATACTGAATAGGTTGACTCTGATCTTTGACATAGTTGGTGTCTGCTGTCAATGTAGGTATATAGGTTGCCTCATAGGAATGTTGTATAGAACCATCTGTAGGTTGTTGTTGTTGATAATAATCTTGTTGATGTTGTTCTACCTGTTGACTATACCACTGTTGTTCCATACATTGAATACGACGAAGTGCTTGTAGTTGATGGTAGCGCCTGGCAGAGGTGGTAGAGGTTGTAGTAGAGGGGAGGGTAGTGAGAGAGGTGGGATGATGAGGTGTGACAGTGGTGAGTGAGTCTGTCGAGGTAGTAGGAGTAGAGTTGGAGGTAGTTGCAGTTGGTGTATCAAAAGCATACAGACGATGCGTAGTTTTTGTAGGGACATCAATAGCAATAGGAGGCTGTACTGTAGTGCTCTGAAGCTTCAGTTGTGTCAGCTTTTGCTGCAAAGCTTGCAGTGCATCAGCAATGGATGCCATATTGAGTACTGCTGAAAGGATTCGATCTTATGTAGTACTACAGGATGAGCTGCAATGTCATCTGGGTAATGGTGACGACTCTTATGCTCTAGAGGTTGGCACAATCGTTGATACACATCATACAAAACATGGTATACAATCTTCTAGGATGATTGAATCACCGTTGATATGGTATCCTACATGGTAGTCAACCTCTGAGTGTGAGCATGTGTAAGAAGCGTTTCGCCACACATCAGAAGCGCTGCTGATGCTGGATGCACTCAAATGACGCTTCGATCACCTGTCAAGCAACATATCTTACACCATACTATAATACTGTATTGGCGATGTAATACATGGTCAGATATTTCTTGTATTGCTGGTGTGAGTTGCACTTGTTTCAGAGAGCACCACAGCAAGAAACGGTCAGCCAGTTGGTGACACTCCAGCAAAACTCCACCCTCTACTCCGATGCACCACAATCACAACTTAGTGTTATCATACAGGTATCATTCTCATCATACCATACACACATATCGCTCTTCAACATACAGTAACAAGCACACGTCCACCCACTCATCTATCAGCATTGAGTATTGCAATTCAAGCAGTCAGTTAGTATTTGACTGTTAGATACAACGCAATCTCAGTATTAAACTAATCACCATGTGTAAGTGGTATTGTATGAGTGAAGGTAGTAGTACCAACCTCAAATGTCTCCATTGTGGTACCTCCTACTGTGCAGCATGTCTACATGGTAAGTAACACTCAGATGCCTCAGCAGTTGATAGCAACATCCCTACATTGTTAGTACTAACGGTATGATCCTTGCTTGTAACACTTGAATTTGACTCTTACAGGTGACTTTGAGGGTAAGATGAGTAGTTTGATTAAGTGTGGTAGCTGTGGTAAGAAACCCCGAGTCGCTGCAACCAAACCTACCACCGTCAAACTTAGTGATACTACCAACGGTGGCAGTGGCAGCAACTCGCGACGAGCATCAGGCAGTGGCAAGCTAGGTGGTGGCCCATCCATCTTCGACAAGTTGACAGACCCAAAGCTGTACACTGGTGCACACAAACACCGATTCGATGAGGATGGTAAGGGCCGTGGCAAAGCTGGACGTACCGATCACAACTTCAGTGAGGTTGACGTGCTAGGTCGATCTGCAGCTGGTGTGGTAGTACCAGTCCGAACATCTACCAACGGCATTGATGGGGTCTCTGCTACTAAGCGTCTGTCCCAGGACGGTGCTGCAGCTCGTCAGTCAATGAGTCGCAAGAAGACTGGCCCGTCTATCTTTGATAAGTTGACTGATCCTAACCAATACACCGGTGCACACAAGCATCGTTTTGATGGCAGTGGTCGAGGCCGTGGTCTAGCTGGCCGAGATGGTGCATCAGGTATCAGTCGTGATGACGGCAATGTCCGAGACATTGGAGCATCTGGTTTCCTCCGACCAGGTTTCTAGACAATCAGATGATTGCATGCCAGTTAATCACGCTTTTCCTCCCCCTCTCTAGTCAACTGCCGCACTCACACCTCCTGTTGTTTGATTATTGAGCCTATTGTATTATACTGCTTGCAATTGCCCATCTCTCTTCAGCACACTCACATTGTTTCATTGTTCTCATTGTAGAACACTTATGACATTTGCCGATCAAGATCTGACCTTGCAGAGCGCATGCTTCTCAACAATATGTTGCCATCACTTGATTACCTATCGTTGATCGTGTACCATCTGTGCAGTATATCTATTCCACCACTTATCTTCTGGCCAACCCTCTGCAAAATGTTCTATAGTACTCAAACCCATCACTGCACGTTGATCATTGATATATTGACATTGTTGTTCAAATGCAGGACGATGTGCAAGTTGACAGAATGTAAGCGATTGAAGTTGTTGTAGGTGTATGATGGCTTGACTCTCTAGCAACAGTTTGAAGGGTATTGCTAGGTGTTGTAGCTGTCTGAAGTGTTTCAATCCTTCAATCAGCAACTTGTCATCAGAAGGTTGCAGGTCACAGGTATCAGCTACATCCCATCCAGCATCATTGCCTTGCATTGGTCGTAGATTCAGTTGCAGTGATTGGCATGATTGGTACAGTTGACAGTTTGGTTGAGCTAGTGGTGCTAAATCATGTTGTAATGTCTCAGTGTTGCATGGATATACAGAGATAGCTAACATCTGTAATGACATACTAGCAAGTGCATCCATCAATGCATGTACATCCAATGCTTGACGATCCTTACTCTCAAATACTCTAAACGATAAGACCCTTAGATTCACCAACTGTTGTATAGCTGATAGATCAATGCTATGGTTCTCGGCAGTCATGTAGTCTATGTGTTGTCGATTTAACATACGATCTAGTTCAAAGGTTTGTGTATAGAGTTGTAGTGCAGTAAGGTGATGCATAGTACATACCATTGGAGCTGCCTCTATAGGTACACCTATACATGATAAGATTTGCATCGATGGAGGACTATTACTACTATCATTACTACTGGTCAATTCCTTCACACATCTATTCATATGTAACAACCAACTAATATCATAATCTTGTCTCTCACTCATAAATCTAACATTCAACTGCTTACATCTCTGTTTTGTAAGTCTAAGAAAATGTAGTGCTGTAGTAGGTAATGTGTCGGCGTTAATGGCAGAGGTTACTATAGGGATGTAGGGGAGGAGATTATGTGTATAGAGTTGTAGTATATTATGTAATGAACACTGATCATCTATCCTTAGATGATGTACACAATGTAGTGCTCTACTTCCCTCTCTTACACCTATCAACTGCTGTTCACCTACCAATAGAAAGCCATTAAATAAATTTTTACGCTTCTGTATAGCTTGCATACTTTGAAGTTCATGTTGATTAGCTACTACTAGTAGATTAATAGTATGTAAGAATATAGGATGTATAGTTGTAAGATCATTGTAGTAGGTGTTGAGATGGCGTACAGTGATAAAGTCAAGGGTGGGAAGGTAGGTGATGATACGGGCTTGAAGGTCTAGTGGGAGGGAGGAGAGGGTTGGAGAGAGAGACATGTGGTGAGTGGATTGTAAGTGAATTAGAGAGTGATGGTCATAGTGTGATCAGTGTCGTACTAGTAAGCTGAGTGTGAGTGTGTGTTGTGATGGCAGAGTCCAACAATGGGCGGACCGCACTGGACAGATCATACACACCAATAGTAATATCAGTACAGCGATTCAGTAATGCTGTTCTGTAAGCTGTTGTAGTCATTCGTCGCCGTTGGCAGGACCGACTCTGTGTGCCCTTCCGCTGAGCTGAGCTGACTATCCTCGAATGGCTCGGCTCTGACACCAAAGCAATGATACCACCACTGAACAACATGCAGCAGACCTGCCAAGCACCAATGCAAAGCAGCTAAGGCATTACATCAGATTCACTGTACATTAGGGCTACCAAACCCTCTATCGAGCTCTGGTGACCATCAGTGCTTGGATTGACTGACTGACAGAGCTCTTCTGACTTGCTGGAGCTGCCCTGACAGTAGTGCACTGCACTGACTGCAACGCATCTATAAGCTTTGTGCCATCATGGATACCATCCTAACTGGCCTCTACAACAACAACATCTCCAACCTGACCATCAATCGTTTTGGTCTACAGAAGTCCTCATCTGCACGTCCTCCACTACCCCCCACCCAGGCAGATGCACAACAGCAACATCATTCACGTTCACCTCTACCACTTATACAGACAGTTACACAGAAGGGTACAGTTGCACAACATAATATTGATGAGATCTTAGATTGTACGTACGATGCTGCCTACTACAATGCAATAGCTACGGGTGATGTAGCTGCAGGGAGTGATCAGATTACTGGCTTAGATGAAGATGATGAGGATCAAGAAGAACACAAACATCAAGCAACAGCACTACCCTTCTTAGATGACCTCAAGACCCCACCTATCCCACAATCCCCTTCTCCCTATACCTCTACTACCCAGCATGGTACCTCCTCCACCTCTACCTCACCTCTAGGTAACTCATACCTCTATCAGGTACTATGTCGTATTGTACAATCACCTAACTACTATAGCCTTGTAGACCTCAACCTTACATACAATCAACTTACACGTACAGACAGTGAACTCCTCTCTAACTCTCTACGTACAAATACATCACTACTATCACTTAATTTATCATACAATCGTTTAGGTGTAGATGGATGTTATATGTTGATGAGTGCAATGAAGAGTAATAAGCAATTACAATCCTTATATCTAGCTGGAAATAATATCCTAGATGAAGGTGGTCTAGCTATAAGTGAGATGCTGATGGTCAATACTACACTACAACATTTGGATATAAGTGTTGGTGGATTATATACTGTAGGTTGTCAAGCTATATTTAGAGCATTGGAGGTTAATAGAAGGTTAAAGACATTAAGTATTGCTAAGAATGCTGTATTACAACAGGGTGCTGTAGTATTGAGTAAGGCATTGGCAGTAAATAAATCATTACTAAAGTTAGATCTTAGTAGTACATTACTCTATACAGAAGGTTGTGATATTCTATGTGAAGGTTTACGTACCAACTCTACCCTACAAGAATTATACATGGCAGATAATGAGATACGTAGTGATGGATGTAAATCATTAGCAACTGCTATTAAAGAACATACATCCCTTAAACATCTATCTATACGTGATAATTTGATAGACTCGAATGGTTGTAAATTTTTAGCTAATGCACTAAGTAGTAAGAAATGTATCTTAACCTCATTATACATCTGTGATAATCCACTAGGTTCAAAAGGTGCAGAATACCTTGGAAAAGCACTATTAACCAATACACACCTTCATTGCCTACGTATAGCACACAGTGATATCAAAGAATCAAATGGTGTACGTGCTATTGCTAAGGCACTCAAGACAAATACTACACTTACTGAATTAGATTTTAGTTGGAATCGTTGTGGTACAGATAATACAGCAATGAAATCAATGGCAACTATGCTGACAGTTAATCATTCATTACGTGCATTTGATCTATCACACAATAAGTTAGGTGAAGAGGGTAGTAAGTTACTGAGTGATGCACTATGTAAGAATAGTACATTACAGAGGTTAGATCTATCAATGAATCGTATGAATATTAAAGGTCTAGAAGATTTTGCTACAGGTGTACACAACAATCACTCCCTACTACATATCAAGTATGAACAAAATCAGATTCAACAGATTGTACAAGGTCAACCACCAGTGATGATTACACCTACCTCTGCCTCTGCAGATATTTTGATTGTTAATGCTATCCATCGTAATACTACATTGTATCAATCACGTATACGACATACTGTTATGTCCATGTTTAATAAACACAATGCACCACATAGTACTATAGGTGCTGTCTTTGGACGTAGTCCTATTGGTGATCCATTGGTGATGCATGTTGTATTTGATATTCTATTTGGTGTCAATCATCAACAGATACAACGTCAACAACAACATCGTCTGCAAGAAGCAAAGTATCGTCGACGTTCAAGTAGTACAGAGAATAGTAGCACCGTGCAAGCAATGGTTGATGAACATGGAATACCCGAGGCAGCTACACCTATCGTTGCTTAAAGTATCGAAACAATCTTGCGACAACATCGCTGTATTCAGTACGCGCTGCAACAGCCATCTACACTCACACTGATTAGTATAACAAAGCATATTATAGAGCCAATCTGTTTGTTTAGAGCGCTTATAGTTCTATCAGTACAAAGCGGGCTTCTAGCCCAAACAATCCCGGTAATAGAGTTAGTAAAGCAATGCTCCCATCAACAGCTGTGCGCTGGATGATGGCGTAGTATAGATATCAGTTTGATTGTTGACCAAACAATTATCTGAATGCATAGTTGGTTTCAGCTATCAGCATGTAGTCAGTATCATGTGCTATTTGACATGCACGATCGTCCGCTAACGTAGTTGTTCCATCACATCAGAATAAGGTTTTTTGTATGACATTCCGTCTCTCTCTCTCTATGTATGTATGCGTGTTGAGCTGCAGCTCTTTGTGTTGGTTGTGAGTCAAGGCACTGCAGGCTACTACTGCTTGCCATCTACAATACTCTTAAACGGTAATTTCCGAAATACTGAGACAAATGCATCATAGTCATCTGATTTCTCTGCTACAAGATCTAATGATCTCTCACTTGTAACAATACTAAAACTACGTTTAATACTATCACCACTAAACTGTTGCCTCCATTTACTACCTTGCTTAGGATGTTTAAAGATACCTGCAGATTGATTGAGTGCCAGTGTAGCATTGTTGATCAAGATTTGTGCATGTTCTGGTTTCTTTCTCTTACTTAACCAACTGACATACCATTGGTTGTTAGGTGCTTGTGTAAGTTTGATGGTTGTCAGTCTTGCACTACCACGGTTGAATGGGATCTTATAGTATTGTAGACCTGCGATACAGTACTCCATCTGCATGTTGCTGGACTGTTCAAGCTCGGTGGCGTGACGTTTGGTATCGATGGTAGACATCCTTCGTAGGCTTTCTGTCTCCACTGCCAGCACCTGCAACTGTTGTTGTTCATTGACTAGCTGTGGATCCGGTTGTGTCAACTTCTCCGCCTCCTCTACGGCACGACCTTTCTGATCGTCGAATTGTTGAGTGGTGGCACGGCGTTGAGCTTCCATGGCCCGGAGCTTGACTTGAACGTCAGCAAATGCTTGCTGTTGCTGTGTCTGAGTGCTGTTGACCTCCCCAGCTGGCTCATCAATATCTAAGCTCAAGTTAGTGGAGCGGTTGTCCGCATTGAAGCCATCCAGCTCCTCGTCATCATCGAAGCCAAGATCAATGGAATCTTGTCGGACATTCGGTCGTGCAGTAGGTTGTGGGTCCACGGAAACTTGTTGCGCTACAGCAGCGACATCAGTAACAGCTGTGTGAACGTCAGCTGGTGACTGGTGTTTGGCTGACACAGAGGCAGTTGCTGCGTGACCATCGTCGCTGTGGACTGCTGCAGATGTACCAATAGGTTCTACAGTTGCTGCCATCTGTTGCAACTCTTCGACAGCAGCTGCTGTGTCCTTCTGCTCTGTGTTTGTCGGTGTATGCTGGTGTTCTGCCGCTTGGTCCTGTTGTTGGAGTTCAGCAAATGGCTGCACATGAGGTGCTCCTCCGACCGGTGAAACAATGGTGGAGTCCAAGCCGGCAGCGGCAGCGGCAACGGGGACAGTGATGTCCATCAAGTCATGGGACTGCAAGTGCTCGTTTTCTTTGTTACTGTTCAATGAAATGTCGAGGCTGTCATCATCGTCGTCATCACTGGATAACAGTAGCCCCATGCCGTTGACTGCTGCAACCACCTCCGGGGGTGACAGCTCAGATGGCTGAGGTGAGTGGGTGGCAGACTCGGTGATGGGGCGGTGAACATCCTCAACAGTCTGTTCAACGGGTAGCTGGTTCTCTTCCACCTGCTCGTCCTGTGGCGATGACTCAATTGCAACTGGTGCCTCAGCATGGTGCGTTGTATCGTTACTAAACGTCGGTGTGGATGGGGGCCACACATTGCCGAACGTGTCCACGTCTGAAGGTCGACGCGAAGAGCTGTCCACAGTGTGCTGCACTGCTGCAACCGGCTCAATAATAACAGCATGCTGCACCGTCTCCACTTTCTGCTCTTCCTCTACATCCTTGTGAGGTTCCGCTTCCTGCACCTGCACAGGCTCGACTGGAGCGGTGGTATTGTTGGTCTGAACAACTGGCTTACGAATTGGAGAGTCTAAGGTCAGATCGACATCAAAGTCATCCAGCTGGTCGTCGTGCAATGCAGGCAATGCAAAGGTCTGACTGATAGGTAGAGCCGATGCATTTCTCATGTGCTGATGTGCGTGTGACGATATACTAGGAGAGCGAGGGGATTTTGGGGAGAGTGGTTCTTCACCATCGGTTGAGACTGGCTTCTTTGGTGTGGTTCTCATGAATGCAATCTTTGTAGGGAACAAGAGATCTGGATCTGCAGCATTACTATTGCTGCTGAGGCTCTGCTTACGTTGTTGAGAGTTCAGCACACGAGCTGCACGGGTGCGAGGGGAGAGAGGCTCCAACTCAGAGTCGGTGGGGGACAGAGGTTGCTCAACAGATGATGCAATGTCATTAGTTGGATATGAGACTGCTTGCATGGGTGAGCTCTCCACAATGGATGGGAGTTCTGCCTCTGATCGCGTTGACAGTGGGTTGGTGGAGCTCTGAATGCGTTGCTCACTCTGAGAATTCTCATCATCAATGCTCTGCAACATTGAACTACTTGCAGCGTGACTAAGAGGCTGGTCGTTGGATTGGTTTTCGCGTGCGGAGCTGAGATTGGTCTGTGAGAGTGGGTTGGCTGATATGGACCTTGCCTTGCTGTGCGTGGGCGAGAGCAGGCGCGGGATGCTAGAGGTGGAGGGAGAGGAGGTGGTGCGAGTATTGAACAGATTGCGCTGAGATGGAGGGTCTGCAGAAGCTAACACTGGTATCTTACTACCAGCGCTGTTCGGCAGCGGAGAACGTCCACTACTGATCCCTCTGTTGGCTGTGTTGACAGGGGAAGGAGAGGGCAGACCAATGCTGCTGCCAGTGCGAAGATGAGAGTAATTTGATGCGGGCATTGGGCTAGAGTTTGTTAACTGATCTTTAGATCCATTACTAACACCTGGACTCATTGCTTTCTTCCCATTCTGCATTGTCACTGATCTCTGTGGAATGCCTGTAATGGAGGTAGTACGGGTGACTGGAATCTTAGAGGTAGACTTGGGTGTGGATGGTGTGTATAGTCGTGAGATTAGTTTAGATTGTTCTGTTGATGTAAGCTTGCGGCTGTGAGCTGATTTGGGTGTCCCTGCACTCTCCAGTATCTCATCTCTGGACTTGGACGTCCGACGTGAGAGAGGTGGGGTGGTGGTCATGGTGCTGCCGGTGCCGTTGACAACAGATGGCTTACGAGATGGAGTGGTCATGGTGATTGACACTCTTAACGTAACTGTTACAGCAGGCTGCTGTCTGTACTGTACTGTACTTGTTTCACTGAACAACTCTCTCTGTGTCACCCAGTTTGAACGAGCCTAACGGCCAACGATGACGTGGAATGACCTTATCAACTGGTACAGGAGGACGAGATGTAGTACAAAGTTGCTATAGTATGCAATAATACATGTTGGGTTGGAGATACTGTGTTGAGCCTGGTTGTGTAGGTATCTACTCACCGATGAGTGTTGTCAGTGCATTTTCAACAGACATCTCTGACGAGCTGAAGGACGAGAGAAAAACGGATGCTCGAAATCCCGCCATTTTCACCCGACAGAAGAGAACATGGACAGAGGAGAGCAGCAAGAATGTGTGTTGATAGGTATCCTGTGGACTAAGTTGTGACAGCTGATATTACATGAACACGAACCATACATGTCCCACGGTTGGTAAGGCTTGTTGCTCACTGGCTTTCAACTGAGCCCACACACCCGAGTCAGTGCGATAGATACTGAGCAATTTGGTGTGTGTGTGTGTGTGTACATGTAATACAGTGTCGGAACATCGATACGTAGCATTTGTCCAACGCTCTGAGTTCTACTCCTCTCAACCCAGTTGATTGTCTATACAGTCATTGCCACACCACACCCACACTACTCACACTGTACCAACAGCAACTAGATCGAATTGCATCAGCATTGCACGTGCAAGATCTGCAGTGGAAGGTATCACAGCGCTGAAAGGCTCAACACTCAGTCACATTGTCCAGCATGGCAATCCATGCTCCCTACCCCTGCGGGCTTCCATCGCAGTGGCCTGTGATGGTGCAACAGAAAGCTCCCAGAAGCAGCCCACGGGACGACGTCTATTAACGCAGAGGTGCACGGTCAGGCACCCAACTCAATAACCGAATTACTCAACAAGACTTCATCGCCCCACCATCGTCTAAGTCACCCTTCCAGCAACTGCTGCCACATCTACCATCATCAATCTCATCAGACCACCAACTGCTACTTATCATGCGAGGCTTCCCAGGAGCTGGCAAGAGTACGTTGGTGAAGGAGATTGTGAAGCACTATACTGATATACTGCAACCGAAGACTAGTACGAGCAATAACATTGGTAGCGATGAACTCAATGACACTGAAGATGGCGAAGTAGCTAAATGCAATGCAACAGTGATGACACCAGGAGAAACTGTCAAGCACATTGACACCACCACAACACCTCCTCCTTCTATCGCTACTATCTGTTCAGCCGATGACTTGTTTATTGATCCTATCACTCAGCAGTACATCTATGATGCAACGAAGGTGCCACTAGCTCATCGTCAGTGCTATCAGACGTTTGTAAAGTCAGTAGAGAGTAGGGTACCTCTCATTGTCATAGACAATACCAACTTAGCACGCTGGCACTACAAGCAATACCTAGACCACATCACTCGACTCAATCCTATCAAACAACGTATTACTCCCCTAATCATTGGTCTTCAACTCCCAGACATTGATTACCTCACACATGGTCAACTCTCTAAGATTGATGTCTTTCAATATCGTAATATACATGGTGTCAGTCGTAAGACCTTGATGCAAGGGTGGAAGAGTTATCAAGGGGATAAGAATGCTATCAAGGTTGTTGCAGTGTTGACATTGGAAGACTTGTATGCTGTCAAGAAGTGGAAGAAGGGAATTTGAGAGCGACTAGCAGTAGGCCGCAGTCAACAACAGCAGCCGCTGCTGCCCGTTGGTGGCAAGTCTCCAGCAGTGTCAGCTTAAGCTGTGTTGCATGCAAAGTGTTGACCTCATACACAATAGCAGATGCACACCACCATCAGCAATCTGACACCACTCAGTGACAAGTAGGCAGGATAGTGCAGTGCCAGCAAGCAAGAGATACACAAATCAGGCGCTAAGGATGCAAATCGGAGGACGATGGTTTAACACGAATGATAACGGAGATGAGTGAAGCGAAATGATGAAAGTGAGTTTATTATGTATGCGGGGTTCGGATGAGTTATTATGGTAGTTCTAAGTATTATGAGGTCTAGACATGAGGAGGTTACAAGCGGTATGTGATGACAAATGTGTTGCCTCCATTGAAGGAGGTGGAAATTGTATCGAGTGATGAGGGTACAATATAGTTGAGTTTGCGCTGGGCGTGATTCAAGTGAAGGCTGATTGCAGTATTTATTAGTGCAATGGTAGTTGAGTGTCTATGTTATTGAGTGTAACAAGTAGCATGCAAGAGTAAGCAGGTCTACAGTGAATAACCATATGAGTACATCTGAGCGGAGTGATCATCAAGAGGCAGCTAACACTGCACGCTCAGCGCGTGAATCCTGCCGCCTCGTTCAGTGAGCTAGGCAGCGTAGATGATAGCATTCCATGAGTGGTATGAGCTCCCCAGGCGTAATGACATAATCTACCTGCGAGCCATACACAGGGTTGTCGACGATCAATGTATAGTCCCACGAGTCCTTTGGCCCAGCACTGGTGGTCATGGTCCTGGGCCCACACACTGCCAGGTGCGTGGCGCAGGTGTCAGAGCAGACGCGTACATGGGTGACCATCCACTTCCTGCTGTAGGATGTAGGTCTGGCAGCTAGCATCTGTGCACTTACCACGGGTGCAGAACATATCGTGGAGATAGAAATAAGTGCTTAATATGGTGCTACAGAAGTACTCTTTATGATGTGCTGGGTCATCTCGGGCCCGGTTGCAGCCTGTAGCTGAAGCTTGCCGCATGTACATCTCATCGGTGGGACGGGCAGACACTGCACCGCCACTCACACCCCGCGCACAGCGACGCGGAGGCATGACACTGTTTCGCACCACTGTAGTAGAAGCTGCTGACGAACGACAAAGGATGATCCTGGTGACCACTCGAAATTCACCACTCTTCACTCCACTCCACTGGCCGATGGATGGCAGCTACGTCACTGTTGACTGGCTGGCTGGCTGCTCACACAGCAAATGTCGGAATGCACATCAACAGCAAGTCTCTCTGATGACAACGATCAAAGTTTGTGGAGGAGCATTAATGAATTCCTCAGTCAGGTGTGTGTGTGTGAGAGAGAGAGTGATTTCGAGCTGTTCGACGACGCTGAGCGGACTGTGGTGAGGTGAGGTGAGGTGAGGTGAGGTGAGGAGCACTTGCTCGATGGAGGAACAGATCTACACTGCACTACACTACACTGCACTGCACCGTTACACTACACCGTTGTGCACCATCTTTCACTATTGTAGAAGTTGCAGGCTTGGGAAACGCTGTACGTTGCTTCCCACTGGTGCTGACCTGGTGGCCCCCACACCCACAGCAACCAGCTCTGCATCACTTGCAGTGCAGAGTCGAACCACATCAACATCGTCGACTGCAGAGGCCACAGCAATATACTACAACATTTCCTCGAGGCACCTCACCATCCTCCTCTGCCCTGCCCTGTCCTTTCTTTCCTCCCCCTCTCCTCTCCTCTCTACTCTCACTATGAGCATTCAGCTGAACGACGAGAATGCCAACCCCAACCCTCACACTACGACTGACGCGATCCAGACGAGCAGGGTCAAGAATCAGAGCGTGCTTCAGGCCATTGCAGAGCTGAAGCAGGATCTGAAGAATGAAATGAAGGCAGAATTTGCTGACCTGAAGAACGAGTTTCGCAAGGAGTTGAAGGATCTCCACGACAAGTGATACGAGAGTTCAAGCAGCAGCTGCAGCTCTGTCAAGACGTTACTCTACAGCTCTTGGCGTCATGATCTACCACCCGCCCTGATTCCCTGCGCATTCTGCATGATTCTGCACTCCTCCATGACTTCTATATGCACTCTTCCCCTCTACACTCTCCGTCCTGCGACACACATTCCATCACACACACTATGTTATTCACACTGATTGCCCCCCATAACATCATCCAATATGCACATTACCCTTTCTCCCACACAGACGTTCTGTCACTATTGCTGCGCGCTGCAGCAGACAACGGTCGCTAGGTACGGATGAAATGGCGACTGATCTGGCGTAGGTGGCTATGCACACCAGCAAACAGCTAGCCGATGTGTGCACAAGCGCAAGTGTATCAACTTTAACACAAGTTTAACACTCAAACAATAGTTGTAGGTTTCAAGTAATTATCATACAATATTTATGAACGACAAACGGGTAGGAGAACAGTGTCTGTATGTGGATGTGGATGTGTATATGTGTGAAACACTAAATAAGCGGTAGATAATAATAAGATGTAGTAAAATAATAATAATGATGAATATGATGTACAAAAGGATGACAATTACAAAGTTTTTCTGTGTGTATTAACAACATAATAATAGGGCTAGGTTGGGTGCAATGCAGTGTTGAGCCGTCACGTACTGATGGGTATAACATCTGCAAGTGTTGATGATAGATCTGGTTCTGGTGAGCTATCCGGTGATGCATAGTGTTCATCTACGTTACCATTCTCAGGATCGTGTAGATCAAACATGTGTTGAACTAAGCGCTTGGCCGCTTCACTGCGGTGTTTGTACTCAATGTGCCAAACGTTGCAGAGTTGGATGACTTCGTTCATGGAGTGTGAACGAAGGAGTTGTAGCTCTAGCCACCTATACAGTTCTTCACGTTCAGCAGTGTTCGGTAGTGATGCCTCCAGAACGGCATTGATGGATGTAGCATTGAGCTGTGCGATGGTTGGAGGTGGGCTGACAAGTGCGGTATCAGCGGTTGGCTTGCCATCAGCATATACATGACTATCCTCTCTCTGCTCACGGCGACCCTTGTGTTTGGACTGTGACGACTCTTCATCCTCGGCTAGTGTCTTCGCACGTTCACGAGCTGCTAGCAAGCCTCTCAGCCGAGCTTCATCTTGAAAGTCTAATGTAGTTGCATCAGCTCCCAGGTCAAATTCATCATCTTCTAGTGCCCCATTGTCATCATATGTGGTGACAGGGCAATGTTCATCTCGATCTCGTTCCTTCTCCTTCTCCCCTGTCTCATTGATGATGGCAGAGAAGTCATTGGCTAACCGTGGCACATGTAAAATGGCACCACAGATGATGAGACACATCATCATACGACCTGGGCTAGTCACACAGTAGAGGTCTAGGACGTACAAGGGTAAAGCAGTGTAAGAGTAGTTAGCAAGGTGGTTGGTGTATACATGGTCGATGTGTCAACTATTGACTTCACTTACCTCCGTAACCAACTGTTGATAACGTCACAACCACGAAGTACAGAGCCATGTGGAATTGTTGTAACTCTAGATTACAGACAGATGTATCACTAGGATAGAAACTAATACATGGATATTCAATCCACATCACTATAGTAGCAGTCGCAAATACATAGATCAATACACGAACTATCAGAAGGACTATACGTGCTGTAATAGGGCGTAGTTCAATGAATCCAAGCATAAAGACTTGCTTGGCTTTACCATTACGCATGAGGATAGTATGGGAGTGATCTAAGGTCATAAAGGAACGACGGACACGCATGAAACGGAAGGGGCCTGAAAGGAGGTAGAGGGAGTAGTAGCTGACTGGGAGAATGTGTGGATCTAAATCTAGTGTGGCGTAGGAGAGAAAAGTGACTGCAGTGAAGATCACTACACAGAATAACACCACGAAACTTAGCTTGTTAGTGGTCATTCACCAACTGATTACAGGTCCACCTCAGATCAATGCAAGACAGTCAACCTACCAAAATCTAACATTGCATACCTTGACTTGAAGAAATACCATAGTGAAGGTGAGGATACAAATCGTATGATATAATCAAATCCTAGTGATTGCTGAATAAAGAATTCAATTTGTACGAGATAGGTGTGTGCAGAGTCACTAGTGCTGAGGATGTAGGAGGGGTTACCAATGGGATTACCATTGGCATCATAGTTGAAGTATTGGTAGCTGACTACGTAGCTGTAGTAGAGGTAGGAGGAGCAGGCAAGGAAGGTCACCAACAGGTGATAGAGCTCGTAGGGCCAGTCGCCTGTCAGTGGAGACAAAGTTGGTAAACAGGGCGTTAGAAGCTGACAGCCGTGAGGTAGCTATGTACTACATCTGTGCATTACTTACCCGTCGTCAGCCAGATCCACTGATATAATCGCTGTGTCAATTGTCGATATGATGAGTCTCGTATCAACTGGAAGAACGACTTGTCTGATGCCATGGACATAATCCCTTGAATCTTTCGAAGTCGATAGTAGCTGATAATTTGTACTAGATTGGGCAGGATCCATGCGACAGCACCAGACTCTAATGTAGTCAGTATGCCTCCGTAGAACACACAGAACAAGACCCATGGTGTGACCAAGAAATATCCAATGACTGCTGTCACTGCCAAAGCATCCAACATATGTTTCTGAGTTGCAGAGATGTTGTCCAACACTTCACCAAGAGAACGACGCTTCTTCGTCGGTTTGTGTGCCTGTGGAGATGGCATTGCAAATGTACTCAGAACAGAGCGGTGCTTGCTTGTGGTATCGGTGTGAGGAAGGGATCGCAGCAAGTCGGGCGGTATCTCGTCATCTGCTGCCATGACATGTGACTGCCGCCGTGACAGTGCTCCAAGCTCCATCTGATGGTCTACTTGATCTTGCAGTTCGTTGAAAGTTACCGTGTCATCATTAGTTGGCAGTGACTGAGCTGCGGACTCCGAGTCAGATGGTTCTTCAAAGCTAATCATATTCAGTGGGACGGGAGATGGGCTGCGTAGGTCATCTTCACCATCGGTCTGACGTGCTACATGAAGTGACTTGGAGTTACGCTGGGATGCGGAATGCCGTCGAGCGTTGGATGGCTTGTCGTTGATGGTCGTATCATACAATACGTCATGATGGTGGCGCAGAGGAATGCTATTGCTTCGATGTAGCGGCGGTCTGGCAGTTGGAGGATGATTGTTTCTCACCGTCAGCGAGTGCGGATCAGCCTCCGAGTGCGATGAGGCGGGATGTGGGCTAATAGAATTGAGACTGGCAGTGGCTGCCCGCTCTACCATCGCTGTCAGATGATTAGTTGAGCCTGGTGGTGATACGCCATGGTGCAGTAGAGAGCGTCGCTTGGCACTCCTGCTGTTGACTGCGCTGGACTGTCGTTCGATGCCCAACTCCTTCAGTACCACCTTCTGCATGGCATTGTAGGCAGCATGCAGCCGTTGCTTCCCATGCGTACTGTCTGGTGCTTGATCTAGCCATGTTGGTGTACTCATATACATTGGGTTCTGAAGGTATGCTGGATGCCCTTGCAAGATTGCTTGGCAGTGTGTGGCAAGGTTATAGAAGAATGCAAAGTTGTCAACCTGCTGTGGTGTCAACTTCTGATGCCATCGCTTGGTACGACTATCATACAACAAAAAGCCACGTATCCTAGCATTCCTCTCAGATGAACTCATCAACTCTGTACTCCCATTCCCACCATGTGAACTTGGTTCAATATAATTCCCACGTTGTAGTGGTTGATGTTGATTATGCATTCTATGACTAAACATAGGGTGTGGTCGTATAAATGTCTCAGGATGACTACCTAGTTGATACATACGTTGGATGAAGGGGTTGGTTGAGATGTAGTCGATGTGCCAGAGATGTAATACCCATTCTAATAATACAGGTAATGTCTGTAATTTCTCACTAGGTATAGGATGTTCAGCCCATGGTGGTATAGCTATACGTTGAAACCACTCTGGTTCTACATGTGGTGGATCAAGGTGATACTTGTGATAGACTGTAGAGTTAGCTGAATGTGTTGAGAGTGTGTTGTTGGTACCTGTGCTGTCAGATGTGCCACTCCGCTGTGTTAAGTCATTCATCTCTAGGCTAGAGCCATTGGTGAGGTCATTCTCACTGTCATGATGGCTGATGGTTTGTGATGTTGGCATGGTCGTGGAACGCGACAGAGGTGGTTTCCAACTCCCATTGTCACTACTGTGATGAGGGGAGTGTCGGCTGTGAGGCGAGTGAGACATGGTGGCAGGGCAGG
>Ga0181471_100195_pt1 | contig 18642 bp, 25 predicted proteins | sample InSIn5gowninarea_FD_119083 | JGI IMG/M metagenome (GOLD analysis project Ga0181471, IMG submission 119083) | Clean room microbial communities from NASA Spacecraft Assembly Facility at Jet Propulsion Laboratory, Pasadena, California, USA -... ...
ATGCGAATCATTTTCTGTCGTTCAGTAGTAGCTTTCATCCATCTGCTTAGGTACTCTCGTTCCATCGATGCATGGTGACTCTGCGATAATTCGACAGCTTTGTTGTTGAGCTTTACAGATACGCCCTCGTATCGATCCCTCCAGCGCTGAAAAGCCCCCTTCGCGAGTCGTATAGCTTTAGCACGCTCGATAAGGCGAGAATGCTCCCGTATCTTCCAGGTATGATATGCTCGCTCAATGGTATCTTCGTCTCGAGCACGTGATAGCGATAAAGCATGCTGATAAACAGCTCGATGACGCTGCAAGCGAGATCGCCAGATGGAGAGTGCACTCCTTTGCGTAATTCGAGAAGCATATTGGTCCGCCAAGCGGACATCCTCGAATTGAGCGCGCCAGCTTGAAAAGCTGTTCTGAAGGAGCGTTGCATCCTTCTTTTCTATGATTTCCGCCTCACGTAATACGAGTATAGTATTATGTTGCCATTTGCTGAAACTTTCGCTGAGCAATTTGGTTTGCTTCACCGCTTGCACATCGTCCGCATCAACATTGAGCTCAGCAAGCCTTGCAGCGTTCGAGAGCCACTTTCCGAGTGATGTGTGCAGTAGATTGGTAGTATGGAACCGAGCAGCTCTGGAATCGAGGGAAGCTTCCCTCCAAGCTGAAAACACAGCTAATTTCGTTTGCTTATCTTTCTTCCTGGTTATAGCTCGGTACGCAAGCGATATCTGCCTTTCCCAAGCTGTCTTTTGCCTCTTCTCCTGCTTCTCCTTCCATAGTCTTAGACATGAGCGCTTCAACGTAGCTTCGTATGCTATTTCAACGCGCTCTTTAACGATTGCATGTCGCTTCACTCGTTCAGACCAGAAAGTAAGGCTTCTTCGCTTGAGCAAAGCATCTCTCGCTAGAGAAGTATGCATCTCCAGCCGCTTTAGGACGAAGAAACGGCTTATCCAATCGTCGTACATTCGACCTAGGAGGTTCATCCTGTCAAATTGCAAAGCTTGCTGTAGCATAGCTTCGCGTTCTTCAGATGTATGGGTAGGTGTGCCGAGTGCCAGCTCCGGCGTCCGGAACACATCAGAGTGAGCGCGTTGATGATTCGAATGGGCATCTTGAGCGAAATGAACGCGTGGTGTGGTTCCATCTCTCAGGTTGGTATTGCCTGCCGGCCTGAAAGGTGTCTGCAACGGTTTGTACGGTGAAGCATTGTTTTGAAGCTTGTCGAGGGCTTCCTGGGTCAGGCGGGCTTGACCGTCATCCTGAGCCTGCTTCGGACGAGCAGTAGTATGCTGATTGTGCACATTCGCCTTGCTCAGCGGTGTCCTGTATGTATCCTTCGTCCCACCAGCATCAACAGGCTGATCGACGCGTCCACCAGCTCGTGCAGCTTCGGCTTCGCGACTGAGATGTGCTTGAGTCCTCTTCACATTCTCCCATTTCGCCCTCCAGGTCTTGCCAGCCTGCAGGCCCAGCTTGAGTATCAAATCATAGATGACGGTATCACTCTGCTTGTCCAGCCCTCGCTCATTGAAGACCTCATCGTACGCCTGCAGGAAGGGCTTCCAGTCGGCTTCTGATGGCGAGACGCGCGCAAGAATCGCCTCAATGAGCGACGCAGAGCCTTCGTCTACGCTTGGGAACAGCGAGGATGCGTACGACGCTGATGACAGCGTAATGCTGGATTGTGACACGTCGCCCATCTCATCATACTCGCAAGTGAAGGTATCAGTCGATTGCTGGAAGAACAAGCCTAGGAATTGTGCATCGATGGAACGAGAGTACCTAAGCAGATGGATGAAAGCTACTACTGAACGACAGAAAATGATTCGCATTGCCGGGAGTCTTAATGCTAGATTGACGCTTCAGAGAAGCTTCGCAGAATGGAAGGAAGCTGTCGCTCAACGAAAATTGGAGCAGAGGAAGGCAGCTGTAGTGAATAACTTCTTCGTTCAGCGCAGTACCTTGAAAACCTGGGCGAAGAAGATGAGATGGGCGAAAGCGAACGCGGCCGTGCTTGCCAAGGAGAAAGAAATTAGACGTGACTACCTGCAAAGTAAGTCTTGGACCCACCTATCAATCTGTCCCAAAAGAGATGAAAGCATGCGGGGTACTGATACCAGATCTGAATTGTACAGCTTGGTGCGAGAAGACCGTGAAATCTCGGCACTTTGCTATTCTCGAGGAGGGTATCACAGCCGCCATTGATCAGGTAAGGCTATTCCCGCTTTAAATTAAGCGAATAGAGTGCTGAAGGGTATCCACTGTCTACAGCGTATCATATCTACCGCACTGAACAAATGGACGAACCGAGTCATCGAACTACGAGCCCGTCTAATCACTGTATCCAGTACTCGCGACACTACTCTCCTCCGTCATGCACTAACCAAATGGTCCATAAAATCCCGGCAAAACATCGAGAACCTATCGCTTGTGGATAGTTTCATTGAAGTACAAGAGGAAGATTTACTGAGGAGCAAATTCAGGAAGTGGCATGCTGGCATGAAGAGGAAGATTAGCTTGAGGGAGAGATTGGAGGCGAAATTGAGGGAGGATGAGGAAGCTCTCAAAGCGGGTGTGTTGGAGAGATGGATTGATGCATTCAGGGAACGACAATTGGTCGAGCAGGTAAGCGACTGGCCTGCGCTCGACCTGCAATATGGGCCCGATTTATAAAAGACTGACTGCGAATGCCCTCTATTCCGTTCCGTCCGGCAGGAGGAGCAAGTCCTACAATATCGAACATATCACAGTTTACGAGGAGCATTCCAAAGGTGGAAGAGCAATACGATGGTGAGCTTACATACATCTTTTCGAGTCGTATACCTTGAGTAATCGGAAAATATGATTTTGACCTTCTTCCCTTCACCATTCATTCCAAATCCCACCCTAACTAAACTGACAGACTCTCCCCGCTATCCGATTCGATGCACATCGACAACGTAAATTCTTCTTTGCGATATGGAAAGATCGCCTACCTGAGAAAATGGAGGAGAATATCGCTATGGAGCATGATCGTCTTCGCTTGCAGCGTGAGTGAAGATCGTCTTCGTGCGATTCAGATATACGAATGCGGCTGATATGAGCGCATGCATGTGGATGTGCTGGCTACAGATGTCACGTTCACTATATGGCTGGAAGCTTCTCGAGCGAAAGCGGCTCGTAGAGCTGCTAACCGATTCAGGGCTTTCGCTTCACGGACGCCTTTACCTGCATCTTCTTCCTCAGCCTATACCGGTGCTGTGGCTGTGGCTGGGCGTGCCGTTAATCCTCAAGCACTTGTACAACGACGAGGGTATCACGAGCAGACAAGCACCGCAGTGACTCCTGTACGCCGCTCTGGCGTTGACTTTTCCGTCCCTCGAGATCCCCCAATCACAGGCGCAGGTGCAGGCGCATCGCAATTCGCAGTCCCCGGCGGCGGCGGCCAGGCACAGCTTATCTATGCTACTCCGCGACTTTTCCCATCAAGCATCTCAATGCCACATCTCTACGCCGGTTCAGCTTCAAATCTACGAAAAGAAGTATTCTCAACTACACCACGGCGAAGGATCGCTACTACCACCACGGCATCGCCTGCGACTCTATCGTCTTATAGACGTACGGTGGCTCTTCATACTCCTACTGCACGCGCTGTAGCTGTAGAGGGTGCTGCTGGAAGAAGAGCATATACGCCACAAACGGTAATACCGGAGGATGTGGCTCTACCGCCTTCGTCAAGCGCTACTACTGGTCCTTCGTCTTCTTCCTCTTCATTGCAATCATCCCCTCTAGCTCGTCCGAATGATCTCCCTGTACCTCCATTAAATCTAGATTCAAGCTCGCGAAACCAGCCCCGTCCTCATGACAGTGGTAGTGGTAATGGTAATGGTATCAGGGCCGCTGCAGCTGCAGCGACGAACGACTCTGCTGCTGCGATCCCCTCTTCTTCTTTGAATATGAACATGAAACATAGAAGAAAGTCTACGCTCAAAAATGCTTTTGAGGAAGGAATACTGAAAGAAATGACGGAGAGATTGAATAATGTTGGATTGGGTGGTGGTGATGGTGGTGGGAAAAGGACTTCTTAGGGCAGAGTACAAAAGGGAGCTACAAAAAGGGATCGGGGACGATTTGGATGATGATTGATTATATGGACGATGAATGGCGCATATATTGCAGTGGCACTGTATAGTGATAGTTCATGAGGAACAGAAGTCAAATAGGGCAGTAAGATCAGTACGTTAGTGATGAAGTGAGGAGTCAATGCATCAGAAACATTCATTGTTTCGACTAGAGTAATTGTACGGCAAACATTCCATTTGCAATTCGCTGGTGTACGATAGGGCTGTAAGCAATCAAAAAGCACTGTCTACAGTACATGTATCAGGAGTTCTCTCCATCATTATTGAGAGCGAGAAATCAACCTGAATCTTGGAAGTGCTGGTAATAGCACCGGTGGCGACAAATTGGCCAAACTTCGAAGATAAAGTCTGGCCTGCAATTATAACGACCCGCTCGTTAGATTTTGGCACAACTTTGGGGGCTCTCAAGGTCAGAAGCTGGAATAGATAACTGTAGCATCTAATCAATGTTGAGGAGTTCAGTCAGTCAACCAACCTTCTTCTATGTTCCATGCATATGTTTCTCAATTGGCTTTTCTACGGTTTCTTCAAAGTTGAGCGAGCGAGCGAGCGGGAAGTTTGTGAGGGGCGACGGGAAGGGCCGAGGTAGCGTGATACCGTAGGTACCGTACGGAGCAGAGAGTGGCAGAGAGGGCGAGCAGGCTATCATAGGGCAAGTGAAGGCACACCTTGTCAATCATTACCGGGTAAAGAGATTCAGGTACCTCATCACCATCTCATTACCATCATCAAAGCTCATTCCGGTCTATCATATATTGAATACTCACTCACTCGAAGCAGTCGTAGTCAGATAGTCAAGCTGCTGCTGCTGCTGAGTTCCACATCGACATCGATTCAAAGCCGGGGCTCAACCCCATCGTCCAAAATCTACCGCTTAACTTCAAGTTACCCCGGATTTCACACGAGCACTCCGATTGCCTCGACCTGCCAGTGGGCTGGGGGACCGCACGCAACATCAGCGAAAGCCGAGCGGAGCGGACCTTGGAAGTGGAAGATATTGACCGTTTGCAATTATTATTATTGAGAGGTCTACATATCTATCCAAGTACAGAACATTCTTACAACCCCACTGCTCTATCTACCGACAGGAGTCAATCAATCAATCAGGAGCTTTGAGCCTGCCGGATAGCACTTCGTCACCACGGGGTGCTCACTGTCCAAGCGGGACAGGCGAGAGCTTGGGCCTGGAGCTGGAGCTGGAGCTGAAGCTGGGGCGGAGCGAGTTAACAGTCAAGAAGGTACTCTCAGACAGAATAAGAGAGGAAGGAGCGGGACTGTCGCTGTAGATCTTGGAGGGAGTCAACTTGGCAGGAAAGGCCAACTTGAAGGTGGCAACAGCAGCTCAAAGAAGAGAGAAAGCGGCGGTGGTGGTGATAATACTACAACACAGCACAGAGAATACGTCCATCGATTAAGTATAGGAAGTCCAACTTCGCCTTCTCAGAAGCTGTTCTTATTGCGTAGTCTGTCGCCTCGAGCAGGTCATCATACCGATACTAGTGGAGAGAGAATCAACTTGGACGAGGATCCTTATTATTCTCATTCGCAGTCGCAGCATATAGAACGTACTTCTTCCAGACATAGCAATAATAATATTGATAGTAAGAGGACTAGCTTAGAAGAAGGAAGCCAAGGAAAACAAGGAAAACAACCCCGAAGAGACGAATCTTGGGATTCTAGTACTGCTAGAAAGGCGGATAAGAGGAGGCATTGGACTAGTAGGAGGGCTACAGTGGGCGAGGAGGAGGATAGAAGACGGGCTAGAGTTAAGGATAAACATAAGCAGCCTATTGCTTCCAAGCTGGCTCCTGCGCTTGAACTCGAGCTTGAGCTGGAGGAGGGTGCTCTTGTAGAGGGAGCAGGTGACCTGGGAGATCAAGGGCAGCAGCAGCAGCAGAAGGAGGGAGGAGGAGGGGACAGCGAGGGAAGAGCAAAGACAGGTCTCGACTCGACGGACCGGACAGGGAGGACTACTCAAACGAAGGAGCATCGACAACGCGAAAACAAGAACAAGAGCGGCCATAGCAGCGCTGGAGGAGGAGTCCGCGCTAGTACAGGCAGATCAAGCAATCATAGTATTAGCAGCAGTACGAGGAGGAGTGGGACTGGGACTGCCAGTAGTGGACGCAGAAGTGCACGAGCGGGCATAGCGACAACGACAGCGGGGGTTATATCTGAGCGTGTGGTGTCAGTGTCTTCCACTTCGAGACTCAATCAAGACGGCAGTGCTGTCCATCATCAAGGTCGCGGCAAGATCAAGAGTAACAGTACCTACGCCCAGCGAGAGCAGCAGCAGCAGCTAGGACGCGAGGGACAGGACGGACAGCGAGAGCGAGAGCGTCAGCATCATCATCAGCACCAGCACCACGAGGACAGCACAAGAACAAGAAGAGACAGAGACAGAGACAGCGACAGTCCAGACGAGGAGGGACGACGAGGTATATACAAGCACGACCACGAGTGCGATACCTGCAGTGCAAGTGGGAGCGGCACAGAGGACGACGACGAGGACGAGGAGAACAGCGAGAGTGAGAATAGCGAGATTGAGGATCTCATGTCGCAGATCAAGATGAGTGAGTGTGGTCGCATGCTCTGTGTCTGCTCTCTCTATGAGTGTTCTCTCCCTCCCCATCTCCATCCCATCTCCTCCCTCCCCAGTCAGTCCAATCCAATCGCTGGCCAGCGTTAGGGAGGGAGCAGGATGGTGGATGGTGATGAGATGGGGCAGTGGTGGGAGAGAATAAGAGATACACGACGAGAGTGCACTGACCAGGTCTACGTTACACATGCACACACTGATGCTTCTCTCTCTACTCCTCCTCCTACTCTCCTCCCCATCCCCCTCCTCACGTCATGTCACTGCCCTCTGCCTCTCTCTGCGCCCATCCATGTCCCCGCTCCCTCTGTACCTCTGTACTCACCCTCCCCAGGCGGTCTCGACGACCCAACAAAGATAGTCAGAGTACCAGCATCAGACGGCAAATCAGGAGAACCTCGCGAAATAGCTTATACAAACTGCAAAGTTATTGGAAATGGTTCATTCGGTGTCGTCTTTCAGGCTAAGTTGGTCCAGGGTAACCTGCCTGATTCAACCGATGATCAGATTGCTATTAAGAAGGTACTCCAGGATAAGAGGTTTAAGGTGGGTCAGCTCTTACATTATACGCAGATTCTATGTATGTTGCGGTGCTGTCTGTTCGAATGGCTGATAGGTGCTGTGATTGTGTTCCTCTGTGACATCCACAGAACCGTGAACTACAGATCATGCGAATGGTCACTCATCCTAACGTCGTAAATCTAAACGCTTTCTTCTATTCCAATGGTGAAAAGGTGTGTCTACTTTGTTCTTACTCGCCCTTCCTCTTCCTTCTTCCTTCCTCTCCCTTCCGTTCTTGAGGTTTATAGCGGTCGCAAGAGTGGGCTGGGTCCTCTCGCTGCGTCCTGTTTTCGCTCCATCTGCCATTCTGCCATCTATCGCGTCATCCCCTCCTGTTCACTCCCTTCCCGCTCCGTCTCCGTCTCCATCTCCACCTCCATCACCACCTTCTAAATACGCTCCAACAATCTCCCCCCCCCTCCTCTACGCCATGCCCTATGATATAAAAGAGTATACCGCCAACGCTGACGCCCAGGCAAAGAAGGATGAAGTTTACCTAAACCTCGTCCTTGAATATGTACCCGAAACAGTATACAGAGCTTCGAGGCATTACGCAAAGATGAAACAGACCATGCCGATGTCCTATATCAAGCTTTACATGTGGGTTGCTTTTCTTCTTTCTTTACTTGGCATGAATAGATGCTGAGCGATGATGTACCTTCTTTTACCGTTACCCGCTCGCTCTCTCGCTCGCTCGCTCGCAGGTACCAACTCCTCCGCTCTCTAGCCTACATCCACTGTCTCGGAATCTGCCATCGAGACATCAAGCCTCAAAACCTACTACTCAATCCACACACTGGCGTACTCAAGCTGTGCGATTTCGGATCTGCTAAGATCTTGGTCGCGGGTGAACCAAATGTCTCTTATATCTGCTCGAGATATTATAGAGCTCCCGAATTGATCTTTGGCGCTACTAATTATACGACTAATATCGGTGAGTTTGCGCTTTTTCTTTCTCTTTTCTTCCCCTCTTTGATTGGAAAAGGCCGCTGTTGCTGTCCTCTGCGTGTCATTCTTCCTGCCCGATACAAGATCGCATATGCTAGAAAAGGACTCTGTACTGACCTTGACTCTCTCCATGCTTCCGTTTTCCCTGTTCCCCCTTCCCTCTTTCCCACTCGCGTCTCCCTCCCCCTCTCGCTTGCCTTGGCGCATTCAACCAACAGACATCTGGTCGACAGGCTGCGTGATGGCAGAGCTCATGCTAGGGCAACCACTCTTCCCCGGAGAATCCGGAATCGATCAGCTAGTGGAGATCATCAAAGTCCTAGGAACGCCAACAAGGGAACAGATCAAGACTATGAACCCCAACTACATGGAACATAAATTCCCTCAGATCAAGCCTCATCCGTTCAACAAAGTCTTCAAAGCTAGAACTTCACCCGATGCTATTTCCCTCATTTCGAAATTGTTGGAATATACTCCTAGCGCAAGATTGACTGCTATTGAAGCGATGTGCCATCCTGTGAGTCGTGCGCCGTCCATCGTGGAAGTTGGAAAAAACCAAGAAGAAGCAGTGAGCTGATCTGATCTCATCTGTTTTTTTCGACCTTCGTTTCCTGCAGCTCTTCGATGAACTAAAGGAGCCAGAAGCCAAGATGCAATCAGGCAAAGATCTACCACCTCTATTCGATTTCATGCTCGAGGAACTCTCGATTCGACCGGATCTCATCTCGAAACTTGTCCCTCCTCATGCTGAAGAACCACTAAAGGAGAGAGGAATCGATATTCAGAATTTCGAACCTATACCCGCCGAACAAATGAGGATCTCTTTGGATTAAGGGGCTCGTTTCAGAATGACACGCATGGATTTTCTGGGGCGTATTTAGCAAGGTTGATAGGTTGATCAGGACAGCCGATGACACAGTGACATCAGGCACCGAGCAGAGTCAGCCAATCATGAAGAATCCTCCCTCTTCTGTGCGGGTGGCACTCACTTTCAGACCTCAACTTTCGATCCAACGTTCTTCTTCGACGCCGCAAACGGATTGGTGGCACGGATCTGGGCAGTTTTCATTCTCTTGCACGCAAAAAAGCAGTCAACCAGTCAATCAATCAATATCTCAATATCTCACCGCACATGCTTAGCAATTCCAGCTCCCACAAGCTATTCGAACGTAGTCTTTTTCCTTTTCTCTCCCTCTTTTCGTGACCCTCACTGCAAGCATCAGCGTCTTCCTTTGGTCCGTACCAAGCTCGTTCTTGCGCGTCTAGTAGCGCATGTTCATGCTGTCTCCTGGGAGCAAGTCGACAGCGTGATACCCGCAAGGACCGCCTTCCCCTGTTTCGTGTGCAGTGCACAAATCCTGTACCATCAGCCTTGATCATATCTATCTATCTCATACTTTCGTCCCTGTGCGACTCTTCCTCATCCCACCCCTGCAAATCGTCTCCCACGTTTCCGGACGCCTGCCTCCACTGGTGGAACTGTTTCTGTGCTTGCTGCAAGCGATACAAAGACATCAATCTCGTACATGCCGTGTCAAACCGAGCCCAGATGACATCACCGTCCCTCCCGCCATACCGCGCCCTCAAATATGCGACTGTCAAGGCCTTCTCCTCATCTTTCTCCATCTTTCCTTTTCAGTTAGTCTCAAGTCGAGGACCTCATTGTGTGCGTGTGTGATGCGACCGCAAACTCTTGTTGTAAACGTGTCCAGGTCATTGTACGAATTCTATACGACGACAATTCAAATCCTAGCTTTGTTTATCATACTCTGAGCCTTCTAGGCTTTTCATCTAACCGCTCCCTTCACGTGATGCCCGTACGAAATTTGCTCGTGAGCGCATGATGGGTATACTTCAGTAGGGAACAGATTCGCGTAGAACAGATTCGCGTAGGTATGCCAGAGCGGTACAAGGTCCAATCAAATGCTGATGGATGGGGTAGTGGAAATGATGGACTGCCCATTCGACACGTATATAGAATAGCAGCAGAAGATATGGAACAGGAATGGACACGGACTGGGCTACATGACAAAATAGGCGATATCTATTCAGCTTCTCCTCAAATAATCGTTTGAACCATCTTGGAAGGATGGGTGCCAGCTGGCAAGGTTATTAATATGTCAGCTTGCACGCATGCACAATGTCCAGGGAGGGACTTGAGTACGCACTTCTGACGCTGTTCATGACCTCTTGCACCTTTTCGAGTCCAGGTACATCCGTGACTGGAAGCGGTCTGAACTGGCCTGACTCCAGGAACTGTGTCAAATCCTTGCACTGCTGTCTTCTGATCTTCTGATCTTCGTCGGAATAATACTCGCTGTACTTAGGCAAGTTGTTCTCCTCAATGTCGATGACGATCTTGGTGTCGACGTTATCGTTCACTGATTTCGGAGCAGGCCAGAGCATAAGCACCAATTGACCAGGCTTGCCTTCATCGGCGGTAGGGAAGCATTTCTGGCATAACTCGGTACTGCCCTCTTTAGTGATGCAGTCGATTCCGAATGCCAAGGTGCTGGACGTAACCTGTTTGATCTTGCTCGAGACGTCCACATCCTGGGTAGCATGAATCGACAGCCGTCTACACTGTCAGGATTATGTAGTGCTGTCAATACCAGATCCCGGATCTCAAACGCTTACACGATAGTCAAAGACGACATCTACACCGTATGACTTGAGAATGTCATGCTTATTTGGTGAGGCGGTAGCCACTACTTTAAAGCCATAGATCTTGGCGAGCTGGACTGCCACCCTAATTTAGCATAGAAGCGAATTTAGCCCTCAGCGCCATGGGGGGTCAACTAGCTAGTCATTGCTCACAACCCCACCGCCGTGGAGGCGCTCCAGACGAGCATCCACTGGCCTTCACCAGGTCGTGGACCCTTCAAGTTACCTAGGGGTGGCAGGCCGAGCTTGATGAAAGCAGAAAAGATGGTCCCGACAGGGATGGGCAGACTAGCGCCTCCAGCAGCCGGAACTGAAGGAGGGAGGACAATCATATATCCTGACTTGTTCGGATTGAGGAGTACATAGTCTGCCCACGCCCCGCTGGCCATATTCGAGAATGCGACTGTCTTGCCGATATAGCTTTCGTCGACGCCTGGTCCAGCCTTTTCAACGATACCAGCGGCATCGCTGCCCATTCGAGCACCTATGCGACCGTGCATGATTGGTAGGTTGTCCCTATATTTTGAAGTAAGCGTCATACAGTCAGCATCAGAACCAGCACGGTCTGCTACTCTGAGTGGCGATGAAGCTACTTACGCAATGTCTGCAAGGTAGGTTGTTAGCTTTGGGTATCGCGTACGCCTAGCAGTCAGGAGGCTACTTACTGTGACCGATAACCTGTACTTTGATGAGAAGCTCGCCCTCCCCGGGCTCACCAGGCAGAGGTACATCCTCTACCTGCACGCTCTGATCTGACTGAAGCACAACAGCTCTCATTATGACTTACAATTGGGGGAGTGTGTAGCGTGCGGGAAAGATAAAGTAGAAGCAGGAGAGTGTCGCGACTGCTGCTGTCTCCTCTCGGGCTCCGTCGGAGCTATGTGCATCCTCCCTTTCGCCGGAGCTATTCTTGAGGATGTTATCGCCGATGAGGACCACTATCGACGACCAGGCATACCAGTTTGCAGATGCGATGGCGGACGAGCTTTGCAACGCATGCTATATGTTGTGAGAGGGGCTGAAGCATGTATATCGGGAATTATAGCATAGTTTAGCATTACGTCTTTCAGCGGAACATGATGGTGCACGCGCTTGCAGATGCCATTCACGCATTTCTACCTAGACAAGATCATAAAGCAGCGTATTGATACGCGGCCGGCGCCCATCACCAACAGACACCAGCCTCCTCGTCAATGATAGCACACTAGCACCATGACTCCAACCGCGCATCGGTCGCTGATTGCCTAACTCCAGCATGTAGCAACTCCCTCGTCCGCAGTTTGCAATCAAATGAAGGTCGTATTGGAGAGCTCGTGCCACTGGGGCCACGGTGTACTGCAGTAAGTCTTCATTGCGCTTCTCTTGTCTGGTCGGAATGTTATCACAGTCGTGTGAATCAGTCGTGTTCCGGTTGGTGAGAGATCAAGCTGAAGCTCGCTGCAATTCGGGCCTTTTCACCTTCGTTCTCTGCCTTTTGATCTTGACTCAACCCAGCAGAACCTGAGCGAGTCGCACTTTCAGCAGTAACAATGACTTCAGAGCTATGTCCTCGTGAGTGCCGGCGCACTGCTCCCCGAGCTAGACGAGTTGTGAGCTGACCTCCGTCTCGTCATTGCGACTCGATCCTGTGCTGGTGCAGCATACGCGCCTTTCTTCGGCTTCGCGGGAGTAGCCTCAGCAGTGAGTACATGAGTGATACCATCCTAATATAGAATTTACATTGACATGTCTCGCATTCAACAGATGATCTTCAGCAGTATGTTCTCAGCTTTTACGATCGTTCCTGTCATACATATCAAGGATGCAGGGCTAGCTATCCAATGAACAAGAACAGCAAGCTGACACTAGAGTTGCATTTGTTCGGTGGTACTCCTCAACAGCTGTAGGAGCGGCGTATGGAACAGCGAAAGCAGGAATCGGCATCACAGGCATGGGTACACAACGGCCGGACTTGATCATGAAGGTGCGGTTCACATCATCGCGCCGTGCTATAGTAGCATCAGCTGATACAGACACACTTTACAGTCCCTCATCCCGGTAGTGTAGGCGCCAGGCCAGTCTTGCTGGTATTTCACGCCCTGACGTGACCTGTACCTTGCAGCATGGCCGGTATCATCGCCGTCTATGGACTAGTCGTATCAGTCTTAATAGTGGGCAAGCGTAAGTGGCTCACGCCTACAGCAGGAACGCGAAGTCCACATTCTTACTGATAAGAACGCGGCATGCAGTGAACCCGGGCGACGACTATCCGCTTTCTAGGTAAGTTCGCCACTCGCCAAGCATGCCAGGACTTCTCCTTCCCTACCGCAAGCAAGGGAGACGAGAGCTCACTGCTGACGCATCTCCATTATTCAAATAGCGGCTTTATCCATCTAGGAGCAGGTCTCTCCTGTGGCTTAACGGGTCTAGCGGCAGGACACGCCATCGGTATTATCGGCGATGCGTGTGCGCGAGCCTATCTCCAGCAATCAAGAGTCTTCGTAGCAATGGTCCTCATGCTCATTTTTGGTGAAGTCATTGGTCTATACGGACTTATTGTAGCTCTCATTATGAATACAAAGGCCACGACTGGGCCGTGCTAGCTTCTTCTCACTCTTCAGCACTGTTCTTACCCTAGTCTTCAGCCGTGATTCAGCATGCAAGCAGCATGCGCAATGTAGAAGTGACCCGTCTTGATGATTTACACTGAAACAGAGCCCTGCGAGCGATTGTTCCATAGACTTAGCCCAAACGCAAGAACTCGCAGGGATCTGACTTCTCTGATGTTACAACATGTAAGCTGCGCAAGCTCTTCGCAAACGCCGCATGGAACTTGTACAAGAACCTCTGCCAAACCTACTATTCGTCTACTTCGACGGTCGCTGCTTGACTTCCTCCTCCTACAAGAAGCGCATATAATCAGTTCGAGCCTTCGTCCGCTAGGATATATGCGGAAGCCTCACCTTCAGCTGACATATACAAACTTGTCCTTTTCACAGCGACCAAAGCACGCTCGCTACGACTGATCTCTTGATCCGCTCTCTCCTCCTGCGACCCGACCAACCCGCCGTGATCATGCTCGGCCATTTCGCACCTCAAATGCAAGGAGAGCACGGGTTTGCAGGAGCAGAAGTGTGGCATTCTTCAGTTGCCCAATTCTACGATGTCGTTCATCTAAGCGTCAAAGGATTCCTATACGAAGAATACATGCTCAATCCACAAAAAGTTCGACAATCTTATTTCTTAGATCCTATACTTGCAAATGCAAAAGGACATGAATTATTAGCAGATACCGTTATTGCTTATCTTGAAAGTGAGATATGCCAGGTTTGGGACGCTGCTGCTCTAGAGGCGGATTTAGCTGGTATTCCTATGCCTAATGTTGGTGGTGGATTACCTGGTGGTATACTTGCGGATGATGAAGGAAAAGGTTCAAGTGGTGGTGGTGGAGCTTTACTGGGTGGTATTGGACTACGACAGGGTTCAGAACCTGGGATGGACGGCGCAGATGGTGGTTCTGGTATTGGGAAAGATGGCGCTGGCAGCGATGGAAATAATGCCGTTGGAGTTCGATCAGGACGAGCGTCTTACTCGCGCGTCCCACCTTTCAGGATCAACGACCGACCATCCTCACTCGCTCATTTCAGAGAGATCAAACCAAACTGCGCTTCCGCCAACGATCTCATCAATCCTCTACCTCAATCCGTCTTTGCTGGATCAGGCTGGCAACCTGTCTCTCCCCGACCAGACGACGAAGATGAACGTCATTACTGGTATACTGAGACACCGGGCTCATTACTCAAGATTCCTATCAGAGTTGGCGCGGGTGATATCGCAGTTTACTACCTACAAGGGAGACAGAGCGAAGGATGGGGTACTGTACTCTGCTGGGTAGACGATAATACAGGTGGTGCAGTCGAGTTGAGAGGCTGGTGGGATAGAGATTATGGTCAACCTACCGTTAATCATATCGATAGAGGCGTATCGAAAGGTCCGCATTACGTCGTTTGCGAACTTCAAGGGCAACCGGGTATCGATAAAGGAAGATTCAAGATCTATGGTGTCTTCAGCACGTAAGGCACGGAGCGCGCGCGCGCCTCCTGGTGGCTAAAAGGAAGTTCATAATCTGGGTCACATATACTTTGTGTACACGGACTCTGTCTCTTCACGCTACGATTCACAAAACCCAAACCAGCAGTGCTACCTCCTTCAGTCCAAATCAAAACTTTTGCATCAAGACGCCCTCTCGTTTACCCTTCCTTTCTCTTCTCGCCTCACTCTTGGGGTTTACAAAACTCCACAATCCCCAAAGCACTCCTTGCCCTTTACACTCGCCGGTTCCAATCCAATAACTACGCAAGAAACAGCCCGCAAAACTATCTTTTTCTTTAACGATTTAGACCTTCACGTTGCAATATCGAAATGGTTCGCGCGCGCAAAAAAGAGTAGAAGAGCAGCAGCAGCAGCAGCAACAAAGAGGGAATCCAGAGTGGAGGGGTTCGACGAAACAGCGTTGTCGCATTCTCAATCATGTTGTACTATCGCCTTGTACATGCATAGCTTTTAGTGAAGTATTTCCAGAAGAGAACCGGTTGTACTAGCTAAAAATCCCATAGACTTTCGTGCTCCTATCTGCCACTGCGTAGGGTATTTGTCTGCTTTTGCCGCCTGGCTTGACTTGATCCTGTCCATCGGGTTGGCAGGCGCTCGTTGGGGGTACTGTGCCTATGGTGCGAGCGTCGAAGGCCTTTAATCTTACAGACAGCGCCAAAGGGCTGCGCAGGATCGAAGCACGCTTGGCCGCTTTTGCCTTGTTCAGTGCCATGCCGGCCTCTCTGGCCGTCCGAAACTGGCACGATTACAGCAACTGTCTAGCTACCTTGCTAGCGCTTTCTCTTCCCATCTTGTCCGATATCCAAGCCCCAATCCTAGAGAGCTCAACCATCTTTGTGCCAAAAGCCAGCTCATATTCCTCGCTGTATACCAGTTCTGTTCCTAGCGTTTTCACGAGTCCCGTATCAAAGCCATTCTTCTCCAGGGTGTAGATCACATCCTCCGTGGCCACGTTTCCTTTGGCACCTGGTGCATATGGACACCCGCCTAGACCTGCGATTGATGAATCGACAGTGTTCATTCCCAGCTGAACGAGGTGAAGAACGTTGGCTACTGCGAGGCCATTGGTGTCGTGGCAGTGTCTGACAAATACATGTACAGGGATCAGCTAGAGATCTTGGGCTTTTATGTGCGGGAAATGGTCTTACATCGCAAGTTTCTCCATGGACGATGTCCCTGTCACGGCAGTAAGCATCGTTTCCAGACTTGAGGTGGTTCCAGCTCCTATAGTATCGCCCAGTGATACTTCGTAGCAACCCATGTCAAGCAAAGCTCTTGAAGTCTGTCCATGCATACATAAAAGTATAAGTTCTTGAGATGGTAATTCAGAAAGCCTTCGTATAGCTTACAGCTGCCACTTCTCGAGGCTCTGTTATGCCGTCATACGGGCACTACGGGGTTCATGGCAATTAGCAGAGTAACGATTTACAAGCGATACTTAGACCATACCCTGACGACGCAAGAGACATATCCTCTAACACGTATGCCTTCCTTGATAGCACGCTGAGCAACCTCGCCAAGCTTGTCCAAAGCTTCGGCCCGGCTTGCATTCAGATTAGCTTTCGAGAATCCTTCGGTTGCAGAAGCGAATATAGCGATCTCAAAGGACGATACATCCTCTCCTTGTCCTTTCAGATACTTAATAGTGTCTTGAAAGTCCTGAAAGCCTCTCAGATTGGGTACCAGTATAGACAAGCGTGTCCGTCCATCCCGCAAGACGTGTCGAAGGTTCTCGTGTAACAGTACTTCCCGCGTACTTGCCATTTGCCTGACCTTGGGAGATACGAAGCTACCGGCTTCTATGTGAGTCAAGCCAGCTTGAGCGAGTCTTGCAATGAGAGAAGCCTTTGTGGCGGCGTCCACTATACTCGGTTCGTTCTGCAAGCCATCGCGCGGAGAAACTTCGACAATCTTGACGCGCTGTCTCTGTCTCGAAGCGACATTGCTCGTACTGCTTAGATGCCTGGATGCTCGTTCCAGCAGTGCTTTGCTCTGCTTCATGTCATTATGCTTCGGTGGTGGTTGATCGGAGGACAAGGTTGCAGGAGAAGCAGGACTGCAGGTCAAGAGGTCATTCATGCTCGCGCCAACAGGACAATAAGACTGTCACAAGCCATACACGGGAACTACAGCCGTTACAGGCGGCATTACGGGCTCCCACAACTGGTCTCGTGCTGCAAGGCCTGAGTAGAGCCGCTTCAGCAGGATGTCGTTTCGTTTCGCACCCTCGAAGCCAGCGGCGGCGAAGGCCTCACCGAACGCCTGCGATGTCAGCGCAGATGTGCAAGTGCCAGATGGACCTCCAGATACTGTATCAGCGATGGCATTCTCGCCGACAGCAGACTTCCTAGCCGTCTCGTCGTGGGACAACTCGGTCCGAGTCTACGAAGTCGGTGCACAGATCCAGGGAAGAGCTTCGTACAGTCACGAAGGACCCGCATTCGACGTGTGCTGGAGCTCAGATGGCACGAAGATTCTAAGTGGAGGAGCAGATAATGCTGGAAGAATGTTCGACGTCCAGACTGGACAGAGTACTCAGGTCGCTCAGCATCAAGCGCCGATTAAAGGTGTCAGATGGACGGAAATGCATGGCGGGTTACTGGTGACAGGCAGTTGGGATAAGACTATCAAGGTGACACTTCACATCCACCAACAAGCCAATGGTTATCCTTTGGCAAGCGCGAGCTGACCTTCGCGCTCTACTGTGACTTGTAGTACTGGGACACAAGAACGCCCACACCTATCGGATCCATCGACCTTCCCGATAAAGTGTACTCGATGGATATTGGCGCCCATTTGCTAGTTATCGCAGCGGGAGGCTACAAGATCTGCATGGATGATTTACGGAATCCTACTGCGCTGCAAGGTCAACCTATAGACACGCCACTCAAGTTCCAGACGCGCTGTGTTGCTGTCACTTCAGACGCCGCTGGATATACTGTTGGAGGAATAGAAGGTCGTGTTGCAGTACAGTGAGTGTTTCTCATGGTACCTTCTAGCCGGATCATGCTGACGAGCTACCCTGCACTTTTATAGGTGGGTGAAAGAGCCAGCACCGCAGTAAGTCCTGCCTAGCAGGTTGAGTGACTATACAGGCTGTCCTGACTGACTTCAAATATGTGTAATAGGTCAAACTACAGTTTCAGGTGTCACCGAGCATCAGAACCGCTAATCAACAACAAGCAAGCGACAGAACCTCAAATATTCTCGGTCAACACTATGGCCACACATCCAGTGCACCATAGCTGTCTAACCGGAGGTGAGTAGCCGTGTCGGCATGAGTTCTTTCAAAAATGGCGTGTCTGACGTCCTTCACGACACAGGCTCCGACGGTACATTCAGCATCTGGGACATACATAACAAGAGGCTGCTTAAGAGTACGTGACCGTCCTACTCTACCAGTCCGCTATCTGACATTGCATTCTTCAGGCCACGAACTCAAGACTGCTCCGAATACGCCAATGCCTGTTGTCGCATCTGCTTTCAACAGAATCAACGGCGGCAACATCCTCGCATACGCATGCGGGTACGACTGGTCTCATGGATACAAAGGGAATGCGCCAGGGCACGTGAACAAAATCATGCTGCATCAGCTGAAGGTGAGGCTTCCGCATATATCCTAGCGGACGAAGGCTCGAACTGATTATATGCGCTTCTTGT
>Ga0181471_100200_pt1 | contig 18482 bp, 16 predicted proteins | sample InSIn5gowninarea_FD_119083 | JGI IMG/M metagenome (GOLD analysis project Ga0181471, IMG submission 119083) | Clean room microbial communities from NASA Spacecraft Assembly Facility at Jet Propulsion Laboratory, Pasadena, California, USA -... ...
TACGCAGAAATATTTTTACTATCATCGCACCTTTCAACCTTCAACACTTCAACGCAATGACCGATGCGGCGGGGCGGAGATGCAAGGATGAGAAGTTGTGAGGAATGCCAACGCTAATGCTGATTGCAGGCATAATGTGCCCCAAGCTCTTTCTTCCATATTCGTGATATAAATGTAGATGCAGATGCAAATATTGAATCTGCTGTGTTTTGTATTGTATAGTGTAAGATGTCTGTTGATCTGATCGGTGAGTCGGTGATGGGTAAGCTCGTAAGGACACTATAAGAGCAAATGCTCGAAGCAGAAGCGAACCATAGGTGTGCAATGAGTTATTGTAGGTTGCTGCATGATAAAGCACAAGTAGGTGATGAAGCTGAATGATGTAGAAAAAGCCTAGGGAATGCCGTGTGCTGATGTCGATATCAAGAGATGTGAAGTCGCAATAGTATCAATTGTAGATGTTGAAAAAAGAATTCACCACAGCCTAACCATTTGCCGCCATACTGTGGGTGTATTGTCCTCGTCTCCCAGAGACAAGGTAAACCACTCACCCAAACCCACAACACACTCACGGCCACCCGTGAGCGTGGATCCGATCCTTTCTGAACCAGTTCCACTCACTGTCCCCATTTCCACCAATTATCCTATCCTTGTCCCCAATCTCCGGAGCTTTCCTTCCATGCTCTCCTCTCCGTAGCAACCATTCATTGGGCGCTTCATCCTGGACCTCTTCATATTCATGATCGATAAAACATTTCTCGCCTTTGACCATGCCAGCGTGCTTATGCTTGTAAGGTGGTCTGAGGCGATCGATTTGATGCGCTTTAGCCTCGATTTCGTTGAGCTCAAAGTCGGAGATAGCCTTGCAAACGTCGTCTGTATTCCAAGTTTGTTCGGATTCCGAGAAAAGCCAGGACTTGATTAGAGCCCGCTTCTGTGATTTGAGATGGTCGGTCTCGTTGTCGAGGTAATCAGTGAGGTCGCAGCCGAGACAGGATGGAAGAGTGCCTTCGTTGTTGAATGTTCGAAGGCGGATATATTGGAAGAAGACACCTGGGAGGGATTGGTTGCAGGTAGTACAGCTGAAGGTCTTTATCATCCTGCAATTATATTAGACATATACTTGTATACAGCGGTTTCATGGTAGAAATAGACAACACATCGATAGACATGGAGTGTTTTGCAACGCATCTTGAAACAATAAGGAGACTTACCATTCTCTGCCCTGCGGCATATTCGGGATATTCCTCTCATGAATTCTATGTACCTTGGCCTCCAACTGCGGATAATCAACCCAAGCAACCATCTCTTCAAGTGGATATGGCTTCAAGATCGCCTTTAAAGTCTCTTTGACGCGCCACAAGGGGCTTTTATCAAGCCACTGTTTGAAAGCTGTCTGAGGACCTTGGAAATTGACATTCTGCTTGCGAGCCTGTGGAATGATGTCTTTGACAAGCTTCCAGACAGCGATGCGAGTATCGAAGGTAGCATTATCCCAGGTAACACCATAGGAACCGGTATAATTAGTACCGCCCGGGACTGGCTTAGGTCCAATATGAAAGTTTGGGAACCAGTCAAGTGAAACTTGATTCTCCTTACCAAGAGGCTTGTCTGACCTGATGATCTCGAGGAGACGCATGCCGTGCCCAATATGGATGAGCTGACACTTGTAGATTCCTAGCGTCTGAAGGTTCCTCAACTGTGGTATGACCAACGATAGCGTCTCCGTGCTCAAGAAGGGAACTCGGTGCAAATGCAAAGTGCGGAAGTAGTCTGCAAAGTTAGAAACAGCAACGCCTGCATATTGTAAGCACAGGTTACGATAGAAGACGTTGGCCGATACTCACAGAACTTCTTCAAGTGCGAGGTTTGCTGAACGTAATTTGGATGGGGGTCTGCACTGCGATAAGGGGAAACAATCACTATGCCTGCCACGTGGCCATTGCCAGTCCTCGTATCAATAGAATACCGTGGATCTTCGCAGCCATGATAATCTCCTTTATTAGTATCCCAGTGATCCTACTGCAATTAATAAGTGGTCGGGACGAATGTGAAATCGACTTACAAGCTCGAAGAAAGATAAGTCGAGGGCTAGCCGACAAGTGCTTGCAAAGATCCATGCACTCGTATGTGTTCGAAACAGCATCCTGATGACGCCCTCTCGAAATTCTGAGGCAGTATGTAACGCGTACATGAATTTTGATTGATGCTGCTCATCTCTCGGCCGTCCCCAAGCAAAAGCGTTGTGTGCGTTCAGATTCTGAGTGAAGGGTGCCTATAACATAGATTAGATCTCATCCGGAACTCGAAAGAAGATGCATTGATGCTCACAGCTAAGACATTTTCTTTGAAGCGTTCACCAGTGAAAGGCCATCCCTGACAAGCCTGATCTACACGTTCCTTGGCAAGCTGCTCCTCAGTCTTCACCGGATCAACAATCTCCCACTGCAGAGATGCATCTACTGTTGGCAAGGTCGCAGCTAACTCGTCCCAGTCTACGCAGGGTTGCTTCCTTGCTTCTGCAGCCATAGCCTCATGTCTGCGAATGTATTGGCGGCCTTTCTTCCCAAAGCCTGGCTGGTGACGTCCGTAGTAAACCATCTTGACCTGGATTCTACACGTCAGATTCGGCACTTTGCAAGGGCGATGTATAAGCAGGATTTAAGAATAAGGAAGATCGGAGTGGAGAATAGCTACCTAAAAGATCAATAATGAGTAAGAATATAATGTTCCAAAAGTCCGAATGGCCTTCTTTGACAACTACTAACGTCCAGACCTATCTCTGATCTTTTCAGATGCGTTGTAGAGCGTAGTATGTACGACTCGTGGCTAGAAGATCTTAAGAGTAGTCAAGTAGATAGACCCAATGGTTGAAATTGATGTCGATCCTATAGCGAGGCTTGGGCTGGCTCAGTGGTTCAGTCTTCGAAGATTGACGGATGTATAAGGGCTGCAAGGGTGTGAGAGAGTTGGTATGGCCCTTTGTGGTGTATTAGCGACCGTGCGAGATCGGAGATGAGAAGAGGGTCACTGAATGAAGGTAGTGTTGTTCGACTTGAACGTGAATAGGAGAGGGAGTGTATTGATGAAAGCTGAGTCATACGACTTGGACGTGAATAGAAGGTGGGGTGCATCCAGAAAACTTATGCTGCTCGACATGATCGTGAATAGATAGAAGAGCCCCTTGGCAAAGCCTCAATCGTGAAACAGGAGAGGATGCAAGACTAACCTGTAACTTTAGAAGATGATCAAACGGACTGGAAAGTATGTTAAAACCCGCTGGGCAGGATCTCTGTATATATGTGCCGAAGTGCGAGTCTTACCGACGGTGTGATATCTGGAAGATCACAGTGTGAACTAGAAGTGTCAGGACTATCTTGGTTGGGTGAAAATGTAGATCGGAGGTTCTAAGTAGTGTGAAGCTGAGTGTAAGGGGCCTTGGACCAGAATGGTAGTCGTGTCAGAGCCGTGTCAGAGTGTGGATAAGAGGAGAGGGAGGTCGATTATGACTGATGCGTCTTGTAATCTAAGACAACGGTTCTTTGAGAAGGTGGATGGTGGAAGGTGGAAGGTTGAAGGTTGAAGGTTGAAGGTTGAAGGTTGAAGGTTGAAAGGTGCGATGATAGTAAAAATATTTCTGCGTAAGTTGAATAGCCGAGAAAGAAATAGGGAAGAGAGGGTGAATTGGGCACGGAGGTTGTTCAAGGTGTAGGTTCAAGTTCGAGGGAGGAGGAGCTGCATTGATATGTTGACTTATCTGATTTCAGGGAGTATTGATATAAGAGGTTTGAGAAAGGGGAGAACTTACCAGGGTTTGATTAGGTTGACCAAGCCAAATCACTTTGTTTGAAGGAAGGTCAATGTAGTTGAGGGATTGATGAATGGCTCGCCGAGACTGGGGAATTGAAGACGAGCTTACCTGCTAAGAGCGACGACGAGATCAAGTATCCGAGGCCGGTGCGTTTTGAAAAAGGATGTGAAAGTGGTAAGTAAGAATTCGGGGGGAAGTGTGTCTTGGCGACACAAATAGGAGTGGCGGAACTAGGCAGGGACTCTATACCATTCCAATTGGTGAATACGGTATGCGGATCTTAGGGTATGGAGACCTAGTACGGATTGTTGAAGCCTTGAAAAAAGGAAACTTTGATATTATGACAGGTGTAGGTCATAAGGGATGTTGTTGGGGAGTAGGGCCAGTGATGAGTGCTGGATAGTACATGAAGGAGGGTGGTAAGTGAGTGAGTGATTCGCAGGCAAGTATCAGGAGAGCGATAACTATGACTGGTCAGCACGGGTGTTGGAGCTATGTACATGTTTCAATAACATGAATCATGAGACGACTCCAAAGGCAGAGCCCAGGGAAGGGGAGGGGAGGCTCACATACGATCAAGGGTTTCTGCAGTGTAATGAGCTGTTACCAAGCGAGTGAAGCCTAAGAGGACCTGTTTGGTCAAGCATAAGATCCAAAGATTGGTGAAAAGGAATGCGCAGAGATGAAGATAGGCAAGGATTGATATTATCATTATCTGGATCGAGGAATTGGTCCCAGATGTTCATTGTCTCAAAATGACTCTGAAGCAACCAGGCTAAGGTAATCAGTTCTGGAAAGAGGCAGGAGCGACCCACGAACTCACGTGTCCTCTACGAGTGAATCACTTGCGATCATCTCATTCCATTCACAACGCTAAGAGTTGGTAACATCCCGACATCCTCACTGCTTGAGGACTACACCATGCATGGTCAGGTGACTGATGTTCTTCTGCAAGACTGCTACGTCCGGCATTATGTGCGACATCGCTGGAAGCACAAGCATGCCGACGCGAGGTCTATAAGCTTATTCCACGACGCCTATGCATGGCTGTGGTCTCGAGAGGCGAAGACTCGCATGGCTTTAGGGCACGAGGAGGGATCTAGAAGCAGACGATTCAGTCGACGGTGGATTCCAAGGATTGAGGGTCTGAAATTTAAAAAATAGCCACATGAGCAAGACTGCGCCCTGGCATAGCAATCTCATCAGGCCGTTCTAGGCTGGCTGTGTTGTATGTCGTACTTGTTGTACAGTAGAAGCGTCTCCTGATCATACCGGCTTCCTCAGCGTCTAATCTCCAAACAGGCGCAGCGCCTCTTCAAAGAAGAGGCTCAGCGGCGGCAAGATTCTGTGCAGCTGCAACGCAAGGTGCCATATGGAGGAATATGGAGGTAGGTGCACCGCAGTACAGTAGTTGTATCTGCGTAGAGCAACTAGTAAATGACTAAAGGGAACGCATAAGAACTTCGACTCCATTCATCATGCTTCACGTCAACAGCTATGTCCATTGACTTGACTTGGCCGACATCCGCCATTTAAAAGAGACCAAAATAATATTTCTGAAACCATCATGCAAGAGATGGAATGCCCTTGAGAGGATTTCACTGCCTTTCTCCGAGTTGTCCAGGGGATGCTCCACTGCCAGACTGCCAACCATGCCGGCTTTGGAAACTAGCAGACCCACCTCCGGCACCAATGCAATATCAAGATTGAATATCTGAGATCAGCAACCTATTTGAAATAGTGTTGACAAGTGCACCCACGACTCAATCAGAGACCGGCGGACCGCTTCCACATCTTCTGAGCTGCTCACCTATGGTCCAGGGACAGTTGTGAGCTTCTCGGAAATACTGACTTGAACCGCTGCGGCGTGATCGCTCGGCTCGCCTCAGCAAGCATGGTCCGTCAACCAGGTCCAGAGATGAATCCAACATGGCAGATTTCGCGTGTGTGCGAATGGGCTTCATTATTGAACAAGTAATCGAGCTTATAAGAGGGGTTATGCAACGCGGAGACTTTCTAAGCATTCATCCAATCAAACAGCTTGTCGATCGTCCTCTCAACGTCGTAGCTCTTGAAAGTTGAACGCAGCTTGTGTCTGCTCGTCTGACCCATCCCCATCTACATTGTCGATCTTCGTCCAGGGGCGGCCCCCTTCGCACAGAAGCACCGTTGGAGAAGAAGCAGCGTGTGGATAATCAGCCACCAAAGGCGCAGGGGAGATAGACTTGGGGAGATGGAGTTCGTGTGTTCGTATCGAACTCATAGACAGCTTCAGACGCAATATTCGTATGTAGTGATGAATCGAAGCATCCGTCAACGAGACATATAATTCAAGGCAACTGTAATTACTGTAGTGACAACAACATGAATGTTTGTTCTGGGTCGAGTCGGGACAATCATAAAGCGGAGCGGTGGCTGGACCCTCGACAAAGTGATTAATAACTTAATTCTCTGCTTGGGCGTGCCGGGTGTCGGGCTAATTAGCCGAGATTGGCTGGCAACAAATAAAAGGCAAGAGAGAGCGACATCCACCTTTTGCTCCGTCTCTCCTTCCTTCCACCTTCACCTTCCCTCCAAATCCTTCAAACCCTCATCATCCTACAGTCATCAACTGGGGATCTTTCTCGCTGCCAAGAAGCTACCATCATCAACGCTTATCATTTCATTTTTGTTGTGATACCCCAATCTATAGCATTGTAATTGACCTATACCACCATGTCTGAGGTTCAAAAGCCAATCGAGGAGACTCCTATCGTCCTGGCAGCGGAGCCTGTTGCTCCCGCTACTGAGCCAGTGCTCGTTCCTGTGATCGCAGAAACGCCTTCAGTCCAGCCCACCACCGCTGTCACGACTGAAACTCCTGTTGTCGCTTCCACTGAGCCGGCAAAGAGCGTTGCGCCAACCGAGGCAAAGACCGAGGGGACCAAGCCTGTCGAGGAGGGCACTCTGGGATACAAGGCGCCTGGTCTGATCAAGTATGTTCACTTTCTTCCCCTCCCGGCCCTGAATATATTCAGACGATACATGGGTGTCACAGTGTTTTGCGATCATCTTACCGTATCGCTGATAAGCTGGGGCCTTATGTTTACATGATCCGTCACGCTATCACACGAACTCATGAATCACCTCGATTCAATGTTCGCATTTGCTGACATTTCAAATTAGGAGCTTAATCTTCTCCAGGAAGTTCTTTTGGTTCGGATCGGAAGCTGTTGACACCAAGAATCTTGCTGGATACCTACGTGGTGAGAAGCCTGAGCACGGCAATCACAATGCTGCCTGGGCCTCGCATACTGGAAAGGGTCTCATGTTCTTCTGTAAGAAGGCCACTGAGAAGGCCAACCCTGCGGGTGTCATCAACTTGGTACGTAAGCCTTGGCGCTTATTGGATTACTTTGCTAACATCGCACGTAGTCCACCATCACATCCGAAATCACTTCGGAGGGTCCTATTGAATTCCACTTCATGCTCGAAGGTGGCAAGCACACTTTCCAGGCCAACACTGCGATGGAGCGTGACAATTGGGTCTCTGTCCTGAAGGCCAAGATTGCCGAGGCTAAGGAGATGGCCGAGTCTGTTACCAACCACGATACATACAGAAAGACTCATGACACTTTGAGCAAGCCTGTCCTTGGTGGCGCTGCTGCTGTTGCACCAAAGAAGTCCGAGGAGAAGAAGCTGGAGAAGATCGAGAAACAAACAGACAAGCAGGAAGACAAGGCTATCGCTACTGCCAACAAGAAGGAAGAGAAGCTTGAGAAGGACATTGCCAAGATTGACAAGAAAGAAGACAAGATCATCGACACGGCCAACAAGAAGGAAGCCAAGGAAGAGAAGAAAGAGGAGAAGGCTGTTGCCAAGGCCGACAAAGAGGAAGACAAGGCCATCGCTACTGCCAACAAGAAGGAAGAGAAGCTCGAGAAGGATGTTGCCAAGATTGACAAGAAAGAAGACAAGATTATCGACATCGCCAACAAGAAAGAAGCCAAGGAAGAGAAGAAAGAGGTTAAGACTGAGGACAAGACTCGCAAGAGCCGATCCCAATCTCGCAAGCGTGCTTCCATCTTCGGTGCCATTGCTGGTTTGGGCAAGAAGGAGGAGAAGCCCGAAGAGAGGAAGGGTGAGCCAATCATTGAGACGCCCGGTACCAGTACTGCGACCGCGACCAACGAGGCAGTCGTTGCTCCTGTTGTTGCTACTGAAGGAACTCATGCTGAACGTCCAGCACCTGCGCAGAAGCGAAGCAGCATCTTTGGTACTTTGAAGTCTCAATTTGCTCCTCGCAGAGAACATAAGGCCGAGACCGAGGCTGCTCCCCCAGTTGTTCCAGCCAAGGACATTGTAGCTGAGCCAGTATCTGAGACTGCTCCAGTCATTCCTGCTGTCGAGACCACTGAGCCATTGGCCACCAGCGTCGCATCACCTGCCACAGTCCCAACTGAGACCACAGGTGACGTCCCAGCTACGAACGGTGAAAGCAAGGCTGCAGAGGCCCCCTTCCTGAAGGCCGATAGACGCAAGAGCTCTCTCCCATGGTTGAGCAAGAAGGAGAAGTCTGCTGCCAGTGATGAGGAGGGTGAAGAGAAGCCACTGTCTCCGTTCGCTAAGCTTCGTGCTACCGTCAAGGGTAGAAGCTCTCCTAAGGCTGCCGAGAAGAAGGAAGAGAAGGCAGAGGAAAGAAAGGAGGAGAAGGCTGCCGCGTCATCCGCTGTACCTGCTGAGACTAAGCACGAAGAAATTCCCGCCATGGTCAGCGAAGCTGCTCCCGTCACCAGCGACCCTGCCGTTTCCGAGCCCGTTTCCACCACTCCTGTCACGGCTCCTCAAGTCTCGGCTACCGCCTGAATGCTTCCGCGTCCAGAATCGCGCACTCTACCCTGGTGGAAAGCCGATTCTGCCGCTCTGTCCACGACTTGATTTGGATGTCAACAGCGCACGCTCTTTTCCTGGGTTCGGGAGATTAGATTGATACCACAGCCCCGAGTTTGTCATCGCTCCCTGGTTCTTTTTGCAAAGTCTTGTACCTGAATTCTTCATTATTGCGTTCATGGAGGAGAAGTGAATGGAGGGAGGGGAACTAAGCTTTCGTTGATCATTGTCACGAGTCATCGTTTCGTGTTTTTGATGTCTGCATTTCTCTGCGTATTGATACCCTATACCCAGACTGTCTTTTCGCAATCTGCCGCTAGGGCATAGCACACCACACATCCATCTTAATAGCTAATAGAATGAAATCCGATCGTTTGCCTATAAACATGCGCTGTCACTTTGATCTGTGAGCTGCTTAATAGACCTGGAAGTGCTGACACTACAACATACCATGATATTCAATTCCGAGCATCTTGCAACAACTCTTTCATACTCGATCCAAGGGTGATTTAAGCAAGGGAAATCGACAGAACTATGGTCTTCAATAGTCGCGGTCTGCTCCCCTTAAGTCAAAAACCAAGCATGTAAACGATCAAACACATCAACGTACATCTATTGCTACACAACCTACAGCTCCTGCTTCCTCTGAATATCTAATATACACCTCCGATAAGATCCCTCCTATACTAAAGCCCGATGTACCACCTCCATCTACATAGATGACTTTAGATTCCCAGAATTGTATTGTACATATACTGTCAATCTCACACCTCATCATACCTCAGTCATCACACCTAAGTCATCATACACCATGCTGCATCCTCATCTTCCCTCCTCAACTCTCACCACCATTACCACCCAATCCCACAACATTCCTCAAATTCCCAAAAGCAAGCACATCACTTATCCTCTCCTTCCCAGCCATGAGCATCACGATCCTATCGACCCCCGCGCCCCAGCCTCCCGTTGGGGGGAGGCCATATTCGAGGGCTCGTATGTAGGACTCGTCGATCTTTCCTCCTGCTGCTTCATCCCCATGTTCATTCACCATCCCAACCTGGCCTTGATCATTACCTTGGGGCTGATGCTTATGCCGAGTTTGGGACAAGAAAGAAGCGTATTGAGCAAAAGGAGAATTCTCCTCCTCATACATATTTGCTACTTCCTTACCCTCGATGAATAGCTCCGCGCGCAGGGAGAGGTACTGGCCCGTTCGCCGATCGAACACCTGCTTTGCCAGAGGGGCGAGGAGGGCGGGATGGTGGGTTATGAAAGTTGGATTTTGGCAGTCTGGTTCTATGAAAAGAGTGCTGAGTTTATCGAGCAGAGTTGGGAGAGTCGAAGTTGGTGGGAGGGGGAGGTCGTGCTTTTTGAAGATGGTGAGGAGGTCGGAGAAGGCGGTGGGGGTGTGCAGTAGTGGAAGTTTTTGCTTTAATGCGTTTTCGATGGTAACAATGAAGGGGAGGCGGGTGAAAGGTGTTTTAAGGAGGACTTTTTCAGCGGGGTTTGGTATGGGCGCTGAGCCATATCGAAACTTGTTGCTTGATTTGACCAATCGGGTCATCAACTTCTCGGTCATGCGCATAAGGTCCTTCAAGGAAGCGTAGGCTTGATAGAATTCGCAGGTTGTGAACTCAGGATTGTGAGTGCCATCTAATCCTTCATTCCTGAAAACAGGCCCGATCTCGAAAACTCGTTCAAAGCCTCCAATGATGAGACGTTTGAGCCATAACTCGGGTGCGATCCTCATAGCTAGAGTCTTCTCCGGGAATTCAGTAGCGGAAGTGGTGAAGGGACGGGCGATGGCTCCGCCTGCTGAGGAGGCGAGGATTGGGGTTTGGACTTCCAAGAAGGAGGAGTCGAGAAGAAATTGACGCATGCTTTGGATGATGTGCGAGCGGAGTCGAAGAGTATCTGGTATAGAGGGATGGAGTAGCATATCTACATGCCGATTTCGCATCAGGGTTTGGCTGTCTTCGAGTTTGAAGGGGAGAGGAGCAATGCTTGGCGATAAGATGGTTGGGAGAGAATGGGCTAGAAGACTGAGTGTGCCGTTCTCTTCTTGGATACCTTCACCATCAATACCTAGCATATACGTCAACATTACCAGGGCTGGAGATCACAGTAGAAGACGTACATATGATGTCTCCACGATTTAGATAGCTGAAGAATTTTCGATACGCATTGGGAGGATCTGAGCAAGAAGCGTCTTCCGTCGCCAAATATATCATCCTGTTCAGATTGCAAGAAATCTGCAATTTGTAGCCATCCTGGATAATATCGAGGAACACCAATTTCGAGCCCGACCTTCTGATATGTAGAAGTCGACCTGTTATCTGAGGTCAACGGATGTTTCTACCACGCTTGGAGAAGTATACCTCGTATGCAACACTTTTTTCCGATGCCCCTGGGTGTTATATCATCAGGGTGTAATTTTTCGTAACGATCATCAGGTAATCCCTCTGGTGATGAGAATTCCTCACAGCTCATATACGTATAGCCAGCCCGCGATTCTGCTCCAGCGATGGATGGATAGTGTAAAGCATTGTTCTCCTGCAGCTTGGCGACTCGACCTCCTTTCGGCCCATCGAGTGTGAGATATGAAGACACAATCTCTGGGGCGGTGGTTGTCGAGCAGTAACGTGTCTTCGAATCATTCCAAGCCTGCTGTAATTGAGCCCTTGTCTTCTTCCTAGCAATCTGTAGCTTGGCTCTTCCGCTGGTCTCCCCAAATTTCTTTCGAGTATCCTTGAAGATACCATTGCATGGTTGGCTTTGCGAATAAAATCGTAGATAAACAACTTTGCGAGTGGGCGATAGTTCTCGACAGAGGTAGAGCCGGAGGAAGGTCAGACAAGCTGGAGACTTCATTTGACTGTCTCTTGAGTTAGTATGTATCCTGCAACACAGCAATCATAGGAAGGAAACAACGATCTTGCTATCAGACTCGGGTCAAGTACAGATCAAGCACCCCAAAGGGTGTCAGTCGCAACGGTTCTAATGTTGTGAAAGCATCATGTATACACAAATTGGCCTCAAGCAAAGTAGAACTGAACAAACCTCTCAAGTCTACCTCCAAATTCCGTTTCCTCAAGTTTGTTGTACCTCCCTCGTCGTCGCCCAAAAGAAATTCCGACAAGGATTGGCCCCACTAGCGCGAAAAGCTCCAAGCTTCAACCAAGAAGACATCCCAAGCTTTTTCCTTCCTCAATTTCCTTGGAACTTGGAACAACAACGAGACTGCAACTCATTGAAAGCCAAAGAGCACTTATAAGAGGACAGGGAAGCTCACATACAAACCGCCATTATGTCAATGTTCGGGTTCGGCAAGCCGCAACCTTCGTCAGCGGAGAAGATCGCTGCCGCGGAGCAGGAGATGGATATGGTTACTGATATGTTTAACAAGTACATTGCTCCCTTCTCTTCTCCGCCATCCCTCCTATATCATTGCTCTCTTCCTATTGATCCCTTCGCTTTCTGTCTTCTATTTCTTCCTCACTCCTTTCACTTCAGCTAGTATTCAAACGACCTCCCCCCAAGTATCCCTATCTAACAACACAAAGACTCACACAAGCCTGCATAAAAAAGTGCATCCCGAAAGACTACCGCGAAGGCGACCTCAATAAGGGCGAGAGTGTGTGCATTGATAGATGTTCAGCTAAGTTCTTTGAGGTGCAATTGAAAATATCGGAGTTGTTGCAGGCGGAGGCGGCAGCAAAGGGGACGGGTGGTGGGGGAGGGATGGGATTTGGTGGGATGTAGGATTCGAGGAGAGGAAGAAGAGGGGCATGGAGCTAACTTAGGAAAGAGGAGCGAGGGCTGGAGGGTTATGAGATGCAAGGATGTGCTGGAGAATATCTGCAATATGAAAGTTGAATCAACGCGCAGTTTGAGGGTGGTGGAAAGAGCTGCTCTACTCATTGAGTAGGCCTGGCGGCAGCAGAGGGAAGCTCCTCAGGTGAATCGTTATACACTGTAGGCAATTGAGTACAGGAGGGAAAGTCCGAACAGGGTTGTAAAATAAGAAATCTAGCAGCGTTTCTACTCCGCTATTCTGGGATCGCTTCTATAACAGCCTTATGTGACTGCTGCAAGGGTATATCCTCCAACGCCAATGTTATTCCATCCAGGCAATGCTCCATCATGTACATGAACTTTCCATTACCCTCGAACTATCAGATTATCAACACCTAACGCCTGGGCGCTGTGCCGATCCCGGTAATAGAACGTATCAGCCAATGCGCCCAACCCTCATTGTTGAATTGGTCTTCGAGCTCCTTATACCGAGCCTCTAGATCCTCGACGCGCCTCTCAAATTGAGAGACACCATCTTCGACATCGTGCACCTTTGAGACGAGTGCATTAATCTCATACTCAAGCCTGGAGCCCAGAACTTCTATATCTTTAATGGCTTCAGTGACGTGTGATCGTTCATCCTCAAGTACTTCTTGCGAATGCTGCTTGATGGTTTGATAAATGCTGCTTCGCTCGTAGAAATAGTTCTGAAATCTTTGGTGATCTTGAGCTGCTTGGTCGTTAATGGCTTCGATGCTGTCGACCTTACTTGTAACCCAAGGACTCATCTCCTCCATGAGCACAGATATCTTCTCATACAAGTGCTTCGAGATCTCAGCAAGGTACATTTGCTTTTGCATTTGAGTCCAATTATCTGCATCAGCTCGATCATCATTCGAGGCAGCTAGGTCGGTCCAGCCTAGTACTGCATCTTCGGCATCGCTGAAAGACATTTGGCGGGGCCACCAAGCTTCATTCCGAGGCTTTGCCAAGTGCTGATTCTCTGTTGCGATACTATGTCGTCGATGCAGTAAGACTCGGAAGTTATGAACCGTCCGCTCAGCTTCTAGCATTGGACCCTCAAGATCTCCATTACCGCAACCAGACCCACATACTGATGGATCTTCGTCGACTAATTCCTGCCGAACGTCTTGAACTGGTGTAGCCCATTCCGCTTCAGCTTCGGCGTTTGGGAAGCGATCAGCCGCGGAATTGTACTGCATCAAGCTGTTCCTAGAATCATCTTTGGGAGACTCAGATTCATTGCGCCCATCCTGAGAAGAACGTAGAGGGTTTGATAGAATTTCACGCAGCTTGTTACTACTGCTATTCTCTTCGAGCTTGCTTTTCCAAGACGACGCCTTTCCGACTAGTTGAGGACTTGGAGGCATTGATAGGCCAAAGGTCGTAGTGCTTGTAGGGCTCAGATAAGTGCCATTGCGACCGAAAAACTCGCTAGTATCGTCCTTGGAGGGCCTGCTAGCATGATTCCGAAGACCTACAGCATCCTTGATGCGACCAAAACCAGATCTGGCATCGCTCATCTTACCTGTCACACTTTTGAACACCGCTTTACGTAGTTCTTTGTCGTTAGTGCTCTCCTGAATGCTAGTTGAGGAGCCTGGTGGCAGATACCGATAAACACCATCATGATTCTCCTGTTTGGGCATTTCGGCGTCATCTTCCACTGGCACGGTGTCTGAACGATTTGTTGCCCATATGTAACCTCCCTGCTCATCTTTCTTAAAAGCTAGGGTGCCACTCTCGGGTTCTAGGTTGCCAACATTGTCGGAGGTAGTAGTCCTTCTCGGCTTGCCAAACCACAGCCATTTTGACCTCTCGCCATGAACCAAGCTTACGAAGCGATCAATATCGAGGGTTTCAATATCACCAATGCCCGCCTTATCTCGACCTACTATACCCATCATCATTTCTCCGCCTTTGCCGCTGAGCTCGGTGACGGTTGATTTTACGGCCTTCGGTAAGCCCCAACCTTCACCAGCAGCAGCCTTTGCCGTCACATTATGAAGTCTGTTTAATGTGTGCCGATCTAGTCGTCTCGTACGATCCAACTTTTGTGACTTTTGAAAGTAGGCAATACCCCGTTTGAGACACGCTATGTCGAAGGCATCCTTTGCGACGGGCGCACCATAATAATTCAGGCGATTCCTAGCGCCCATGAGAAGGCCAAGTAACGCTGAGACTGTTGTTGGTCCTAGTATGCCATCAGTAGGCTTGATGTTGTAATACTCAGATCCAATCTCCGTCCACCAGTCATTGATCGCCCTTTCTGTTACATCACAGAGCATGCCGTCTGCGTACTCGGCATCTAGTTTTCCAAAAACCATCAGCGCTACTTGGCATAACTTCACCAGTTCAAGTACGGCTCCGTAGAAGGGAATGCGATCACTTGTCTTGTAGAGCTGGTGGAACTTTGCCTGTGTAGCTCCAGCCGGTGGCGATGAGATGCTTAGGCCAGATCTGCCAGAGCAACCTTGTCTCTTCAAGTTTCCATTCACAATGAAGTCCTCACGATGCTTCCTTACGTCCCCATCAGGTACTGGTATGACTGTGAAATTTGAGGGGAAATTGCCTAGATTGGTGACCATAAGCATGCCAAGAGGTGTTTCCTTCGGCTTGGCACGGTATTGCGAGATGGCTTTGAAGTATACACGCAACCTTGGTGACCACTCATCTTCATCGACCGGTATTCCCAGTACCCCTACCAGTACTGAGTGATCCGGATTGCCAGTGTATGTCGTAATAACGAATGTTGGATGCACTCTGGACAGTGCCCATTGTTCGACCAAGTATAGCTCATAGCCTCGTAGCCGACCTCGTCTTTCAACTACAACCGTAGCAGGATCTTCTTCGAGGTAGCGGAAGGCTACTGGATCGGCGAAAACGAAATGTCGACGCTGATGGTTACCAACTCCGTCTTTGGATGCAGCTGGGGACAACATGTTGAAAGTGGATGCAGTAGTGGATTGGCGTGCTTTTGGCCGAGTGCTCTGCATGGTTGTGGTGCGTGAGAGAGATACTTGATCTTCGCGGTGCATTTGAGGGTCGTATGCCTGCGGTATTGTGAAGCCGGGCGCCATGGTTTAGTTGTGCTCTTGCTACGGTACTAAGTGATTTGCAGTATGATCACCGATGATTCTGTCTCTGCTTGCAGCAACACAACCGACAGCACTGCCATGCCATGAGAAAAGTTGGTTGCGACATGGACTCCATGGCATTAGACCGCCGCAAAGGAATAGTAGGGGATTCCAAAAGCTGGGTTCCATGCTGAAGTGTCGTACTTGGCACGTGCTGGGGTAGTACATAAAGTGTTTCTCCGATGATGCGGCCTGTTCCGTTCCGCTTGTGATCCGGGCATCGAAACGAAGCTCAGCCTCGCATGCTCATGCCCAGCCCTCAAGTTTGACCACTCTTCTCGATCTCGAAGTACAATCTCTACCCAAGCGTCTTGATGTTGGTCCAGAGATCATTTGCTACGGCGATCGTGGAATCGAGTATGGCTGATGCAATATGACCTACCACGAATCTCCGTCGAGCAGGCTTTGAAACCCGAGGATAGACACAAGATACCAATCATACAGATCAGCTTCATATCAGAAGAGCGCAGCGCACAGCTATGGAGGCTCTCCAGAACGAGTTGGCTAGTTTGGAGAATGGCGCAAGCCTTACGCAGACTGTGGAAAGCGTCGACAAGATCATCGAAAAACTAGAACAAGCTAGGAATACAATAGCAGCAGGTAAGTGCTTTTCTCCAAGATGCGAGCATTGCACTGTGGTCCCTCTATCGTGTATCAGTATATCATTGACATATCATAGAGCCCAGTTCTGCGTCCATAACGCTTGCAAAGCTCCAAAATCCACTCAAACATGGCTTTGATAAGGTGGATGAAGATATCAAAAGCTTGAACAAGGCCATGAACAAGTACGGGAAGGCTCTGAACGAGGTGAAGATATGACATAACTATGGAAGAAGTTTCCGCTGATTTCTATTCAGAAATTATCCAAGCAAGCCTTATCATCGTCTTACGATGCACTCGCTTCCCACCCCGCCCTTATAAATCGAGCTATTGCTATGCATCTTCTTCGAGAAGGGCAGTTCGAAGTTGCTGGCACCTTTCTAGAAGAAGCGCACAGAAGTCCGCCGCAGCCAGCACTCACACCAGTTACACCACATCCTCACTCCGACGAATCCGACATCACTTCCCTGAAATCGCGAGAGTTACAAGAAAAGTTCTCAGACATGTACTCCATACTTCACGAGCTTAAATCACGCAATCTTCTTCCCGCAATAGAATGGGCACGCACCAACAGCTCCGCTCTCGAAAAGCGTGGTAGCAACCTTGAATTCGAGCTCAGCAAATTGCAGTTCATTTGGTTATTCCAAGGACCCGCCATCAATGGCCTTCCAGATGGACCTCATAACGGACTGCCAGGCGCTCTCCTCTACGCACGAACGCACTTCCCACGCTTTCAGAGCCGCTTCCTGCGAGATATACAACAACTAATAACGGCTATGGCCTACAAATCCAACCTTGGCACCTCCCCCATACCACCGCACCTTCGTACTCATTCCGCCTGGTCAGAAGTATCTTCTTTCTTCACCCGAGAATTCTGCTCCTTACTCGGTCTCTCCGCCGAATCACCTCTCTACATCGCCGTCACAGCAGGGGCCATCGCTCTCCCTACCCTCCTCAAACTCGCCGACATCGTGAAAGCGAAACGTACGGAGTGGACGACGCAAAATGAATTACCGGTGGAGATCAATCTGCCGAGGAGTATGATCTTTCATGCGATTTTCGTATGTCCGGTTTCTAAGGAACAGACAACGGAAGCGAATCCTCCTATGATGATGCCGTGTGGACACGTCGTTGCGAAGGAAAGTCTGCAAAGGTTGAGTAAGGGCGGGAGATTCAAGTGTCCATATTGTCCGAGTGAGAGTCAGCCGAAGGATGCGAGGGAGATTCTACTGTAGATTGAAAGTCATATATTGATTGGAGCCAGATGGGATGGGCATAGGCGGGATGTCTTGAGCTGCATTGATGGCGTTCTAAGGAAGTGCATAGGAAGGACTGTTGGGCAAGTAGATATATTTTGGCGTCACAGGGGCCGCTCGTTTCTGGTGTATGAGAGAATGCATGGGCTTCAGGCATGAATGAACTTGCCTAGAGTATGTTTCAAAGTCTCAACTTCGGTGAAACAATCGCACTTCCAAGACTTGAGCAGGATATGCTCGATCCTTTTAGACTATTTTGATTTTGCAGAGTCAAGTCTAGCATACAAGAAACCTCACGTGTAACAACCTCTTATATTAACCCACATACTTACTATACATATACGATACACTCATGTGGCACCGGGCGTTCAGTCACTTGACACTTCTCTATCATCAAGTGCAGCGCGAATCTCAACTTAGAGTCACACAGTACTTGACTCCACAGCATCGGCCCCAACGTTCTCACCCCGCTCACCAACCTTCTTCTCATCCTCCGTCTTCCCATCCGCATCCACCATCTCCACATTCCGATCCTGCCTGCTCTCCTCCTTCCCTTCTTTCACCTCACTCCCACCCACTTCCTTCTCCTCCTCCTGCTCCCTTTTGACCCTCTTCCCCTCCAGAGCCAACTCATCACCCAACCTCTTCGGTGTAATAGGAGTTCCCGGCCTCTCCTCCTCGTCTTCTCTCACACCATCGACAAGATCCTCCCTTCCTTCGGCTCTCCTCCCCACTGCCGCTTCGACATTGATACCTTTCAATTCCATTCCGGAACCCCTATCGACATTCAACCCCAGTCTCTCTGAACTGCCACTCCGCTGCGGTCCCATATCCTCGACACCCACTTCCTCGGGTCCCCTCGCATGGGGGGCTTCATCCTGTTCCCCTAGTCCGGGTGCATTGCCCTTTCCTCCCTCCCCCTTTCCTAGCTGCGTCGCTGGCACCACACCCGCTTCCTGCTCCTGCCTCAGCAATTCCCCCTGTGTGACCCCG
>Ga0181471_100164_pt2 | contig 18422 bp, 16 predicted proteins | sample InSIn5gowninarea_FD_119083 | JGI IMG/M metagenome (GOLD analysis project Ga0181471, IMG submission 119083) | Clean room microbial communities from NASA Spacecraft Assembly Facility at Jet Propulsion Laboratory, Pasadena, California, USA -... ...
GTAATTTATTTATCTAAATTTCTTTTTTCATTTATTAAGTTTTGAAACTCTTGTTCTAATTCTTCCGAAGGTTCAATACTCAATCGACTGAGTACTTCTGTAATTTTTGTCTCAAGTAAAAGTTTTTTATCTTCTTTAATATTCCTTGTTGGCTTTTCAGCTTGTTTAAATTGTTCATATGTGCCATCAAATATTTTTATTTCTTTATTATCAATTGTCATTATTCGAGTGGCTACTTTTTCGATAAATTTACGATCGTGAGATACAAAGATTATACTGCCATTATATTCCTTTAACAAAGATTCAAACGCCTCTATAGCTTCCATATCAAGAAAGTTTGTTGGTTCATCTAGTACCAACGTATTAACTTCACTTAAGAATACTTTAGTTAGTGCTACTTTAACTCGCTCTCCACCACTTAAGACACTTATTGGTTTATAAACATCATCTCTAAAAAAATGCATTCTAGCTAGAATAGTTCGAATAAGAGTTTCATTTTGTTGTGAAGAAGATTGAACATTTTCTAAAATACTCTTATCTAATTCTAATGTATCTATTTTTTGGCTAAAATAACCGATTTTGACAGATGGCGATAATGAAATACCAGGATTCCCATGCACAATTTTTTTAATAAACGTTGTCTTTCCTGTACCATTAGATCCGATAATTGCCATCTTGTCTCCTCCGCGAATACTAAAACTTTTTGCTTTCCACAATACCCGTCCTTCAATTGTACCCGAGACATCTTCACCACGTATTATAGTTCTATTTTTTACACTTTCTAAGTTCACTAAATCCATTTTAAGTGGAGGAAGTTCGTTTCTCTTTTCGACCCTTTCAAGTTTTTCTAGTCTGGTTTCTAGAGATTTTACAGTTTTTCGTAACTTCTTTTGCTTACTTGCAAAGTATGGCTTTGTTACTTTTATTTTGCCTTCAGATGAACTTAAGTTTTTCGGTTTTTTAGTTGCTCGTTGAGCTTTCTGTTCTTTTATATTTATAGCTTTTTCCAATCGTTTCTTTTCTTTTTCATATTTTTCATATTCTAATTCTTCTCGATGTCTTTCTAATTCTTTTTGTTCAACATAGTTACTATAATTCCCCTTATATTCAGTTATTCTCCCCTCGTCAATTTCCCATATAGTAGTACATAAGTTATCTAAAAAAGCGCGATCATGTGAAACTATAATAAATGCTCCATGCCAATTTTTTAAATCCTGTTCTAATTTTTCTATATAGTTATTATCTAAGTTAGTTGTTGGTTCATCTGCTAATAGCAGTTCTGGATTTTTATCAAGCGCTTGCCGAATATAGTTTCGTGTTACTTCACCACCACTTTTAGTTGATTCTATGAGCTTCAATTGAGGAATAAGTTCACAATGTGAAAATTGTTTTACAATACCTTCTTCAGGCACAATTTTTTTATATAATATGTGAAGTAACGTTGTTTTTCCACTTCCATTTTTACCAATTAAACCAATACGATCATTCTGATAAATCTTTAGGCGATTTATGTTCAACAATAAACGATCTTGAACATAATGTTTTATATGAAGTCCCTCTAACAGTATTTTCATATTTTCTCATCCTCTTATAAGTAATTTAAGACAATAAAAGCCTCCCAATCTATTCAGAATAGGAGGCATAAATCTATATAGATGAACTCTAACAAAATACTTTTAGAGCCAACTACAGAATTTTCATCCTATCCTGAAAAGTACAATTGAAAACAACACAAATCAAACGCTGTTTGTAAATAAAACACTTTCAATTGTTTACTTTTGAAAATAGGATTAGTTAATCATGTAGTTGGTTCACCCTTTCCTTTATCGTATTAAATTCAATTTAAACAAATAGCAAATAAATGTCAATGTTCAACTCAAATTATTTTTTTAATTTATTTATATTACTTAATGAACAGTGGCTAGCAATTAGACACTTATTTTTTCGCAGAAAAAAATCCTAAGGGGCTTGGGGATATTCCCCAACAAGCAGGCGTCGCTACCACGTATGTGGCTAGCAAAGCCAATGCTTGCCAAACCACTATATTACTTGATGAAATTTAGATTATCATATAATCTAAATTTATATTAAGTAATATCTTTCGTAGAAAGCGTGGTGGGATGTATGAGCGAACAAAACCATTTTGTGGCTAGCGACGAAACTGTTGGGCAAAACCATAAACCCAACCGTAAGGAGCCGAAACAAATTAGTTTTCGTGTGAGCGAATCCGAATATTTAAAGTTGAAGCAGTCGGCTGAAACTTTAAATATGAGTGTGCCTGCTTTCGTTAAGAAAAAGGCACAAGGCAGTCGATTGGTCGCACCTAAATTTGATAAAGAAACGAGACAATCGATTGCGAAAGATTTAAGTCGATTAGGGGCAAATGCCAATCAAATTGCGAAATATTGTCATCAACACCAATATAACGCTCCGAATTATAGCGCATTAGAACGTAATATCAATGAATTACGTGAAAGGTTGGATGACATATGGCAACAACTAAATTAAGTGCGACGAAATCAACGTCACGTGCCATTAATTACGCTGAGAAACGTGCTGTTGAAAAAAGCGGCTTAAATTGTGATGTGGATTATGCGAAATCGAGTTTTAAAGCCTCACGTGAGTTATATGGCAAAACTGATGGTAATCAAGGTCATGTGATTATTCAATCATTCAAACCCGATGAAGTAACTCCAGAACAATGTAATCAGTTAGGTTTAGAACTCGCTGAAAAACTAGCACCCAATCATCAAGTGGCTGTGTACACACATAATGATACGGATCATGTACACAACCATATCGTGATTAATTCGATTGACCTCGAGACAGGTAAGAAATTCAACAACAATAAACAAGCCTTACGTAATGTCAGAAATTTTAATGATGAGATTTGTCGGGAACACGGTTTAAGTGTGCCAGAACGTGATACTGCAAAATTAAGATATACCCAAGCTGAAAAAGCATTAATAGAAAAAGATCAATATTCTTGGAAAGATGATTTACGAGAAAAAATTGAAAATGCGAAAGACCATACAAGTGATTTTAAGAGCTTTTCAGAGCATTTAGAGAAATCCGGTATCGAGTTTAAAGTCAGAGGCAAAAACGTCTCATATAAGCCTGAAAACGTCAATAAATGGGTACGTGGCAAAACACTTGGCGAAGATTACGACAAGGGGGCGTTAGAATATGAGTTTGAAAGACGAGAAAGAGAAGAAGAAAAGGAATCAGAGCGAGACGCAGTCGCAGCGTACACAGACCAATTCGAAGTTGACTGGGACGCCGTCGAACACAACACAGAACAACTTAGAAAGACAAGAATTAGACGAACTGAAAAAACAAAACAAGCTCATCATCAAGTATCTAACAGAGATACAAGAGAACCAGAACGCACGAGAGAAAGAACAAAAACAACTCACATCGAATTTGACAGAGGCGACGAAGGATTTTCGAGATAATGGTGTTAAAGTCCATAATAGCTTTACTCATATACTTAAAGAAAAATTGGATAAAGTCGATACCGATGAATTAGCTAATATAATCGGCAGAGATATTTATAAAGTGCGTGATGAAAATGAACGTATGTTGCAAGAAGTGAGAGCGTCACATGAAGCATACCAAAAGAAAATTAAACTCATGTATCGAGGAATTGGCATAATGTTATTAGTCTTTATGCTTTTTACGTTAGTCATGACTATTGGTAGTGATTTTATGGATTTTATACATGTCGATATACTTCAAAAAGCAATAGCTAGTAAGATTAAAACGTCTGAGGGCTTTATGACGTTGGTTTGGTACATTGCTTATGGCTTACCGTATATCATTGCGATAGGTGGATTTATTTATCTTTATGAATGGATTAGAAAGAAATTCGAAGTCTTTTTGTAATTATGAGGACGCAATTATGCCGAGAAAATTTATTGTGCATTGAGAAGAACCCTTAATTAAACTGTTTCGACGAATGTCGGTATAGCGTGAGCTATAAAACCGACGAGTCGACAGTTTTAGGGTTTATTAAGGGTTCAGAGGCTCAATGTCAATAAAGCAATTGGAATAATGCATCAAAGGGTAATAACTTAATGATTTTTATAAATAAAAGAGCAACCACTTTTGTGGTTGCTTTCCTTTTTGTCTTTTGAATTTGTGAGGGGCAAAATGCCCCGAACTTTTTAATATCTTTTTATAAATCTTTTTAAAACCTTTTTAGGTGGCTTTTGAGCCTTAGAGCGACAACGGATTTGAAATGTTAAAGGCAACCAATCATTAAACTAAAGGCAACCAATCATTAAACTAAAGGCAACCAATCATTAAACTAAAGGCAACCAATCATTAAACTAAAGGAACTATTTTTTATATTAGGTTTCTTTATGTTATTATTACTTATAATATAGCGATTATAAGTATTTATAATTAAAGTTAATAGGAATCTTTATTGTGTGAAGGTTTCTTTTAGATTGGAGTGGAGTTAATTGAGTGGAGAAACAGTAGTATATAAAAATGATATGAATTTAGTTCCATTGAGAAAATTTAATAATACCGAAGTTAATCTATTTTTTACTTTGTGTAATAAATTAAAAGATAAAGGCAATTTGACTGTTAATGTGCCATTTGAAGAATTAAAAGAATTAAGTAATTACTATAGTCATGATAAAAAGCTTTTTATTCAAGATTTAGAAAAATTCTATGATAAAATCTTCTCTTTAACATATAGAGAAGAAACTGAGAATGTTATTAGAAAATTTATTCTTTTTACTAAAGTAGAAATTTATAAAGATAAAGAGTATGTGGCTATTGGTGTTAATCCAGATTTAAAACATATTATTAATTCATTAACTAGTAACTTCACTAAATTTGAACTTCGAGAAATGACACACCTTAAATCTACATATTCTAAGCATATGTTCAGAATACTTAAGCAGTATAAACATACTGGCTATGTAAAAATTAAAATTGATGATTTTAGAGAACGGCTAGATATTCCTAATAGCTACCGTATGACAAATATTAATCAAAAAGTATTAGCCCCTATCATTAAAGAATTAGGATTCATTTTTAATAACCTTAATATCAATAAAATAAAAGCGAAAAGAGGACGTAAAATCGAGTGGTTAGAGTTTACTTTTGACGCTGAGAAACGCATTCACAACAAGCGACAACCCAAAATGGCGAATGTAGCCCAACCCAAACAATATATCAGTCGTGAGAAAACGCCAAAATGGCTACATGAACGAAATCAAAGTAATACAACTAGAGAAATGACTGAAGAAGAAAAAGCACTATTAAAAGAACAACAACAAGCATTTAGACAACAATTAGAACTAGATTGGGAAGATTAGAAAGTTTACAAAAGATACTATGAAAGATATACTGAAATTAACAAACAGACAGATACATCATTAGATGTGAAAACCCCAGCATGCCGACCAAAGCATATGCTGGGGTTTCTTTTTTATCGTTTATGTTCTTGATTTAATAAATAAAGAACACGTCCAACAATAATTGGACATACGATATACTTCATAACAAACAGAACGACAATCATTAGATGTGGCACCTCCTTTCTGCACGGAAGTGCTCTCCAATTATAACAAAATCCCTATGACCTGTATGCGTGCATACAATATGCAAGCATACTGTGTGCACGCATATTGTATGTAACATCTAAATACGATATATCAATTACAGGTAAACAAGTTTACTTGTTTACTTGTTTACTTGTTTACTTGTTTACTAGTCAACTAGTATCCGCATGAATAATGATTTGTGTAGTTTACACTTGTGTAATTTACACAAGTGTAAACTGAATAAAGATACAAACCGATCATCAATGAAAATGACTGAAAACGCATCAGATCAATGATGTATAAAACCTGCATAAACGATAATGATAAGCAAAAGGCTTAAACGTTGTTAAATCAACGTTTAAGCCTTTTGAGTTAGTTAACATAATTAACTCTTATGGGTAGTTGAATTGTATATGTTATGCAATACGCTAACTTAATAAATATTACCCATCAATTATTCAATAAAAAGACAACAAGAATAATCTTTATTGCTTAAATTTAAAGTAATTTATTTATCTAAATTTCTTTTTTCATTTATTAAGTTTTGAAACTCTTGTTCTAATTCTTCCGAAGGTTCAATACTCAATCGACTGAGTACTTCTGTAATTTTTGTCTCAAGTAAAAGTTTTTTATCTTCTTTAATATTCCTTGTTGGCTTTTCAGCTTGTTTAAATTGTTCATATGTGCCATCAAATATTTTTATTTCTTTATTATCAATTGTCATTATTCGAGTGGCTACTTTTTCGATAAATTTACGATCGTGAGATACAAAGATTATACTGCCATTATATTCCTTTAACAAAGATTCAAACGCCTCTATAGCTTCCATATCAAGAAAGTTTGTTGGTTCATCTAGTACCAACGTATTAACTTCACTTAAGAATACTTTAGTTAGTGCTACTTTAACTCGCTCTCCACCACTTAAGACACTTATTGGTTTATAAACATCATCTCTAAAAAAATGCATTCTAGCTAGAATAGTTCGAATAAGAGTTTCATTTTGTTGTGAAGAAGATTGAACATTTTCTAAAATACTCTTATCTAATTCTAATGTATCTATTTTTTGGCTAAAATAACCGATTTTGACAGATGGCGATAATGAAATACCAGGATTCCCATGCACAATTTTTTTAATAAACGTTGTCTTTCCTGTACCATTAGATCCGATAATTGCCATCTTGTCTCCTCCGCGAATACTAAAACTTTTTGCTTTCCACAATACCCGTCCTTCAATTGTACCCGAGACATCTTCACCACGTATTATAGTTCTATTTTTTACACTTTCTAAGTTCACTAAATCCATTTTAAGTGGAGGAAGTTCGTTTCTCTTTTCGACCCTTTCAAGTTTTTCTAGTCTGGTTTCTAGAGATTTTACAGTTTTTCGTAACTTCTTTTGCTTACTTGCAAAGTATGGCTTTGTTACTTTTATTTTGCCTTCAGATGAACTTAAGTTTTTCGGTTTTTTAGTTGCTCGTTGAGCTTTCTGTTCTTTTATATTTATAGCTTTTTCCAATCGTTTCTTTTCTTTTTCATATTTTTCATATTCTAATTCTTCTCGATGTCTTTCTAATTCTTTTTGTTCAACATAGTTACTATAATTCCCCTTATATTCAGTTATTCTCCCCTCGTCAATTTCCCATATAGTAGTACATAAGTTATCTAAAAAAGCGCGATCATGTGAAACTATAATAAATGCTCCATGCCAATTTTTTAAATCCTGTTCTAATTTTTCTATATAGTTATTATCTAAGTTAGTTGTTGGTTCATCTGCTAATAGCAGTTCTGGATTTTTATCAAGCGCTTGCCGAATATAGTTTCGTGTTACTTCACCACCACTTTTAGTTGATTCTATGAGCTTCAATTGAGGAATAAGTTCACAATGTGAAAATTGTTTTACAATACCTTCTTCAGGCACAATTTTTTTATATAATATGTGAAGTAACGTTGTTTTTCCATTTCCATTTTTACCAACTAAACCAATACGATCATTCTGATAAATCTTTAGGCGATTTATGTTCAACAATAAACGATCTTGAACATAATGTTTTATATGAAGTCCCTCTAACATTATTTTCATATTTCCTCATCCTCTCATAAGTAATTGAAGACAATAAAAGCCTCCTAATCTATTCAGAATAGGAGGCATAAATCTATATAGATGAACTCTAACAAAATACTTTTAGAGCCAACTACAGAATTTTCATCCTATCCTGAAAAGTACAATTGAAAACAACACAAATCAAACGCTATTTGTAAATAAAATACTTTCAATTGTTTCCTTTTGAAAATAGGATTAGTTAATCATGTAGTTGGTTCACCCTTTCCCTTATCGTATTAAATTCAACTTAAACAAATAGCAAATAAATGTCAATGTTCAACCCAAATTATTTCTTCAATTTATTTGTATTACTTAATGAACAATGGCTAGCAATTAGCCACTCTTTTTTGCGTAAGCAAAAAACATAAGGGGCTTGGGGATAATCCCCAACAAGCTGGCGCGTCTGCCACGTTAGTGGCTAGCAAAGCCAATGCTTGCCAAACCACTTAACGACTTGATAAATTTTGCTTTATCTTATAAAGTAAAATTTAAGAAAGGCGTTATCTTTCGTAGAAAGCGTGGTGGGAATAATGAGCGAACAAAATAAATTTGTGGCTAGCGACGAAACTGTTGGGCGAAACCGTAAACCCAACCGTAAGGCGCCGAAACAAATCAGTTTTCGTGTGAGCGAATCCGAATATTTAAAGTTACAACAATCAGCTGAAACTTTAAATATGAGTGTGCCTGCTTTCGTTAAGAAAAAGGCACAAGGCGCCCGATTGGTATCACCCAAATTGGATCAAGCAACACGACAATCGGTAGCAAAAGATTTGAGTATGTTAGGTGCAAATGCCAATCAGATTGCGAAATATTGCAACCAACATCAACATGAAGCACCGAACTACGAAGCATTAGAACGTAATATCAGTGAATTACGTGAAAGGTTGAATGACATATGGGAAAGAATTTAGAAATAGTAACAAGCTTATTTGTATTAATACTTGCTATAGGCTTTTCAATTTGGAATTTTTATAACCATTCATATACAACAGCCATAATTATGTTAGTTATTGGAGTAATCAATATTGGTTATTTAATTCAAGAAATAATAGAAAAACGACGTGATGATGATGGCAACAACTAAATTAAGTGCCACCAAATCAACATCACGGGCGATTAATTACGCTGAAAAACGTGCCGTTGAAAAAAGTGGTTTAAATTGTGATGTAGACTATGCGAAATCGAGTTTCAAAGCCACTCGTGAATTATATGGCAAAACGGACGATAATCAAGGTCATGTGATTATCCAATCGTTTAAACCTGACGAAGTCACGCCTGAACAATGTAATCAGCTAGGTTTAGAACTCGCTGAGAAAATGGCGCCCAATCATCAAGTCACTGTCTATACACACAATGATACGGATCATGTACACAACCATATTGTGATTAATGCTATTGATCTTGAGACAGGGAAAAAATTTAACAACAATAAACAAACCTTACGTGATTTAAGAGATTTTAATGATGAGGTGTGTCGAGAACATGGTTTAAGCGTGCCAGAAAAAGATACAGCACGCTTACGTTATACGCAAACGGAAAAAGCGATTGCTGACCCTAATACGAAATCAACAGCCCAATATTCATGGAAAGATGAGATTAGAGAGGCGATAGACCAATCACAAGCAACGAATATGGATGAATTCAAAGACCATTTAAAGCAATATGGCATTACGATTGAACGTGTTACCCCCAAAAGCATTACCTATCGGCATTTAGCTGAAAATAAAAAAGTACGCGGGCGTAAATTGGGCGAAGATTACAATAAAGGAGGCATCCAACATGGCTTTGAAAGACAAATACAACAACGACAACAACAAAAATACGAATCAAACACGAACTTCCAGCCAAAACGATCAACTTCAAACCGTCATGAATCAACTGAACGAGATACAGACGTCACTCAATCAGATTGGAACCAATTCGCCCAAGACACAAATGAGCTTGAGCGTCGCCGACAAGCTGCAGAGTCAGCAAGACTTGTTGATGAAAAGGCTCGAAGAGATCGAGAAAAGAGAGTACGAGAGAAACAAGCGTCACGACCAATTATTAACAACGATCGAGACCACGACCTCGAACTTTAATCAAGCTACAGACTTCGCACAAAAGCGTTTTATAAGCGCGGCGAGACATTACATTGAACGGATTAATAACGATAATTTAAAACAAGATTTTCAAACAGCTATACAAAAAGAATTAGAAGATGTTAAAGCAGATACACAAAACGTAGTTAAAGAAGTTCAAAACAACCAATCCGAACTGCGACAAGCCAATAACAATTATAAAAAAATGATTGATGAACGTATGAAGAGCAACGAAATAGTGATTAAACAATATGATCAAGTCATACATCGTTTAACTAAAGGCATCACAGCCATGTTTTTTATCGCTGCCTTAGTGATGATAGCCTTTTTAGTTATAAGTCCCTTAGGTGACTGGTTAGGGGTCCAACATTTTTATGAATGGCTGAACCATGTGCTTAAAACGGGACATTCAGCATGGCGTTATTTCATGCTTGTTTTTTATCTCATACCTTATGTTTTATTTGGAACGCTTATATATGCCATTTTAAAAGCATATGAGCGTCTTTAATACAAAACAAATAGAAAATTACCTTTTGTTTAATGAAGAAGCTATATTAAGCTTAATATAACTTAGAAAGCAAAAAGGAGTACTCGCCTTGAATTCTATTGTTCACTTTATTTGTTTTTTTATTGTATTTTGTCTTTTTGGATATGTGGTCAACTTAATATTTTTTGAAGGAACAAATATTTTTCTGATTTTAGAAACAGCATTTATTTTATCATTACTAATCACACCGATATTAAAGATTGTAAAAGATATAGAAAATGAAGAATAGCACATGCGATTATGCCGAGAAAATTTATTGTGCATTGAGAAGAACCCTTAATTAAACTGTTTCGACGAATGTCGGTATAGCGTGAGCTATGAAACCGACGAGTCGACAGTTTTAGGGTTTATTAAGGGTTCAGAGGCTCAATGTCAATAAAGCAATTGGAATAATGCATTAAAGTTATATCACTTATTACTTTTTTAAATAATAAAAACCCACCACAAATGTGGTGGGTTTCCTTTTTGTCTTTTGAATTTGTGAGGGGCAAATTGCCCCGAACTTTTTAATATCTTTTTATAAATCTTTTTAAAACCTTTTTAGGCATTATTTGAGGCTTAGAGCGACAAGAGGTTTGAAATGATAAAAGGGACATTTTGTAACAGTAAAAGGGACATTTTGTAACAGTAAAAGGGACATTTTGTAACGGTAAAAGGGACATTTTGTAACGGTAAAAGGGACATTTTGTAAATTAAGTCACTTATATTCTTTATTCTCTATATAATAGGTGTTATAATTCGTTTAATCATTATTATAGAGGGACATTTTGTAAATTAAGTCACTTATATATTTAGAGAGGAGTTTTTTATGTCTGGTGAAACAGTAGTATATAGAAATGAGATGAATTTAGTCCCATTAAGACGTTTTACAAGTACTGAAGTAGATTTATTTTTTACATTATGCAATAAACTTAAAGAACAGGATACGAGAAAAGTAATTATTCCTTTTGAAGAATTAAAATATTTAAGTAACTACTATACACGTTCTCAAGAACGTTTTATTAATGATTTAGAGCACGTATACGATAAAATGTTGAATCTAACATATGTGGAGCGTAATGATAGGTCTTTTGAAAAATTTGTTTTATTTACTTCATACAAAGTAGATTTAGACGAAGAATGTTTATCTATTAGTGTTAATCCTGATTTAAAACATATTTTAAATTCTATAACAGCTGATTTTACGAAATTTGAATTAAAAGAAATGACCCATCTTAAATCTACTTACGCTAAAAATATGTTTAGATTGCTTAAACAATATAAACATACTGGTTATATAAAAATAAATATAGCTGATTTTAAAAATCGTCTAGATATACCTAAAACTTATCAGATGAATGATATAACCAAACGTGTATTAAAGCCAATAATTAATGAACTTTCTTCAATTTTTAATAATCTTAATATCAATAAAATTAAAGCAAAAAAAGGACGTAAAATTGAGTGGTTAGAGTTTACGTTTGACGCTGAGAAACGTATTCACAACAAGCGACAACCTCAAATGACTAATGTAGGTAAACAAAGACAATATATCAGTCGTGAAAAAACGCCGAGATGGTTAGAAGAACGTACTTATGAAAAAAATTTAAAAAGTGAGTATGATCCACAATTAGAAAAAGAGCGAAAAGCATTCTTAAAACAACTTCAATTAGATTGGGAAGATTAAAATAAAAGATCTTTAGCAAGTGTGCTAAAGATCTTTTATTTTGTATTTTATTTTCCTGTTAATTCAGGTATTAACCAACTTAGAAAACCTCCAATAGGAAAAACAATCCACCAATATCTAGCCATAAAATCCCAGCCATTTTTTACAGGTTCATTTTTTCTATTTCTATTTTTCATTCCAATAGTCATAGGATATTTTTTATCTAATTTTTTTGAAATAAAAACATTTAAAAAATAATACATTATTGCTAAGCTCAAAAATAAAGCGAAAATCCAAATGATGCGGTAAATATTTTGTTCTAAACCTTCTAACTCACCTACAAAGATTCCAAATAGTCCTAAAAACACAAAAATAATACCAAATGTTATTAATCTAATCGTAAAAAATTCATTTTTACGATAATTAAACTGCTTTTGTTGTTCTTTAGATATTTCCATTATTTCCTCCTCCTTATCAGAAGACGAGATAGATTCGAATAGTTCATTGACTGTAACATCTAATGCATTTGAGACACTTTTAAGTGTTTCACTACTAACTTCTTCTCCAGCCTCCATTCTTTGGATTGTTCTCACTGTTACGTAAGACTTTTCTGCTAAGTTTTCTTGAGTTAATGATTTTTGTTTTCTAATTTCTGCAATTTTTGATTTATTCATACCAATAAACTACTCCTCACCTAAAAAAATGAACACGAAAAATTGCCGACAGATGGACGACAATAACACGAAGGTTAATTTGAAATTATATTCTTGAAAGAAAATATATATCTAATTTTACAAAAAGCATAAGAAAAGATATACTGAAATTGACAAAATAAAAGACACAAGTGCGCTAACACTCGTGCCTTAGTAAGCCCGTTAAAAAGACGGTAGCCTAAATTAATTTTTTAAAGAAATAACCATTAACCGGCTAAAGTTGGATGGTTATTTTTTTTGGCTTAATTTAATAAGCTCGATGATAAGACCGATGAACGCAATGAGGAAAATTCCAAATTGCAACATGGTACTTATATCATCCAAGAGGCGTCTCCTTTCTAAAGATTTGATTGATACCATCATAGGCATCACGCTCCTTATACTCAGATTAGCCACCATCGATCCAACTTGCTTACATTGATTATTATATAGATGTAAGTAAGTTTTTTAAAGTTGTGTTCAAATATATAACTTTTCAAGTGTATGCAACAGCTAAATACATCTCACAAGTAAACAAGTTTAATAGTTTACTTGTTTACTATTAAATAAGTATACGCTATGTGTAGGTTACACAAGTGTAACTTACATAAATATACAAAAGTTCACTTAATGAAAAAGAATGAAAACACGTGAGAACAACGATGTATAAAAGATGAATAAACGATAATCACAAGACAAAGGCTTAAACGCTGTTAAATCAACGTTTAAGCCTTTATTGTTAGTTAACATAATTAACTATTATGGGTAGTGCTTTTGTATAGCGTATTCATTTTATAAATAGCTATTAATCAGTGTAAAAAATAATATAAAAGAGACATTCTTATTAATAAACCATTATATGCTTGTTTAGTAAATATCACATTATCCATGTCGTCTGTATCTGAAGAAAGTTCAGCTTCTCTTGGTCCAGGACTTAGAATAGGGATCCTATTCTTATCATTAAACTTTTCTTTAGATACTATCAAATTATTTTCTAATGATGGTTTTTCATCAACTTTTTCTGAATAAGCAGAATTAAAATCTGGAAGTTCAAAAGGTATGATATCTAATATATCTGCTTGCTCTAATACTCTTTCTACATTATGGACTATAGAATAATCAGTGTTTTTTAATAAATTTAAAATATCGCTATTTAATTCTTCTCCATTTGGCAATAGAAATATAATTTTCTTAATATCAAATTTTTCTAGACCTATAACAATAGAACGAATCACTCTACAATTAATATCTCCACCTATTCCTATAACTTTATCTTCTAAACCATTTAATTCTTTTGTCATCGTATATAAATCTAATAAAGCTTGCGTAGGGTGCTCATTTGTTCCATCTCCGGCATTAATCATAGGAATATGGGTGATCTTCGATGCTTTTTCAACAGTATAATTTTGAAAATGACGCATAACCATGATGTCTGAATACTGTTCAATATATTTAATAGTATCTGACATACTCTCGTCAAAATAATCATCAGTGCGTGCTACTTTAGGTCCACCCATATCTATGACTTGTCCACCTAATCGATACATGGCACTTGTAAAACTCATTCTAGTTCTGGTACTTGGTTGATAAAAAAGCGTAGCAAGAATTTTACCTTCTAAATCCTTAATTACTTTTTTATCTTTTAAAGCTTTTTCATAATAATCTGCTTTTTCAAATAGGCTATTAACATCATTGAGATTCAAATTTTCCATCGACAATAAATTATTAATCAATTATATTTTCCTCTCTTTCTACAATTTTTGTTTCCCAAGAGGCTGAATCAAACATAGAATAACTTGGAGTCGAAGGTAATTCTTTATATTCTGGAATATCTTTCAAATCAGCAATTTCAAAGCTTAATCTTTCTACTAAAAGACCTTGAGCTAAAGGGGGACATCCAGCAAAAATTGGACATTCTTTATTATAAATTAACCAATCATCTAATCTTTCTTTGGATGGAAACTGAGGGTATTCTGGGAAAAGAGAGTAAACTATTTTTCTTGTATTCTGTTCGTCCAGTTCTGAACCTGGCTTTATACCAAAATAGTCTTCGGCTGACATTGAGTCTTTAGTCCATTTAAAAAAGAAAGCTCTATGACCAAATACTGGTACAGTTAACATAAATTTACATCTTTCACTCTTTTTAAAAGCTTTATGTAGTGCATAACGAGCTTCTAATTCAAACAATTCAATTTTATCTAATACATAATCACAACCCTCTACAAAATCATCCGCAGTACTATTGTTAATTCCTTCAGGATAAACATCAACATTTACATCTTTTGAAATATTAAATATAGATTCTCCAACTACTTCCGCTTTATTTCTTCCTAGATTATCTAAAGAGGCGCCAAACTGTCTATTAATATTAGAGAGTTCAAAATGATCTGGATCTGCTACTTTTATATGACGGACACCCAATCGTACTAGTCTTTCAGCTACAGCACCCCCTATACCTCCACATCCGGCAATACCTATTACAACTTCACTAATTTTCTTTTGACGCTTTTTCGCTTCTTCATCAGTGTCTCCTAACCAACCTAAATTTCGTTTAATTCTTTCCCAATATCGCTTTTCGTTAAAATCAGCAGTATATTTAATAACTTTAGAATTCATTATAAACCTCCAAAAAATAGTGTTTTATAATAAATACATAACTCGATACAGAAAAATTAAAATATAAGTGGTTTAATACACTTACAATAACTACATAATCATAAAACTCTTTTAATTGTCAAAATATTTCGTTTTCTAATTCTGTAATGTTCATATTTAAGTATGTCTTAAAAGCTTTTTTTCCTTTTAAAGTCAAATTAAGACATCTATTGATTTTACTTTTTTTAACCCAAGATAATTCAATCAACTTTTCAGTTATTTGCAATGCAATAGGACCTGCTATATGATTTTTCCTTTCTGTCCAATCTATATGTTTGGGAATAGGTTTTGAATACATAGTTTTTTCTGTTGCAATACCTATTTTTTTTTAACCAAAACTTTCCTTTTTGAGTCAACTTATAACAATCTTTACTTTCTCTAAGATAATCATTCTCTAGCAAAGCTTCAGTGAATTTAACACCTATTTTCCCAGCGATATGACCATAACAAGTACGCATGTATGATAATTTTTCTTTTTTCGTTGTTTCTTTTAACGATTTGCTACTCATAGGTGGAGATATAATAGATAAAGCATTAATTGCATCAACAATTTCACTATTATCAATTTTATAGTAGCAATGTCGTCCCTTCTTATTTACTGAAATTAAATTGGCCTTTACTAATTTTGAAAGATGTTCACTAGCTGTTTGAGGAGTTACATTAGCTAATTTAGCTAATTCTCCAGCTGGGATAGATACCCCACTTGATAATTCGATTAACATAGTTAAACGTGTCTTATGTCCAATAAGTAAAATATTATCAGCAAATTTTTCATACATATAATGCCTCCTTTCTATTAGTACAATTTAATCATACCCATATAATATTTCGGTGTTAAACGAAATATTATATGGGTATGATTAAATTAGTTGAATGAGGAGGTATGATAGATGAATTCGTCTAAGTATTTCGATCATTTAGTTGTTTTTACAGCAGGAATAGGTATGTTCTTATCAACTCTAGATAGTGGTATTATCAATGTGGCGTTACCCACTTTATCTAAATCTTTTAATGTTGATGCTTCTTTTATTTCTTGGAGTATTACATTATATACTTTGTTACTTACAGGGACCATTATTATATTTGGAAGACTGAGTGATAAGTACAATCGTCTAAATATCTATAGTATTGGACTAACAGTGTTTTTGATATCTTCTATTTTATGTGGATTTTCAAATAACGTGGTAGAATTAATTACTTTTCGTGGTTTACAAGGCATAGGTGCAGCTATGTTACAAGGCACTGCTACAGCTATTATTACTACAACCATTCCTGAGCATAGACAGGGACCAGCATTAGGAACTTTGAGCATTTTATTAGGAATAGGTCCCGTGTTAGGTCCTAGTATTGGAGGCCTTTTAATATCTATAGGAAATTGGAGATGGATATTTTGGATTAATATTCCATTCATATTTATAGGCTTAATAGGCTGTTTACTTTTAAAAAAATATATTAAAGAGCCAAAAAGTGTATCTATTCATTTAGATATACGTGGAAATTCGCTACTATTTGTATCTATATTTTGCTTATTAGTGAGTTTAACATCTTGGTCTCACCATTCATTTTTTAATATATCAGTATATAGCAATTTCTTAATATTTATTATAACTTTTTGCTTATTTATTGTGTGGGAACTAAAAACTAATCATCCTATCATCAATTTACGTTTATTCAAAAACATATCATTTTCATCTTCTATATTTGCAATATTTGTTTTTGGAGGTACAACGTCTTTAGGCTTTATAATTCCTCCATATATTTTAGAAAAAATCAATCATCTTTCATCTTGGCAAATAGGACTAGTCAATTTAACATCTCCTTTAGGATTAGTACTTATATCAAAAATCACAGGGAAATTAATATCTCGTGTTGGTAACACTATTTTAATGACTGTTGGACTAGTTATTATGATTGCTTCATATACTAGCTTAGGGTTATTACAGTACATATTAAATCCAATAACAATAAGTCTATTGTTATTGATATATGGTATAGGTGGAGGATTTTTCTTACCATCTAATACTTCAGCAATCATGGGAACTGTATCTAAAGATATGCAAGGTACTGTTGGAGCAACTCAACGGATGGTTCAAAATATAGGTATTGCAGTTTATACAGCAATTACTTCACTATTTATAAGTAATCAATCACAGACAAATCAACTGATAACTGGTGCCAGCCACGCATGGTTATTCGCATCAGCAACACTTTTCTTATCACTATTACCTTTTTTATTAAAATTATTACACCATAAGTCAGAAGCTACTTAATATAATAAAAGCAAGTGATTTATAATTTTATAAATCACTTGCTTTTATACTGTTCTTTTAGTCGTTTAATCGCATTTTTTAGTGGACGATCATCACGATATGTACTGAAATCTAAAAATGCTGTACTATCAAAATGTTGTAATAAGTGATGAAAGACGTCATTTTCTTGTCTCAGTTGGTCGATTTCATCTTCCAATTGATGAATATGGCGTTGAAGTGCCTGATTGTTCGATTTGAGTGCCTCGTTGTCTTTTTTAAACAATTCACTGACTTCACTGGATTCTTTAATTTGTTCGATGACTGTCGGTTTAATACGATTACCAATGGCTGTATGACGTATGTATTCCGTCACATTCATCTCTCGAATATCCGCAAGTGCACAAATCTTTTCGTATTGCGATTGACTTACACGAATTGTTAATATTTTTTCTTTTGAATTTTGTTTTTTTGACATTGAACCACCTCATGATTAATATGTGATAAGCACACATACGTATGCTTATCTTTATATTAATATAACATACATATGTATGCTAATAAATATGTATGATTCGAGGTGGTATAAGCTAACATTTGGCATACATATTTTCAAACATATTTGTTTGATAATGCGTATGTCATTTGTTAGCTATATAACGGAATTCAAAAATATATTTTTGAATGTAGTGATGGCCTCGCCAGAGCGAAGATAACTCTTACATTTGAATGTAAGAGTATATCGAGCTATACTCTCATTGCGGAATCAGCCTCACATGTTTGAGGCGTAGCGGTGAGAGTATCCATCATTTTACATAAGCGAAGCATTGTCGAAGGTAGACAATCACAGCGCTTGTAAAATGATATTTGCGAAGGTTCTCGAAAGTAGAGAACCAC
>Ga0181471_100203_pt1 | contig 18415 bp, 22 predicted proteins | sample InSIn5gowninarea_FD_119083 | JGI IMG/M metagenome (GOLD analysis project Ga0181471, IMG submission 119083) | Clean room microbial communities from NASA Spacecraft Assembly Facility at Jet Propulsion Laboratory, Pasadena, California, USA -... ...
GGAAGCAAGTGCTGAAGACGACGATTAAGGTGAGGATGGCAGATAGTAGGAACAAAGTTGCCATCCAGAATAAGGTATAGCCGTGGTATTGCGGGTAGATGTCTTCGATAGGATGGTGGTGTGGACGTCTTCGTGACGTCGAGTCTGCATCTGAGGCACTCTGACGAGGCTGTTCCTTGCTCGTAGTGTCAGAAGGTGACTCTAGCTGTCTGAGAGTCCCTTGAGAGTTGCGCCATCGAGGGCTAAGTGCTTGTTGTGGAGATTGTGGTAAAGCTGAGTCTGGTGAATAGTCGGTCTTTTCTAGGTCGAAGTTGAAGCAAGATTGATGTGCTGAATCCATACTGAGCATATGCTGACTGTCAAAGTCTTCTATCCTGCTGTACAAGTGATGAGGAGTACATATTGGCAGGTTGCTGCTTCCTTATGTACTTACCGTAGAAACTACGCTGTCGATTGATAAGCATTCAACAACATGAAGTTTTCACTTCAGTCGTCATTCTGATCCATCGTTATCAGAAGCCAAGAAGATTTGTAGTTGAAGGTTGGAACATGACGATCCACGTGTGTAGTGATAGAAAGATCCATTCCGATGATATGAGGACTCTGGAAAGAGTTGATATCTGTAGTGCTGAAGCCAAGGCAACATCGTGATGGTGAAGTTTGGATTGCTGAACCACGCTCGACGCAGAACCTTTTGCACATCAAAACTCAACGTGATAACAATTCAGTTTGATGGCCGCAAAGATGACTCTTCCGCGATTCAACTGCACATCACAATCACACCATCTTATCAAGATCCGCCACCGAACAGTTTTCCCAGGTTTCCAAACAAACTTCCCCCAGCTCCTCCAGCGCCGCCTCTTGCAGCTTCCGTCTCAAGCCATTCCTCCATAAACTTTCTACTCTTCATCTGGTTGACGTCCGTCACTCTTGTCTCCATCTGTGGCTCCCTCCTGCTCATCGCCAATAGCATCGGAATGCTAGTAACCATGTAGCGACCGGCGACCTCGCCGATATCTGGAGCATCGAGCTCGACTTCTGCAAACATCAAAGGATTGCCGTTGCGCTCGCCCACTTTGGCGTCAGTGAGGAGTGAGTGGATTAATGGTGTGATTGCTCGACATGGTGCGCACCAGCTGGCCGTCCAATGCAGGATTAGAGGTGTATTTGAGCTTGAGGAGAGCAGCATGTAAGTATCGAAGTCTGAGGTATTGCGGATGGAGTTGAGGATGCGGTTTTCAGTTGGTTTCTTTCCTCCGAGCGAGAAAGGGCGTGTAGAGAGGCGAGTGATGCCTGTGATAGGTAGTTTTAGAGTAGGTCGAATGATCATGATTGAGGTGTGGTTGAAACAAGTTTAAACCCCATTGGCATGAAGTTGGAAGTGACACAATCATTGCCCCTTTTTCCCAAAGAGTGCTCACTAGGTAGAGATCTGAAACAACATCTGACCTCTGTAGTGAGATCATGAATTCCTCAACACATTTATCTGTCATCTGTATTGCTTCGTTGCCAAGAATTGTTTGTTCTATTCAGTCCGAGACTGCGGTTGAGGGGAAAGATGGTCCTAAATACTTCTAACTATCCACTTCCAACACCACAGCATAAGTCCACGAGCATAACACTTTCTAGAGGGTGGTTCTGTCCATTTCTGGCGCTATTATGTGGCTCTTATCTAATCGGGATTGTGCCTAGCTAGAATGGACTACCCTTCAACCTCTTTTCTCCTTCTAACCTAGCATTCAGGACTGATCGCAATTGTCGAGTGGCTACAATCACCACAAATGCTCAAATTAACACAGCCTCTGCATCATCGACGTCCTCTCATTCCTCTCCTGCAACTTCGGGTCCATCCCGCCGCATGTATCTCACTGCCATCGTGACAAATATAGAAAACACTTTGCACTTCAATGCTGGGCTTTGACGAACACGCTTACCACTTTTTTCAATCCACAGGCACAGTTGATGCATATGAACTCCCTTTTGGCGACTTCTTGAACACAGTATACACAGTCGTCCCGCCTCACTCCGATGGCGGGCTGCAAAATGTTCCAGCTGCTCAAGTCATTGGATTCTTGTCTGGTATAGCCAATATCTCATTACCGATAAGTGATGACTATGCTGCGGTACATGGCGATAGAGAGTGCATCATCTTGGCTCCAGATACTACGGCAAATAGGCATTATACGGTGTTCGGAAGTGATATTGAGACAGTAGCGTTGCAGGCACCTGTAAGAAATAGCATTGTGCCTGCACATGATGTTGTTCATGAAGGTCCATATTCGATATACGTGAGTTCGGTGATTGAACTTAGGCACTCTTGAGCACCATATCTGCTGCATCTTTCACAGTCTGATCGGAGCACGCATATACCATTATGATACTCTCGTTCTTACACCTTGGAGATGATACGAGATGATGGTGTTCATAATATGGCTTGGAATCTACAAGTTTAGGCTCGACCTCCATATGGGAAGCCAAGCCGTTGAAGTCTTAGCCTTAAAGCCCCTGCATCATCGTATCCCCTGCCAATCCTCCATACTTGTAATCCTACGCGGGAGCCACTCCCTCATCTCGACTCGACTTTAGTTCGTCGATCACCATCTCGTCTCATCTTCAAAACAATCAACTCTACCTTTATATACCAACCTAACTATCATTATAAGCAGTAAGAAAACCACCCTCCAGCCCACCTAGTATCCTCCAGCTCAGAATCCACCAGACTCCCTCTAAATCCTCGAACCCATCCTCAAAATGTCCACCAAAATGGAAGCCCACCCCCTGGCCCCCGCCTCCTCCCGCACCATCTGCTCTTGCAAGTCCGACGAAGGCATCTGCGGCTGCGAAAAGGGCAAGTGTGCATGCGCGTCATGCCCAAAGAACACTGTCGCCGGAGGTAGTGACGCGCCCGTCAGCGCTGAGAAGGCTGAGCTACACAAGTCTGGCAAGAGCGAGGTTGATGTAGGAGGTGGTGAGAAGGCTGAGGTGGAGAGGACGAAGTGTAACTGTGGTGCGGATGGTGGCAAGTGTGCTTGTGAGCCTGGAAAGTGCGCTTGTGGTGGTTGTGGTAGGAATGTTTTGTGAGTGGGGAGAGTGAGCTTGTGAAGGGGAGTTTGGAAGGTAGGCGATTGGCGGATCTGTGTACTTGGTGCTGGAGGCATTCGATAGAGGTGTCTAGGAAGGAGGTAATTTCGTACTAGGTAGTGATGAATGGCATCTCTAACCTAAGAGTGTTCTACACGTGATTACATAGACGAGTTTAAAGAGAGCTCCGAGCATATCACTGAATATGTGAACTTGCAGGGTCATGAACAGAGATGTTGTAGACATTCGATAGCTTGACAAGACAATAGTTAACGTTGCCACTTGGACAACATCGGCTATGCTCGTGGGATACCTTTGCGAAGGACTCCGTACATCTCATTAGGGTGAACATGAGGGAAATGTCATTTTGACCGATGCAGATGCTTGGAGGTCAATCAAAAGGAGAACTGTAGAAAGTCATTGTATAAGAGGTGTCATTGTCACAATAGCCAGCAATAAGGAAGTCGAAGACAAAGCCCCGAAAAGAGAAGGAGAGAAGGTGAAGATAGCGTAGCCCTAGACCCTTTTTCGCAACTCAAATCTTAATAGATCTATCGCACCTTCTTCTAAAATCAAAGATAGTATAGAACATGGCTTTCTATAGTGCAAAACAAAAGTTGGAAAGGTAGGAGGCATAGGAAGAGCAAAAACGGGGCCGCAAGGTGCAAAACGAAGGTCGTACCCGGATTCGAACCGGGGTAACCAGAAGATTGTGAATCGAAGTTTCAAAATCTGGTATGCTAACCGCTACTGGATGGATGTTAGTAAGGGGATGAAGAAGAATGTTTTCAAGTGAAACTAACCATCATACAACCGCTTAATCGAGCTAACTGTGCTGATTTATGTCAAGTTCAACCATTTATGTTTTATAAAGTTTGACAGTCACGACCGAGGTAGATGCCTCTGTTGGAAGATGCGACCGGGCAGAAGGAGCTGGTGCAGCAGCAAGCGCTTGTGCCGCAACATCCTCTCCTCCGCCGCGGTTTCATAGAAACAATATGTCCCTGCTTAGTCATATACCCATGCCTAAGACTATGCTAGACCGTGAAATCAGCAGGTACTCCCTCGTGCAGAGTCTGAGCTGTCCAGGCAGAGCGTGGCAAGTCGTTCGAAGCAGTCTTCATTGACTATATATGAGCAGGAGGTTAACCTAGCCAGCGCCAGCGCAAGACTTCCCCTGCATATTACACCGATACCGTCGTACTTTCAAAACTAATTTAAGCAGTTGTGGCGCGCGGTCTCATTCCCTTCTCATTGATTGACGTCGTCTCGTCGCCCTGTGAGTCCTTCAAAGAAATATAGAGCTCCTCCATCCTCTGTCTGAATCCTTCCTTCCTCTCCTCAATCTCGTGCCTAGCTCTCTCTTCAGCTATCACATCATTCTCTTTCTCAATCTGCGCCTGCTCCTTCTCATACACACTCCTCACCACTTCCTCCAACGCCTCCAAACTATTAAACTCCTTGTTCCAACACCGCCTGACCACCGCGCCCATCGCACCCATTCCTTGCGTACATGGAAACACAACTTTTGCGCCTTCTTCCGCCTCGTCCAAGTCAGCTGCATGTCCTCCATTGAAAATGTCATACACAGTCCAGCCGTATGCATACGCTTCACTGTCCATGCCACCTTTTCCCCACCCAAACGTGTACACGCCACATCCTGATTGCAAATACTCGCCTACTTTAGCACAACTGCCGAAGTCGGAGAGTATGGCGTTGTCGTGGAGGTCAAGCAGGACATTACCTGGTTTTAGGTCACCGTGGAAAAGGTTCTGGCGTGCGAGCCAGGAGAGTGAGCGTGCTATTTGAATTGACCAGCGTAGTTTCAGATTCATGGGGATTGCTGAAGGTGAGTTTGTATGGTTGTCCAGACGAGCTTGAATAGACGATTCTAGTCGAGGGAGAAACAGACCTTCTGGTGTGGAGAGATGTGGTTGCATTATGGTAACACAACGATCGTGCTCGAGTGCTTTACTCAGATTGTCCATGACCTGTCCCTCATGTACCAGAGTGCGTTTGCGACAGATCTCAACACTGTTATATCGGGCGGCTTCTCGTCGTTTCAGGCTGGCGAGGGTTGAAGTGTGCGAAGGAACTGGTCCGAAGTTCCAGGTAAACGACTCGTGAGGCTGTAGTTCGTGTGTGTCGAGAACGCGGTAATTTGGTGCGAACTTGAGGACGATAGCCTGAGAAATCACGGCAATATAGACACCTTCATAGTCTGCGTGGAGGATGTGCCGGGGTTTGGAAGGATAGTTGGCGAGAGCGCCATTGATATTGATGGCGCGAAACGGAGAGTCGTGGATGTAACCGAGTTCGAGAATGTCCGAATTTGTTCTGTTACGCGTCATGGTAGATGTGGTATTGGTTGTGCTGGTAGTGCTGATTGCAAGAGGGCGCTTTAGGTGGGTTATTCTCTTTTGATGAATGGTGATACAAGGTTGGGTAGGAGTGTTAACGATACGGGAACGGAGGGCAGCAATACACTGAACGGGCGAACTTCTCAAGTAACAATAAAATAAAAAGTGATGATGTAGTTAGTAGTCGAGTACTCTTTCTGATGAACCAAAACAAGACATGGACGATGGTTCAAGATATAAGTACCATCGAGATCTTCCCCACGCGTGTACTGCACATAATATGTCTCACAGGACCTTGACAACGCATCACAACAAATCACTCACAAGACTCTCTGCATAAATACTTCCTTGCAGCTGACAATGCCAGCGAAGCGGTCACAGGCAGCGGCATTAGACGCGTTGAGGCTTGGCCAGGTGCATACGAAACACTAGGCTCGTTTCAAGACTCCACAGGAGATAAGGAGAATGCACGAATTAGATTGTCCATGTCGTCGAAGATAATCTCGAAGACGGACAGCGAGCCGATGACAAGAGTCCCCAGACTGGCGCCTCCTACATCATTGGTCGTTCTCCCCGTGTTTGTTGTGAAGCTTGAAGGATGTTGTTGTTATGCTGTTGCTTTGCTCTGATTGTGATCGACACCTCATGCTGGAAGCGTTCCGCCACTTGGGACTACCGTGCCAGACGCCCCACAATTTTCCCTTCTCGACATCCTTCAACTCCTTCAATCCTCACCTTGTCCTGCTGTCCTTGAGTCCGACACTGTGATGAGTAAGGCCCGATGGTGATTAGCGATACCACTACTGATTGCGCTTGCGCCAGCTAAACCAAGTTCGAACCTTGGGCCGTGACGAGCTTTTGCGATTCGCCAGATTGTCTTACTAACAACCTTCTAGAGCACGAGCGTAACTGAAAATAGACATCTAGACAAATCATGACATCTCAAGCATGAAAAGAGCACAATTTCAAAGGTCATGTACAACAAACATAGAATATTATATTGGGTCATAAACAGTATCTACGCGTAACTACCAGATGTATTCGAAGAGACTCGTGGGTAGAGAGGCTGGTGGTCGGTGGTATGGCAAAACTTTCGTTACTCATCCGCCACGAACACACCCCACAACAATAGTGCACGGGCAGTCTGGCCGATGACGTGTTGGGATGAGGAGGTATCCGGAGGAGGAGGCGAGGCTCGTGCGTGGGCGATTCCTTTGAGCAATGACTTTCGCAGTGGTACTATTAGATAAAGAGTGTTAGCTATTACAATGAGGGACACATACATACCCATCGGCCATCGTGTGGTCGTCATTGCTGCTGCCGTTGGAGGTGAGCAATATAGTCATTCAGCCAAATATAGACTTTTCCTGACGGTATATTGGGCAGACGAGCAAGATAACCCTTTTCCCTATTCATCCACAGCTCTTCCCGGTAGGCAATGAGGATCTCCAGAGGCGTCAAGCCGGCGTTTTCTGGAAGAGTGGCCATTTGAGCCAGCCCATCACGTACCATTGATGCCAGTGTCGACGGTCCGCCAGTAGCGGTTTCAGGAACCGGCCGCTCCAACGGCTGTTCCATTGGAGCAGGAGATGGTACTTCTGCGGTGGTAGAAGGCACTTCCATGGTGGTGGAGGGCACTCCTGAGGTTGAAGGTGGTACTTCGGTAGCGCCGCTTGATACTTGTGCTCCAGCTGACGTCGACTCACTTCGAGGCTGTGGCGCTTGTCTTGTTGGCTGTGAGTCTTGCACTAACGTTGGTGCAGCCAATCCTGTTGGTTCAGTTGCTTTCTTCGCATGACGCCGTCTCTGAGTATGCCGTTGAGCAGCACTGAGGCGCGGGCAATCGTAATGGTAATGACTGCGATCACCAGTCGAGGCACACGCCCTGCAAGGATCATCAACCTCTTGGGATCGTGGTCTGCGTGACGGAGAAGGTGGGCGTCTGGACGCATGCGAAGAAGGGCGAGAAGGTGATCGGCGTTGCAAAGGCGGACGTCGAGTCAATAGCGAGCGTGACCGTCGACCTTGAGGATCCTGTGGGCGAGGACGATAGGACGAGCCAAGACGTGGAGGTGGGACCGCAGGCGAGCGTGAGCGAGAACGAGGGCGTCTACAAGGAGAGCGTGAACGTGGTCGTCTGGGAGGAGAGCGCGATTGACGTCGTGGAGGAGGGGTGGGTGATCGTGGACGGCGGGATGAGCGATAACTGCTCTGTCCTGGAGCAGGAGATTGAGTCCTACGCGATGGGCCACCGTATGGATCGATGAACCTCCTATCAGGATAATCCGTCGAATCCCGAGCCCTCAACATCCGCTGTGCCTCTTCAGCCTTTGGATTGGCCTCGTCGACCTGGCGTTTAAGCTCGGCTAACTGCTCTTCCTGACGCTCCTGTGCACGTCGCTCATCGTACCTTCTGTTGAATTCTGCGTCGAAATCATGTTGAGGAATATTTTGAGCTGCAGGAGCTGGAGGTGGAGTAGCTGAAGACATAGGTGCTGTCGAAAATGCAGATTGCTTTTCTCCACCAGCCATATCCTTTTGGCATTTGCTACACCTGTTGATATCGGCGGAACCAAGTAGATTTGGGCAGCCAGCCGTTCTACATTGACGCGGGGGGGTCGGCTTGTCGCCACCACCTGAGCGGTCGTGTCTGCCTCTATAGCCACTACGACCGCGAGGTTTGGCAGAAGCAGATCGATCTTGATTTCTAGTGTCGGACATGATGTATGCGATGTAGGCGTAGAAGCTAAGAACCTGCGTAAATGGTGCGTCAGCTAGATTGATGTGCAAATGGTGCAAGGTGTAATCAAGTGTGTAGTGTAGGTCTAGCAACTTAAACCCGTTGCGTAGGGTTAGGGTTAGTTGGGAAGCATACCAGATTTTGAAGCCTCGATTCACAATCTTCTGGCTACCCCGGTTCGAATCCGGGTACAAGCTTCGTTTTGCCCCTTACGGCCTCGTTTTTGCTCTTCCTATGCCTCCTACCTTTGCAACTGTCGTTTTGCACTATAGAAGGCCATGTTCCATATGTAACGAACAAAACGCTCCTATGAAAACAGCCTCGCGGCCGAGAATTTGTACGGCGAGAATTACAGCACTCTGAGCAGGGCTTGCGGCACATGAACGGTCCTCACCAACAGATAGTAGGAGAGGACATGGGCACCACTGGAGGTAAGTACGCGACCCATGACCAACTAACGCACTGCTTAGATCTGGAGCATCAGGACCGCTGGAGAGCAGCTTGATGACACCCTCGGTCGGATTCGTTGTAGTGGATTCTTTAAGAGCTTTCCTGCCGTTGTCTGAAGTTTGCTCAGCCCCAATTTGATTGAGTAGCATCGATGCTAACCATCACTCATTGGACATCGTACTTCATCGGTAGCGGTCTCCTACCACAAGGCCTTCCGAGTAGACTTACTGCCTCAACCTGGCATTTCTTGGGGCGGTGCAAGACTCGTGGCACGAATTCTTCCTGCCTTTTCACATTTTCTATTGTGCCTCTTTACTCAGAGAAAGACACGGAGTACCACACAGCATGGAGAACGAAATCTTTGAAACCTTTACAGTGCTGCTGATGTGCCTTTAATGCATGCCAGCCCGTATTTGTACCTGAAAGACTTTGTGCTCTGGACGAAAAATGTATTTCCGACATGTCTTACAGCTTAAAAGGTGCTTTGTGATATCTACGCAGCAGTCATCTCGACGTCCTGGCCTGGCTTGACAGTTGCGACTCCTGCCGACTTCGTTCCCAGCAATTTTTCCTCTGTAGACTCCCTCAAAGCCGCTGCAAGCACCGTCCGCGATGCAATTGCAGCCTCCACCGCCCTGTCAATCAAGCCTTCATCGGCTCCACCAGCACCATCTGACCCCTTCATCCATACCTCTGTGATCTCATCTCGTGATTGCAAGTACCCAACCACACAAGCCGAAACGACCCGCTCATGCTCTGCTGGACACGGATCAAGCACTATTCTTGTTCCTGTTTCTGCTTGTGTGTTGTTTTCCGCTCTCAATATCGATGCCTGTGCAGCATCAGACACCACAGCAGTTACACCACCACTGACCAAGTCAACACAATCAATTCCTGCGTCGACTAGCGCGGCACTAGCTGCTGTTATCGCGCCTGCTAGTACAGTCATCGCGCCGTATCCTCCTCCTCCATTATTACTACTAACATCACCCCACCACCCATCTTCCTCCCCTTCTAGCACCGTAACAACAATATCCACACCACTCTTCGGCCACCGCTCCCCCACCACAACACCCCTCAACGCCGTCTCCAGATGCACACCCAGATCCCTCTCGGCCGCGTCTCTCACAAACCCTCTTCTGTGCGTGCGCGACGCAAAAGGCGCGAATTTTATGCTGCACGTCAGCAGCAGATTTGGCGAGAAAGGTGCACTGCGAGGTAAAGGATGCGGACCGTGGATTGTTGCTGTCAGTTTTAGAGCAGAGGGTTGTGTGTGGAGTAGTGTTGGTGGGTGTGCTGGGGGAGAGGGAGAGAGCTCGAGGTAGGCGGACCCGGAGGCGGACGGGGTTAGGCCGGTGCGTAGGTAGATTTTGCGGAGGCTGTTGGAGGGGCGAGTGCGTTGAGGTCGGGGAGGAGATGTGCTGGAGGGGGTGAGGGTTGAGGCGTAGATGGGAGGATGTGTGCCGGAGGGAGGACCGTTGATGCGGCGGCGGTCTGCCATGGGTGTATCGAAAATGGAGACCGAGAGTAGTAGTGGATTTGAGCGAGTGTGTTTAGATATTGTTGGTAGGTGACAGAGAGCAGAGGTTAGTGTAGTAGACGCGATTGTCACTGACTGTTATTCCTTAATTGACAAAGTCCATTGACACTCTTTAGAGATCGTCACTGCATCACGTGCATCGCGGACCGAGTGTGCACCGAACTAGAAAACTTTCTCGACCTCGATTGTTTCTCCTCTGCCTCCTCGTCTTACATCTCTTCAGAAAGTGACATTTAATCAATTGAGCATACCAGCTTAGCAGATTGGAGTGATGGCGTCTGCTGTTATCCGCTTGTGGTGTGCGGACGATGGCGGACGCAATATGATCATGGTAGGCACAATCCATTCAAATTTACAAAAACACATAACAACACTTTTACGGGAGGAAATCTTTAACACACTAGTTTCGGCGACTACGATGAGCCACAAACTAACATGCACTACCATCTGATCACACACAACACTTCTCCATCTCATCAATGCAGCACTTCAAGTTAGACGAGCAACACGCTAATTTTGATGCGCCATACAGACAATGTGTGCTTTAATCTGTGGCCTCCATTGTTTCTAGCATCTAGGTAAGCTTCTACACTCCTTTTCTTTTGTTGTACGTGAGGGCGGCATTTTTGTGATGATCGGATTTTATTTTATACAGTTCTGCTACTGAGCAAGATTGAAGACACTTATACCAGCTTACCTTTTGACTGATTCTATTGCCCCTCACGCTATGCGATCGAACATTTTACACCATTTGGTTGTTTGCTTGTTACTGACGTGACTTCAATAGTATCTTCTTTCCAGTCGCCTACTTCCACACTATATAATCCTACTCAGCTCCCAGCATACACAACAGGTAAGCCTGATACTCTTCCTCTTTCCATTCTTTTCAATGATGACAACAGTCTATCCATTCAACGACTGGCCTACTCTGTCGAGCCATTCTTCCTGATTCCGGACATCTGCACTGGCAGGTGGAAGATGGATGTGGAGTTGCTGTCCCTTGAATGTGGATGCGTAATTTAGCTTCAGTGTCTGGGGTGTTGTTGAGTCCGTTATGGACTTGCTGACTCTTGGGCCGGCGGAGGGGCATGACTTTAATACGGCGTTCTGATTTTTTCGTATTGCTTTTCCGAGCTTATTTTGACAGCTTTCTGGTGGTCCTGTTACTGACTATCTTGAAATAGGACTATCTCGTGCTATTGCTGGATGCCTTTGACGGGTAGTGGTAGTAGGATGTCCATTTCGTCTGATAACAATACAATATATATTATCGAGACTTCCAGCACGTTGTGTCCGTTTCATGCGTTCGTGATTGTGTTGATTGATGTGAGTGCAAATAAGCTTTGTGATAGGGCTGATCCGTCCCTTTGTTTCATGTTCAATCACGCGTTTCAGCAATTACAGTAAGCTGAAGCATACTTTTTCCCCTACAAATCTCCGCCTAGCCTTTGCCCATCACAACACGCTTGGTTCATGCACGCTCACGCTCACGCTGCTACTCTAAATCCACTGGAGCACATCTAAAGACCTTCTCGCGTGGTCGGGCCCTCGACAAGGAGCGAGCTTTGAGTGACCTGCCCAGCATGCAACGTCATGCATATATGAATGGGAACTTCTCCAGCCCATACCCAAGAGGCAGTGGAAATGGCAATCCTTTCAACTACGACAAATCTAGCAGGTCAGCGCAAACCCAATGATACACATAGGCCAAGACTAATATACACCCCAACAGATTCCAACCACGATCCGCACCCTTACGACGAAGAAGACAGCTCATCGCCAGGATCGGCCTAGGAGGCGGTCTCTTCTTCCTCATCCTCTGCTTCTTCTTCCCCTCAATACGACCGCCCATCCCTTCCGACCTCTTTTCCTCGGAAGACCTCCACCTCGAAACAGTCCGCTATTACGATCTATCCGAAACACAGGGCACGGCCACGGGCTGGGAAAGAGGAGAGCGCGTCCTGCTATGCGCGCCATTACGAGACGCATCACCACATCTGCCCATGTTCTTCTCTCACCTTAAAAACCTCACCTACCCCCACAACCTCATCGACTTGGCCTTTTTGGTCGGAGACTCGAAAGATAATACAGATGAACTACTGACGACATCACTACAAGCGATTCAAGATGGTGAAGCGCCAGATCAGCAATTTGGCGAGATTTCCATCATTCGCAAGGACTTTGGTCAAAAAGTAAATCAAGATGTTGAAAGTCGACATGGATTCGCGGCGCAAGCTAGTCGGAGAAAGTCAATGGCACAAGCTAGGAATTGGCTGTTGAGTGCGGCACTGAGGCCGACGCATAGTTGGGTGTATTGGAGAGATGTTGATGTTGAGACTGCTCCGACTACGATTCTGGAGGACCTGATGCGCCATAATAAGGACGTTATTGTGCCTAGTAAGCTTCTGCTTTGGCTCCACTTGCCAACTCCAGCAATTGATCTAACACGGCTATATAGATGTATGGCGACCCCTCCCCGACTGGCTCGGCGGCGAACAACCCTACGACCTCAACTCCTGGCAGGAATCCGAAACTGCGCTCGCCCTCGCCGATACTCTTGATGAAGACGCCGTTATCGTAGAAGGCTATGCTGAGTATGCCACTTGGCGTCCTCATCTCGCCTATCTACGCGATCCCTTTGGTGATCCAGACATGGAGATGGATTTGGACGGCGTAGGGGGTGTGAGCATTCTAGCAAAAGCAAAGATATTTAGAGCTGGTGTGCATTTCCCCGCTTTCAGCTTCGAGAAGCATGCAGAGACTGAAGGATTTGGCAAGGTATGTTTTGTCATTCTCCCACTTCTTTCTGCGGAAGACTTGAAAGGCAACCTAAAGCATTCTACTTTATCTTGGTTTTGTGTTTTTCCCAGAAGCTAACAAAACACAACCCCAGATGGCGCGCCGCATGCAATACTCCGTCGTCGGCCTCCCCCACTACACAATCTGGCATTTATACGAGCCCTCCGCCGACGACCTCCGCCACATGGAAGACATGGAAACGGAGCGCCTCCAACGCGAAGCCGAAGACAAAGAGAAGCAAGAACGCGAGAAGAAAATCTCCGCCGAGTTCGACACGGGAATGAAGGATGAATGGGAAGCTGATAAGAAGGTTGTCGAGGAGAGTTTGAAGAAGGAACCGAGTGGTGATAAAGTGACGGAGGGAGGAAAGGAGGAGGTTGAGAGGGCGAGGAAGGAGAAGTTGGAGGCGAAGATGAGGAAGGAGGAGACGCCGTATCAGGAGCCGGATCCGAATATTGTTGTACATATTGAGTAGAGTGGGAGATTGGAGGCTGGGCAGGAAGGCATGAACGTTTGTGGTTAGGAAGTCATAGAAGACTTTGGCGTCCTGGTGGTTGAGGACGTCGTTCGCGTCTGGTGACTACGACGACTTCTCAGAGTTCATGAAGCGATGTATGTAAAGTGGTAGATGTATTATGTATATGCTATGATATGAACCGAGCTCAATGTTTGGCAGTGAAGCTTACCGACTCTCATAGCGTTGCTGTCAGGTCAGTGTTGACGCTGCCGAGTTCGTATCGAATCTACGTGCTAACCACACCACTTCTACTGCTGTCTCATTCATCTCACTCAGCTTGTAATTCGAGACCTTGAATGTTTCATCGATATGTACAAGTACAGATTGTTACCCATTAGCCGACCATAACAACGTGGCCTGTTCTGCACTGCTGCTCTCTGAGAGAAAGACATTGTTCACATCAGCGACTTGCCCCGAGGACTTCGTGGACTGGGACGATAGCATCACAAAGGCAGAAACGTGAATTCAAAGTAATCTATCAGCGCGGAGTGTAGTGAGAAGAGCGAACACAAGACCCCCACCAACGTGCGAAGACGCTAGCCATCTCGTCGATGTAAGGCGCGCGATGCGACTTAGCTGTTATACTGCTGTCAGGCATGGCTGCGAAATTGCTTCGCATGCAAGATTGACAGCTTTTAAGACCTTCTTGAAACGTCGACGTGGTAGATTGGCATAGGTGTAAAATGGAAGAGTCGCTGTGCTCTGGGGTTGTCTGCGCTCCACTCGTACCTCCATGAAACAGTGAACGAAGTCCAAAGGGTTTTTGCCCTCATACCAGTAGGGAATGTCGACACCGACTAGGTTCTCTTCAAGGTCATCCAACAGCGAATTCCTTGACTTTCGGCCATCGTTTGACCACGGTCTCTACAGCTTCGCGAATGATGTCAAACATGTTACGTCGAGCTTGTTCGATAACGAAGACTCTTGCTTCCTTTGACTCATAATGGCTGTGCATAATTCCAGTTCCGTCAAGCTGTATCCACATGGCGACGCTCTTATGGCCATTAGAGGTATAGTATGCTGTGCATTTTGTCCAGAAATCGTCGTCATCGTCTGCTACTGTTCGTAAGAGCTCGTTAGTCGGCTCGAAGTCTGCCTCGCTGTCTTCATCTCCGTCTCGATCAGCGGCAGCAGATTCGACAAATCCATTCGCCGGGTTTGGCTATTTCGCTGGGATCTGGAACTGCTTGCGGAGACCTGCTGTCGGTTCCGGCAGCACGCGATCCAGATTGTTGGGGATTCCCATTCTGTATCAAATTCTCAAATGGCGCACCATGGACACTTCAGAACAATGAGTATTTGGATTGCAATGGTAATGGGAGTCGTGGATACAGTGGTGACTGTGGTGTTTTTGGGCGTCTGATGCTCAGCTTTGTCTTGGAACTATGGTTGACATACTTCGTGTCACATCCCAAAGCCTCACCGTCCTGACTTCTGCGATCGTAGTCAAACTGCTGATAGTAGACTCTTGCCTTGTTTTCAGAGCTTTGAGGTTGTACCTGTTGTCATGGCTCGTCTGCAATTAGGCAGTAAAACTCGCCACTTTAGCTTTAGCAGTACATACTTTCCGCTCTGCTTCAGTAGTCGTAGTAGCAAGCTCTTTCGGGCTTGTCGATTTGCCTGCCGCTAACTTAACATCGAGATTCTTGATTTATGTTTCCGAATCTATCGTAGTCTGTTGATGTAATGCTTACGAGGCGATACTAAGGTCTAGTTTCCCCTACAAGTCTTCGTGCAATTTCTTAAGATTATCAAGAGCTTGGTCTGACTGCGTTCTTTGTGTCTTAAGAACGGTGACTTGGGCCTGTATAGCTTCTTTGTCTTCGCTACAAGTGGCGTGGAGTCATAGATACTAGACAGGGCATTAAGCTCTGTGCTTGTTGATACTGAGATTCTAGTTCTGTGATACGACTAAGACCTTATTCTATACCTTTCTTGTACGTGGCCGCTTTCCGAGTGGCGTTGTCCTTTCCTTCCTTTTCGCTATCACGTTCAAGCTTGATGTTCTAATATTGCTGGACGATACTGCTGAGCCATTCGATCTGTTTATCTCTTGTCGTTGCGGTCTATCAAGCGGAGCGTGAAAAAAAAACAAGGCGGATTACGGAATGCGTCTACTGTTGAGAATTGGAAGGGTCTTTTGGTTTGAGCCCGAGAACTAGTTCGTGCGTGCTATACTTACGTATGCTATATGCTTTTGTGACACGGTATGCTATGCTTTTGTGATCCGGTATGCTATGCTTTTGTGATGCCGAAACCATGTGACAGAATACCTCTTTACGTTGACTGATTCTGAGCCGTTGACTCGATAAAGCAACTCTTCGTAGAATCCACGCTGTGTGTGTCCTTGAGATGGCCCGGGCAGGGCCTTGCTGAGTAGCAAGCACGAGGTTACAATCATCATAGCGACCGACTAATCCAATGCATTGTGCTGATCTTGTCGAATGAGGCGTCGTATTCAATGTCGATCTTGTGGTAAACAAGCCGATCTATATCTGCGAAAAGAGTTGTTAGCATACACCATGTACAATTACGACAGAAAGAGCCATAGACGAACCAATTGCGCGGATGTTTCGAATCATAAGGTTGAGCTTGCTCAGTCATGGCTGTGCGGTGTGCTGATTACGGGCAGTTGCATCGTCTCGAGGCGTCGATACAGGTGTGTAACAGATCTCAGAACCAGCTTTTGATGATTTCGTCGGCTAGTCGTGTGGGATTGTATACGTGTTTTCCCACGAACAAAGCTTCGATGTGGTCGGCAGGCTGGATATGCAATTGTCAGCTGAGGACCTACATCCATTGAATATACCAGCACTCACAATAAAGCTCAATCCTTCATTATGAGCTTGCTCGAGTAAGTCATCGCCTTTGGTGCCGGACCGACTCTGTCTCTGCAATGGAAAAATGCCAGCACTCCTGAAACTCTCACCAGCAATGAAAAAGGAAACCTTGGCCGTCTTTGCAACGACAGCAGCCAATGCCTGCCTCGACTGGGCGTACACACCACCATTAGCACAATTTATCGCCGCTGTTGCCAGCACAATCTTCGGGGTGGTGGCGCATCTATTCCCCAGCCTTGCGATGAAATCACTCTGTGACAGCACCTGACACGTTCCTTCGCCGTCATCAAACAGCCCATAGCCCTCCTTCATCCTCCTCGTAAACTCCTTCACCTTCACGCCGCCCTCCAAAGTATCCACCTCTCCCTCTCGTCCTTCGGCCTGTTGCAACACCACCACAGGCAGCTTCCCCTTCTTGACAACCTGCCCCAACACCTCCGCAACAACCTGATCCCACACCGGCACAAAGACTTCAACATTCCCCGACTTCGGCACGATCCTCGCCGCCAACCTCGCCATATCCTCCTTCTCCCTCAGCGCTTCCGTAACATACTCCCGCCCGAACTGTACAATCGTCTCTTGTTCTCCACCTGCTTCCTCGGTGATTTCGGCACGGCCGAGTGACTGGATAAGCCATCGTTCAAAGGTCGCGGTGCCTGAGTTGATGGTGAAGGGGGTGCTTATTTGGGAAGCTAGTTGGGAGCGGAGAGTGGAGATTAGGGAGAGGACTTCGGAGACTGTGGAGGTCGGGTGGGAGGAGATGGAGTCGGTGACTGCGGAGATTGCGGCGAGGATTGGTGGGAGAGGATTTGGGGAGGAGATGTGAGCTTTGTAGCGGGATAGGATGCTGTTGGTGCTGTGCTGTTAGTTAGGTAACGAGGGCAGTAGACTAGGGAAAGGACATGGGGATGACACTTGCTCTGCTTCTGTCATGGTGGGAAGTGCTGTCGTAGTAGCCATGTGTTCTAGCACTAACTTGCTAGCAAATCGATACCAGAATGTACATAGAATATGTCAATAAATATTTGATTACTAATTCATTCGGGACTTCCGACGCTGCCTTATCTTCAACCACCTCTCGAAGTGTTCCAGCATCTCTATTTCAGACTCGTCTCCAGGCGAAAATTGGGAGTTCTGAAGTGCGTAAGATGTGCTGATGAGACTCGTCCGTCATCATGCTATATCACCAAGAAGTCTGTTACCTACACTCCTGTGATGCCTCCTGCTCGATCACGGCCAAATCTGCCTGGTCATGAGTACGTCGTTGTCGGCAATGATGATGACTATGATGACACTACCACGCCAACAGATGGACGGATTGACGCACTAAAGAGCGATGAAGCTGCAGAAGATCTTTCCGACCTTGATGACAAGCTTCTGGAACCAACTGAGCTGGAATTGAAGACCCTGCGACGTATCTCCGGCCATATTCCCTGGCAGGCGTATTCCATTGCCTTTGTGGAACTATGTGAACGGTTTTCCTGGTATGGAACAACAGCAGTATGTAAGTGATGTCAAGCAATCAACCTCTAGCTGCAAGACTCATTGTAGTAGTTGTGAATTTCATACAGCAACCTCTACCACCAGGTTCGTCGACAGGTGCAGCGGGTACTGATGGTCAAGCAGGAGCTTTAGGCTTGGGTCAACGTGTGAGTAGATGTCCTTACGGTTTGCGGTGTGCAATAATTCGCCATCCTCTCTGACGTATAATGTATTAGACCTCAACAAGCATTACCATGTTCAACTCCTTCTTCGCATACACAACGCCCTTAACCGGTGCAATCATAGCAGACAAATACCTGGGGCGTCTTCGTACAATATCATATGCGATCCGCTTTGCCCTCATTGGACATTGCATCCTCATCACCTCTTCTCTGCCCATAATGATTGCCCGACCTCACTCCGCTCTCCCCGTCTTCATCGTCGGCCTCTTGTTCATGGGCCTGGGCACAGGAGGTTTTAAATCTAACATATCTCCACTACTCGCCGAGCAAATACCTGCTACACACAAACGCATCACCACCCTCCCCACAGGCGAGCGTGTCATCGTCGACCCCATCGTCACCATCTCGCGATTGTACATGTACT
>Ga0181471_100206_pt1 | contig 18318 bp, 22 predicted proteins | sample InSIn5gowninarea_FD_119083 | JGI IMG/M metagenome (GOLD analysis project Ga0181471, IMG submission 119083) | Clean room microbial communities from NASA Spacecraft Assembly Facility at Jet Propulsion Laboratory, Pasadena, California, USA -... ...
ACCGCCTCAACCTCCGCCTTTGCCTTGAACCATCGCTTTGAAGATGAAAGTCAGAGTTCCTGTGCTGGTCAGCAGCATTCCTCACGTGATCGAAGGGCTTCCCACTCCCGGGCGCGACGAGATGAGGCTGTCAATCTACTATGAAGGCAGAGATGATGTCGCTTGCCATGGTGCATCATACCATACTTATACTCATAGTCCCGGAGTAACGGAGTCTCGTGCTTTGAGGCAGCTAATCAGGTCACCGTGATCTGGCAGTCCTGGATCTTGTGCAGCCAGCCTGGTCAGCAGCGCGTCCATGTACGGTGTCGCGCAGCAAGACGCGTGCGGAAGGTCGTCTTCTGAGTACCGTACCAAGTCTGCCCATGTAGTCAATAGTAGGGTACGTCAGCTCACATGCAAGTCAGGAAGGAGCAGAATAAGAAGCGAAGCAACCCGATCACGCCTTTCTACCTGGATCGTGCGAAAATACTTAAGGACTGGCAAAGCCTGTTCGCATCTGCCCGTTAGATGCATGACACTCCAATCCCCTCTCTCTTTAGCAGATGCAATGCATTAAAATTGCAAATTTCCCATGTTGACAGCAGAAAAAATGGACGAACTATAGATACACATGTTGTTCGGAGAATTGGCATGGTGGATGAGTTGATGGGTTGAAAAGGTGTGAGGACAGGACAGAAACATAGTCGGTAAGCTAGAGGTCCAATCGAATGGGTCCAGCTACCCGTTCTAGTCTCGCCTGCTCCCGGAAAAAAAAAGGATAGATGGGCAGAATGCCCGTAATGAACCCGTGATTGTGTGAACAGATTTGATTGTTGTCGTCTGTGAAAAAGTAGGTTGAAGCTGTTCGGCAATCGGTATGACTGCCATCCGTGTATGTCGCTAATTTTGCGGCATGGAGTGGTGCTGTATCTGGATTGTGCAAGATTGGTCTATCCAATCCAAGCATGGCGGCGTGGAATTTGCATTTTGGATGAAAGAGATGAGTTTGGGTAATCGGATACTGATGCACTGAAGCACTGGTAGATAAAGATAAAGGGGGGTTTCGTGGAAAGAAGAAGGCCGCGATGGAGGTGAAATAGAGCCAAATGTGAAGCAGACATTGAGGGCGTGGTAAGGGCAGACACAGGTGATAAAGGGGATGAAAGCAGCGTGACAACATTGGGAAGGGCACCAGGAATCGTTCATGAGGGAGGGCAGTCCTTTGGAAAGAGAAAAGGGTGCATGCTCTGCCAGGGAGATGTGGGCAATGCATGGGTTATGAATGGATGAATGCGAAAAGATGTGCTCTTGAAACAGGTCCGTGTATGATGGATGTTCCATTGTAGATGCAGATGCAGATGGAGATGCGGTCGATGCGGGCAGGCGGTATGTATAACAAGAAAGGTTCGGCGGGCCGGGAAAAGAACCGTAAGATTACTGGACGAGCATGTCGAGACTGTAGCATTGCCGAGTAAAGTTGAAGGTCGTCCGTCCACCAAGGTGTAAAAAACAATGCAGGTATGCAAGGCGCACGGTGAAGTGTAGTAGCCTTTATAGGTCTTAAGCAGGCACCGGCGTGACCCCTGCATACTTGTCGCTCTCTTGATAGTAAGTATAGAGCCATTCCGAGCTTTGTCTGATCTCAATTTTAAGCTTCTCCAACAATGTCTTTACCCTGTCCAATTTTTCCTTTTCAAAGTACAGACGGTTCGTTTCGTTGTAAGCGGATGCGCTGCTATTGGAAGTTTGATTAATGGCAGGGGACTTCGATAATGATGATGGTGACGTGGGAGAGGCGGTTTCCGGCTGCTCGCTGCTGCTGCCAAGATCGGAACTGGAGCCCGAGCCTGACCTGCTTACATCACCCCCACTTCGTCTTTCACTGCCGCTCGAAGAAGAAGAATTCGTCCAGGCCAAAGGAGCAGACTCTGCGAAACTCATACTGCTTCTCTCGAACAAGTGAGGCGAGTGAAGATCGGTGGGAGAGCGCTGCATTGTGCTTTCCGATGATATAGATGGAAAAGCAGCTGGCGAGTCGAGCAGGATAGCAGGGGTCGAAGCTGCTGGTACAGGAAACTTGAAAGGATTGTCCTGATTGCCGTATAGAGGGGAAGTAGCGGGCGATTGCTTGCTCGAGGGGTAGTACGAAGTGAAAGAAGAATCGGATTCGTATGGTGTACTGCCCAGAGGGGGCGAGAAGAGTGGGCTAGCGACGCTGCTCGAATGAGCAGAAGCGGAGGAGCCATAGCCTGAGCCAAAAGCTGAGCCCGAGGCTGATCCTGAACCCGATGATTGTGATGAAAGCCCGCTGTTGCCTCCTCCCGTGTAGCTGAATGCTCTGAGATGTGCCAGTGAAGGGGGGAAGTGGCTGTGATAGATCGACTGGCAGGTCTGAGAGACCTTGACGAGACCCAAAGAGGCGGATGACCCTTTCAAATAGTGAGCTTTATCGCAGAGTTTTATGATTGAACCTTCGCGAAGGTAGGCCTCCATTTGCTCGACAGTCATCTCTGCCTGGTCGCACCAAGCCCATACGAGGGCTTTGCTGAACTCTCGAGTCGCGTCATTGTCGTCCATAGCGAGGATCTGACCGAACGAGTCCATATCTACGATTCCTTCTTGCATGTAAATCTGACCTGGTCGCTTGCCATGTCTGACTAAGTTAGCCGGACCTTCTCCTTGACCTTGTCCGGCGCAACTCGCGTTGTTCTGGCCATGGGAAGGGTAGGAGAGGTTTTTGCTGTTCCCGCCGGTGTTTGACACCTTCCTGCCCAGTGACGAGCTGGCGTAGGTTGGTGAGGGTGGATAATTTATGTTGTTGTTGTTGTTGCTTCCGCTGACCTGTGGTGATTTAGGGGATGAAACTGAATGATCCTGTGGATTGAATTGAGAGTAGCGCAGGGAGGGAGGTAGGTCAGTCAGGGAGTAGGGATGGAGCACGTGAAGTCAGTGGATGTCGAGTAGCGCGTCAGTCCAGCCGTAGTAAGAGGTCCATGAAATGAAACCAGTCGTAGATCCATATAGATGCGCATTGAGTTGATTTTCGAGGAAGGTAGTACCGAGCCGACGAAGGAGGGAATATATTGAAGAGAATATCATTTTCATCAGCCTTTGCGCGGATAGATTGCGCCTCGATCGCTGCCTGACTGGGTGCGTACAGCGATGGGATGAGAGATGGTTGATTATAAGAAGCACTCACCCTTGATGTGGAAACTGAAGTGTGCGCAGTATGCTGCCTGTGCCTCTGCCTTGATGGCTGCGATTGAAGGATGGCCGATTCCATGGTGGTGGTGGTGGTGGTGGTGGCGGCGTGTGGCAGCAGTAATGAGGGATATAATGGTAATATGGTGATGGAAGGTGGTAGTAATTCACCGTAGAGTGCTGTGCAGTGTTGAAGAGTAAGATGAATGAAGTAGTAGTAGTCTCGAAGCGATAACCAATCCAGGGAGCTGAGGTGAGAGTATAGATATACTGCTCTTCCACGTTGCTCAGGGCGTAGCGTATGTCGGACGCCTGGGATGAGGTGTATCGGGACTTGCTTGACTAGATGGTGTGGATGAGTAGTCTACTCTGGTGTGTGCGAGTAGGTGGTGTTATTCTACTTTATCTTGTTGTATCCTACTCTATGCTATGCTGTATGCTGTATGCTGTATGCTGATGCACGATGTGTCCTCCTCTTCCTCCTCCAACTTCAAAGTCCAGCACAAGGGCGTCGAGTATCCTCAGTCACTCAGATGAGCGACGTCGGCGACGAGTGTATGTGGGATGTGCTGGCTGTGAGGCTGTCCTGTTCTATGCTCTTCCTTGCTTATTCTACGTGTGTCCTTGTTGATGTCTTCCTTCTTCCCTCTCTCTCTTGCTCTAGGACCACCTCGATGCTCCTACTGCACCATGGACTTGCAGCTCACAGTTGGAACGACTGCAACCTCAGCTACACTCGCTAACTGATTACAACTGCAAACTCATATCAATCCACATTTATTAACTCTCCTCCTTCACTCAGCAACTCTGCGCTCTCTCTTTCTCTCTCTCTTCACTCTCCCTCTTCCGTAAGACTAATCGCAGCTAACAACTCCCTCGCTTCCCTCCTTCCCGCCCTCCCTCGATTTGATTGAATGAATACACTGCAGATCTCCTCAGGGGAGTATATACATCATAGACTGATACTAACGCACTCTCTAGCTGAGTCACACTAACTCTACCTCCTTCACTACCCTCCTGCCCTACTTCACCGTCTTGTACCTTCACTTTCAACTATATACAGTGGCAAACTGGAAACTATATACCCCACCTCGACTGACATCGACTGACATCGAGCAGGGTATGCTCCAGTCACTAATATTGATACCAACATCGACTAATCCATCACATGCACGCACTCTCTGTGCACATAATGAGCTACTCCTCGCTCCGATACCTCCATGACTCACCCACATAACGCGTCTTTCAATATGTACCATTCCAGAGGATCGCCCTCGACCACTATTCTACAAGATCGATACAGATCGACACTCATCCAACCTACCACAGTATAAATACACACCGACCGAACCCATAAAAGATGTCCAAAATCATGTATGGATAGCATGTATGCTATTATCCACTCTCCACATCCCGGGTATGGGTTTTTTGACGGTCGCGAGAAACTGGCCTGGCTGGCTGGCTGGCTGACCGCCCCTGTCTTGTCCGGTCCTGCCGAACCGACGTGCGACTCCAGCGACAGGATATACCTGCGTAGTATACCGACTCAGTAGTCTGCGGTACACACTCCTCTCCACAATGTTTTCTCAGCAAGACATAATTGTCAACATACCCTTCCAAGCTACTTTCCCGAGTCACGAAAGACGGCTTCAATTCTTTGCAATTGGAAGGGGTATTGTCAGGATATAGTCTTTCAATAAAACTCGATGAGCGCTTTGTCGTTGTACTCGGGCATTTCTTTCGTCCGACAATGGATCCTTCGGATGTTGTTGATTTGCAGGTTCGATGTCGTCAGGCTTCATCAACTACATGAGTAGGTGTTGCACCATGGGGCAATTGAGCCTTCTCGAGGCAAGCAAGGCAAGCGCGAGACGCGAACCGGGGACGAGAACGAAACGAGAAGGGATAAAACAACAAAACCGGTGTCCGCTAAGCAAAGGAAGGTTCAATCAAAAATCAAAGCGAGAAAAAGCCTCTGAATTTCACCTTATTAGAAGAAAGGATGCTAGCATACACCCCAAAAAGATTAGCAGACCATCTAAACGAAAGAACTCTCTAAACAACATTAGAAAAGGGAAAAAAAGCACTGAATGAGAATTTCACTCTTATCCCTGGTTTGGATTTCTTCGCAAAACGAAAGGACTAGCCCCGGTTTCACTGTGACTGACGAAAACTGAAATGAGAGAATGAGTTGTGTTGGCCCGATTTTTTTTGAACTGGATCGACTCCATTAGGAAAAGAGAAAGGCGCAATGAAATAGCACGGAAAGGTTTCTTTTGGGATGGAGAATTTTGCTGCCTTGTTCTCTCGCTTCGGCATCCGATCCCTAGCCGGTCCCTCCCACGTACCACCATAGTGAAGTAGTAAATGAGAGCTGCAGGTAAGGGTGAGTTGGACGGTAATGATGACGTTCCAAGGGTATTCATCGCCTCTGAAGGTACGGGAGAACATGCCAAATTGGTAAAATATGATACAGCGGCTTCTTTGAATGGCCGAGGTGAGACTGAGAGAAAATTCGGTTTGTTTTGTCTGACTTTGCTTTTGGAGCTTGACTTGTGTGGAAATCTCGATGACGGTATATTAAAGGATCGTCCAGGTGTCCAGGACCTGCAGGTCTAACCTTCTTGTGAACGAGCGTGCTAGTCGGAGAAAGAGGAGGGAACGTAGCGGACGGAAAGGGAGTAATGGGGAGCGAGGATCACCGCCCTCGATATAATCTCCAATCTTCTCCCTCTCTTTTCTCCTCCCCGTACCGTCGTCCTTATCAACCTAACACCGTCTCTTGTTTGATTTAAGAGCGGTAGTAACAGGTCTTCTAATAACCCTCTCGAATTTGGTAATTCTTCTACATTCGCCATCAATTCCTTCCATCCATTGGATCTCAAGTACATCTGTCACTACGAGAGCGTTATACTTAATGCGTCTCTCATTGTGGTGGTGGTGTTTCGCGCTTGTCGTTGTTGACGACGCTGATGATCTTGGCATCATCCTACGTTTCCTAGGTGATGATTCTGGATCTACTTCTTCTGCTTCGTCTGATCCGGATCCAGAACCTGAATCTACACTGCTGCTCGTACTTGCATCTTCGCGGCTATCTTCGGCTTCAGCATCTCCTTCATCGGACGATGAGGTGGACGATGAGGTCGAAGAAGAGGGTGATGAAGGAGATGAAGAAAGCTGAGCAGCCGATAAAAGAGGGGAAGATTCCCATTTAGGGTTTATTAAATTTGCCAGTACAGAATGAGCAGCTAGATAACCTTCCCTCCCTCCATTTGTAGGATTAGCTATGAAAGGACCAAACTTGAGTACACTTCCATCTGGTGAGAAGGGAGAAGCAGAAGCTGGAAGGAGAGAATGGGAGCGGGAGTGTGCTGATGATGATTTCGTTGACGACGACTTGAGCGATAATAGAGACGAAGATGATGATGATGGAAGAGGGTGAGAATCGCAGTATGCGCGTCTGAGAGAGAGGAAATGAGCTTTGAGCTGATCGTAGGATACGCTCTCGCCATTGATGGAGGCCTGTAGCTTTCGACTGAATATCTGCTCGAAGAGGAAGTTGAAGAATGAATCGTTGCGGCAGATGAGGAGGTCTGAGAGTACTTTCTTGTAGAAGCTGAGGGTGGGAGGGGGGTAGTGGTGGTGGTGTAGAACAAGAGAGGGAGGGATAGAGAGGGGGGGGGGAGAATAGTAAGAAACCGAAGGGAGAAGAAGAGAGATAGAGGAATAGAGGAATAGACAGAAAGAAAGACATAGATAAATGGAGGAAACACGAAAGAAAGATAGTTTAGAGTTTTCGTGTGTTTGGGGAGTGAGGTCACGTGCGTGGTCGGCAGGCAGAGAGGGAGTGAGCGAGATGAGATGGAGGATGAGAGGGAGAGGGAGGCGAGAGAGCGAGAAAGAGCATGTCAGTAGGCCGTCTGTCTGTATATCATGCACGCAGCCACCCTGCGAGCGAGGCGCGCCTTGCAGTGATGAAATTGACGAGGTGGCTACGGAGTGCAGAATAACTCACCATTCCAATGGCAGGACCACCTGCTTAACAGGGCGTTGGATTGTATGATCATATGTATCTTGCTCGTCATCATATGTCAGTGAGTGATTGCCTTCCTCGTCTGATGAGCCAGAGTAGGATGAGCTGCGAGATAACGGCGTAGAGTACAAGGCAATCGAGGTGAGGTGAGGTGAGGTGAGGTAGAGGTGGAGAGAGAGAGGCGTGAGTAGGCATATGATATGGATAGTGCGGTACTCCCACACTCACACATCCGAGTGCAGGTATGTGGCCATGTTAGTGGTCTCAACCCTTTTCGGTGGTTCAGTGTGTTTTGCTATGGTGATGCTGCCGTGGAGTGCGGTATACGATAGAGTAGACTGAGTGGAGTATGCAGAGTAGAGCAGAGCGAGCAGAGTGTAGAGTAGGATAGTGAACACTCTGAATACTCTTCAACACCCTCTACTCAGTATACCCGCTGCCCGCTTGACCGTCTGCTCTGCGTGCTCGACTGCCTGACTGACGAGTGAGCGAGTGACCGGACCCTAAAGTGGGGGAAGCGAGACTTGCACTTTGGATGGGAGAGATGGGGGCGAGAATATAATGGTGCTGTATATATGATGGTGAATGGCACAACGACAAGGTGCATGATACAACACTCAGCACTCTCACTCGCTGTTGTTCTCGCATGCCTGCTTCCACTTACCCGTACCCGTACCCGGCTATGGCTCCAACTCACGGCAGACGGTATATCCCGGAGTGTAGTCTATTGACTTGTACTGTATTAATGAATATTGATTAATCTACTATTAATCCCTTATTGACCTCCCACTTACAATCCCAACTACCCCTATCCTCCCTTCATTAACCAGGATTAAAAAGGCAATAAGCAACGGTAATTGCGCGCCTCGCTCTTTCGCCGGGGACCGGAACTCACTCACTCTCACTCTCTCTCACTCCGCCAGAGGGCCAGACCGAGAAAAGAGCACGTGCAGAGGAGGCTCTGGAGGGCAAATGTCGGGGGAAGCGGAGCACCGGGGTAAATTAGAGTGGATGTAGAGTTCACCCAGATGGGAAGGGAGGCAAGGTGCAATTGCCGGGAAGAGAGAGTGAGCAACTCCACCTCGTTAAAGTCACATGAGCATCGCATCCCCCCGTGTGTACAGACGCCTTGTCCTTACTTCCTCGAGTAACTTACTGCATTAAAGCACAGACACTCCCGCCCATGTCGCTCTTCTCGCTTGCATACTAGAACTGCCGTCCACCCTATGTAGTGTAGGAAAACAGCACAAACAACCTCTCCGAGACATGCATACACCCCATGTTGGACAGTTGAACATCCTCCCAGCCTCCGCCACCCTAGTTTAGTTTCCTAGATCACCGTATGACAGATTCGCATGTTGGTCGTCTGCAGTACTGTAGAACACCCACCTGCTCACGTCTCTGTCCTGCTGCTTCCCTCTCCTTCCCGTCAACATGCATCGTACCTATCTCCCATAAGTTAGCCGAATCTTCCGAATCGGCACCGTAGGCGAGGTAGGTTCAATTTGTTCACTTTGTTGACAGGCCGGACTTCAATTACCGTAAAGTTATGGTGTCGAGCGAGCGCGAGCAATGCATGGGCAGACATGTCAGCAGTGCAGTACACCTAGTCACATATAATACCTCTTACTGTCCACTGTGTCACTGCATGGACCTGCCCTCCATTGCCTGCTTCCACTTCAAATTGCCGGTCCGAGCTTGGCTAGCGAGCGAGCTGCCATAGCCGAGAAAGGCACGTGACCTGTCCAAAGCGCCCCAGGCCTGCCCTGTCCTGTCTTGTCCCAAATGAGGCAGCAACAAGGCACAAGGAGAGGAAGAGATAAATGGCAGGTTGGAAGCGAGCTTGGATGCTGTGCTAGCAAAATAGTAGTGGTGTAGCAGAGAGTTCCGAGATATGTTCTTCGGCGACGAGTCGAGCTCTCCCGGTACTACACGAAACGTCTGGCAGACTTGGGGAGGAATGTCGAAGAGTCTCGTAGTGAGCCGCAGCGACGCGGAGGCGATTGTGAGAGACTCATAGACTGACGAGCGAGTCTTCAATTGCGTCTACAAGGAGAGGTGCTTTACCAAGTCATAAGCACAGTGTCATTGAGCAATACTAGTACTGTCTACAGAAGGACGTCCTTTCAAGCAAAGATTTATGATTTAGATATAGCTGCAGGAAGCGTAATGCGTCTTTGCAATAGCGCTACACTGGCAACGAGGCTCCCTGCCTGGCATGTGTCCTTGCCCCACTTCCCGCTTCGATTTCACTGCTTCCGTACACGCCTCATCCGAAGTGGCAATTGACCACCTTTCTCCTCTTCTCCCAGGATCACAGGTCTAGTAACGACATTTGAGCGTTTGCTCTGATGAGAATCACATTCATCAGCTTTGTCATAGTCCACATACGACGTCGATAGGGAGACTTGGATCATCTCCAACTCACAATAGGAGTACCACCCTCATCTCTTTCCAGGAACTCAAAATTAGCAATCAAAGCAGTAGTGAGCGTCCTAATCTCCGCCAAGCTGAATCGATATCCAATACATCCACGTGGACCAGCAAGGAAAGTCATCATGTCACCCCAAGCAGTATAACTTAATTCCGATCCTCCTCCATTCTTGTCTTTGTTCAAGTTTGATAAAGTGCCATCGAGCCATCGCTCAGGTCGAAAAATATCTGCATCTTCCCCGAATAGCTTCTTGGATCGATTCACACAGTAGATTCCTACCATTATTTGCTGCCCCCTTTTCACGAATAGTGAATCGATGGTCTTGCCGTCCCGGCCTGTGATTGGCTCGCTGAGTGGGATCACATCGTCCGCTGTAGCTTCCCTGGCGGTGATGTAGACTGGCGGTGCGTAGCGCAGGACTTCGCGCTGTAGATGATCATGGGAAAGCATTTCATCAGCCAGATGGATGGACACACTAAGTATAGCATACCTACTATGACGGCATCCAGGTATGGCATCTTAGCGTAGTCATCCGCATCGAAGAAGGTCTCTCCCTTTCCTTCTAGTTCTGCTCTTGCAGAGACGACTTCATGCCTAAGTTTAGCTTGAACCTCGGGATAGCGACAGAGATAGTAGAGTAACCAAGTGAGCATAACTCCGCTTGTCTCGTGCCCAGCTAGACTGAAGGTTGAAATCTTCAGGGAAAGGAATGTTAGTTATAGTAATATAAACTGACAAAGCAGTGTCGTGAAATAGACTGCTCACTTGGCCCATGATCTGATAGTTGGTGCAAAGGGAGATGGAGGGAGGTCAGGAAGTAATCTTTAGCCTCCATCATCGAATTAATATTAAAGAGTTGAAAGATTCCCCACTTCATCATCATGCAGCTTGTCCTTCATATTCTTCGCCTCCATATTTGCTTTAACAATCAAACTTAGCAAGTCCTTCTTTCCTTCCAATTCACCAGCAGCAACCTGTTCCCTTCGTTCAGCCAGCATCTTTTTTCCTTCCCTCTGCATGACCTCAGTAGCCTGCTTGACTCTTCGGGTAGCTTTCGTCGGTAAGTTCTTCAATGCGGGAACCCACCGGATAAGAGCAGTAACGAGAACAGCCGAAACGGTAATCTTGCGAGGTTGTAGCATTTGCTGGAATACCTTAGCGAGTTCATTCTTTTCATCATCCAATGCTTTGAAATCGTAATCGAACCCAGCTCGTCCTATGATATCTAGAGTTGCTCGAGAAAGATAGCTGTAGATGTTGATGACTGTATATTCATTGCCGGTGGATAAAGCAGGTGCGGTCTTCTCCTTCTCCTTCTCTTGTACTTCCTTTTCTGCCTCAAGCTGAGCTTCGATAACGGTATTTAGCTTGGCGATCAACTTCTCAGCTAGCTCGTGGAAGATTGGATAGTAAGAATTGGTAGAAGCTTGTGTGAATGGAGCTGATAAGATACGTCGATGTCGTTTATGCTGGTCGCCTTCTACGAATAGGACGCCCTCTCCTAGAACCTGAGCTAGAAGATGTCTCGTTTGGATAGGTTTTGGGTATTCGTACTGGGAGTGTATCGTCAGCGCAGTACTTGAGAGTATATATAGGAATATCTGGTGGCGAGTAGTCAGGACTTACTGGCTTGGTCACGAGTATGTGAGCGAGTGCCTTTGGATCTGTAACGTATAGCCTGTTGCCTCCAAGAAAGCCTCTGTACATGATAGTCGGTCCATACTCGGCTGCGTATCACCACACGCAAGTATGCAAGAACGCCACGTCAGCTCGGGAATGAGAGACAGCCGGACATGGAAAAGTCAAACGCATAGACTGACCAATCCACTGCGCGTGCAGCTCAGCAGCCTCTCCCTTGAAGATGGACTGTAAATTGCCGGATATGATGGAGTCGCTAGGTGGACCTGGCAAGTTCTTGATGGTGCTGAGGTGGTATGGCCGGAGATAGAGGAGATAGACCAGGAAGACGAAGAGAGCGAGAGAGGCGAGGCTGGAGTGGAATGGCAGAGGGTAGCTATAGCATCAGTATGACTTGGCTTTCTATCCACTCCGCTTGCTTCACGTGGATTGCCTGTCCCTGCTCTTCTGGATATCCCGGCTATATGACTGCGGAGTTCCAATGCACTCACCCAGCTCGACTGTGAATGAACGCAGTCAGTACATCGGACAGTCTACCTATCACAGCCATCTTCAGATATGCACGAGTCGCTGCAGTCAGTCTGAATTAGAGAAAGCTTCCTTCCTTCCTCGTCCATCCTGTCGCTATTCTGGATGCATGTTCAGATCTCGCAGCGAGGAGCAAGCAAGAGCTCGCAGAGGGGAGGAGAGGAGAGGAGGAGAGAGAGCTGCCAGTGTGGACGGACTGAGGTTAAACAGTTGAACTGTGATTGCATGATGAGAATAGACAAATCAGGATGAAATAGAGCTCTATAACAAAGTCAATTGGAGACCTCCACTCCACTTGCAGGCGCTATGGCCGTCGATGATCGAAGAAGGAGGGAAGTAGTATTACCGGTACAAGAAGATGGATGGACAGATGTCTGAAGTATTTTCACTGTTATTCTGCTTATGAACCTCACTACACATTCCTGCAGACTTCACTGCTCACTTCCGCCATCTCTCTGCGACTTCTGACCTACATACAAGATAGCGAGCTGACTCCTAGCTAGCGAGCGACCTTGCGCACCTTGAGCGGCATCTGGGCTCCCTCCTCAATGTGTCCGTCCACTATAGGTCGCATCACAATATTGGTTCGTCGGGTAATAGGTCTACCAGATGGGGAGAACTCGAATTCGCAGATGAGTTTTGCTAGAATGACTCTGATTTCGAGCAGGGCGAGTCTGTAGCCGGTGCATCCCCTGAATGTCAAGCAATTTAACAATACGTCAGATTTGCTTACCGCCCTATGGCGCTACTTCGATGGAGATTAGACGCTTCCTACCTAGGTCCACCCAAGAAAGTCAAAAGCGGAGTCCAAGTCGTGAATGATCTCGTCTTTCTCGTAAGCTCTCCATCATTCTCTAACCACCTCTCAGGTCTGAATTCGAACGCATCATCTCCAAATATTGTCTTGTCCCTATTTACTTGTAGTATATCGATGCTGATAATTTGCTCAGCCTGTACCACAAGCTCGGTGATCATTTGCCCGTTCCGTCCTTTTATAGGCTGACTAATGGGCAAGACGGCAGCTTCGACAGCTTCACGAACTGTAAGTGCGACAGGTGGATCGCAGCGTAGTCCTTCTCGCTGAGATTTGGAACAGCCAAGCATCAGCAAAGGTCTCCTTTGGGGGAGATATCTACGTGGCAAACTACTCACAATCACTGCATCCAGGTATTTTAGTCCAGACAGCTCTTCTGCACTGAGAGCACTTCTTCCCTCTATTGCAAGTCTCTCATATGCTTGCTTCACTTCCGTACGTAACTTATCTTGAACCTCCTTCTTTTGTGAGAGTTCGTGCAGAATCCACGTCAAGGCGGTGCTTGAACTGAACGAAAAATCGTGTCAGCTTGACCTAGATATATACAAACATCGTATTCTTACGTCTCCGAGCCTGCAAGCAGGAATGTTGCTATTTGTCCCATGATCTGTAGGCAAGCACAACGTGCTCAGCTTGTCATTTTGCATATTGCCGAACTTTGGAGCTCGGGAAAAAGGCTCGAAAGAAGCTAACCTCGTCGTCCGCAAGCTTATCTTTCTCCGAGGTAGCCAGCTTGTTTGCTCTGATGATGCTGCTAATCAAGTCCTTGCCATCCAATTCACCCGCCTCTGCCTCTTGAAGTTTACCTCCCATCATTTTCACCGCTTCTAGCTGCATCAACCTCATACTCGCTTTCGCACGCTTGATCATCGGTATAGGCAGGTTGGCTAGGAAAGGAAGTCTGTTCATTGTCTTGATGATGAGGAAGATGGGGACAGATAATTGAATAGGTCGAAGCATCAAATTGAAGGCCGCCAGTAGCTCGTGGTTCTCGATGTCCAGTGCTCCGACGGGGTATTCGAAGCCGCAGATGGAGATAATATCCAGTGTTGCTCTAGATAGCCAGTTGCAGACGTCGATAATAGGGCCGGCTGGATCCGTGCTTGCGTTCTTTGAGCTTGTTTTGTCCACATCTTCGGATATGCGTTTGACGAGCTATGAGATGGAGCAGGCTGTCAGATAAGAGATGGACTCGAAGAGGTAGAACAAATGGAAGACTCACTTTGTCCGCTACCTCGATGATAGTAGGCAGATAAGTTTCCGTCTGAGCTTGAGAGAAGCTTGGGGCTAATAGCCTGGCCTGTCTACGATGAGTAGCACCTTCAACCGTAAGCAAGCCTCTTCCTGTCATTCGTTCCAATCCCCGCACTTCCTCCCTTGGCTTTGGGAAGTTGTTCGTCTTCACCATTAGCATGTGTTGTATTGTCTTCGGGTCTGATACCGACAATATGCTCTCTCCCGCAAATCCGCGGTACTGGATAATCGGGCCATGTTGAGCTGTGTAGCAAATATAGTCAGTAATTGCAACATTTTTATTAGAGATCAGGAAGACGTACCGAACCACTTTGCGTGATTCCTTCCACTCTCTTCGCCGAAGACTTTCAAGAGGTTCCCGACAAGATAGCTTGCCGGAGGTGGACCAGGGATGTTCCGAAGGGGAGCGAAGAACTCGGGGTAGATGTACAACTTCCATAGCAAGCAGATGGCGACCGTGCCAACAGCCGTCCTGTTATGATTATCGCAATACATAGCATGGAGCAGTAACCGGCAGGATGATCGAGGCTGGATATCAGCGTGATAGAGGAGCACACATCAGGACCGCTGCTCACCAACTCAGCGCTGAGATGGTCGGCCTGTCCACGTTCAGTATAGTCAAGTTAGTCATGATTACCATGCACGAGTAAGAGCAGAGCCAAGCTGCGAACTGGATGGAGCCTTTCATTCTCCAATCAATCCCAGGCTCCTTTCTCCATTGCCGATATCGCCGAAGAAGTCACCGGCCGCATGTCGAACAGACCGCCCCCTACTATTCTTCACATTCACAGAAATACGCAAGAAAGTCTACAGCATGCAAGTACTAATGTCATTGCAAGTCATTCCGTCACTCCACCGGTGCGATAAACCCGCTGACCGCGATTCAGCTGGCAAAAGCTACGGTACGAGGCTGTGACTGAACAGTACTACTGCCAGCGAACTTCGAGCTTACGGCAATGGCTACATACCCATTTCAGAAAGTATTATCAGTTCGCATGCTTCAAATAATCATGAGACTTACCACGCTCTTTTCTGAGAACCCTACAATCTCTTTTAAATGGCGAACCCTTCCGGGAGTTGCATACTTGAGGTTGACTTGAGGTTGAGCCGCTTGAGACGGGGCCAACTGGTCTTACTGTATATGACCATTCTGTCACGTCGCTCGAGCCCCTCTATCAAGTTTTGTAGACAACTTAGATCAATGCGCCCCTCAAGGGACATTAAGTCAACGACTGATGCGTATTCTGCTCATCAAGCATCCTGTTCAAACCTATTTCAGTTCTGTACCATCATCGAGGTGTTCAGCTCACAACGCGCAACCCGTTGATATTGTTGATGTCTGCAGGGACATCGTCGCTGTATCGGACCTGATTAGGATTGCCTGGCTCTTGCGCGACTACAAGCTCTTCTTCTAAAGGGCGAAGCGCCTCCAATTGCTGACTATAGCTCTCCTTGATGTTGTTGCCTTGGACGGCCACTGACTGCTGCCACTGCCCGAGATCGATACCGACAAATTTTGATTTGCATCCTCCAGCAGGCCCCACTCCGGGAAATTCGAATGTGTCGAGGCATGTACTTGACCTCGTCTGGGTCTGGCACCCGCCCCTTGAAGCAGAGATGGGTACGAATTGTCGGATAATTGATTCGAAGATGTTGGAATCAGCTCACTCCGTATGAGAAAGCGACATATTCGGCATTCTGAGCAGGCCCGACTTCCGCACTGAGCTCAACGCATATATTCAGCAATGTACCCGTCAGTCTCTACGTGGGGATTCTCGACATTCAGCATATGCCCGACTGTGTCATAAATACATCGGAATCAGCTCAATTCTGTCTCGTGTATCAACACATTCACTCACGTTTCCTGTAGGAATGCGGTCCAACAAACTTGGACGTTCTCTCATCAAAGACATTGCCGAAGAATCGGTAAATCGGCTCCCTGTGTCTAAAGTGCTCATTCGCGTTTCCATGCACGAGAGGAAAGGATATGGGAGCGGCGCCTGATTTTCAGGATCGTCCTACGAAGAACAGTATTAGACCTCTCCCGGTTTATTCATGAACGGCGAAGTTACATGAGGCGCTCTCGCGACGAAGAACCGCCTTCTATTGACCCTTTGTGCAAGACGCCGTTCTTCTCCCAGTCTGTGCAAGATGGCTTGACTACCAAGTCGCCGAGACAGCCCCAACTGTACTTGAAGGACTTGCTTTTGAATTCTCTTTGGAATTGACACGTCAGTATGCAACTGCAGTTCTGTCCGAGTAGGCCCGCCCCTTGTGAAGCAGCCCGGTGTCGCATAGCTGAGTATTCTCTAGCGACCGCCAGTCTCGGCAACAATGCTTTCCCAGCCCTGCTTGGGATGGTTTTTGCCCATGGATGAGCCTGACTGTCGGTTGCCGATCGCACGTACGCCTGCATAGACGATGAAAGCCGGAGGGTCGACGGGCTACCGGCGACAGCCTCGTTCTCAGGGTACTGTAAGAGGTTACATAGCGGACGGAGAGCGCTGACCCATGCTTGACGGTGTTGTGCGTTGTGGGCAGGCAGGAAGATTGGGCGTGCTGCAGTGAGAGCAGCTCGGCCTGGTAGCCGCAGGTGTCGAGGTGTCAGGAAAGCTATCGTCCGTTCCACTAGCATGGGCATTGCTGGGGTATTGTGATTGACCCGGACTTCGGCTGCAAGTGCCCGAACTGTCTTCACGATAGCTGATGAGAAGGTCTGCCATGAAGTTCCAGCCGTCCGTCGAGCACTGTGGTTCGAAGAAGAAGATATCCTTTTTCGGGCTGTGTGAGACTCCTAAGATGTGTGCGCAGCGGCCTCTATGGAGAACGTATTATAAGTGAGACTCTGGGGCGTGTTTTTTGGTTGGGAAGAAGCCAAGGAGAGTTAGCAGACTCGCATCCTCTTTTATAGTGGAGAATTGGAAGCCTGGAAGCCTGGAAGCTTGGAAGCTTGGAAGCCGCGCCAGTAAGCTTGGAAGACACAGGGCAGAGGCAAAACAGTTCATCCGCAGTTCGAATGCAAGCATGTCAGACATGCGGTAGTACGAGCATTCGCCTTCTGCACTTTCGCTTCGATGGCTTGAGGTAGCTTTCTATGCTTTCGCTTCCTTCTGTACATGTTCCCACTGTCGGAAAGACATACGATCAGCAAGCCACGGTCAAACTTGTCCTTCACTCCGCCTAAGTCCGTCGTCATTGTGGAAGTTGCTAAGGCGCGACTTCCTACAATTCCTCTGGACTTTGGCTTCGTTCAATCCTTGCTATCGTTGGCTATCATGACAGATAAGCCGCCACTTGGACAGAGAACTTCGTGGTCTTTTAGTATCGGACAGCAGGTACTGAGTGCGATAGGAGTCTTCTTCAGCATCATATTCAAAACTTCGTAAGGAGATAATGTTCCCTTACAGTAGCATGAAGTCAGTCTGATAAGTCAGTCAGTATTGTCGGCATATAAAATAGCATGTACCATCGCGTCCAGACACTTCTGTTGTTACACCTGACAAAGTTCGCCAGTATACTCTATGATGCAGGAGTCTCCCGGGGAAGATGGATGATCTACCCGACGTCAACCATCGGAATGCGCTCATACGTGACCGTGGAAGGTGCTGAATTTCTCCGTTGCCGACGTGCAATATGCGTGGGCAGATCTTCGTTCCGTTCATCTGTCTTCCATCCCTGCCCAAGCGTGAACCCTTCCTTCATTTCTCTGCGTACGCAGAGCTGTTCTGCCCAGATAATCTGCCCTGTTGCTGAAGTTGCGATGATGAGCCAGAAGAAGAGAGAAGTAGGAAAGGAGGAGGAATAGTACGTCGTGAGGATAATGTGATTGAGGACGAGGGTGAGGGAGAAGTCGAGGATATGTGTCGGCCGTCGGATGACAAGGTATATGTAGATGATGCTGGAGGAGCCCTTTGGCTCAGTGAAATGCAGTGATATCGAACATGATCAGAACCCTTACTCTGCTGCTGATGCGATGACCCATGACATGGCTACCATCCACCCTCTTTTCGGATCTGCTGCAGTATAACCATCCATGCTTGAGGGATCTTCCAAGGTGGCTTGTCCTGCCGATGCGGCCAAGCTCTTCATATCACCTTGATCCGCAGCGGAAGTCCCCTCGTTCACATCACCTGAACCATCTGAAGCTGACGAACCACCCCATGTCTCTTTATGCCTTCCCAAACTCGGTGGAAGTCGCATATAGTCCCCCGCCACTTCATTTTGGTCGATAGTCGCTCTGCCTACCATTTCCCGCCAGTCCATTACCATAGCTACGTTTGAAGCACCTCCTTCGAGCGATAGTGCGACTGGATCAGCGAATAGAGTGAGGAGAGGCGGAGTGATGAGAGCGAGCAGCAGGTAATGACATGCTTGACTATACTGAACGTGGACAGGCCGACCATCTCAGCGCTGAGTTGGTGAGCAGCGGTCCTG
>Ga0181471_100208_pt1 | contig 18227 bp, 22 predicted proteins | sample InSIn5gowninarea_FD_119083 | JGI IMG/M metagenome (GOLD analysis project Ga0181471, IMG submission 119083) | Clean room microbial communities from NASA Spacecraft Assembly Facility at Jet Propulsion Laboratory, Pasadena, California, USA -... ...
GTTTCACACTGGATCTGAAACATGATCGTGTTTACCTTGTGGTTGACTTTCCTGCAACCAAGCTCTTTCCTTCTCTTTCTCATCTCTACAACTTTTCACTCTCGAGTCTTGCTGGCATTCCCCTCACCACTACGTTCACTTTGATCGATAGCTTCTCCATCAACTCCATCCCAAACAGATTCATCAGAGATGCCCAGGTTCGCAATCAGCTAGTGTACTTCTCCGTTTTCATCAGCACTCTTTACGCCATTACTTCTACAGGATCGACAGCTTCCACATCAACGCTATCCTAATCTAGATGCTCTCAGGATCATCTAGATCCTACATCCTTTATTGTCCTTCTGCTCTTCATCAGCACTCTTCACACCGCTACTCTTACAGGATCGATAGCTTCCAAATCAACACCATCCCGATCTAGATACTCTCACAGATACCTAAATCCTGAATCAGCTATTGTCCTTCGTCGCTCCAGTGGCACTCTTCACATCACTACTTCTCTGCACGGAGACTTATTCAAAGAGCTACCATCTCAACGACCTCACTGGGAGATTCTTCAGCAGCCATGGCGGATCAAAGTGATGATTCCAGTCCAGCAAGCTACGTACCAGCTAATGGGCCAGAAACACCGGAGGAGTTACAAATCAAATCTGACCCCGACGTCGCTCAAGAGATTCAATCGCGTCCTGCGCCGACAAGCACTCTCAACCCACCAGCAAGCTTCACATCCCCTATTGAGGCTACAAGCGAAGGTGCCGACAAGCCTCATCTCGGAGTCAATATGAAAAGATTTCAATCGACAAGCCATGAAATTACAGATCTAAGACCTCTCGATACACCACCCACAGTACTACAGCCACTGGACTTCATGGAAGTTTATAGAGACAGGAAGCGAACACTGTAATGCAAAATGCTTGCGAAAGGTCATAGAAAAGCAAAGAGGAGTACTGAGGGGGGGGATTTCAACCAAAAGAAGCGCAGCATTAGCGAGGCAGCCGTGGGTTTGTCGCCTTACAGAGGATCAAAGAGATGTAGGTCTACATCCTTCAACCCGTGTGCTGGGTCTGGGTCCAGCACTCCACACACAACGTTTAATCCCTAGTACACTGACTAACTAATCCCAGCTCAAGCTTTCCATGCAGCGCATGGCCAGACTGTCCAAGTCGAACTTCCAGCGGAGTGTAACAGTTGGAGCATCTTGGATATGACTTCGGTTGGCAGAGAATTGCTGAAGTTGTTTCAAAACAGTCCTTTCTCCCTTGATCAGCACAACGCCAATCTGCAAGAGCTCATGATGAGCGCAGCGCTCCGAAGCAAGTTTCCTAACAGCAAGCCCAACATCACGAAGTTGAATGTGAGCATGAACGAGGACAAGTCATGCACAGTCGAGTCTTGTGTTAAGTTCATAAACACCGATGACTGTACTGTCGCGGCGCATGCTTTCAGCGTTACAAGCTCCACTGACACACGACTCCTCATTACTACGCCCACTGAAGATATGTTGATAATGCCACACATCAAACGTCGTTATATCAATACGTCCAGATACCTATCGTTGACAGGTGAAGAATTTGCAGCGTTCTTGCTCAATTCAGAACGACAAGCCTTGAAGATTGCGCAGGCAGTTCAGGAACAAGTATCAGGCAAGGTATATCGTCTCGATCTCGTTGGACTCGACATCCAGCATCTGGTGGATTGTCACAAAGACGGAAGTACGACTGGTGAGTCCTGTTCGAGTCGAAGAACCTGAAGACCAAGCAAAACTAACTGATCAGCGCATCCTTCACTGCTCTCCACAACATACCCAAGCCTTACGGAGCTTCGATATCGGCACCGCAAATACAGCGGAGTTGGACCATCTGAGGCGGTACAAGCATGCTTCCCACATGAATGTTCCTTTCCCACGATCCGTGTGCCAAGTTCAGCAGCTGCTAAGGAGGTTGAGCTTAAGATATCACAGGAGATGCTGAGGACTGGCAATCTGGTGAAGGCATGGAAATCCGGTTGTGAGCTTGCGGACGCTCAGCTGGAGGAAGAAGGCGCGAAGGGAGAGATGGACGGATAGATCATCAGCATGTTCAGGAAATGCCTTTGGCCTTAGGATGCAGCCTCATCAGAAAAATGATCTAAGTCAAGAGCCTACAGGACCCTTCACACCCCCAACAGCCTCGAGATCTCAGAAGTATGTCCCGTCTCCTAGAGACAGCCATTAGGAAGAGTGTGCTTGTACATAGAACTGCTCGAGCAAAAGAGTCGTCGGCACCAGTCACACCAGGGTCTAAATATAGAGGAGGTCGTACTATGCCGCCTCGTCCTAATATCCCGAGCTTCGAGACGCCAGGCAGACCACCACTTACACCACAGTCTTAAGAGTCGAGGGCGTCTCTCACAGGCCCTCAATCCTAAACCAAGACGGCTATTACACCTCCCCCTCGCATACTGATCGGATCGAGACAAGTCAAGTTTCCCAAGAACAATTTCGACCTCCCACCCGCTCCACAAACCCGCAGGCGCCTTTTGGTGTGTTTTGTCTGTTCTTGATTCGTTTGGTAGATCAGCATTCATACTATTCCCGTTCATCTCTACACAAGAAGTCTCTACCTATCTTAACATGCATTGCGTAGTTCTGCCAGGTCCCGTGAACATGTTCTTATGCTTCGCCAATAAAATTTGAATCCACGCCATCCGATTGCGCAATAGCAAAACGGCAGGAACATGGAAACTGAAAGCCACCACAAACGCTATTTAGCACGAGCTGAGACACGCTTACGCTCGCTGCGAAGAGGACCAGATGATAGGTATAGACAAGCCGCTCAACGACGGATGAGGTATGCTACAGACTTAGGTGTCTATTAAATGTTCACGAAGCGACAGGAAGCTTCGATCCAATATGCAAGAAGCCTCGCTGCACTATCCAATCCGTTACGACCCCTCAAATGCAATCAAAAGCACACGAGCTCAGAGCTCGGCTACAGACGTAGTCTTCTACAGCCTGCCAACAATTGTTCCGCATACTGCACCTCCGTTCCAGCGAGAAGGCTTTATCAGATGCTAGGCGGTGTAACAGGCACACTCATGGTAGCGAAGTATACACAAGTACAAGTCGGAATCGAGACAATCTTACTGGTTAAGCTCGGCTCGTTCTCGAAGGCCAATCCCTGCTCGTGCCAATTTCGGGGACTACTGTACTAGTCCGCATTGACGCACAACGAAATGAATTTTCCTGATGTTGAGATTGCGAGGAGGCGAGTGTTGTGGCATGTTGTGGTTTCATAGTGCTCGTTTGAGAGAAGGACAGAGAAGGACGTCTATTATGAGAAGGAACAAGAGGCTGGCGCAGAAGACGTACAGATAGGATGTACTCCTCTTCCGTAGACTTTTTTTAGCTGCATATACTAGCTGCATACTGTATGCATGCAAGGAATCGAGGGAGAAGGTTTCCATGTCCAACCTCCTGTTATCCACTTAACTCCAAGCCTTGACTAAAAGGATTCAGCGACCACCCATCTCGACTTCAATCACAATCTCTTGAACAGAACATCCTCCACTATTGCCAGCACATAGCACCTTCTGTTACACAGAGTGGCAGGAAACCTGGTGACCAACTACCGTGCTCACCTCTTACAAGCGCTAAGCGAACACTTTGAAATGCCTAAAGCGGCCTTTCAGCACATTTCTTTGTTCTCATCTGTGGTAGCCTGCTCGTGGCCTCGTCTGGACTAGGCTTAATCTTTACCTTTCTTTCTGGTTCTATCTGCTGTATAATAGTGGTGTCTCGCAATCACCAAGAAAGACGTTCATACAGGATTTCGACATATTCTAAGCACCAATCTCTGAGACGAAGATGCACTCGTATGGCGGTCAGCAGCAAGCACACGCAGCATATAACGAAGCAATATATACATACCATACTTCCACCTATCCAATAGCAAGAGATAGGTATACCTACAGTCCCTCCTCCTCGTCCAGCTCAAGGTCACAAGAACCAACTGGGCAACGGTATACATACGCAGAACCACCATCATACGCTTACGGCAAGACGAACAGCACACCTCACCGAAATAGCACTTATGATATACGCGAAAGAAGACATAACAGAGTACCAAGTGGCGAGTACTACCGCGGACGAGCATCTCCAGATGAAACAGAAAGATACTTCCGTCGCGACGGTCAAGGGTATGGTTACCAATCTCCAAGAGGCTCACCTCCACCACCCTACGAGTCTGACGACTATGAAGATCGCTTCTACGACGAACATGACCGAGCAGCATTCTACGACGACATAGGAAACAGTACGAAGAGCAAGACGTATACTTACAGCAGGCCTGTCGAAGAGAAGCCAAGTCGGAATCGTTCGAAGAAGGAGAAGGGAAGTACCAAGACGTCTTCAGCAGCACGCAAAACGAAACCAGACACAAAAACAGCAGCAGAACCATCAAATTACAAGATCAGGACAACTACCACATCATCATCCCAACCGTCACAGAAATCGAAAACATCCTTCTTCTCCTTTGCGCGCAAATCCTCTACGTCGAAACCACCAACTCCTCAACGAAGCAACACCTCTTCAAAGTCATCTTCTCGATCTCAATCACGTACATCCGAAACCTCCCAACCTCCACATCCACGCGTTGCAACTGCCGCTGATGCGTACGCGCACTCTATCCCCGCTGGCTACTCCCTCAAGAACTGGGACCCGACGCGTCGCCCGATTCTTCTCCTAGGCTCCGTCTTTGATTGCAACTCCTTAGGCAAGTGGATCTACGACTGGACCGTACACCGCTGTGGTCCTATGAGTGCATTCGCTGATATGGCTGGAGATTTGTGGCTTCTACTTATTGGGCTTGGTGGCCGATGCAGTCGTGGAGAGAGATGGGTCGTAAAAGCATCTGCTCAAGTGAGTAGGCGAAGGAGTGGAACGCAAAGGCAGGAGGAGGAAGAGGATATCGACATGGTTGAAGAGTTTCTTGACGCTGGCGAAAGACTTTGGTTCCGGCTGGAAAGCATTCTGGAAGCGTGCGAGGATTGGATGTATCGTGCTGCGAGGAGAAGTGGGGCGATGGGGATGGAGAGTGGGTGTGAGTGTGTGGATTCATTGTTTGGGAGGGACAGGGAGTTGGAGGCTACAGAGAAACTGATGGCGTCGATTAGATTATGGACCGTAAGATTCGACCGGAACGTCGAACAGGTGATGATGGGATGGTAAGTTATGACTTAGGGGAGCGTTTTGTGCTTGAAATTGTACTATACCCCTACTCTGGAGTGGCTTGTTCTGCTGGATTTGGGCACAAATTGCTACGATCTGATGAGGCGGACGAGTTGGCGGTTTATAAGGATACAACCTGTACCATAGCTTTCTCTCCATAGATATATGTCTTCAATATTCGATACACCTTATTACACAGGCCTTTCGAGATTAGTGAGGGGAATGCCAGCAAGACTCGAGAGTGAAAAGTTGTAGAGATGAGAAAGAGAAGGAAAGAGCTTGGTTGCAGGAAAGTCAACCACAAGGTAAACACGATCATGTTTCAGATCCAGTGTGAAACGGATCTTCTTCAATCGCAAATCCACCTGTCAAGCACAGCTGTGAGGTTTGCCATGAGCTTTTGTCGCTTTAATTTTTTCATGAGCCTTACTACAATCTCAATGATGAAGTTCAATGAGGAGAAGAGGAGCATTGTTGGAAAGTGTTGCTGACCAACATTAAGCCGCAGTGTTTGTTTCACGCAACGAGACAAAAAAAATATGGCACTGCGCCCGTCTTCGTTCACTTAGGAAGTGTGTTGGGCCCGTCTTCACTCACTTAGAAAGTGCAATTTCCTTTTGCTTGTCGCTCTCGTCCTTCGCGTATTGTACTCCATGCTCGCCCAGTACTCCACTCCTGAGAATCTCGCATTTTGTTCGATTCCTAGTGTCGGGACCTTCAACGAATGGAAGAAAAGGGCAAAAAACTCAGGCCTTTCGACCTGAGGAAAACAGCTTTTCAGGCATTCTATTATTACAGCCCTAAGCTCGCATATCGTTCCGCGACTGGTGGTGATGCAGTGGGAAGTGGTTGGCATGATGACTGGAAAGTTTGACGATACTGCTTGACGCGAGCTTTACGTAGCTTCAGATTGTTCTGTTGTGTGATCAAGATCGAGTTGTGGAGGTTCTGTGAATTACGAAAGACCATGAGATGCGCAAATGGCAGCGCTTTTTCGCCGCGCTTGACTGAATTGCACACCTCAACAAGCTCTCTGTTAAAGTTGTGGCGTGTCTCTGAACCGGATCTGCCACAATCATCCGTATCCAGAGACGATGGCTACCTTACTGGAGACAGTCTCACGATACTGTCCAATGCGCAAGGACTATAATATGCTCTTGGATATTGAGTTGACAGCTTAGACGGGATGCGCAAGTATAATTGAGACGATACGCACTGTACAGTTCACCATGAAATGGTAGCATACTTGTAGTGCTGGAGCGTACACGACAATCATGCAAAGGAGGGGAAACCAAGAGATATCTTTCATATTCAAGAAAGCTGAAGGGATAAACCTAGAGTATGTAACTCTAGCAAGGACTGAAGCAAGAAGCTGGGGGATATCTCACTATTGTGCTAGTAAGCGAGAAGGTGTTCTCGTGTTGTTTACATCACCTTCTCGCCCTTCTCTGCATTCACCTTCGTCTTGCAAAAAAGGCCTTCTCAAAGCGCTTCTGTGTTAGCGCATTTTTTCTGCCGAGAACTAAGCTTGGCAAACAATGTTGATTCGTCATTTTAGGTGGGGCACAGCCAAATTTTTCTTTCTGTTGAGAGACTGGACCCTGTCTCAGAACTTCTATATAATCCTGCTCGCCCTCTTCCTTTATTCGTCAGTGAACATAGTATGAACTTACCCCCCCCCCTACCTTTCAATATCCTCACTAACACCCACCGCAGCTTCATAGAATCATTTCTAAAGTAAATCACCTCTTCTGAGCTTCTCAAAAAAGCTACAGTACTCCAACACGGCTGATGACGGAACGACTCGCTGCCCTAGAGTGATGCTGTTTACTTTCGCCGCGTTTGTGTGTGGTCTTTGACTGCCATGAACAAGAAAGTGGTGATGATCTCAACCTGCCTTTGGTTTGGCTTCGGCCGGCTGGAGGTAGGCGGGTGGTGATGTCAGTCTGACGTGTCCCTTTTTTCAAGATTGCTACTTGCTGCGGCGAGGGTCGTTTGGAAGAAAGCTGAGAATGGCGTTGATGTCGGGATGTGGTGATGATATCGTGGGTGGGCAAGCAGTGTTCTTGTGAACCTTATCAATGAAAAGACGAAGCAGCGTCCGATTTATGTGAAAACATTATTGAATGAGTTACTATGCTACAACTTCTTCTTCGTCAGACACAGGTGCCATGTCTCTACAAGTTGTACGTGGCCGACTGAGTAGAAAGCTGAGCCACCGCGCTGAAGCAATATTGTGCATCCTCGTGAGTTCCTTGTGTACCCTCAACCAATGCCTACCACTTCTCGATTGAGGGGCGGACGTCAAAGTCGTTTGTGAAGCAGCTTCTGGGCTGCGTGTGAATATGCCAATACCTAAAATGAATCAGTTTCGAATAGTAAGACTTGTGTGACTTTCAGCTTACGCATCAGCTATGGCATCAGGCGAGATTTTGGCATCAGGGCCTGCGTCTTTCATGTACTCCTTCGTACGGGGTATATCAATCACACCGTCGATTACAGAATGAGCCACATGGACACCTTGAGGACCAAACTCCTTTGCCAGGGAGTGTGACAATGCACGTAAAGCCCATTTGCCTATGAGAAAGGGAGAACATCAGGCGAACGTCATTGCAGTAGGAAAACGTGACACCAAAAATTGGTCGAGACTAACCAGTTGAGAAACTTGCCATTTGAGCGTTGCTCTTGACGGACGCAGTGGCGCCAGTGAATATCAGTGTTGGAGCATTTTCTTCTTTAGTAGCTTTGAGCAAGAACGGCAGGCTTTGTTGTGAAAAATGGAAAGCTCCAAAGCTGATTCATCACATACATTACTTGAATGCTTACTAAATCTCAACTTGGCTGATGCGCTTACCAGCTGACGCTCATAGCATTGACGAACGTGTTCTCATCCGTGTCCAAGAAAGGCGCTTTCCTGAAACCTCCACTGGCGTTGAAGACAGCTGCGGCACATAAGCCACCAAGCTCTTGTTCAATCTGCTTGAAAGCTGCCTTGACACTGGCGGAATCAGATACGTCAGTGCTGATGCCGATTGCCTTGCCTCCAGATCCGTTGATTTCCTCTACAATGTCTTTGTAGTTGTCTGGATTTCTAGCGAGAAGAGCAATGGGGTAGGCTTTTGCGAACTTTACACCTTTGCATCAGCAAGTGGAGCATATGGCAAGTCACGATTGTGTTACCTTTAGTGCCACTGATCGACCTGTGCCAGCACCAACTCCAGCGATCACAGCGAAAGGCATTTGAGAATGGAGAAAGTGCGGTTAATTGGAGGAATGTTGCCCGAGTTGGGATATGGCAGAGAGAACACGGTGTTATTGCAATGGGATATTGTGCTAGTTTGCATCTGCTTTACCTAGGCAAGATGTCGTTGATGACAAAACAATGGTGGCTGCTTTCAAAGCAATGTTTCAGGTGATGCGTGCCGAAAATAGCCGGAGTTCAGCCGCGCGGCCAAGAGACAAGTTTACCGCCCGATGCTCTACCGCCGACACTCCGCTGGAACATCGTGAAATCATGAACAAAATGCAGGTCGTCTTGGCTTGTTTCTTTCATGTATTCGGGGCATTCTTTTCGTAGCCAAGAATGCCAGCGTGTTGATCTTGCTGAGTGTGACCTTGATGTCCAATATATAACCCGTCTTTCATCCTTCGTAAGATTTAGAAAAGAAAAGATATAACAACAGCAACGGGATGTCTTCCTTCGATAATGTTGAGCTACAACCACGTGTGGGAGCAGCTGAGCTGGAAAGTCAAGCTGGCAATGGTAGCACTGGCAAGGCTGACTACGGCTTCACTTGCGCGACCGCTGTCACTGAAGACACCCGTGCTGGAAATGATGCTGTGCAAGAGAAATGGAATTATCCGAGAAGAAACATTTACAAAACTGGAGCCGCATTTTGGGGTATGTCTTCGTCGGGAAGGGGCGTTGGGAGAACTCATTCTAATCGTCATGCAGCTTTCATAGTTATGGGAGCTAACGATGGTAAGTAACGTGGTGTACTCCTTATCTGATGAATAAAGCTAATCTAGTTCGAAGGTGCATACGGCGTAAGGATGAACCTAAGGCTGCTGAAAGATATTTGCTAACCATTCTGCTAGGCCCTTATTCCTTATGTGACTACACACGATAAGCTCTGTCTCATTCATTCGATACTGACTCAACAACCAGCTTCAAGAATATTACCACGTCTCGTACGCCGTCACTTCTGTCCTCTTCCTTTCGCCTTTCATTGGATACACCCTTGCGGCACTTCTGAACAACGTAATACACATGCGTTTTGGACAGCGTGGTATCGCCTTTGCTGCACCGCTTAGCAAAATCCTTGCCTACGTCGTTCTCTGCGTTCATCCTCCTTACCCTGTCATTGTGGTATTCATAATGTTCGCTGGTTTTGGGAACGGGCTTGAAGATAGTGCATGGAATGCTTGGGTTGGTCCTATGGAGCACTCGAATGAGGTTTGTCAAAGACGCCTTTCATTTCTTTCTGGAGCTAATCTTATGAAGGTGCTCGGATTTTTACATGGTTTTTATGGATTGGGCGCCTTGCTTGCTCCGTTGATTGCTACTAGCATGATCACAAAAGCGAGCTTACCTTGGTACACCTTCTACTACATCATGGTAGGTTTACTTGTCGTGGTATCTTCGAGATCTATCACTGACAACCGACCAGGTCGGTGCAGCCGTCATTGAGTTCTGTACTTCATTTTCGGCCTTTTACGCATCGACCGGGGAGGTCCATCGTGCCAGTAATCCACTCACAGACGCCAAGAAGGACAGTCCGCTACAGGAGGCTCTGTTCACGAAGCCAGCAGCTCGGGTTACTTGGCTCGTTGCTTTCTTCCTCTGCGCTTATGTTGGCACAGAGGTGGCCGTCGGCGGCTGGGTTGTTACATTCATGTTGAGAGTCAGAGGTGGAGCTCCTTTCGCCAGTGGTATAACTGCAACCGGTTTCTGGCTAGGCATAACCGTAGGGCGAGTCGTACTTGGGTTTGTAACTGGAAGAATTGGAGAGAAGCTTGCTATTTCGGTAATGGCCTCACCCATGCAATGCTATCACAGGTTACTAATGTTTGTCATAGATCTATCTCTCCCTGGCAATAGTCTGCCATCTCTGTTTCTGGCTCATTCCGTCCTTCAACGCCTCGGCGGTTTTTGTCGCCTTCGTCGGGTTCTGGTTAGCACCTCTATTTCCGGGTGCTATTGTTGCCGCGACGGGACTTCTTCCAAAGCATCTTCACGTCACTGCCATAGGTTTTGCAGCAGCTATCGGAGGAGGTGGAGCTGCCATATTCCCATTTGCCGGTTTGTCCCAACCCGATCATTGCCCCTCTTCTCAGGTTAACATCTTCCAGTGGGTGCCATTGCGCAAAAAGCCGGCGTCAGTGTGCTGATGCCTTTTGCACTCGGTCTGCTCATCGTCGATTTGGCCTTGTGGCTTGCCCTGCCGAGGCAGAAGAGCAGGAGAGGCACTTTAGCCTCCAGTAAGGGGGATGGTGCTGGAACCCCAGGACCATTGAGCGGTCTTAGGAAGAGACTAGCAAGAAGGAGATCGAGTTGCGGAGGATGATGGAGGACAGAAAGTACACCATTTGAAGATGAAGTGAGTCTGAGGGGAGGCTGGTTGTATGGCTTACGGTGAAGGATTGAAATTATCCATATGTCTTTGGATCTATATTATATCAGCTACTATTTGTTGTGAAAGAGTAGTCCGAGTAGTTGTCTTGTAAGCAGCGATTATCTAATCGGCAAATTCATACCCTGCACCTGTTTCAGATTTTCGCTGAAACAACCTAACAAAATTTATATCAATCCGCACTCACACACTCGATCACGCCGATTCCCAATTGTCTCACCCCCCGCTTCGCTTAGTCACGTCCTCGGATTTCGCAGATCGACTCCTCAACTTCGATCCTCTACAATAATCCTTTTCCGGCGCACACCTCTCCTTCTCCTTCCTCGAACACATCATGGCAGACTCCGAGCTCTACACCGACACCTTCCAAATAACCTCACTCAACCACCAAAAGTACGACCGCGTCGCCCGCATCACAGCCACGTCCACCGACTCCACAACCTCACTCTCCCTCGACATCAACACAGAACTATACCCTTTACAAACCGGTGAAACAATCACAGTCCTACTTGCAAGCACACTCAGTCTGACAGGAGGAGGTGATTCAGAAGACGGCGCAAAAAAGGCAAACAGAGGATGGGCTGAGTTGAGCAGGAGTGGCGAGAGCACGTTGGCCGACGCGTATGACTATGTGTGCAGAGGAAAGGTATATCGGTTTGAGGAGGGAGAGGAAGGAGGAGTTGTGAGGGCGTATGTGAGCTTTGGAGGACTGTTGCTGTATGTGGAGGGACCGTGGAAGAGGCTGGCGGGCGTGAGGATGGAGTATATCTATTTGCTTGTGAAGCGATGATGGCGAGGTGCAGGTGGAGGATGAAAATGCCTGGTACGTCTTCATTCTACCAGCAACGACAAAGTCAAGATGGTACATGCACTTGAGGTGGAATGGAGAGCGCAGTAAGTTCAAGCACGTATCGAAGAAGGGTGCGCCCGATCTCAGGTATGACGAGGTGCTGAACGCTGCAGATGATGCATTTGCTCGGGATATGGTCAAATATAGCGTGCCAAACCGGAATGAGCGAGAAAGATGGAAAATATGCTGGAGGATCGATTTCCGCGATGCATGAGCCGTGATTGGATTCGGCGTGTTGAGTACGAGATAAAGGCTCCTGGAGACCTATGCTCTGGACAGTCTACATGCCGAAGAAACAGAATCAATATACATGTATCGCTCAGGACTAAAGTCAGGACTGGCAAGAGGCGTCTCATCTTGGATCGGCTAGTCCATCCCAGGTTCATCAATTCAGATTACTCGCATTTCAGAGACACCTCTTATTCCACCTGTTTTTGTCTAGTGTGACTTTCTACTATCGATCATTTATAAAGTTTTATTATGTATGTGTTTTCAATGTATTTACCATACATCCCAAAGGCTTGGCATTTAAACTTTTGGAAAGTAGAGGTCGTACCTAACTCAAAGAAAAAAAAGTTGTGGAGAGTGCTGGGGATTCTCCTCGCGCTCTTGAGTGGATTACAATCTGATATCTGACCATGAGCGTCTTTGGGATGCCTTATTGAATCTCACTCAAGTCTTGACCTTGAATTTAATACGTAAGAAAAAAGACTGACCGTTTTCTCCAAGCAACAGCACGTCATGCACATCAATTCTATCCGTTCTGTTACAAGTACAACATGCTCTCTCATTCATTCTCCATTCATCCCGTGATGCCTCCGAATGCCTTCAGATGATCCCGGTGATAGCACCACCACCATCGCCACAACTACTACCAAGGCTCACGCATCATCTTCTCTCGAAGACGACCCTCGCCACCCATATCAATGGAGTAATGCTCGCAAATGGCGGATAACCTTGATTGCCTGTCTGGTATGCTTCGTCGTCGGCATTAACAGCACAGCCATAACAGCCGCCGCAGAACCTATCAACAATGATTTTGGGGAAAGTGACGACAACCCCGGCATGCTTCCAGTATCATTCTGGCCCGTCACAGCTTGGAACGCAGGCGCCGCTATTTGTCCAATGGTTGCATTGCCCTTGATGGAAGATGTGGGCGTTTACAAAAGCTATATTCTTATTTATGTCCTGTTTATCATTTTTGTGATACCCCAAGCAGTGGCGAATAGTTTTGCCACGCTTGTTGTTACAAGAGCTATTGCGGGGAGTTTGGGAGGAGTGCTGCAGAACGTGATTGATGGGATTGCGGCAGATGTTTGGGAGGGGGAGGAGAAGCGGTTGCTTCCTTTGACGCTTTACGTTTTTTCTTTGGTTGGAGGTGAGTTTGGTGGTCTTTTTTAGTGCTTGTTGCTCCAGCCTCCAGTATATGTTACTTACTTCTCTAGGTGTCTCATTTGGACCCGTGTTCGGCGGCGCAGTCATCTCGCATCTATCTTGGCGTTGGTATGCTTTATATACTGTCGATACGTCCACATAATTGTCTGGCTGATGTGTAACTGGCAGGATATTCTACATTCAATTAATCATATACGGCCTTCTACTTCCCATCGCCATTCTACTCCTAGAAGAAACTCGACCAAACATCATCTTCAAGCACTCAAACCAATACAGTGTAGAGACCCATTCGAATTCAGACGAAAATAGTACCAAAAACGTAAAAGTTATCAACCTCCTGACAACCTCCCTTCTTCGACCTCTCAAGCTTCTAACAACCGAGCCCGTCATCGCCAGTATGACCCTCCTCTCCTCCTTCGCATTCGGCCTAGTCTTCCTCGCCACTCAATCAGCAGGCGCCGTTGTCTTCCCAGACGTCTTCGCTTTCTCAGCTGCAAACGCAAGCATCGTACAAATCGCCTTAATCATCGGCGAGACGTTCGGCTTACTAGCTTGTCTCGTGCAAAACAAGCTCTACCTCCGTCCCCTACACAAGCACAAGCATACCACCACAGAGGAGGCGAGCGAAGAAGCCAATCTCATACCAGAACAACACCTTCCCATCGCTGTCCTCGGCGCCTTCCTCGGCATCTCCATCGGTCTTTTCATCTACGGCAGCTGCAGCCTTTCCTCCCTTCCTTGGATCGCTCCCGCCATCGGCCTAGCGCTGGTTGGATTTGGCATCATGTGTGTTGTCCAAGCTGCCAGCTTATACGTCACCGACGCCTTCCCCACTGTCGCGTCAAGCGCAATTGCTGGCGTTGCATTTGGAGAGAACTTATTTGCGGCGTTTTTGCCATTGGCGACGGATAAAATGTATGCGGTTTTGGGTAATGTGGGAGCGAGTTGCTTGTTGGGTGGTTGTGGCGTTGTGTTGAGCTGTTTTCCAGCGATTTTGATCTGGCGGAGAAGCAGAGCGAGGAGGAAGAGGTAGGGGATGTGTTGGTTTGGAAGTCTCTGCATTGTGATGTGAACTCGGCAAGGATGTCACTCCTGCATGCGTGAAAGATGCAATCTTTCGTATGAAACGGATTTACTGATCTGGTTATAAAAATGTGGGACATAGTTGTGCGTTCTTGCGCAATTGAGACGTCCAAAAGTCACTGAGTTGAAGGCTGGAACGCTCTGCGTAACAGGGAATATGAACAGTAGTCTTCGATGTTGCTCTGAATACCAAGGCTGAGGAACTTCGCCTATTTCGCTCGCAACCACGGGAGGGAGGAACTACCAACAATCGCCGCCCCCTCCCCCTCCCTCTCCCTCCTCCACCACCCCGACCTCCTCCCCGCCTTCCTGCGCTACCGCCTCCATCACCTCCACAGTCCACCCGAAGCAGAAGCAGCGCTAGCAGGACCACTACCACCACCATCGCCACCAGCGCCATCGGACACTGGCCCACTCAAACCAATCTGAATTACAATTACATATCAGCAGAAAGACATAATCCCGAGATACGTAGCAAATAAGATTGAAGAGGGTGAAGGCAGATTGACGCTGAGGTGACTGTCAGCAGACAAATTGAAGTCGTTCAGTTTGTGTCATTGAGCTGGATTAAACTACCTCAGTAATGCTGAAATTCTTTAGGCTGATGTTCTGATCTGCCAATATCTCCCACGAAGTTCCCGGACTCATCTTTCATTCCCTCAAACAACTCCTTGTTCGAAAGAGTCTCTTCTGAAATCTGAAACATTGTATGAAATGGCAGATCACCTAAATTATCCTTCTGCGCTTCTCGGTGCTCAGGCATGACTGCTTCGAAGAGGAAACATCCACATAATACCTTGAAGTCTAAACGTTCTATCAGGCGTTTCACGCCACCAGCGCTACCTCCACTTGCAACTACACCATATTCGTCAGTAAGATTATTGTAGGTAAAAGAAAATGAGATGTTACCTGAGTCGTCCACAATAATGACACCTTTTTTGTTATCGAATTCTTCGAACGCATGAGCTTGCATCTCTAATACATCTCCTCCCCTCCATTTGCTGTATCTCTCTTGGATAATATTTCCAGGTAACTTCCCTTTCTTCCTTGCAGGCACGAATGGCAGTTCCAATCGCACCCGCAACAAGTGGTCCTAATATAAATTTCTCCGCTTCGGGTCCTACGATTGCAGCAATATCCTTTTGTACATCGTAATTGTCACGTATATAATTCACAAGATCGTTAATGACTATTTCCATTGCCCTTGAAGACGTGAATATAGGGAAGATATCCATGAATCTTTGAGATTTCTTGGGATGTTTCTCATAATAATGTAATTTTGAGAACACAAAATCGCGATCTGCTTTGGTTGTGGCTTCTCTCATCACAGAAGAGATAGTCTGTGTTGGAAAGGAAGCGGTTGTGATGTTCTGGTTTCTGAATAAGGATGTTACTCTTGCAGGAGCAAACAATGGTGGGGTCTTGAGACCTGCCATGAATCATAGGCGATACTAACGAGGCCCGAGGTGAAACAACAGGCTTTCTACCGCGGGTTTACCATGCCGATACTTAATAGTAAGCAAAGAGAAGTTTCGCTAATTCTACCTCGCTTACATTCTTCACGATTGGTTTCTCTTGTTTCCAAATAACAGCAGAAAGAGATAGAACAAGACAACACACGCCAAAGAGCGAGCATAGTAAAGATACCACGCTAGAGATAGTAGAGATGTTACAAGATACCGCACCAACACCACTTCTGCACAACAACAGCATCTTAGTTCAGAGGAAGAACGCCGGGTATGTCAACATCTAGAATCAGGCTCATAACCCGGAGGTCGCAGGGTCGAAACCTGTAGATGCTATCCATTGGTTTTCTTTTGCTCGTTCTTTTGTTTTACTTGGTCCGTTGTTTTGATATGTCATTGTGAGCACCTAACGCATGGGTCCACACCTCTGGCAATCACCACTCCACGGCTTGTGAATGAGCTGTCTCATGTGGAGAGCACAGTCTTGCGTCTTGTCTCAATATAAATTCACTGATCTGGCCGAACGTAGCCGTACGTTCTGCCACAACGGAATTGTCCACAAGCCACTTAGCTGAGGGCTGAAACGTTCTGCTTTAGTAGTATGAACAGTAGTCTTCGCTGTCGTTCTCGACATTGCTGTTGCGGAATTTGTGCGGGTGGTTGTACAGTAAGCAAATGAGGGACTTAGCGATCGAACTGTAGGATGCTTAGGTTGCTTGGTTGATTCTAATGCTGTCTACCACAAGCGTGCACTCTAACTTTTCCGCCCAATACGTGACTCTTCATGAACTCGTCTACATATCCTTTTCGTGATCCATCATCATCTGCCATACTTTTCCGATACACCAATCGAGGCGGCAGTACGTACACATCGAGCCTGGACTAAACTCCTAGGACGTCCAAGCACATCGCAATCTCCTCTGCAGCTATCTGCAGCATTGATATGACAAAGTTAAACCAGCAGCCCTTCCGTGAGAGCAGTTCCACCTCTTCATTAGTCAGGTATCATTAGCATTCCAACTGCTATACTGCGCTCAACTGAAATCCTCGGCCGAGTACGAGAAACCTCTAAACTCTTCTTGATTAGCTTGCGAGAGGACCGAATTGACAGGTGTCAACACCGGCGTGACATTCGTGAACTCGGTGTCGAAGTTGCTAGTATCTGTAGCACTCTTGAGCTGCGGCAAAAATGGTGCAGGCACCTTCTTGTGGTAGACGTCTTCCCAGTTGACGTTCTTGAAGAAGGCATGACTCATGATTTCCTGCGCATCCGTTGGACCACTTCCTAGACGTTGCTCTGGTTCACGAGTGAGCAGCTTCTGCAGAATAGAAATATAGTCATGAGGCGTGTGGATAGGGTTAAATGGCTCGTCAGAGAGAATGGCGTCGTATATCTCGTCTTCATCTTCACCGCGGAACGGAGATTGTTGCAATAGCATCTGGTAGATGAGGACACCAAATGCCCACCAATCAACAGCGCGACCGTACTTCTTATCGAGAAGGATCTGCGAAGGTATTAATATGGCAAAAATCAACCATAGTCACAAGAATCTTACCTCGGGAGCCATAAATTCGGGAGTACCGCAGAATGTGCTCGTTGTTGATCCGTAGTACATGTCCTTCTTACACAAACCGTAGTCGGCAACCTTGATGTGACCATCTGTAGTCAACATGATGTTGTCGAGCTTCAGATCACGATACACAACACCGTTCTCGTGGAAGTATTTCAAGGCCAAGCACACTTCGGCGGCATAGAATCTGGTCAATGTTAGTAGATGACATTTTACCTGATACTTCAATAGACTTACTGTGCTCTCTTTGTTCCGAATTGACCGCGCTGGATATGCCACATCAAATCACCACCACTAATGTACTCCATGACAAAGTAAACTCTAGTCTCAGTCTGGAAACATGCGTGCAGGTTAAGCAAGAACGGATGTCTTGCTCTGGCTGCGATGATGAAGACATCTCTCTCAGATCTAGTACTTTCGACCTCATCATTATCGATAATGAATTCCTTCTTGAGGACTTTGATCGCATACAAAGACTTCGACTGCTTGGTCTCTGCAAGCATGACCTTACCAAAGTTACCCTTACCGAGCACCGCGAGGAAATTGAAGTGATCCAGACCAATCCTTTTCCCTGTTCCTCTCTGCTGCGCCAGTATGGTAGCACCGCGCTGCTCAACGAATTGCGTGATTGGGGTGATAGCATAGGGTTGTTTCTCAGCTGGTGGAGGCTGCGGCTGTTGCGGTGGTAGCGTCGAGGAAGAATTTTTGACGCTAGGCTGAGGTGGAGATATTTGCTTCGAGAGCAATGGAGAGGTTGGCGTTGGCTGAAGTGGAGGAGTTACACCAAACCCTTTATCGACATCACGATACGCGCTCGGATCGTATGTGGCGTAGCTCGGCTGAGATGGCGCCGGCTGAGAAACTTGACCCCTAGCATATTGTGCTTGTTGCGCGCCGTAATCACGGCCAGGACTGCCTAGGGTCGGTACTCTTTCTGAGGACTTTCCTGTTCCAGCAAGTGCATTTGCTGCTGCCGCAGCCGCAGTTGATGACGAGATCGCCCTCTGTGCTGATTGAGGCCTCCTT
>Ga0181471_100209_pt1 | contig 18226 bp, 17 predicted proteins | sample InSIn5gowninarea_FD_119083 | JGI IMG/M metagenome (GOLD analysis project Ga0181471, IMG submission 119083) | Clean room microbial communities from NASA Spacecraft Assembly Facility at Jet Propulsion Laboratory, Pasadena, California, USA -... ...
GCTGAGGGCGAGGAGTCCATGTTTGAGATGTTCCGCGGAGGAAGTTGCACGAGTCGAGCTCGATGATGACGAGAATGATCGTGTAGTTGAGATAATGTCGATTGAAAGCTAATGTCTTGGTTTATTGTGAAAATGTTATAGTCTACAGTCAAGATTAAGGAGAAAAAGAAGCCACTCTAGTGGCGACCAGAGTGTTGACGTCGCACTACTAGGCTGTCGACGCGGCACTTAATGATGCCTCGGCCCATAGCCCCACGAGTCATGCACGAGATCATGCGAGATATACGGTCCATACGCTCACGTGGGGGTCAATCCTTAGCAGCAGCCGTAGGTGGAAGTGACTCAAAACGTCTCTAACTTCTATGCTTGCTCTTCAGGTTGTACATTGTAGCACACAACACCGCACATCCTAGAAAGCAGGCAACAGAGATCCAGCTAATTAATCATCAATAGTATTCAAGTGACTACGCGCATAGTAATAATGGGGTGTAATGCGGGTTAGTGGTATCTTTCCATCCATCCATCAGTCCTCCATTCCAAAACGCCTGGTCCATTTACTCAATCATTTAGAAAGGCAATACAGCAAGCCCGCCTAATGCGGAGCTGCGCTTGTCTCTGTCGCATCATCATGAGGTAGCGCATGGTTCCCCTGAATTCAAGACGGCTCAATTTGAGCTTTCCCAGGTCTTCCTTGCCGTTCTCATCCATCACCAGTAGACTAGGTGTCAACCACTCAAAGGGGGGCTTCTAACCATCTAGTTCACCCTCTTCGCTGCCTCTTTCTGTCACATTACCATCACCGGTACCATTTGCAGGCGGCTGGCTTTGACTTGTCGATTGTACGCCTTCCATACCCTCGGGTGTATCGCCAAAATCGATACCGTCCTCTGGCGTCCTGAGACCCGCGTACATGGACGGCTCCCCATCTTTGTCTGGCGACTTCTCATAGAGATCTGCCATGAGGTTACATGCCCTTCTAATGTCGCGCAGTTGGACATGTTGTATTTCCCACCAAGGCTTGCCATCATCGTCGCCTAGCTCTACCTCGGCCATGCGCGCGCCAGCGTACAAAGATGCCGCGGCGATGGCCCGCGATGTGAACAGTAGACACATCTGTGTGGATGTCGAGTCGGAGAGGAAAGCCCAGGCCGAGTTGCGCAGTTTCTTGTTGTGCTCGACGCCGTAGTACTTCATCATGTCGTACATGGTCTTGTATGGTGATTCCACGTTAAGATCGAAACACAGAGCCTCGAGTAAGACGTCTTCGCTGTACAGGATAGTGTCCCGCCATTTCCAGAAGTCTTTTGTCTGCTCGTCGACGAGCTTGTTGGGGTCTTTGAGCGCGACTCGAACGCATGAGACGACGAGTTCTTTCATTTTGCGGCAGTTTTCTTCGACTTTCGTTGCGAGGAATAGCGCCGTTGCGGCGATTTGCTGTTGACATCAGACCTGTCCAAGTCGCGTCCATCTATAAAGAAGACTCACATAGTGATGGAGTGGCTTGTACCCGGGCCGTGGCTTCAAGCTCATTCGCATGAGATAGCGATTGAAAAAGACTGCCGCTGTACTGAGAGTGGTTTGCGGTAACTTGAGCATCATGCCCACTTGTAATATGAAGCCGACGCCCTTCCGCCGTAGTGTGCGCTCCTCTTCAGCGGGCATTCCATCGATTATGGACGGCGCCAAGAGTAATTCTTCTTCTGTGAAGATCCATTGCATCTCAGCCTCGATGACGGCCGGTGGTGGTGGTCTCGGGGGCTCGCGCTGCGGCGGCATTGCGCTGCTTGTGGTCGATACCATCACCAGAGGTTCTGAAAGTGAAGGCTGTGTTCCGATGCGCGATAGTGGTAGCGCAGATCACGGATAGAGTAGATGTCCCGGTTCGGCTGTGTGTTACAATACAAATGCTGGTGGATGCGTACGAGCGCGTAGAATCCTGTTGGTGAGCTGTGTACGTGGTGGAGATCGCAAGACTTCGTGCGTGGTTGAGTTCGCCGTGGGAGTTGAGGATAGCAGAGGGATTGTTCAAAGCGCGGACATTGAAGCTTGGTAGCTGCAAGGGCCAACGGCTCTCTTCCGCGGCGAATACAGGGATCAGTGCCAAGGCAATCTTCAACACCACGGCGCCTGACAGCCACGCCTTCGGCAGACCCAGAACCCGCGTCGTTCCCGAAAGCTTGTACTTTGTCAGATGGCCTGGGCATGAAACAAGTTGTGCACGTTTCAAGAGGCGATCATACATAGTTTCGAACTGTCAGGGCTCACGTGAAACTACGTTCAGATGTCAAGTGTGTGAGAGATCTATTGTACCTCGTCCTCTGCTCTATGCAGTTGAGAGAATGCCGTTGACCGTTACCAGTTGTGCCATGTAGGTTTTGAGGTACAATTAAAATTACAAAGTGAAATCACATAGAATAGAAATGGTTGATTTAGTACCGTCCAGGATCTGTACTTCCGCCCACCAAACGCGCCGTGCAATGCTGGAAGTGTGCATCTTGCTTAGGAGTAGAACGCTTCGAACGTGTAGATGATGCCGAAGATGAGGAAAGCAATAGCACCACCAAGCGTGACTATGAGAAGTTAGCATTGCACTGGGATGTATGGACCGGATGTTCTTACCATTGCGCATACTGATCTTTCCGGCAATAGCACGGCCACCAATGACCGCACCTGCAGTACACAGCCCATGGCCAACTACAGCGCCAGCAGTGACCCACCAGTAGTCAGAACCAGCAGCCATGGCAACAGTCGCAATCTGACTGCGGTCACCCCACTCTCCAAGGAATGTCATCACAAACGTCTGTACCCAAGCAGGGCTAAGAAGAAGAGAGAAGAGGTTGTTAACAGCGCCCAGGGTACCGCCTAAAGAGCCTCCGCGCGGTGACGGCGATCGATCAGGCGAAGTAGAAGGGCTACGTGCGGGGGCAGGAAGTCGCGAGTTGGATCGTGAGCGTCGTGAACCAAGACCAGACTCTAGGGCGTAGGGAGAAATGGAGGACTTCCGGCCCTTCTGGTGTCGGGCAAGCTGTTCCTTCTCTTCGAGTTCCTGCTCGACCTCGGCCATCTCCTCGCCCACACCGTCATCTGGGCTCATGGCAAGACCCTCTCTTATAAGCTTGACACCGAATACGAGGAAGAGAGCGGCGGCCGCGAAGTGGGTGAAACGTTCCGAGAGGAGTGCGGGGACGGCATGGCCCATCACGGCAGAGAGGACCGTCATGACGACGAGAGCCGAGAAGGCAGCAGAGAAGACGAGGAGGCGGGGGTGTCGCATAGCCATGAGGGCTGCAACGAGGAATGTCTTGTCTCCGATCTCTGAGAAGATGATCATGGTGAAAGCGAGTATAAAGGAATGGAAAGGCTGTACGGCGCCGGCGTCGACATCGTCAAGTGTGGAAGAGGGGGTCTTGGGCGGGGTGGTGTCTAGAGGATCCTTTGTGGAAACGGAGCCTGGCACAGGAAGCGGATTGTCATGAATGGAGTCGGGAAGATCGGTGGGTTTCTGTAGTCTGATCAGTGCTGAATCGTCAGCATAAAAGTGTTGCAACTAACCTCAAGCCCACCAGCACCGAGCACACGAGTGGTGCTCGCAGTCTCTACTGCCTCTCCGCCCAATTGCTTCTGGTCAGCAGGATGCGGATGTGCCTCCTTTGGTGACGCAGGAACCATTTCCTTCTTCTCGCCCGTCTTCTCCTCGTGTGCCAATCGCTCCTTGTCCTTTGCTGACACGCCGCCCTCGGTGCCAGTGGTTCCCGTGGCCGGTTTGCGCGCAGGATCTTGCATGACGCTCTTGTCGCCATCTTTCACGTCGTCTACCAGAACAGTTTCTGAAGAAGCGCCAGGCTTCTTTGCCGATCCAAGATCTTCTACAACATTGGGGGCTTTCTTCCCTTTATATTTCGGGTCGTCGTCCACGTATGGCCCAGCATGCGGCTTGCCATCGAGTCCGTCGAACGGTGCATCTTTGGTGCCTTTCGCAGGAGCTGTCGGGGCAAGTGAGGCATCAGGCGAATAGGTAGCTTGGGTGTAGGCAGGTACGACGGCCCGCGCGGGCAGCCTGTCGTCCGATGTATCTACTGCGACGGATGTGGCAAGAACTCGTAATGCGGGTAGGAGGAGGAGCAAAGTGTGCGGCCGTGGCTGTCGTAACCTCATGATGAATGTGATTGAAAGGTGAGCAGGGGTGCAATGCGATGTCGAGAACCGTCAGCGGCGAAAATGAAGCGCCCAGCAATAGACCAAAAAGGCTGCAGGGAGTGACGAGAATGGAAGAGGTTGTTGTGAAGGGAACGTATATGTGTTGTCAAACTATTGAACAGAACGGTGTAGGGTTCACACCAATGTTTGAGCGTAAAAGCAAGTTGAAGACGACCGAGATGCGCGCAAGGGGTGCGTGCAGACAGCCCACGTAATATGTCTAGGGCTGCGCAAACTCAAGGAGTGCTAGTTAAGGGGTCTCTCGTTCACTCAGCCTGTGGAGAAGCGCGGAAACATGCTGCAAGTGCCGTAGTTCCGTCTCCAACTCAAACACTTCGTATTCACCTCTTTTGTGCACTCTGGCCCCTTCTCCGTGCTGAATGCTGAGGCCCACCTGAGCCCGCGAACGGCTAAGGCGATCCTGGGCTAGTCACGTGAATGCCCGTCAAGTAGGCATTTTTAGTCAGCCACTATCGCGGAGCATTGGCGTAAACAACGGCGGGACTCGCGTATGCACACCAGTAGTTCCGCCCGACGGTCAAGACTAAGCTGAGTCTACAAACCGCACCAACACGACCAGCAACATACCATCCGCAGACCACATCGCATGTAATACCAGTCGATATCACGCGTCCTATAATACTACAATGGACGACCGCAGGAGCGTGCGCTCTGCAAGCCGGCGCAAATCACCCACCCCCCAACCACCTTCCAAGGCAACCGACCAACAATTGGGACGCGCATCGCGAGCGAGAAGTTTGCGCAGTGCAAGTCGCGAAGTCGAAGGCTTTATCGAAATTCAGAAACCCGCCCGCCGAAGCGCGCGACAAGCAAGCGTGACTACAAATGATGAGAGCGTATACGAGCTACAAAAGGCGCGCAAGACAAAGCGCAACTCCGCAAAAGAGCTGCTGGGAGGTTAGTAGTCACTTGCTCTCACTTGACCACTTGCGTCAGAACCGTTCCTGGCTAGGCAGATCCCCAGGCTAATTCATGTACATGCGCCAGACCTCACAGTCGTTGAGGAAATGGATACCCAGATTGACCTCGAGCAAGACAAAGAAGCCCCAGGTACACCTACGCGCACCGATACCGAGCCCGAACATGCGCCCTTTCAATCACCCGGCGCTGCATCCCAAATGTCTGGGACCACAGCGATCTCCTCTTTCAGTATGGTCGAAGCCGAGTTCCTGGAGCCTAGGTTTATCCTGAAGCACTTGCGCAAGTTGTGTGATTCTGCTGAGGAGTTTTTGGAACACATTGCGCCTGATCGGGGAACGATGGCAGATGACTTGCAGAACATACGAGAGATGCAGAAGCCCGGCTCGACTTATACGGAAGATTATCTGGATCTCAACGACGAGTTGAATGTGCATTTGAAGCACTTCAAGAGCGAAGAACACAGCTACATACATATCAGAGCGCTTCACCGCGCTCTTTTCAAGACGAGTGACGATGTCGCGGCATCACAGAGCGGGCTGAATCTGATTCTGTACCTTGCCAATCTATTGGTGTTGGCGAAGCAGATGATCCATTCGAACCGGGATGATAAGAACATCTGGGATGTGCTGCGACAACTGGATAACACTTTTCCAGCCCAATTCATGCAGGACCTCGACTATGGTTTCCAGCCGACAGAAACAGGCCAGAGTGGGCTATACCAAGAAACGCTCGATCTTGCAGTAGAATTACGGACCCAGTTGGCAATACTTGTGCTTCAAAGGTCCGCCGAAAGCCCCGAATTTAATGTCGAAGAAACGCTGGATGAGATTTTCCTCCATCCTAAGTCGTCTGATGGTGCATGGGCGATCCGTGGGTGGAACATGCCAGTCTTGGGAGATGATGATTCATTCTTATCCCAGGATTTTGAACGTTTGGTTAAGAACCGAGTGCAGGAAATCCAAGAATTTTTTCGCGAGGGATCGTCTATTGCTGAACTGGACGACTTAAAATCAGCCTTTCCTTGGGAGCCAACTATTCTTCGCCTTTTAGACTGGGTGCGTCTTCGACGGAGGGAGCTCAAAGCTGTTATCGACTCTCTTGGTGGATCAGTGGAGATTACGCGGAACGTTAAACAAGCTGTGGAGGATCCTCAGCCTGTTGTCGAAAAAGATCAACGAGAGTCACTGCGCAATAAGCGAACTTCGATAGGTCGCGACCGAAGACGTAGCAGCCGCAAATTCGATCCAAACGCTGGTGTCGATCTGCATGCTCTCAGCAAACTGAAATCGAGAGAAGGTGATTCGGGTGTATATTTAGAGCCTACAGCTTCCCGGCAAAATCGGGAGAAAATTCCGCCCCAGCGGCCAATTAGAGGAGTGCAAGTGCATATCGAGCAGCCGGAATTGGAAGACCAACAGCAAGATGGACAAGGAAGCACGACTGAACCCGATACTGATTCTCAACTGGATGTTGAAGAGAGCTCTGAAGCGATCGAAGGAGTGCAACATGAACAGCCGGAGAGAAACGACCAAGAAGACGATTCAGAATGGCAAACATTGATTGGAAGCGAAGACCAGCAACCCGAGGGTGAGGACTCTGAAAAGCGCTTGGAAGAGAAGCAGAACGACCACCAACCAGCGGTGGAAGATGAAGAGGAACACCAGATAGAAGACTTTGAAGAACCTCAACCGTCTGCTCCGCCGCAGAGTCCTGCATCTCTACTCAGGGCTCTCAAGGCTTTACAGAAGCCGCAGAAAGAGAACCGCCCAATATCAATCTTCGATCGTCAAACGACAGCACAGCGCATCGAATTCGGTGACGGCTTCGAGGACACACAGCGAACAGCCGGCCCGTCAAATACAGCCAAAGGAAAACAAACTGCGGAACCTTCCCCACGCAAACGTCGCCGTGAAGATTCGGACGATTCGGACTCCGACGCTTTCGAAACCAAAGACCGTGGCGACCATGCCCCAGTGCGTCGTCGCGCGATGCCTTGGGCAAAAAGACAGCGCACTGAAGGACCACCAGCACCTACATCCTCCGGTGCACCACCGAGCCACCAACCCCCTCCCCGTTCTACACAGCCACATACCCGTCCCTTGTCTGAACAAGAAGAATCCGTGTCTGAGGCCTCCTCTCCCTCCATGACCGAAGAGCCCGAGCTTCCACCTTCCTCCACATGGCGCGACCAACGCAAGCTCGCGCAAGAAAATCGCGCTCTCGAATCCACGCAGTCTCGCAACAGCCGCAATGAGCGCAAATCCCGCGAAGCATGGTCGAACGAAGAGGAAGAAGCTTTGATTGAATACATGCGCAAATATCCTAGCAAATACTCAAGGATACTGCAGTATGATGAGCAAGAAGGGGGTGGCGTGTTGCGAAACAGGAATCAGGTCAATTTAAAAGATAAGGCGAGGAATCTGGCGATTAATATGATACGGTATGTTATATGCTCCTTCCTCCGTTGGGGATGAAATGGTTGGCTAATGGATAACAGATCAGGAGCTGGTCTTAGATCAGGATTTGAAAACATCATACACCCCGGCGAAAAACAAGGGAGAGCTCTTATGGCTGCTGGATGGGTAATGCACAATGATGGGTCGTGGGAGAAAGTCCAATAGAACCGGAGTAGTTCCTTGGGATGTGTTTGGATGTGAATGAAAGGACACAAGGGCGGCGTTTATTTGTTGATTATTCTTGATACCCCATGGTGCGTCCGCTATATCAGCGCTTTTTATCCAGTTCAATCGTACAGTTACGGTTTCTCCTCTAGCTAGCAAAAAAAAGTGCAGTTAAGGAAGAAAGCTTTGTGGTAAATTACACACGTTCCCTCCACCTAACTCCCCATTCTCCTTTTGCAAAACTACTCTCCACAACAACACCTTTCATAACAGCCTCGCACTTCCTCTTCTCCGCCTCGTCAGGTACGGTGAAACCGAACGCACACCCCCGTCTCGCAGCTTGCCGTACCTTTTCCCTCTCGTCAGCCTTCCTCTGCCCTTCTCGTCGTTTAAGTTTCATCTCGTCCGTCTCGTGGATCCGTTCGGCCCAGCCTTTCTCTCCGCCGACGCTGCCATTGACGTCGTTTTGGTCTTGTGGTGGCCGCACTTTGCCACTGCCGTAACCGTACTCTACAACGTCCGGAACAGGGTCTGCTGACTTTGTCGGCTCGAGAACAACGCCGCCTTCAGCTTCGTTGTCTGAATCTGACACCGTGTCCTCCTCATCGCTGGTGTAATCTTGTGATGGCGGCTTTGTCGCTGCTGCTGCTGCTGCTGCAGCAGACGCGGTTGCTGTGGCGGAAGCAGGTTGATCGACCATATCTACGCTCTTCCAATCCTCAGGTTTCTCAACTACGAACCTCGCTTTGCGATTCTTGCGTCGTCCATATACTTTCTCGGGATCTTTTTCGCGTTGGAAGACTATCTCCTCTACCGTGCTACATTCGACGATGATCCTATGATCTCCTTTGATGCTATTCTTGGAAAACTTCTTCTTATGTCCATTCTTCCCCTTTCCACCTTTGCTACCTTTCTCCTCCTCCTCATGCGCATCAACCGTCTCTGCAGTCTTCTTGATAGGATCTGCCCCTGCATTCTCTCTCAAACTTTCTGGACTCGCGCCATCAAGGAGCGCAGCAAAGGTAGCTTCGATCTTTCGGTCGATAGGGCCCGGTTTGTTATTTCGGCATCGTGTAGAGCAGTACTTGACTTCTGTTGCGCTTTGCGTCTTGCGGCGCTCGCTAATGACGCGGCCGCAGCTATGGCAGTAGGGCACTGTGTCGCCAACGGTTAGGTAGAGGGGTGGTGGGGTTACGGCGTGCTTAGAAGGCCGGGACCAGGAGTCCATCCATGACATCTTGCTGAAATATTTGGCGGGTTGTTGTAGTGATGATTGGTATGGTTTGCTCGAGATTAGAATCCGACTTTGAGCTTGGGTGTGTATTAGGTAGACGGTGGTGTTTGTGAAGTTGGGATATTTGAAGGTACGAGCGCACGACGTCATCAGCCCTCTCCTGGTACACGGGTGCATGCAGGTACGAACTGTGGCTCACGATGGCACGAATGAGGTGAAGCTCGTATCATGTCCATTTTTCTGCTAAGGTTTGGAGTCTTTGATGACGTATTTGAAGTTTCCATTATGGTGCATGGAGCACGTGGATTCCCAACTAGACGACTAGCGATGGTCCCTTTAGACGTACCTATCGTACCCATCTTCAATTCTCACAACTGAAACTACCGAGTCGTCTAGTTCACTAATATGCATCGACGTTTTGTCAGCAGTCATAGGCCATCTCCACAAACTTCCCCAGTCGGTCCTCGGATGTACCCCATCATGCCTCATGTCGGTTGCCGAGCTTAACACTGCACACCATCTCGGTAACCGACGCGCATCGCAAGATAAACAGTCTCCATTCCGCCGAAAAGCATGGCTCAGATATATGTTCTTCTTCGGCGCTCCACGCTTTGCCGTTTAGATAGGGGACCCGGAAATTTGCTTAACCTTGGGCTCTATTCTGCGCAGAACTTCAGGTCACGTCTTCCCCAGGGCATAAGGTCCGTTACAAAGCGGACAAATGGAACGTCCATCGCTATCAGCAGCGACTCCAGTGCCCCATTCACCCTTCGCACAGTCACACCAGCACTTCAACTTCCTCGCTAAACACCGTCGTCCTTTGACTGTGCGCCATCGCTGTAAGAGGGCGAAGCTGCAGCCAAGACCCAGAACATCAGAATCCATGTCGCCTGCATTGGACCCCGCGACGGGTGAAACCGGCACCAAAGGATCGCGTGCGCATCCTATAGAGACATCGTCAACCCCGGAGCTGGGTCGCCCGAGACGGACTACTGCGCAAAGCGATATTCAGGATACCATACAACATCCGGGCAATGTGCGCATCAACGTTCAGGGGGCTTTCATCGTAGATGAAGAGCAGCCAGGGACGCCGCAGAGCGAAGACTACGAACACGATCCGCACGACATCAGACTGCCGAACCACACTTCGGTAGTTAGCCATGTAGCCGTCGATGTGAGTATATATGCGTGGTCGCGTGCGACTGGTTGTAGCACGCGACCAAACCCCTCACGGAGTCACAGCATGCTAACGCGCTGCGCGCCCTCGTAGATTGGAGGCTCCTTAGCCAAACTTGTATACTTCTCGCGCGAACTCGGTGACGACTCGACTGGCGGACGTCTAAACTTCTTCAAGTTTGAGACTGACCGGATAGATGCGTGTATAGAGTTTATGCGCAAGCTGCAGGCCGACCAGAAGCAAGACAATGGATCGAAATCGCCAGACTTGTGCATCATGGCGACTGGTGGTGGTGCGTTCAAGTACCACGACAAGATAAAGCAAGCGTTGGATGTAGAAGTCATAAGGGAAGACGAGATGGAGTGCTTGATCATAGGTAAGAACATGGTGCTGTCTGTAGTCGAGTGATTGGCATGCTAACATCGACTTGTACAGGCCTCGACTTCTTCATCAACGAAATCCCAAACGAGGTCTTCACCTACAGCGAAGACAGCCCCATGACCTTCATGCCACATCCTCCCGATCCGCCGAATATCTACCCTTACCTCCTCGTCAACATCGGCTCTGGTGTTTCCATGATCAAGGTCTCAGGACCCCGGCAATACGAGCGTATAGGCGGTACATCACTAGGAGGAGGAACACTCTGGGGTCTGTTATCGCTACTTACCGGCGCCCGAAGCTTCGACGACATGCTACGGCTAGCAGAGAACGGCGACAACGGAAACGTCGATTTACTCGTCGGCGACATTTACGGGCAAGCGTACAACAAGATCGGGCTGAAGAGCACACACATTGCATCTTCGTTTGGCAAGGTCTACAAAATGAAGCGTGCAGCGGAACGGGAAGCAGAGGACGGATGTAACGGCGATCTCAAGCGCAGAGAAGAAGCAGAGCATGTCGAGGGCTCTTCAGAACTATCGCATGATCCTGGTTCCTTCCGCCCAGAAGATATGGCGCGTTCGCTCCTTTACGCTGTCTCGAACAACATTGGTCAGCTGGCGCATCTGCACGCTGAGAAACATGGACTGCCGAGGATATACTTTGGAGGCTCCTTCATTGGTGGTCACTCACAGACGATGAATACTCTGTCCTACGCTATTCGCTTCTGGTCCAAGGACACCCGGCAGGCTTATTTCCTGAGGCACGAGGGTTATCTGGGTGCTGTTGGTGCGTTTTTGAAGCGGCAACCGAGGAACTGGGGGAGGAGGGAGAGTGTTGTTGGTTCCGCTAGGCCGGCTTCTAGTTCTTGAAACTTTGAAACCTTGAAACCTTGAACTTTTTTCTATTGAAAGCGGAGGTATCATAGCGAGCATATAGACGTAAGCAGATTTATTGTAATATCGTCAATTCAACATATTGATCATTCTAGCCTGGTGGCGCCGTGCTTGATTGACTGTTTCCTAGATCTCCGCTTACGAAGACTACGAGGACGGCTGCGTATGCTGCCGTTGCCGCGAACAATTCTGCTCTTCGTGCATTCGTCAAGAGACCCACGCTGCCAGCGAATAAGGTGGTGAATGCCGCAATTAACCCTAACCTCCAATCCGACGACGTCACTTTGTAGAGCACGACAATGGCGCCTATCAACAGTACCGCTGCTAAGAAAGTGCTGAACCATGCTACGAAAGAGCTAATGGCTCGGTCCGAAGCGTAAGCTATCCCATGGCGGGAACGCTTCCGATCTGGAAATAGGAAGGCTAAATGCTCTTGCGCGAACGTCGTCAATCTATCCTGGTCCTCCTGGACTCGTAAAGCGACTAGATCGTCGATATCGTCATATGTTCCAGCGCTATGCCCACCGAGGGTAGGAAATGGCTCGCCTTTGCCTCCAGTCTGGTTATAGAACTCGGTCTGGAAGGCGCGTAGAACGCCTTTAGATGGTCTTGGAAGTGTTGCTAATGTGCTTTCGAATAGTAATGCTTCTCGGTATTCCTTCAATGTTTCTCGGATATCTTTCATCAACTTCCATCGATCCTTCTGTTTTGTTTCGTCTGCTTGCATCGCTCGCTGAAAGTCTGCAAAGTTCCGAGCGCATTGCTTTGTTTCTAGGTCGGCTTTGAGATCATACTGATCGAATGCACGCTGCTTTGCTTGGAGCTCGGCAAGCTCACTTTGCAAGTATAGGAGATTCCTTGCAGCGAGGTCGTCATATCGCTTGTAGATCAGTGTCGTGCGATCGCGGTCGCTCGCGATAAATTGGGCAAGAGATGGGAAACCAGAAAGGTAATATGCTCGTGATTCTTGATCTGATCTCTCGTTCGGCATGTTCGTGCAAAGTGTATCAGTTCGAAATACATGGCCTTACTCAGAGGGCACGCAAGGCTGTGCATGTGCTGGCGTAGCTTGACCGGTCAGTGGCTTGGGCTATGCTGTGACCCCGCTATCGCTTGCACAGCCTTGATCAACCATCTGTATACTCATCATCACTGCCGTAAATACTCCCATAATCACTTACACTGCAACACAGCTTCATCTGCGTTTAGTATACACGTGAAGGCTAGCATGTCCTTCAGCGTAGCCTGGCATGGAGAATTTCGATTCTAGATTGTTGATACCGGATATTCGCGGAGTACCTATAGTAACTACAAAACTCCTCACGCTAGAGACAATTCTAATCTCCATTCAGGATGAGCTCGACAGAAAGGGTGTTCAAGCGCGGAAAGTACTGAGAGGCCCATTTCATGTTTCAGACAGCTCTGGTTTGTCTCCATATGCAACTATATGGCCAGGTTCAGAAACACGCTCTAGCAATCGACCTCCCCAGGATGACACCAGCATATTTGAACTGCGCGCTGCAGCAGCCGAATCGTTCTCCACAAGAATCCCAGAAACTACAATCGAACCACGAAGACCAGGAAAAACCCGCTTAGGCTTACCGATCACACTTCACAGCCAGGATGTCTTAGCTACAGTGTTAGCTTGCGCAGATACTGGCGCAGATGTCAACATTATGTCGGATGAAGTAGCGAAGATTCTGGGATACTTGAAATACGACGAATTGGCAGAGAAGAAGCAATTCACACTGGCCAATGGTCAGCTTGTAGAAGCCATAGGTCAGATTGAATCGGTTTGCTCTTTTGGTACTGAGACAGACTCGTTGGCGACGATGACTTGTGTCTTCTACATTCTGCTTAAAGCTGTAACGCCCATCATTATGGGCCTAGATTTCTTGGAGCAAACCAAGACGATGACCGAGCACAGAGACAGACTTGTACGCGTCCCGAGACCAGCATACCAGGCACTTTCTGTATGCTCTTTGAACAAACCAAGGCGTTTGTTGACCTGCGAATTGGACTCCAAGCATACACTAGCGACGCCAGATTCCGGATCGGAGATTGACCTGATGTCGCCCTCTTTTGCATCTGAGCGTGGTCTCAAAGTCTATCCGGGAAAGGAGATAATCGAACTAGCGGATGGTAGCATGTCTGTCACTACTGGATTCGTACGTACCAACCTGGCTATCATTCCGACGGATGTGCCATATCTGTCGACAACACCAAGAAGCTATGTCACCGTTGACTTCTTCTTGCTAGAGAGTCTATCCCATGACCTTATTATAGGAGAGGATTCTTTGGAGCAGCTGCAGGTTTTTACGAATCATCAGTCTGCTCTTGTTTGTCTACCTGACGGCTCAGGGCCTCTGGGGTTAAACCGTATCCGGCATCGCGGGGCAATAGATCTCATTATCTCCTGGATCAAAAAGAAAATCAAAGGCTCTGACTCTTCCAGTAATAGTACGTACATCAGTCGATGTAAGAAGTCATAATGGACATGCCAGCTAACCAGTCACGTCATAGCAAACATGGACACATCTTTCAGTTCCCAAGCGATAGATCAGCATGAGAATAATCGTAGAGAGCGCGAAGCAGCTCGGATCGCGATGCTCCTGATTGACAAACAGCAAGTCGCTATAGATACAGAGGTGATTAGGCAAAGAGTCTATGAAAGTCACCTTCGACCTCAAGATTTGGCCGTCGATGGGGCTTTCGCTTCAATGGTATTACCGCCGCCGCTCAACTCAGGACAACGACAACAACAACGATACACACCACAAATAGTGGGCGGTTACAAATGCGACTATCCTGGTTGTGCAGCTGCACCATTTCAAACACAATATCTCCTCAGGTACATAGCGTCCAACAAATCTGTGACTTTGACTAACAAGCGCAGCTCCCATACCAATGTGCACTCGTGGGAAAGGCCACACTATTGCCCAGTAGCTAATTGTCCAAGAGGAGAGGGTGGGAGAGGCTTCAAAAGCAAGAATGAGATGTTACGACATGGTCTTGTTCACCAGAGTCTAGGATACGTTTGTCCATTCTGTCTCGATCGCGAGTATAAGTACCCCCGACCGGATAACCTTAAACGGTATGTCAAGATGGAAACCTATCCTGCTAATTTGAAAGTTCCTTACTGATTTTCTCGTGTTAGTCATGTACGTGTGCATCATCCCGATATAGATAAAGACGACCCTCAACTTCGGGACGTATTGGCACAACGCCCTGAGGGTGGAAGCCGTGGACGCAGGAGAAGGATAGAAGGTGGAGAAAATTGATTAAAGCGCTTGTGGTACGTTTGGCGAGGACGAGCGTGTTTCATGTACATAAACTCGCGCCATCGCCATCGAGAGATATGTCATGCTTTCACTTCGAGTGGTACATTATGCTCGCGTACAAATTGATGCTCGTTAATTAGAGAGCCATGAAGTCTACAGAGACTGATGGTATCGTCTGATGGTATCGTCTGCTGGTGCCTGGAATGAACTATCATTCTTCCGCAAATCCAATCTCAAGCAGCGCGTGATTGAGAACGAAGTATGCATGGCTTAGGTATACTTTCTTAATGCACTGTTGACAGACTTGCCTAACGAGCCAACCGCCTTACTCTACGATCTTGAAAGTCGCTACTTTGTCTTCGTCTTGCGCGATCATCTTCAACAGCCCTGGCGGTTCTCCGAAAACCCACCCTTCCTCCCTCATCTTTTTAATATCCGGCTTCTCTTCTCCTTCCACGGCGCTTCTCGAAGACAACTTGTTCACGTTATGCAAATCAACAAGATCCTGCATCTTACTAACAACCTCTTCGCTTTCATCTGCTCCCTTTTCCCTATTCAACCCCAGATCGTCAGAAAAGCTGAAGCGCGAGATTTGCTTGCCTTTCAAGCCTTCCGGGTCTTCCAAGGAGCCAAATGACCACCATCGAATCGAAAGATCGCCGGGCCAGACATGGTAGGTGTCGCCGACTCGTAGAAAATGTTCTACCTTTTCTTGGAGCGAGGTTGAGTCGTCGCCGAGACTCGACATAAGCCGTTCAGCAGAGAGCTCCCACGCAACTTGTACAGAACCTTTTCCTACCGGAGGAACTGTGATGAAAGTGAATCCAGGGGTATCGGGATTCTCATGGCGTTTGGCAAGATCTGGGTCTCCTGATATCCGGTGGAACGTAATGCGCTTTGTGGGCCGGAGGTTAAGCACTTTTGCAGAGCCATCTACTTGTCGAGTGGAAGAAAATGCGAGTTCCGGTGAGTGCATATCGCCCTTGCGGAACGCATCCTCTCGAGGCGTAGTGTCGAGACATGAGTACTTGGTCAAGATAGTAACGGGTCTATCTGGGAAGACTGAGGAGGTTTGGTGGATGGTGGCGATCAGCTTCAAAGGTGATGCCGAGGGGTTAGAGATTGAGAGAGTGGCTGGTGGACAGAAGTTGAACCTAAGGCAGAGCTCAGCTCCGTGGTTTTGAGACGACATATGAAACTATTCGATATGGTGTTGTAGTAGGAGACTGAGAATGCACTGCCGTGGGTTCCAAAAATTCAAGACTGCAGAGGGCAAGGTCGAGAAGCTGAGGGTCGGGGGCCGTATTCTCTGATGTTTATCCACGTGCAGTCTAAAGTGCTTTTCCAATGTCATACCCTAACTGTATAAAGGAATATGTCAAAAATAGGTCCCTCGATCACTTGACTTAACCTGTCGGCGAAGTCTATAGAGACTGATGTTAGCAGATCTCCATGTTTATTTTCCCATGAAATACATGCGGCGAGGCATTCCATCAGCCTCTTCAGCCTTACGCCAGTAGTGATCATAGCCTCCGCCACAAGGCTTGGCTGCATGCATGGAGAGGCATAACAGAAAGCAGGCTTGTTGGTTGGCCAGCGATGCAAACAGCTTCTTGACCAATCGGTCTACCGACACAGTTCGTGGCATGCCTCTCGAACGGTCCGGCTTATAAGGCACACGCATCAGCCCTCCCTTCTCGCTCTGCAACCACTTTCACAGCGGCCTTCGGCCGTCTGTTGGAAACACCGAGCATCTTTGTCTTCTGCTTTGATCAAGATCATTTTCTCTCGAGCGTACAAGCCTCACGACATTCGCGCAACTCAGTTCATCGACACAGACTTTCCGCAGCCGCACCACCAAGGTGTTTGGCGTTGCGACAGCTTCAATCTTTCAACAACTTAAGTGCTGGCGAAGGCCTTCACCGTCTTCGCCACTTTTTTGCCGCCAAGTTGTCAATCTACCAAGAAGAGGTTCTCAATACGTTTTCTTGCCGACTTTATACGTTTGCGCGCCCACTATATACGTTCTTCGCTTTTCATGAGAACCTCAATAATACGTCGCCAATTCTCCAAGATGAGAACAACCATACGTTTCTACATGCGTCAAATGACAGAGCATTCTCGCCATTCGCATTCGAGTATGAACTTAACCCGGTCATACATCGCCCCTACTTACAAATCTGCGAGCGTCTCGCAATCATTGGCCAAGATTGCGAAGTATCACATGGCTACCCTACCGCGTCCCCTGAGCGCCCGGGTCGAGATGTCACTCAGTACATTGACGCTACCTCCTCTAGACCATCTACAAAGCTCACATCACCCAATGATACGTCCACTGACTGGTTGGAGACTCCAGCGACGAGTCCCTTGGCGAATATGTCACCACTTTCTACCGTCACAGATTCCTTCCCACAGCGTGAAGGATCAACTTTCATCTGTTGTCAATGTCAAGAAGCTTTTTGTCGCCGTTGCGACCTGAAGTAAGTGTAGTTCCCCAGCATCGTCGAACAGCAAAACTAAAAAGTCAAAAGCAAACACATCAACCGGATACACAACAAGCGCGCTAAGTGCCCATACGAGGGCTGTACGCAAAAGCCATTTGGTTTTGAAGCGGACCTACAGCGACACATCGTAGCTAAACACAGTACCGATGGGAAAGCTACGATCCGGTGTTTGATTCATGGTTGTGTGGAAGAGTTTTCAAGGAAGGATAACATGTTGAGACACATGAAGAAGAGACACCCTGGAAAATCAATACCAGATGGTAGTTGAGACGTGGTGCAATCTCGTTAACAGATAGCTGTACAATAAGAAGTTCTTGTTGGTCGAAAATCCCGTCTTTTGTCTATTCTGGACTATGGCTGACCTACAGACTACACAAAGCTCGGTATGACATCCCGCGAGCTCATCACCAGATTGATCTTGTGAATATACTCAAGCTCGCCCTCTATCTCAAGGTCGTGTTGGATCCAGGCCGTTTGTATCATTCCTTTGGCTTCCAGTGAGCTGCTGAGATGGGAACCTTGTTCCAGTCTAGTGAAGAAGTCAAGTACGACCAACCGCTCTTCGTCTGTGTGAACCTCGCAGCCGATAATGAACATAGCAAAAGATGATGGATACGTATTTAGTTTTGCGAGTATGCATAGTGCATCTTCCTTCCAATGGTCTAGCTGTGTCGATTGGCCTGAGAAGTTTCGGGAAACGCGCTCGAGGTAAACAAGGCCTGCTAGTCTGGTGAACTCCAAGCAATAGTACTTGTCGCCTTTTCCTTCTTCATTTTTAGTGACGAGATCAATGTCGTTTAGTCGGGATTTGAGGTCATTTAAAGACTGTTGATAGTCGTTCGAATGATACAGCGGATCAGAAGCGTATAGTCGTGTTTCGAAGACCTCAGCGAGAAGTTGAAGTAAAGGATGAGCGTATGTTGCGATACTTGACATGTCCTCCGCGAAAGCGATGCGAGCGATACGATATTGCACCGCACAAGTGTGATTAGCAGC
>Ga0181471_100211_pt1 | contig 18106 bp, 19 predicted proteins | sample InSIn5gowninarea_FD_119083 | JGI IMG/M metagenome (GOLD analysis project Ga0181471, IMG submission 119083) | Clean room microbial communities from NASA Spacecraft Assembly Facility at Jet Propulsion Laboratory, Pasadena, California, USA -... ...
AAAGACGAGCCAGCAAAACGTATTATTATTCCTTATGATATTAAATATAGAAAATCAACAACACCAATTAATTAAAGTAAGACGCTGGCTGTATTTGAAGTCAGCGTTCTTTATTTCTTAGGTAAGCCCTTCTCTACGTCCCGAGCTTTTTTCCTATATGATAAATATTTCTTCTATTTCTCATTGTTTTATCATTTTTCTTTTACTCTCTACTCATTTTCAGTGGATAAACTAAGAGTAACAAATGAAAAGGAGTTGTAGAGCAAATGAAAAACAAAATTTTTATACCTGTATTGGGTGGCTTAATCGTAACTGGAGGTGTTTTTGCAGCACTTACGATTAATTCAGATTCTGCAAGTGCTGAACTATCAAAAGAAGAAGCTTTTGAAAAGGTGCAAACACAAATTCCGGGAGAAGTAGTAGAATGGGAGTTTGAGAAAGAAGGAAGCAAAAAAGTCTACGAAATTGAGATAAAAGGTACTGATCGACATTATGATTTAGAAGTAGATGCTGATACAGGAGAGGTTCTTAAAATAGAAGAGGAAGTATTCTCTGGTAAAAAGGCATCGAAGGAACAAGCGGGTTCTAATCAAGCAGTTCAAACTGCTAATAACGACAATGACAGTAACAGAGATACAATTAAGAAAAACAATGAGAAGAAAACTGATAAAGATTCTATTATTTCTGTAAGTGAAGTAGAAGCTATTGCACACGATTTTTTTGATGGAAAAATTGAAGAATTAGAGCTTGATGAGGATGACGGCAAACTCTATTATGAAGTAGAAATGTATTCCTCTACGCATGAAGTTGAGCTAGATATTGATGCATATACAGGCGAATTATTATCTATCTCTAAAGAAAAAGAAGACTAAGATTATATGTAACTTGAGTAAGTAGTACAGACGCCATTGTCTGTACTACGTTACTATTATCACACTTCATACTCCCGGTGAACCACTGCTAATGATACAGGTCCATCAAATTCCGATTGAGCTTCTCCCTCTAAATCCTTAACATTTCCGAAGTGAGGTAAATGGGTCAACAATAGTTGTTTGACATTTGCTGCATGTGCTAGCTTGCCAGCTTCCCTCCCACTCAAATGACCAGGTATCTTCCCTTCTAAATGTTCATATAAATTCGATTCAGAGACAAGTAAATCAGAGCCTTCCGCAAAAGTAACAAGCTCATCCTTCCAAGCAGTATCTGAAGTAAATGTTACTTTTTTACCTTCACGATTCTCTATTTGAACAGCTAAACAATACGCTGGATGATTCGTTACAGCTGTCCGTATGGTAAATGGCCCAATCTCTTGTTCTGTCTCTTCCTCTATTACTTGAAATATAATATCTTCCGTGCTTTTCCATTGGAAAAATGTCTTATCCTTAGCATGTGCATAGACGGTAATTGACTTTTGTTCCTGTAACTGATTTTGTACAAGTTTTGCATACTTTAATACACCGACATCAGCAACATGATCATGGTGATAATGAGTAATGATTACTGCGTCTAATGTCTGAATTGGAATAATTTGTTGTAACGATGCAAGTACGCCACTACCACAATCAATTAACAAATGAAAACCGTCATCGATTACAAGAAAAGATGAAGTAGCGCCATTCGCTTTTGGGTACCCTCCCCATATTCCGATAGGTATAATTTTCATTTAATAATCCTCCCTTTTGTCCAACAAAAACTATCTATTTTCATTTTATACTAACTTAGTATTCACTACTATCGAATAATTTTAAACGTTTTCAAGAAGTAATATGGTAAAATAAAATCACACTTTAATTCTATGAAAGCTTACTATTAAGGAGGTTATCTCAATGACCCTTGAGAAAAACTGGGCAGGCAACTATACATATCAAGCAACCAATTGGCATGTGCCTTCAAGCATTGAAGAAGTTCAACAGCTTGTAAAGCAACTAGATAAAGTTAGAGTGGTGGGTTCTCGCCATTCATTTAATGGCATTGCTGACTCTAAAGAAAATATTATTTCATTAGAAAAATTAAATAATGTTATAAAATTGGATAAAGAAAACAGGACGGTAACCGTAGAAGGTGGAATCCGTTATGGTGACCTAAGTCTTTTTCTACAGGATAAAGGATTTGCTCTACCAAACATGGCTTCTTTACCACATATTTCTATTGCAGGTGCTTGTGCTACCGCAACACATGGTTCAGGTGATAAGAATCAATGTTTATCTAATTCTATATCTGCTATGAAGGTTGTTACTGGTCGTGGTGAAGTTGTTACATTTTCCCGTGAACGAGACGAGGCATTATTAAAGGGTGCTGTTGTAAGCCTAGGAGCTTTAGGAGTAATAATAGAAATAACACTAGATTTAGTACCCGCATTTGATATTTGTCAGTACGTTTATGAGAATCTGCCATTCGAGCAATTAGCGAATAATTTTGACAACGTCTTCTCATCTGCTTATAGTGTTAGTTTATTTACAAATTGGAAAAAGGAAGTATTCGATCAAGTTTGGTTAAAATCTCTTCATCAAATGGATAGTGGGCAAACGCCATCAAGTGAATTTTATGGCGCCACAGCAGCTCGTTTACCTTCTCATCCGATTCAAGGAGTAGAAGCGGTTCATTGTACCGAGCAGTTAGGAACGCCTGGTCCGTGGCATGATAGACTCCCACATTTCCGACTTGATTTTACACCGAGTAATGGGGATGAGTTACAGTCTGAATTTCTTATTCCTAGAGAGCAAGCTTACGATGCATTACTTGCGATTAGTAAACACAAAGAAAAGATTTCCCCACTACTGCACGTTTGCGAAATTCGTAGTATAGCAAGAGATGATTTATGGATGAGTCCGTTCTACCAACAGGATTCAATTGGGATTCACTTCACATGGAAAGATGACTGGGAATCAGTGAAAAAGATTTTACCAGAAATCGAAGAGTCCCTCATCCCTTTCCAAGCTCGTCCACATTGGGGCAAATTGTTTACGATGCCGAAAGAAAGAGTAACATCATTATACAAAAAGCTACCTGATTTCCAACAACTCGTAGAACAACATGATCCCAATGGAAAGTTTCGTAATGAGTTTATTAACAACTACATTTTTAACAAGTAAATGAGGTGCCGCTCCTTAATTCAATATGGAGGGGCACTCTTTTTTATCGTATTATGTGATATAGTACAATTAAAAATAAGTTACCAATTCATAATTTATTAGAAGGAGGAGAATCGAGCTTGGCACATATTTTAATTGTAGAAGATGAAGAAAGCTTAGCACGTGTAATTGAACTAGAGCTAGGCTATGAGGATTATGAAACAACCACGGTCCATAATGGCCGTGAAGCATTTTCTCTACTCGAGCAAAATACGTACGATCTCATTCTTTTAGATATTATGCTACCAGAAATGAGTGGCATGGAAATTTTGAGACGATTTCGCAATTTTGACGCGTCCACTCCTGTCTTATTACTAACAGCTAGAGATGAAGTTTATGATAAAGTATCGGGACTTGATCTAGGTGCTAACGATTATATAACGAAGCCTTTCGAGATGGAGGAGCTTCTTGCTCGTATTCGAGTTCACTTACGCACACTTAAGAAGTCCTCAACAAATGTCTTAATACATGACAACCTCCGTGTGGAAATAGACAGTAGAGAAGTTTATCGAGGAGATACAGAAATTCAATTAACCCCTCGAGAATTTGATTTACTCGTCTTTTTACTTCAACATCAAAATCAAGTTATGACACGTGAACAACTTTTAGATAAAGTCTGGGGATTCGATTATGCAGGTGATACGAACGTAGTCGATGTCTATATTCGCTATTTACGAAACAAGATTGATAAACCATTTAACCAAGCAACGATTCAAACTGTCCGAGGTGTCGGTTATACGATTAAGGATGCGAAAAAATGAACTTGAAACGGAAAATCCAGCTATTTATCACGCTTTTAATGATTGGAATTGTTGTTATTATTAATGCGGTAATTTATTTGTTGTACGCAAACCATTTAACAACAAATGAAGTTGACCGTGTGCGAACCGAAGCAGAGAATATTCGTGAAGCAATGGCACAAAATAGTGATTCTAATTTCGATTATCAAGCTTTGCTCCAAGCCTTTTTACCACCAGATGGTATTATTCGAATTATTCAAGAAGATGGAGGTGTCTCTTATTCTGTTGCCAAGAGTCCGGACTTTTCTGATTTACCTATAGATTTTGTTCAACAGGATACGATTGAAAGAATTGACTATCAGAACACACCATTTGCACAAGCGTCTTTACCGGTTATTTGGGAGGATGGTTCAATCGTTACGCTGCAGCTTAGTGTCGCGCTATATTCGATTGATGAAGCGATTGAATCGTTAAGATTTGTCTTACTTATTACAATTATTGTATCGATTATTCCTGCCTTGCTATCAGGAAGCTTTTTGGCTAACTATTTGATTAAGCCAATTCGCAAATTAACTGAGGGGATGCATAATAATCCAATTAACGGAAAATGGGAACGTATTGATATCCAACGAAAAAACAAAGACGAATTGAATGATTTACAAGACGAATACAATAAGATGATTGACCGTATTGAAGAAAATATTGGGAAGCAACAACAGTTTGTCTCAGACGCCTCTCACGAACTCCGAACACCACTCTCTGTAATCAAGAGTTATGCAGAACTATTAAAAAGGCGTGTAGAAGAGAAACCTGAATTACTTCACGAGGGAACAGATACTATTTTAAGAGAAACAGACAGAATGAAGACGTTAATTGAACAAATGCTATCCCTTGCTAAAAATGAACATGAAAACTTAAATCTTACCTCTTTTGATGCAGTTGGTGCTTTGCAAAGTGTTATCCAATCTATCACAGCGGTGTATAGTCGAGAAATACAATTACATGTAAAAGAACGACCAATCATGGTTTTTGCAGATAATGAAAAGCTCCAACAAGCTCTTTATATTTTAATCGATAACGCTTGTAAATATAGTGACCGTGAAGTGGTTACTACAATCACGAAAGGAAAAAACACTATTTTAATCAGCGTCAAAGATTTTGGTGAAGGTATTGATAGTGAAGATTTGGCTCACATTTTTGATCGTTTCTATCGTGTCGACAAAGCAAGAAGTAGAAAAACAGGCGGTACAGGATTAGGTTTATCCATTTGCAAACAAATAGTTGAAGTCCACGGCGGTAACATTACTGTTGAAAGTAAAAAGAATGAAGGAACAGAATTTATGATTACATTGCCAAATGAATAATGATAATTTTGCTGAAGAAATAGTCAAAATCATAAAAATTTTTATAATTTCTCATCATTTTCTCATTTTTCTTTTATGTTCTACTCATCTTCTCTGGATAAACTAAAGATAACAAATCAGAGGAGGATAATCATTGAATAATAAGATCTTTTTTGCAATTATCGGTATTCTGTTATTAGTTGGTGGAATTCTTGGAGTACTTACTTTTAACTCCGATTCAGCAAGTGCCTATTTAACAAAAGATGAAGCAAAGGACAAAATCCAAACACAGTTCCCTGGTGAAATAGTAGAATTGGAGCTTGATGAAGAGAGAAATAAAAAAGTATATGAGGTAGATATAAAAGGTTCTGATCGATTTTACGAGTTAGAAATTGATGCAGAAACAGGAGAAGTACTAAAAATTGAAGAAAAGCTATTTAATAATCAAAAGGAACCTAATAACCAAAAAAATGATGATATTCCAGAAGTAAACGTTAGTCAAGCCGATGATCAAGACGACCAGTCGAAACAAGACAAAAAAGAAACCAAAAAGGTAGAAGCTAATGATGACAAGGACGAAGAAAACAAATCTTCAAAAAAATCATCTATTATCTCAATCGATAAAGCAAAGTCAATCGCTAAAGGCTTATTCAATGGGAAAATTGATGAAATTGAATTAGACGATGATGATGGGCTTCGTTATTATGAAATTGAAATGTACTCTTCAACCGAGGAAGCAGAATTAAAAATCAATGCTTATACTGGAGAACTCATATCTATCTCTAAAGAGAAACATGAAGATGATGACGACGATTAAGCAAATTTGGTAATCGGGAGGCCCTTTGCAAGAATAGTTAGCCAACTACATTCCTGCAAAGTGGCCTTCCTCTACAGATTTATTTACCCCGATAGAACTGCCAGTTTAGTTTTGTCAGCTCGTTTATTAAGTAACTTCGAATGACTCCGTTACAAGAATACTATCTTGTACCGATTGAATCATACCACAATTTTTTCGTGCAATAGATATCGCTCTTTCTATTTTTTCCTCGCGGAGCCCTTCCCCTTGAATAACAAAATGCAAATGGATTTTCTCTATACGGTTTGCCTGTGTTTCATTACGCTCAATAGTAGTGAATACTTTGATGTTTTCAATATCAATCCTCATTTTAGTCAACACCACCCTTAATGCAGCTGAACTACATCCCGCTATAGAAGCAATCATTAACTCAAAAGGACGAAAACCATATTCTGTGTCTGCAGAAATAGCTAATTCACCAAATTCCGTTTTCATAGTAAAGCCATGTTCTTTCATGTTAAATTCCTTCATATTCTATTTGCTCCTTAAATTTTCTTTCCCTATCATAACTAAAGATATCGCCAAGCTTTTAATCATTTTACAAACTAAATGTGAAAATTTGATGAATGTACTGTTTGGCAAATCCTTTTTAGAATGCCATTCTATTTTTTCTCTTGTTAGGGATCTCACCATAATTAACACTTTTCCTTCCCATTAATAAGGAAAATACTCTCCTCTCTGTTCCTTTGGGGATTCTATTGCTACAAACGAGCAGTTCAATTAATTGTCACTTTTTATATTGGTGAATATAGTTCGTTTCATCAAATTTTCACATTAGATATATACGTTATATATAAGTAGATGGAAGCGGAGGGGGCTTTGTATTAATTAGTAGAAAAACATGGTTAGCAAGATTAAGATAATGAGGAGGTAGGCTAGATGAGAAACGCCATTATTGTGATAATTGTGCTAGGAATGCTTGGATGGGTTGGTTATGATTTTATCAGTTCGAATAACACAAGTGATGAAAATAAAATGGGCAACAAAATTACTGCTCCACCTGCTACAAATGAAGACTCGAGTGAGAATTCGGTTGTCGAATCAGAAGTTATTGGGCTTGAACTAGGTGAGATTGCTCCTGATTTTGAACTTGAAACATTAGATGGTGAAACGGCTAAATTATCTGATTTCAGAGGTGAAAAAGTATTACTAAATTTCTGGGCCACTTGGTGTCCGCCTTGTAGAGCAGAAATGCCAGATATGCAAAAATTCCATGAAGAGACAAATGTAAATATATTGGCTGTAAATTTAATTGAAACAGAGTCAAGTCCTCAAAACGTACCTGAATTTAAAGATGAACTAGGACTAACGTTTCCTATCCTTTTAGATAAAGGTTCAGAACTAACAACAGAGTATAAAATCATGGCATATCCAACATCATTTATGATTGATACAAATGGCCGTATTCAATACAAGGCATTTGGTGCGATCAACTACGATATAATGATTCAAGAATTCGAAAAAATGAAATGAGAAAGATAACTTAGTAAAATAAAGGGGAATTAATCCGTTCCCCTCTTCAAATTCATATATGTCAAATATTTTTCTTTTTTACATTATTCATATTGATTATTCTTTTATCATAAACAAAAAAGCGACCAATTTATGATCGCTTAAAGGAAATATTCTACTTTAATACAACACGCCAACTCGTGCCTATTCCAATATTATACGCCTTTGCAAAGGATCCTTGATTAATAGCAATTGCCATATTATCTAATGAATTCACATAAATAACTGGCTCCCCTACCTTCGTTGAAGCAAACGAACGACCATACCTCATTGTGTTCTTGTACACTTGGCGAGAATCATGAAAAATTTCTACTTCTACCTCGTCACCATAGGTAATCCCTAATTTTTCAAACAGTTCTCTTTCAATATTTGTCCAAAGGTTTCCAAATTGAACATCCAGAATATCAATCGTACCTGTTATTTTTTCATTGTTATCGTCTAATTTAGGATGATAAAACGGTAGCCGCTCGACATTTTCGACGGATAAAGCTGGGCCTACTCCTTCCATATCAATAATACCAGCGGCCAATCTAGCACCTGTAAAGGCATAGATGTCTCTACCATGAAAAGTGTGTGAAGCTCCTGATGATGGTAATCGATTTAATTCTTCATCAATTTCTCTTACCTCTACAACCTCTTGATGATAATAAATATGAGTCAGTGTCCCATTGTCTGGTGTAATAATATATCTATTATCTTTTGTTCTAGCTACAATACTTTTTCTATCAGATCCAACCCCAGGGTCTACTACAGATACAAAAACCGTTTCCTCTGGCCAATAACTAATCGTTTGCCATAAACGATACGACGCAGACCAAATATCGAACGGAGGGATATAGTGGGTATTATCATATATCGGTACTTCACTGCTGACAGAGTGAGCTACACCTTTCATCGCACTAACTGCTCCATCTGCTAGTCCAAAATCAGTCTGTAAAATTAAAGGCCTACTCATCCAAAATTCCCCCTATTATCATTATTCATTACTGATATTATTTTTTTCTTTTTCTAATACTGTTATTTTAAAGATTTCTACTTTATGTTCCGTTATTACCTCTGCTTCGATTTTTAAATTTTTATAAGTTACCGTTGGTTGTTCTCCTATTTTCGGAATCCGACCTAATAGATGGACAAAGAAACCGTTTATCGTTTCAAACTCCTCAGTTGGCAACTCTACTTGAAACACCTCTTCTAATTCATACAGATTCGTAACTCCCTCCACACGATACTGCTCGTCTGTCAGTGGAATAATTTCACTTTCTTCCTGTTCACCAGGTAAGTGGTGCTCACTCATTATTTCACCAACAATTTCTTCGATCATATCCTCCATCGTTACGATTCCATCAACACCACCATATTCATCCAAAACGATCGCAATGTGAGCATTATTTGCCTTCATATCGTTAAACGCTACGTCAATTGGCTGCATCTCCATTACATAATAGGGTTCTCTTAAAATAGCCTCTAAAGAAAATTCAACTTTCTCTTGAGACAAATATGGAAACATATCTTTCATATGCAAAATTCCGATAATATTATCCATATTCTCTTCATAAATCGGGAACCTTGTGAAACGTTTTTCATTCATAATCTGGAGAATTTCGTCTAGTGGCGCATTTTTTTGAATCGCGATAATTTCCGTTCGATGTGTCATTACATCCGAAACCTGTTTATCATTTAATTCAAAAATATTATGAATCATTTGCTTCTCGTCTACTTCAATTGTACCTTGCTCTCCACCAATATCAACGAGCATGCGAATTTCTTCTTCATTTGCTTCCTCTTTTTTGGCATTAGGATCTACCCCAAACAATTTCACAATCAGATTCGTAGAAATGTTCAACAGTTTGACGAATGGAAAGCTTATTTTAAAGAGAATACTTAGGGGATTAACCGTTAAATAAGCAATTTGCTCCGCTTTTTGTAACGCTAATTGCTTAGGTACTAATTCACCAACAACAAGTGTGAAGTAGGATAACAATAATGTAATCACAATTACCGATATCGTTTCGAGTAGAGTGACTGACAGAGGTACACCCATTTCTCTAAGCCAGTTTGCAAGAGGTGTAGCAAAACTATCCGCAGCAAACGCACTAGCTAAAAATCCCGCTAACGTAATACCTATCTGAATCGTTGCTAAAAAACGTCCGGGCTCATCTAACAATTTCTTTAATTTAATCGACTTTTTATCATTTTCTTGTGCACGTTTATTAATTTTATTGTCGTTAAGCGCAACAAGTGAGATTTCAGACGCTGCAAAAAATGCATTCACTAATATTAATATAATTAATATCATAATTTCCATGTTTTATCACCTAATATGAGTATTTACGATTTAGTATGCCACGAAACCTGCAAACTGATTTATTTTGTTTCCAAAAATAGTGTGTAAATAATTCTGATGTAGGGAATATTGAAGAGTACAATGGAAATTACCTAATTTGTAAATATGATGTATATAGCGAAAGGAGTGGACTACTTTGGAAATAAAAATTACAGACGATGCATTAAAGTGGTTTAAGGAAGAGGTAGAACTAGATGAGGATAGTTATATAAAATTCCAAGCTAAATATGGTGGCGAAAGTGAGATTCACCAAGGCTTCTCATTAGCTTTTGAGGTAAATGGAGAAATGGAAGACCCAGTAACATCAGTAGACAAGGATGGAATTACCTTTTTTATCGATGCGAACGATGCATGGTATTTTGATGGGTATAATTTAATTGTGAATTACGATGAGAAACTGGAGGAAGTAAGTTACAAGTATGAAAAAGAAGAATAAGAACAAGATTCGTTAACATTATCTGGCGATTAGACAAGCAATGGCAACTTTTTAAGTTGGCTTTGCTTGTCTTTTTTGTGTTTCTTCACCATGTTTATTCGACAAGCTGTATAGCTTTGTTATTCACTGAACTATGCTAAAATAATAATAGAATAAAATTTAGGAGGAAGTGTCTCATGAGTTCGCAACAGTTCCGTAATGCGATGAGTAAATTCGCGACGGGTATAACGATCGTTACTTCGCAATTTGACGAAGAAATACGCGGAATGACGGTAAATGCTTTTATGTCTGTTTCACTGGACCCAAAGCTTATCACTATCTCCGTTGATCATAAAACAACTTTCTATAAGAATCATAAAGAAATCAAGCGATTCGGCATTAGTGTTTTACGCGAGGAACAGAAAGATATATCCATGATTTTTGCTAAGCAATCCGATAAATCGTTTGAAGATTTTTCTACATTAGATGGGGTTCCAGTTATTAATAATGCTCTAACGACACTTGCATGTACGGTTTCGCAAACAGTGGAGGCCGGAGATCATTTATTAGTTATAGCGGAAGTGGATGATATCCAAATAAACGACGGAAAGCCTATTCTTTATTTTGACAGTAAGTACCGAACTCTAAACGAATAAGAATATAAAATGGTGAAAAAATATGTCTCTATTAAAAATTATTGAATTATCTTCTAAGCTTCCTAACAAGAAAGCTGTATTTGCTTTAAATCGTGTTCCAATGCGTGACACGTTAGTCTATTTATTCTGTTTGTTCTTTTTTCTATTTCTTCCTTATACATTTCTTAATATGATGGATGTCTATGAAAATGCGATTTCTAAAAGTCAGCTTGTGCTTCAATCTATTATTTTCTATCCATTCTTCATGATGTTTCTCGTCATTGTAAGCATCTCGATGCTAGCGGCAATTGCTACACTGTTTCGCTTCATTTTATCTCGAAAGCTTGCCTACCAACAGCTTTGGAAAATGTCAGCTTACGCGATATTATGGCCATTTATACTGTACCAAATCACTTTATTCTTGCCTATTTCAAATTATGTAGGACTTGCAGTCAGCTTTGGTATTTACGCGTATTTGATGTGGCGAATGATACTGATTTATCCACGTAGAAAGAAAAAATAGCAGATGAAAAAGAGGCTGAAAATACCAGCCTCTTTTTTGTTAGATTTTAGCTTTCGATCATTTCACGTACCTTTGCAAACTCTTCGTCAGGAACGACATAGTAGTAGATACCATCAATTGTTGTACCAGTTCCTTGAATTAAATAATCTTCTGTGTTCTTAATTGTTCCATTATACCCAGTAAGTAAGCTGTTCATATCAGAGAATTGTAAGCTCGTCCCTACATTGTTCCCCATAATAGCTAATACATCATTAATTTTTGTTACATTACCGACATTGGCACCTTTTTTTACAATTTGCTCGATGACTAGTCGTTGTCTATCTGTACGCCCGAAGTCACCACGAGAGTCATCTTTACGCATTCTTACAAAAGCTAGTGCTTTGTCACCGTCCATTGTAACGGGGCCTTTTGTGAATTCGTATTTTCCGTCATTCCATTCAAGTTCGTTTTGAACCGTTATACCGCCAACTGCATCAACGAGTTCTTTTAAGCCTTCCATATTAATACGGACAAAATGATCAATTTCAATTCCTAGCAAGTTCTCAACAGAGTTAATCGCCATATCTGGTCCACCATATGCATAGGCGTGGTTAATTTTTTCTGTTGTTCCTTTACCAACCATTAACGCTCTTGTATCCCTAGGTATACTGACCATTAGCATTTCATCTGTTTCCGGCTTTAGTGTCATTACAATAATTGCGTCCGAACGACCACTATCACCTGCACGTTGATCTACGCCTAGAAGCAAGACATTGATTGGATCTTTTGCTTTAACTTTTTGTTCTGCTTTCTCTTGATCAATTGATTCTACCGTCTCATGCATTTGAGAATCTACCGTTTCTTGGACATTATTTACGATGGACCACACGTAAATACCAGCCGCTACGATTAATGCTAATAAGATTAGTAGAGGGGTTAATATCCACCACTTTTTTGATTTTTTCTTTTGTTTTATCTCTGATCTTCTTCCCACTTCATCTTCATCCTATTCATAAAGTCAATTATTCGGCTCTATTATAGCACATCTAGTCTAAAATAGTTGAATATTTTTACAATTTTAGCGAAAAAGCGCGTTATAGACGAAAAAATGTTAGTGCTATTCGAGTCGTTACAGTTTGTGATTCGGTGTTTCGTTGAGTTATCTCATGTTGGAAGCTCGTTATCTAATGTTGAATTGAATTATCTCATTTTGAAAGTTAGGTATCTAATGTTGAATTGAATTATCTCATTTTGAAAGTTAGGTATCTAATGTTGAATTGAATTATCTCATTTTGAAAGTTAGTTATCTAATGTTGAATTAAGTTATCCGATGTTGGTAGCTCATTATCTAATGTTAGAAGTACATAAAGAAAAATTCCTGAAGGCTAGGGAGTCTTCAGGAATTCTTCACTTAAATTTTATCGATCGATACCCATCTTTTCTCTTCGGCTGATTTTTCTACTGCTTCAAGAATAATTTGGTTTCGCACACCATCTTCAAAATTCGGTGTTGGCTGATAATCCTCCGCAATCCCGCGGAAAAATTCATCCACTAAATTAATGAATGTGTGCTCATAGCCGATGATATGTCCACTCGGCCAATAATTAGCTGCGTATGGATGAGCCTCATCTGTACAATGGATTAGACGGAAGCCTTGCTCACCATCTCTATCCTCTGCTAAGTAAAGCTCTAAATTATTCATGTTCTCCATGTCCCAACGAATGGACCCTTTTTCACCGTTGATTTCAAACTTATTTTTATTACGGTTTCCACCAGCGAATCTCGTTGCTTCGAATGTTCCCATTGTTCCATTCTCGAAACGAGCTAGAATGGCTACCGCATCGTCTACTGTGACTTCACCCATCTCTTGTGTATCACCCTGTGCGCTTAGTCCACCTGTCATTTCGCCAATCGGACGTTCTTTTATAAATGTATCCATCATAGCTGTAACTTCCTCAATTTCACCGACAAGGAAACGTGCTAAGTCGATACTATGTGCTCCTATATCACCTAGAGCTCCAGAACCTGATACTTCTTTCTTCAAGCGCCAAACGAGCGGGAAGTTTGGATCCATAATGAAATCTTGTAAATAGTTCGCACGGAAATGATAAATTCGGCCAATTTTACCTTCATCGATTAATTTCTTCGCAAATTGTACAGCAGGTGCATAACGATAATTATGACAAACCATATGTTTCACACCATGTTTTTGAACCGCTTCTAGCATTCTTTTTGATTCTTCAACCGTGAGTGCTAATGGCTTTTCAGTCATAATATGCTTGCCTGCTTCCGCTGCGGCAATCGCAATTTCAGCATGAGTATGGTTAGGAGTAACAATATCAATCACATCGATATCATCGCGTTCAATAACTTTTCTCCAATCCGTCTCATAGCTTTCCCAGCCCATTTGCTCTTGAGCTTGTTTAACTGCTTCTTCATTTCTTCCCGCAATTACCTTTAGTTCAGGGATAAGAGGAGCATCGTCGAAGTAGAAAGGCAAGTCACGGTAAGCATGACTATGTGCCTTTCCCATAAATTGATATCCAATCATTCCAATTCTAATTTTTTTCTTTACGCCCACCATATTTCACCGATCCTTTCTTTAATTAACGCACGCTTCAGAACTTCTACTGCCTTATGAAACCCTTCATCAACAGACATTAAACTATCTTCATGCTCAATACTTACTGCACCTTCATAGCCAATCAGCTGTAACGCACTAATAATTCGCTTCCATTCTTCTTCACTATGACCATATCCTACCGTACGGAAAATCCAGGAACGATTCATTTCATCACTGTATGGCTTCGTATCTAACACTCCGTTAGCTGCCGTGTTCTGAGGGTCAATCGCTGTATCTTTCGCATGGAAATGGAATAAAGCGTCATGTTGACCGAGTTCCTTAATGCTTACTACTGGGTCCATTTGCTGCCAGTATAGATGGCTCGGGTCAAAGTTTACACCAATTTGTTTCCCACACGCTTCTCTAAGCTTTAATGCGGTTTCATTGTTATATACAACAAACCCAGGATGTGGCTCAATAGCAACACGTACATTATGCTTTTCCAAAAATTGATTTTGTTTTTCCCAATATGGAATAACACGTTCTTTCCACTGCCATTCTAAAACTTCTGGATGATCTTCCGGCCATGCAGCCGTTACCCAAACAGGATATTTAGAGTGTTCTGATTCACCAGGACAGCCAGAGAAAGTAATAACTGTATCTACACCTATTTTCTCTGCAAGTAATACTGTTTTTTCAAATTCTTCATGATGCTTGTCTGCTATTTCCTTATTAGGATGCAATGGATTACCATGACAGCTTAAAGCACTAATTGTAAGATTTCTATCTTTAAACGCTTGTTGGAATCGGTTTAGTTTCTCCTCATCTTGAAGTAATTCTGCAGGATTACAGTGGCTGTTACCAGGATAACCGCCTGTTCCTATTTCAACAGCATCCAAGCCTGCGTTTTTCGCCTTATCCAAAGCCTCTTCCAACGATTTGTCTCCAAATAATACAGCAAATACACCTAACTTCATCTTATCACCTCATCATTTATTTTACGTAGATGGACTACGCAATTTCTTTGATTTCGAACACTCCTTCATCAGAGCTATTCGCAACTACTTACCTATAAAAAGAATTTTTCATTCATTCCAACTGGTAATGGTTCTGGTCGAGTGCAACGGGATGATAGTTGGTAATGTCTGTTTTCTTCTGAAGCAATATGGACACCATGCATAATTTCTAATGCATGATAAGCTAGTGAAGCGTCTGTGCGTGATTTTTCTCCTGCTTCAATTGCTTTAATCATTTCAGCAACACCTAAACCGCGGATATTATCAGGGAAACCATGACTTAATGGAATTTCAGACCATTCTTGATGATCCCATCTTCTCACTTTTACTGGTCCACCAAAGTTGTTAGGGTCTGGTACAGAAATTGTACCTTCTGTTCCATATATTTCAATGAAAGGTAATTGGTTATGCCAGACGTCATAGGTAGTAATAATCGAACCAACTGCACCACTCTCAAAATCTAGTACTCCATTAATCTGTGTTGGTACTTCTACTTTTATTTTTTTACCATAGTTTGGTTGACTCGTAATTGTACGTTCTTCATACGTTTTTTGGGCCGAACCTGTAACTCTAGCGACAGGTCCTAATAAAGCAATAAGTGCAGTTAGATAATAGGGTCCCATATCAAACATTGGTCCGCCACCCTTTTGATAATAAAACGTTGGATCCGGGTGCCATCTTTCATGACCTGGACTCAGCATAAAGGCTGTTGCTGAGACTGGTTTACCAATCCAACCATCATTGATCAGCTTTAAACTCGTTTGGATTCCTGCCCCTAAAAACGTATCGGGCGCATTACATAAGTATAGATTCTTCTCTTTTGCAACCTTCATCATTTGCTGTGCTTCGTCTAATTCCACTGCGAGTGGCTTTTCCCCGTAAACATGTTTGCCATTTTGCATCGCTTTGATAGCAATCTCCGCATGAACGGCAGGTATCGTTAAGTTGATGATGAGATCAATCGAATCATCTGCTAACAATTCATCTGGTAAACACGCTTTAGGTATATTGTATTCTTCAGCACGCTCTTCCGCTTTTTCTAACACAATATCTGCAACAGCTACAATCTCATAATTTGGAAAAAGTGAAGCGTTTTTTAAATAAATACTACTTATATTTCCACACCCGATAACCCCTACCTTATATGTCTTCATCATATACCCCCATCTTTACTCAAGTTGGAAAACTAATTCATCTTATCGGCTCGCCCAAACAAAGCCTTTTCTCATCAATTCAATCACTTCTGGCATTCGTACAATGTTAGCAACATGTCCTAGACTGTTGTAATAAACTTTTCCTGCTCCCCAACGCTTTGTCCATATAACGGGCATATCTACTTCTCCGTTTGCTTTATAAGGCCCTTCCGCAACCGGGAATCTTGTAACAGCATGTACGTTAACAACGGGATCTACATGCATGTAATATTGCTCGGATTCAACCGTAAAGTCGTCCATTCCTTCTGTTAGTGGGTGATCTTTATCTAGAATACGGACTTCATATTTGACTCCGTCGTCGCCAGGATGTGCTACCCATTGACCACCTACCATGAACTGATAATCGACAGCCATACGGAATGAATCTCCCATACCACCGTGTAAACCAGCAAGGCCAGTCCCTTTTTCTACTGCTTCTAATAATGGCTTTAATTGGTCGTCTTCAATTTTTCCTTGTGTCCAGTTTGGAACGATTAAATCATAGCTTGTTAAGTCATCTTCTTTTAGCGTATCTAATGTATCTGTAATCTTTACATTAAATCCTTCCTCTTCTAGAATTCCACCTAAAATAGTTGCAACCTCTTCAGGTTCATGGCCATCCCATCCACCTTGGAAAATTAATGCCTTCTTCATGTTAATCGCCTCCATTATTCATCTTTCATAACTTGATAGTTAAAATAGTCAAAGTCAGCATGTAGACGTTGACCACTTAAATCCTGTGCTGCCATTCCGACGAACGTACCAGTAAAACGAATATATTCCGCATCATCATCGGATAAATGTCCGATATGAATATCTTCGCCAATACGCTCCCAAACTCCTTCTTCAACGGAATAATAGAATTGCAATATATGTCTATGAATCTTTGCTTTCAAATAGACTTCCTTTCCTTGTGGTAAAGAGATATCTTTTGATAGCAGTTCATCATATTTTCCATACTTAGACTCAATAATACCAATGCATTTACCGAGCTCTTCTTCTTCTGTAATTCGCAAATAAACGTAGTCATCTGTATCATAAAAAATCATCAAACCTGCCATTTGCTGAAAGTGTTTTGGTTCAAAATCTAATTTTGTTTCTAGTTCAACATGGAAATCTTGTAGTCGTCTCATAATCATACTTTGGTGGTGAAGAGAGCTCATCGACTCCTCCCCATAAAGCCGTAAATAACCAGCTCGTTCTGTTAAGGAGAACCAATCACCATCAAATGTACGTCTTAATGCATTCCAATAATTCGCTAATTCTGACTCATTAAAATCATCTTTCTCTGGTAAAAGTTTCGCTTGAAATACTGGTAAATCTGGAGCATCAACCACTGTACTAGGGAATGGTCCACCTTCGATTCGAAGCCAATCATCATCTGTCCAGTAACATTTTTGAATAGCTGTTTCTCTTCCTAAAATACAATGGTTATCAACAACTGGTCGTCCACACAAATGAGCCATATACCATTCACCGTCTGGTGTTTCTACTAAACTACCATGACCAGCCTTTTGTAGTGTATGATTGTCTTCCTTATTAGACGTTAAGATCGGGTTTGTCGGATCTACTTCATACGGACCATCAATTGATTTAGATCGAGCCATTGTCGCTGCATGGTCATACTGTGTACCACCTTCAGCTGTTAATAAATAATAATAGCCATTTCTCTTATAAAGGTGCGGTGCCTCTGTTAGACCTAGCTCTGTACCTTTAAAAATATTTTTAATCGGACCCACTAATCTTTGTTCCTCCACGGAATATTCTTGTAGCGCTGTACCAGCGAAGGAATTCTTACCTTTTCGATGGTCCCAAATCATATTAACAAGCCACTATTAGAAGCAGTAGAAAAAGGG
>Ga0181471_100217_pt1 | contig 17923 bp, 19 predicted proteins | sample InSIn5gowninarea_FD_119083 | JGI IMG/M metagenome (GOLD analysis project Ga0181471, IMG submission 119083) | Clean room microbial communities from NASA Spacecraft Assembly Facility at Jet Propulsion Laboratory, Pasadena, California, USA -... ...
CATCTATCTCGTTCCATTGAATCATTCTGGTTGCTTCTTCTTCCGTAAAATAATATGGGGACTTATATTGTTCAACAAATAAACCATTTTCTTCAGCACTCTTAATTGCTGATAGACACTTTTCAGCTGAACCTATATACATATAATAATCCCACCCAAAATGCACAAAAAAATTGCCTTTTGAATAGAACTGACACCAAATAAAGTTACGCAAAACCATTTTAGCAATTGTTCGAACTTCGCTTTCCGATATAATCACATCTTCATCAAGTGTCAGGTGATCAAACTCTGATTCATATAAAATTGAGGATTTATCTGCTTCGGTTACATTAACTTCTAACCCTATAATCCTTAAAGAATCAATTCCGCTATCTTTCATAAAATTAACTATTGCCTTCACATAAGCAGATTCAATACTTAAGTATTCTTTTAGAGTAAATACCTTTCCTTCAATAAAATTCCCGATTTCAGAAGGACAGGTCCATTCCTGTGCCAATGTGTAATGCCCATTTTCGTTTCTATAATCTGGGTTATACTTCGTAACTTGCCATTGGTAAATGATTTGATTATCCAACTTACATCTCCTCGCTATAAATAAATTAATCTCTTAATGCAGAAGCTTCTTCAACTATACTGCCAGTTAGTTTAAGTGAAAATTTTCACAATGTCACATATCTTCATTCTTAAATCATACCAGAAGATAAAGAGTAATTCTTCTAATTTCCAACAATTTTGGAAATAATTATCGCGCAGTATAAGTCAAATATGAAAAGACGATTACACTGACTGCAATCGTCCTTAAAGAAGTTTATTATTAACAGTATATTTGTACTGTACAGCAAAATAACCCCTTAAATCTTACTTCAACTAATCCTCCGTTTTGTTTAAGTGGGTTTCTTCACAAAGTGAAAAACTTATGAAATACCTTATAACATTAATAAACAATCTGATATAATTTACTTAAAAGTGGTGTTGCTTATGTTAGAAGAGCAAAACAATGAACCAAAAAGAAAATATGAATGGTTAAGTAAATGGGCTAAAATGACTGGTGAACGGGCTAGGATAGATGCAAAAGCAAACAACACATATATTGTATATAAAAAAAACGGTAAACTTGTAAAGGAATTTCCTATTGGTGATATTGTTCTTTGTTTCTCTAAAAACCGATTTTCTAAATTTGAGAAAATCAGTTTTTAATATCTTTAGTATCATATAGACGTAAAATTCTTATTGCATACAAGCCCCCGTTTCTTTAAGTAGACTTTTTCACAGTCAAAAATCAAAACAATGTTTCATCCATTATTTATCGCAATAACTTTTTGCTTTCTGCGTCCTTTTGTCGTGGTGTCCGCCCAATTTGTTCATAGACTTCTTTTTCTTCCAAAAGTTGTTTAGGGTTTAACACTTTAGCAGATATATTGTTAAAAATAAAAGGTTTTGGCAGCAAAGAATCTGGTCTCCAAATCCATTCAGGTAAGCCATTCATAATAAGGTTTCCATCTTCTGAATGGGATATATAGCCAAGTGTAATTTCTACTCTATCTTTACGGAAATCAGACTGTCTATCTCGAAATTCCTCTTTAACTGGGGTCCTTACATATCCATTTTTTATAAGTTCAGCTTCTAATCTTTCTCGATTTTGTACCCACGTTATTAAATCAATATCATCGTGTGTACGAGTAACCTTACCTAGTAAAAAGTCGATTGCCCATCCTCCACGCAACCAGAATTCAGTTCCAAGACTTTCAGAAATTGATCTAATTTCAGCCAATACCTTTAATTGAGACTCAGTTTGTTCACAGAAGATTTGGTGGGTCATTTAATGTCTCCTTCTTTCATCTTTCTGCCTTTTAAGGTCTTCTTGATTATTCTACTAACCTGCTTCTTTAGTTTAAGATCAACACTCCACAATACCATATATTTCTATACTAAAAATCGAGTAATTGTTAACTAATTATTATCTCGTTTGTTAACTTCAATTGTAATGAACTCCGGCAAATAGCTGGGAGTACATCCTTTTGCTACTTTTTCATCTTTGTAAAGACCCGTTTTCTCACCAAGTTTCATACAACGTGCACGATTCTTTTCATCATAAACGCCTATCCAGCCTGCGGTGAAATTCATTGCCCATTGAACTTCCGGTTCTTCCTGCGAAATATTAGCTTCTAATGCAGATAGCAAGTATGCGGTGTTATCAGGCGGTGTTTTTCCAGTCCATCTCAATCGCGCTTGATAATACCAGAAAGCCCGCCTTTGAAGAGCAGAAGAACTATTTTCCCATGACTCCATCAATGCAATTTTCTTCTTATCTTTGGTGAGCTGATTAGCCATTAACCAGTCCATTAAGTTATTTCGCTCATCAAAAGTGTGAGTCTGCATATCCTTATCAAGCTTATTTAGCACATCTTGCGTGAGAAGTTTTTTGTCCATAATTATGATTGCTAATAGTCTTGGCAAAAACTCTTCGGTTGACCAAAGTTCCATAGCTAGTTCGTGATCTTTTTTTATGTCCTTCGCAATTTTTCGCAAGTCGCCTAGCTTAGTTTTACTATTGATCTGAGATAGAATGTTTTCTGCTTTTGAAGAGCGTTTTATTCCTGTATCTTTTTCATTCATTTTATACAACTCCTTTATAAAAGCTCTGTTTCATAATATGTCTTTGACGGGATATATCAAGATCTTAATTTCGTTATAAGTCTTATTGCAGTGGTGTGCATCCTAAGTTAATATTGTAGTATATTTCTCCACCTAAAATAAAAAACAGCCATCTTTAATATAATAATAACATTTACTTATTGTTAATTGGATATGAAAAGACAATTCCTTTTTAAAGCACGCATCCGTGAACTTGATTCCGTCAGTTAAGGAGAATTTGTACTTATTGAAAATTTCACTTATTTCTCCGCACTCTTAAGAACCCAGCCAGAATTTCTGTTACAATGTGAAGTCTACCCAAGTACTAGTGATATGGAAAGAATTATTCACATCCTCAAAATAACCATTCCATTGGAAAGAGGTATTAGCTGGCTCTTTAAAAATGAACATGTTATGAAATTAAAACAAAACTATAATTTATCAGATATAGAAATTGCTAGAAAAGTTAATTGCAAAACTGATACCATTAAAAAATTTATACTTGATAATCGTATCCCTCCGCATATAGGAGAAAAAGCAACACAAATCAAGGCAAGAACTGTACTGGAGGATATCGATAGGTCATGTGTTATTCCTGATGAAGTAAAAATGTTACTTTATAAAAAAGCAAATACCAACGTTAGATTATACATAAATGTATGACTGCTTTTTGTATATTTAGCTTGCAAACTATTTTCACAAACAATCTCTTTCACAGTTTCATAGTTTTTCGATTCCTGCTCGACGATTTGATTTACGCACTCTTTTACATGTTCTTCTGGAATATCCCTAAAGGCTTTTTCACTCGTTGCTTTTTTGATGATACCAACAGCAGTTTTGTTAATTTTCCTATCACCATATTAATCAGCAATATAATCTTTATTTACTTCACTCATATTCAAATGCCGAATATTTGTATAAGCATGCCTACCAACATTATTTCTTTCTCCCTTTCTCAACCACTCTTGCTTAACATCTAATCCACGTACATATTTTTTTATCCTTGCTTCTGTAACAACACAAAGGCTTGTAATGAATTTGTTATCGTACTTTTAATTTTCTAATAATCGGTTTATCATTCTTTCCAACTGGTATGCAGTTCTCTTCTTGGTGTGGAATTCTATCCCTAACCTTTTGACTATTCTTTCCTCTTCTGATGATAGCTTTTCAACGCTGCATTCAGCAACGCGAGAAATTAATTCAGGATCGTCCATACTAGATATTGTTCAAGAGGTATAGATTCCCTTTATGGAAGGTGTCTCCAATAAATTTCTCAGAATCACAAAAGGCACTATCTTATTTAAACGAATTAAGAAACTCTCATACGCCTTACGTTAGAGACCAACTTCAACTTATTTCTAAACAATGCGATCAACGTGATAAGCATATTATTCAAGAAGCATTAAATATAGCTTGTTTACAATTAAATCTATATAGTACAGCTGTACTCAACAGAATTGTCCACCAAGCAGAAGTAGTTCAGTTAAATGGTAGGAATTACCATACAAAACGTACATCTATATTTGAGGAACAAACTGTACAAATTTAATTAGTAAAAAGTGTTAAATTTTACTTGATAGTCACAAGAAGTACAGATGATAAAAGAGAATAGAAAAAAGTCTATTCATCCTCTTATGCGAACAAACAGAACGAAAACCAAATAATATATGATAAATATAACCTCACAAGAGGACTTTACATTGCGACCAACAATGAATGTCATAAAAACCTAATATCACGATAATGTTAGTATAACCAATGCTTATCGATGAAATCGATATTTTATGCCAAATACATTAAGATTAATGTATTACACTACCCTTGCTTTTTATGCAGGGGTTTTTATTCGTCTGTTATGTTTATGCTTGGGTGGTTTTTAATTATTTGAAGAGCATCTAAATAAGTTTCAGGGTCTATGTAACTGACTGAAATGTTGCCTTTCATAAATTCTTCTTTGTTTTTAAATGTTGCTAGTAAAGGTATTTTACCATGGTTGTCTTTTATCATATTATTTAGGTATTCTATTCCTTTTATCACAGTAGGAGCCATGTCATAAATATAAGAATCATATAAGTGTTTTATGAACATCATGGAAATTTTTACATGGGGGTCTATTAGTATTGATTCAGGCATTTTCTCAATATCTTCTTTAACGTGTTTCCATCCTTTGAAGTCTAATAAAACTTTTTTCGAAGCAAAAATGCCACTTGATTCTAAAAGGCTTTTCTTGATTTCTGATAAAGGAAATCCGTAATGTAAAGCGTAATTTCTCATTAATGCCATAAAACGATAAGAAACGTGATTATCGTAAAAATCATGTGTTTTGCTTTCAAATTCTTTCAACTTCTGTTTACCGAAATGTTTTTTATTATATCTTTCGCCATAATCAATAAACATTGATAAAGCAGATAAATAATTAATTAATAAGCGGTTTGCTTCTAAATGTATTTGGCCTGAATCTGAAGACTTCAGGTGTTCTTTAATTTTTGAAGTGTAAGTTAAAAATTCATTTCCATTTCTTTCGAAGAGCTTATAAACATCAGTCATTGAGTTTATTTTTTGCGCTTCCCCTAACATGGTTGTGTGATTTTCATATTCTTCTTTTGTTATATGTTTTTCTATAGTGACCTGATGGTGTCCTTTTTTAATGAATTCCCTATAACCGATTGCGTAAATCATTTATTCTGATACTCCTCTAAATAATATTTGATGAAATCTCCATTTTCAAATTTGTTACCAATCTTCATTTCAAAAACTCTTACAATTATAGTATTTCCTTCAATTGGAAAATCAGCCAGAGTGAAACGATCACCGATTTGCAATTGCACATTTTCTTCTTCAGTTGTTTTGTTTGTATCATCTTGCTGGAAAATCCCCATTTGTATAAATTCTTTTGCAGTTGCAGACATGATTAATTTATTTTCAAAGTAAAAATCTAGTCGTGTATCTTTCTTTTTGCTCATACTTGTACCTCCCCGTTTCCCTTTATTATACAATAATTGGTAAGTTGATTGTTATTTTTGAAACAGATAGGAGAGCCATTCTCTTTTTTCCTTTTTTTGGATTTGTTTCTTAGATTCTTGGATCTCTCTTATAGCTTCGATTAATCGCTTATCTCATCCTTCTATTCTATTATCAATGTATTCTTGCTGCTTTTGTATCTGTTCAACCAACGAGCGAATAACTTCGTTCTGTTCATCCATATCTTTTTTCAAGTCCTGCAAGGCTCGGCTCACCTGAACGCTTACATTTTCTTCACCTTCGCTTATGGTGATAGTCATAGGAATGTTTCTTGATTAATGCCATTAGATCTTACCAGCCTTGCCATGTTTTTTACTCAAAGTGCCAAGGATTTTACCACCAGTTGCCATTGAGCTTACCAATAAATGCGTAAAGTCCTACGCACCATCATATCTAATAGGACTATTTTAAAATGAGTTAATTAACGTTGAAATAATTAAAAGTGCTTTTCTAAAACCTTCATAAATATCCTGTTTGGTCCAACTGTATGGAATTAAACCTATCTAATGAACGATGTTCCGAATAATGATTTGATTGAGCTTTAAAACCATATAAACGGATGTCTTCACCATTAGTTATACATTATAATTTAAAAATCTCAAAATGATTTTAAAACCAAAAAAAGGACTCCTACCAAGAGTCCTTTAATCCTTTATTAATAGACTTGTTTAGTTACTAAACAAAGAACAAATTACCTAGTACACCGTCTCACGCAATCAGCAGAACTAACTCCCCACCAACTGCCTATGCAACATCCTCCGAAAAACCCCATTCGCGGTAGACAAATGACTATATTTCCCTTGCTGAATAATCTTCCCATCTTCTAATACAACCACCTGATCTGCATCACGAATGGTAGACAACCTGTGTGCAATGACAATGATTGTCATTTTTCCTTTTAAGCGGTCAATGGCTTCCTGGATATTGCTTTCGTTTTCTGTATCAAGGGCACTTGTTGCCTCATCTAATACGAGGACAGATGGTTTACGTAGAATGGCACGTGCTAACACTAACCGCTGGCGCTCGCCGCCTGATAACTTGATGCCCCTGTCACCAATCACTGTATCGAGCCCGTCTGGAAGCTGCTTAACGAATTCATAGGCAGAAGCAAAGCTTAACGCCTCCATCAGTGCATCGTCCGTTGCATATGGCGACACAAGCAACAGGTTTTCTCTGATTGTTGTATTAAATAAAAACGGATCCTGTGAAACGTAACTTAAGGAACTGCGAAGTGATAAAATTCGCTTAGGCGTCAGTAACCTGCCATCCACTAAAATATCCCCAGTCTCCGGAAGATTAAGCCCCATCAGTAAATCAATTAATGTACTTTTTCCGGCTCCGGATTTCCCAACAATCGCCGTAGTCTTATTAGCTGGAATAAATAGATTAATATCCTTTAAAGCATATACCTGCTTTTGTTTATCATAACGAAACGAAGCATTTGTACATTGGATACCATGTTCAATTTGCATTGGTTCAACAAATTTATCGGAGCCTTGATCGAATTCGAGCGTTTCACTTGTTTCCTTTTGTAATGCTCGTACTACTTGTAAGGAAGGAAGTGCCATCGCAATTTGTTCCATCGAGCTTTGAATCCCGGAAACTCTTGGCCACAAGCGGGAAAAAATAAGAATAATTAATGTTAATTGTGCTGCCTGTGCGGCAAACAGCTGGATTGCTACAAATACAAACACCGCAATAAAAACGGCTGATGCAATTTTATAATATGCTTGTGAAGTAGTTTTCACATAGGTGAATTCTACATGTCTGTCCTGAATCTGCTTTGTAATCGAGCGATACCATTCCATTCTCTGCTCTTCCAATGAATTACTCTTAATATCCTTCATCCCATTGATTTGGTCTGTAATACCTGCAAGGAAATTCTTACCCAGCTCGACATTCTTTTTGCCCAGATCCAATGATCGTTTTAAAAATTTGCGATTCATGAAAATAAGCACTAACCCGCAAAGTAAAACGAATGAGGTAATCGATGGTGATAACCAGAAAGCCAGTCCGATTTGTAATAATGTAATAATGAATGACGCGATTAACTTCAGAAACGATTGCGTACCTGTGTTTGTCCGGGAGATTTCTGCTGTTAATATGTGGATCAGATCAGATCTCCGATTTTTTATAAAAAAGCCCCAGTTTGCTTTCAATAACGATTGATATGTTTCTATCTGTAAATAGCGCAAGAAACCTTGCTGAATTTCCGAATTACGAATCGAAATGCGTCGCTGCAACAGAATCTGTCCTGCAGCAATCCCAACATAGATCACTAAGATGATGAGTAAAGCGATCGGTGCTGAAAAATAATTTAAAAACTGAAAGACCTCCATAAACGGCAGTTCTTCCGCATTAATGTTGACAATCCCACTCATACTTATCATCGGAACAAGCAGTAATATACTGATTCCATCGAGCAGTCCTATACCCATCATTGCCATTATATTAAAATATAAAACAGCTCCTGTATGTCTATGAATCTGCTTTAGAAAATAGAAAACATGTTTCATCTCATTCACCCTTATACCCCTTGATTAGTTTGCTTCCACCAAGCCTTCTTCGATTAATTGGCGAAGAAAAGTTATTGTCTGCTCCTTACATTGCGCTTGTTCCACATCATATTTTTCCAATAGTACTGTGATTAAATCATCTATCCGAACAGGCTCCTTGATCTGGTCCCAGATCTCCCCGCCAAGTGCACCAAGGTTATAGTACTTGCCATTTTTCACACTTAGCATTACTTTCTCTCCATTCATATCACTGACAATGTTTCCTTCCATCTGCTTGACTGTTTGCTGCATTGTTAATTCCACTACTTTACTCATGAACCAATTCCTCCTTGTTTATCGTCGTTAATATTCTGTCCGCTAATTCTTCTGCAGTAAATCGATTATCTGGTCGTTCGATACGGTAGATGTCAATATTTTCAGAGATCTTTGTCACTGTCTGAAAATGCCAATCCATCAGGCCGGCACGTTGAATAAGAAATTTTCTATATGTATGCATGTAAAGTAAATAAAATTGCTCCAACTTTATCACCGGATCAATGAGTATGTGATCAGCTGATGTTTTGGTAAGCTCAAACACTCCAGCCAGCGGTAATAGATTTTGATTAAATTTATCAGCAACTGGTACAGCAAATTTAGTTTCCCGAAAAATGATTGGTTTCAACTTGCTTGTATCTGCACCAAAGTGTTCCAGTGTCTCTGTCCATAGTTTCTGATGAGGGTATGATGGAATGACGATTGGTTTATCTTCATCCGAAAAAGTAATAGGAATCACATCATCACTTAAAAGCCGGTAGCCTCTTTCCAAAAATGCGCTAGCCAGTGTCGATTTCCCTGCACCAGAATCACCGACAAATGCATATGCCTTTCCTGCTATTTCTATTGCGCTGCCGTGTAATGGTAATGTTCTGCGTTGCATCAAGAGAACGCCCATACATGTACCAAGCAGGTAAAGCCTTATGTTGTCTTTTTTTGTTATGTCCAATGGTGAGATCGTAATCTTTTTCCCATCTTCCATTAAAAATACTGCCGTATCAGGCACATGAAAAACTACCCTTTCTTCTTTAACAACGAAATGACTTGTAGTTTCTGCTAATTCATCCCATAAATCCAATTCTTTTGTTAGAATAGTGACATCAATCCTGTCAACCGGATCCTTTATTACCGTCAACTCAGGTAAGATAAGATCACTCTCAATGGTTAAACCAAATGCTTGATACAACCTTCTTTCCGCTTTATAAATCGTCAAAACCCCCCATCACAACCATTAAATTCTTAATTATGTACTTTCTTATCCAATAATTTCGCGAACATCCCTACCACCGTAAAACTGTTCATTCCCTTAGAACCGGTCACATAATAGGGACCACTTCTTACCCAGGCATGTGCGACCATTTTCTGCTTCTCATCCTTCGCTGTACCAAGATAAATCGTACTTTCAATTCCTCTTCGCTCGAGCATCTTCATTGCAGCGATAGCTTGTACAAGACAGGCACTTTCCCAGATCGTGTGTTTACTCATCATTTGAATGGCTGATGAGACTTCTTTGATCACAGCAGGATTACCGTTAGTATCCTTTGCCGTCTCGATAGCTTCTGCCCCCAGCCCTTTAGCCACTCTATTAAAAGGCAGAGATTTTAATATTCTTGCTCGTGCTAAATTTAGATAAGCTTCGATATAGAGGAGCTTTCTTTTGTGTGGTATTGATAGGAATTTCACTAATTTGTTCACTGTTTTCTATCACCCTTGTCGAATATGATCATTTCGTCTAATAAAATAACAATCTATCAAACAATTTCGTTCGCATTAGAAGTTTTTTTACCTTATTTCGTTCATTATAAAGAACAACAATATAAAATTAGTATACCAGTTAAATATAAACAAAGGAATAGGATTTTTTGTCGTATATTGTCATATCTAAGGAATTAAACGATAAAAATTCTTTATAAAGAACGAAACCCTTTTGACATTCCTGGCAAAAGGGTTTCTGTATGTGGATGGATGCCAAATACGATTATTAGCTATTATGAAGTTCCACTGTTTCATCTTCATCTGAGTATGTGAAATCAACTTTGGCCATTCCTGGTCCTAGCATTGTTTGTTTGACATCTAGTACTTCCAATTGCGGTATTTTCCATTCTTGCTTCATTTCTATCACCTCTCTTTTGTCTACAGTTTATTCAATCAAGATATGATACATTCAAAAATAAATGAGTTAGCTAGCAAGCTGTCGTTAAATAGTGTGATTAGCTGTAGTGAAGTTCCACTGTTTCATGACCATCTGTGAAAGTTAAATCAACTATAGATAGTCCTGGCCCCATCATTGTTTGCTTTACATCAAGAACTTCCAATTGTGGTGCGTTCCATTCTTGTTTCATTGATATCACCTCCTTTTGTATCCAGTCTCTTTAAGAATCTGTAAACAATTAATGCTCGCATCATCACTCTGTATTCAGGATCAAATGCCTTTTCTATTTGCGGGCCTGCTTCCATTTTTGCTAATATATTTTTTAATATGTCCATATTTAGATAGGCAGAGCAAATGGGATCACTAACTACTAATTTTAACTCGGCAATAAAACTCCCCCATACTGGCTCCATCCGGTAGAGCCAGTCTGCCGCTTGAACACCGCGGACTTTCTGATTTAATCTAACCTTATCCGGCAAATATCCTTTTGTTGCTTTCCGTATCAATGCACGATCCAAGCCATTGTTAACAAATTGATCATCAGGCAGAGACAGACAAAATTGAATGACCCGTAAATCACTTGTCGGATCCCGATCCCACATACCATATCGTAATGATACCTTTGCAGCTGAGGTACCTGTTACATTCCAAATGTATGCTTGTTTAAAATGCTTCTGCCTAATCTCACTATTATTCAAGCCCTCTGTTTTCAAATCGGTTATTCTCTCAAATACATTGGTTCTTTCAGCAAAATTGTCATTGATTAACTGTGGAAAAGTGTAGGAATCCTTCGTTCGTCCTAGAAACGGTAATGCTCTTTTTCCAATTGCATTGAGCACCCGCTTCTGATTAACATCCATATTTCTGCTATATAACTTTACTTCCTGAGAAAGTTTCATCCATTTAAACTGACGAATCAACATACTGTAGTAATCCAATGCTTTTCCCCATGATATCGTGAAGTTTCCTCTTGCCCCATTTAACAATACCTTCACACCATCTTTAGCCGCTTGCTCATGCAACCCCTTCACCCAGAAGGAGTTTTCAAAAAACTTATACGGCATCTCCATGATGTCCAACCATTCATCCATTTCTGATAATGGGCTTTTCCCATCAAATGAAGAATAATTCGCTTGTATGCCACCGATATAATCCGCTGTTGCTTTTATATACTCACTTTCATTTGCCAGCATATATTTGGGTGTCCAATCCTCAAATCTATTGTCAGGTGTGTAACTATAAGTATATAATTGCTTGTTTTCTTTTTTTAGTGTTTTGCTAGCAAAGCCGACAACCGAACCAGAATCTAATCCACCACTTAATTGGGAGCCAACAGGGCCTATTGAACGTAACCGAGCATCTACTGCTTTTTGAAACACATCTTGGAAAGCCTCTACATAATCTTCCGTTTTCTTATATTTTATTTGCTTATCTAGTTGAAGTGGGTAATAACGCTTGACTGTTGTACGATCGCGAGTCACTGTTATGCTATGGGAAGGTGGAAGCTGCTTAATGGTCTTGAATACGGTTAGATTTGGATTAACGGTGTCAATCATGTCTGGGATAGCCAAATATTCAGCTAGCCATGTTTCATTCAGCTGATTTTTAATATATGGTAATTGTAGTAATGGATTTATCGTGGTGCAGAAGGCAAAGTGCTCTTGATCATTATGATAATAGAGTGTTCGCATACCGGAAAAATCTCTTGCACCGAAGAGTTTTTGTTGTCTTTTGTCCCAGATCATGAAGGTGAAATCACCTATTAAGTGATTGGGAGTTGAATCACCCCATTTACAGTACGCTAGCAGGATTAATTGACTGTCTGTTATTGCTTTTCTATTGATTTTTTTAATCTGTAAGTGTTCGAATAATTCTTGGCGATTGTCAATGATTGCGTCGGCAGTGATTGCTATTTGGCGTTCGCTATCGTAAAAAGTTAATTGTTCATTTACTGATTCTGGTGTGATCCATTGTGATGCACTGCCGAGAAAAGTAAACTCACCAATCCATACAGAAGTTTTATCTGCTGAAAGAATATTTAAATTGTTTATCAGACTATTACACTGATCAATATTTATAGGTTGCTGATTTAAATTAAAGATTCCTGCAATTCCACTCAATGGGATCCCCTCATTAATTGTAAATTTTCTATCTGTTTAGCTGTTGCCTCTCCTCATCCTTATTCGCCTATATGACCAGATAAATGGTCGTAATGGGAAGTATAAAAAATGTAACGGTTTTGGTAAAGGAAATACTTTGGCATCAGATGAGCTTGGGTACATTAATTTCATTATCAATAAAAGTCTCTGCTTTTTAGTTCTTAGAGATTTTGAGTATTTTTTATAGAATTTTCCCGATTTCTCTTTTGCATGAGGAGAAATACTATTATTAATAAAATAAATAGCTATCTGAGTCAATTTAAGTTGATGTTTATCATACCTTATTAAATTATGTAATTTTTCTCCTACCTTTGAATCTAGTAAATTATCACATAAATCTATAGCTTGTGCATAAGACCTATTAGCTTCATATTTTTCTAGTAATTCTAATAATTTCATGTAATTAATTTCTTTTTTTAAAATCTTATCGATGTCAACCAGCCATCTTAATCTAAACCAAGCATGCCTTGCGCCGTGTGTAACAAGATGGAAGAACAAATCTTCTATTCCAAGGAAATAAATTGGTGTCCCAGTAAGATAACTGGTATTTTTTCTTATCCATAAATCGTTGAATTTGGGCTCCAATCCCATCGTACGATTTAAATATACATGTACTTCCACTTGAATATGTCTTTTTGGATGATAAAAAGAAAGATGATTGACTTTTTGTTTCCAATCATTAAGGATTCTCGACCCTTGATATTCTAATTGATAACCTAGGCTATAAAGAAGCTCTTCTACTTTTTCTATTTTTGTAATCGGTACAAGTATATCTAGATCTTTGGATGTCCGTTTAGAGATATCTCCATATAAATAGTCAGCAAGAATGGGTCCTTTAAGTACGAGAGTTTGTATGTTATTACTTGCTAGAGTCTTACAAACCGTTTCTATCTCTGCTGTTAATGTCAGCATATTCATCGTATTTTTAAAACATAGGTTATTTAAAGTATCCATTACAAAGTCAGGGACATTAATACTTTTTCTAAGGATATTTTCATAAACCATTGGATAAACTCGGTGGTGTTTTGCCAATTGGATAAATTTCTTCCAATCGACATCAACAAGCAATTCACTAGTTTCACTAAAATAATATTTGTTATTTTCGAGCTTTAATAATGCTATCAATAGCCTCAGCTCTCTTGAAAACAAGTGAAGATTAAGGTTATTATTCTGTACCATCTTTCTATCCCTCTTAAAATCCGGAAAATTCAATTCATCCACCGCCCTTACTATCGTTTATATCTAATTAGAAAACATTATATAATATCTTGTAACTTATGTTTTATGTTCTTATTAAAGAACGATAAGGTGTTTTTTCCATGTCGGTAATAGAGCATGGTATAATTTCCTTTTTAATTTCTTTTCATTTTTCATATGAATATTTGAGTTTAAATATTCGAAATGGACCTCTAATAGAATTTCGCCTTCATAAAAGATATTTAACGAATTCTATACTAACATAATAATAGCAAGGAATAATCACAATCACAACTACTTAGTAAAAAGAGAACCAATATACATCGTGGTACAACAGCACTTGATAATATAAATTTATAGTGATCAATCTGTTGCGGGATCAAGATATTTCGATATAGATACAAGAATTCTCGCCATGAGGTTAAATGGATAAATGCCATACCACTTCGAAACTCCTTTTATCTAAATTTGTTCTCTATCTCTTTATTAACTTAGTAAAAGAAATAAAGAAAGTTAAATTTGAACTTTAAACCCATCCCACCCACTAGTTGGTGTTCATTTGGTTACCAGCCATTGACAATAGATGTATGAATCATAAAGTAAGTAAACATTTAACTACAAGCAATAGGACTGTTTAGGTATGAGACATCAAAGAGATTACTTAAAAACCGGGTTGAGCAATAATGGGATTGATGAAAAAGGAAAAGGAGATGCATTCTTTTCTGGATTATGAGAATATACAATGCAAATGAATTACAGCAAATCTATCATGCTTATACTACCAAACTCAGCAAATAGTAACGAAGAAGAATTACTATGTACTGAATAACGAAAAAGACATTAGCAATTACACCTCGTTATGACCTTTACTATCAAACAAAAGTATTAGAAACAGAAAAAGAGGTGCTTTTAACCGATGCACCTCTACAAATCATATAAGAAAATTGTCTCCACTATGGGGCAAGCTAAGCATGATGGTGCCTTTAATTAGTTACATCACCTGATAATAGTTTACATACCAAGCCGCAAATTTCTGCAGACCTTCTTCAATTGTTGTCTCTGGTTTAAATCCTACAGCTTTCTGCAATTCATCTGTTGAAGCATAAGTAGCTGGTACATCACCTGGCTTAATCGGTTCGAAGATCTTCTCAAATTGTACTTGTTTGTCTAACGCTTCACTTAAGACCTTTTCTAACGTTTCAATAAACACCATCAGTTTCTCTGGACTGTTATTTCCAATATTAAAGACTTTATGTTGAACTTCACCTTTTGGTGGATTACTCAATAATCTTTCTATCCCCTCAACTATGTCATCAATATAAGTAAAGTCACGATAAAGATCATTTTCAAAATCTCCATTATTGAAGATCTTTATTGATTCGCCATTAAAGTATTTATTTACAAATCCAAAATAGGCCATATCTGGTCGCCCCATTGGGCCGTAAACAGTAAAGAATCGAAGCCCTGTAGCAGGAATTTTATAAAGGTGGCTATACGTATGTGCCATTAATTCATTTGATTTCTTAGTAGATGCATATAGTGAAAGGGGATTATCAACAAAATCTGCTTCTTCAAACGGAACCTTTTTATTAGCTCCATAAACAGAACTAGATGATGCATATACAAGATGATCAACTGGATTAAGTCTGCATGCTTCAAGGATATTATAAAAGCCGATGATATTACTTTGAATATAGACATCCGGATTCTCTATTGAATATCTTACTCCTGCTTGTGCAGCTAGGTTTACTACAACGTTAGGCTTGTGCTTTTTAAAGGTTCTCATTACAATATCCTTGTCTGATATGTCAACTTTAATAAATGTAAAATTTTCATAAGGTTCTAAATTCTCCAAACGTGTATGTTTAAGCTTCACATCATAGTAGTCATTGACGTTATCAATACCAACAACCTGGCAGCCCTGTTCTAGTAGTTTTTTAGATAAGTAGTATCCAATAAAACCAGCTGCTCCAGTAATCAAATATGTTTTACTAAGATTAAGAGTTTTGTAATTCAAGATTCTTCGACTCCTTAACAGCTGCTGCTCTAGTTGCAGGTTTTCTTCCGATTGAGTGATACTCTACTCCCGCTTCTTGCATCTCTTCAACACGATAAATGTTCCTTCCATCATAAACTAAAGGGGTTAACATTAACTTCTTATACGTTTTAGGTGTAACTGCCTTTACTTCTCCCCATTCTGTAAAGATAAAGCAGACATTCGCACAATCCAAAGCATTCTCTATATTTGATACATATGTGATACTACCCTTCCGATTCTTTCCTTCTGAAAGTATCTTAGCAAAGTTCTTAGTACCAGCAGGATCATAGGCATAGATATCTGCACCTTGTTCCAATAGTAATGGTATATTCTCAAGAGATGCTGCTTCTCTTAAATCATCTGTTCCAGGTTTAAAAGTTAATCCAAGTACGGCTACTTTTAGACCCTTAAAGGTAATGAGTCTTTTACTAGCTTTCTTATACAACATTGTCTTTTGTTCTTTATTTACATCAATAGCAGCTTTAACAGTTCTAAGCTCATAACCGTTTTGTATAGCCATGTACTCAAGTGCCTTAGTGTCCTTAGGAAAGCATGAGCCTCCAAAACCAAGTCCAGCATTTAAAAACTTACTTCCGATACGCTCATCAAAACTCATACCTTTAGCTACATCTTGAATATCAGCACCGACTAGTTCGCAAAGATTTGCAATGTCGTTCATATAAGAGATTTTTAGGGCTAGAAAATCATTGGATGCATATTTAATCATTTCTGCTGACCTTCTATTTACTGAAACAATTGGTAATTGGAATGGTTCATAAATCTTCATCAAAATCTCTTCAGCACATTTACTTTCAGTACCAATAATAATCCGCTCTGCTTCAAGCGTATCATGTACAGCTGATCCCTGAGCTAAAAACTCTGGATTTGATGCCACTTCTACTTTTACATCATTAACTAAAAAATCTTGAATAAATTGTTCTACCTTGTCATTTGTTCCAACTGGCACTGTAGATTTTACGACTACTAAGCAGTCCTTTTCCACCGATTCAGCGATTTGCCTAGCGACAGTCGCAATATATGATAGATTAGCGGATCCATCCGATTGTTCTGGCGTTCCAACACCTATAAAAATAGCATCCACATCCTTATAAGCTAATCTGTAATCAGTTGTATAAGCAATTCTTCCAGCAGCATAATTCTTTTTCATTAACTCCTCTAAACCTGTTTCAAAAATTGGAGAAACACCAGAATTCATTATTTTCACTTTATTTTCATCGATATCAACACATGTTACTTGATGGCCAACTTCGGCAAAACAAACACCCGCTACTAATCCAACATAACCTGTTCCTGCCACCGCTATTTTGTACATGATTAAACCTTCTTTCATTTGTTTATTCTTATAAGTTCAAAATTCATTTAACTATCTATAATCCTTATGCCTTAAAAGATCTTCGTGGTAATCTTATCCTTAAAGTTAAATTCAGCAATTCTTTTCTCATTGTTGGAAATAGAAGTAATACACCGAAATAAACAAGGATACATAAAAGAATTGATATTATACTCCATATTATATTTTCGCTTACTTTAATTAAAATATATCCAAGTAAACCCATTACAAATACAGAAATCAAAATTGGTAAAACATTAACAAATGTCTTTATAATCGGAATTTTCATTGTTATTTTCATCATAAGGATATGAACCGCTACTAATTGTAGTCTAATCAAGGCTCTTGCATAAACTAGAATCCAAAATCCATATTCGGTTGATATAATAACGGTGGGCACTAAGACTATTAAGTGTAACACCTGAGCAAAAAACGATAACTTAGGCTTTCCTTTTGCGCGATATACCTCACTTGAGAAATGTCCGAACACTATCATTATTGCACTAGTTAGTGCCCATATACCTATAACATCACTCGCTTCACTCCATTGACTACCTAACATAAGTTGAGTAGCTAAATCACTATATAAAAATACTCCAACACCAAGTGGAATTACTAATACGGCAACAAGTCTTTGAAACTTAAAATACATGCCTTTAAATTTGTCATTATCATTTTGCAATCGAGACAAAGCTGTAAATAGAACTGGAATAATAGCACCTGTTACTAATGCTAGTAATGAGTTAACCATTATTGTAGATGTTTTATATAACCCCAAGTAATACTGATTTAAAAAATAACCAATTATAAAAGCATCAATCC
>Ga0181471_100172_pt1 | contig 17793 bp, 18 predicted proteins | sample InSIn5gowninarea_FD_119083 | JGI IMG/M metagenome (GOLD analysis project Ga0181471, IMG submission 119083) | Clean room microbial communities from NASA Spacecraft Assembly Facility at Jet Propulsion Laboratory, Pasadena, California, USA -... ...
GAAGCGTGGCAACATGTATGTCTAACTCTTCACCTGTTTCTTTCGAGAGGCGCTGCGCGATCTTCGTTAGGACTGGCTCCAGAGGGTTCGCGCGATCCTTCGGAAAGCGGAGAGAGGCCGTGAGAGGTCCGTACTGTAATTGCATGATGTAGATTTCACAGCTTCAGGAAAAGGCCACGGAAAGGAATATTGGCTCAGCTTACAGCTTCGGTGACAATGCCATGCTCTTTGTGGATGGCCAATACCGGTTCCAGATGCTTCAGAACCATAGGATGGAATTCCAGTTGGTTGATGACCGGCTTGTGCTTGCAGACCTTGAGTAGCTTCTCCAAATCCTGAGGTCGGAAATTGGATACACCGATGCTCTTCAACTTTCCCTCGTCCTTCATTTCCTCCATGACTTTCCAGGTGGGGAGTACCCGATCCTCGTTGCCAATCATAGGATTATGAATCAAGTAAAGGTCTGGTGTCGTTCCCATACGCTGGAGAGTCTCTTCAATGCCTGCTCGGATCTCAGCGTCGCTGCCGTGAGGTTCGGCGATCTTGCTTGTCAGGTAGACTTCCGAGCGCGAGAGACCGGCGGCTTGGATAGCTTCCATTGTAGCTTCTTCAGTGCCATACACTGAGTGCTCGAAGAAATAACAGTCAGTCACATACTCTTCTAGAACACCGGGCAAGAAGCTCCAAAGCTTCTTGGAAAGCTCGCATGTCCAAACTCACGTTGAGCAGTGTCAATGTGCCTGAAGCCACTGTCAAGAGCCGCTTTCGTAGCTTCGACAGCGATCTTCTTGGCAGTACCACTGCCATTTCCACTGTCAATAGCAGGAATGCACACGAGAAAGTCATCAGCAGTGCTGGCTCGTCTTGCGTTGATCGCGTCATAGAATAGCTTCTCTCACAAGCCTAGCCATGGGATGGTAGAGCCGTCGGTGAGCTTAACGCTGTCTGTCTTGCCTGCCATATTGTTCTTCCGTGGTGCAAAGTGTAGTCTGTATACCTTTCCTGCTGGATGAGTTATGGTGCAGAAGATCTTCAGTGGGGCAGATGCAAAAGACGAAAAAGGGTGCGTCGGCTTGCAACGGGAACCCAGCTCGATCAAATCACGTGCGAAGGAGTCAGAGAGTATAGCAAATGAGAGTGATCAAAGTAATATTGTACAGGCAGAATGCAAGCCATTGCATGAAGGCAAAATGAGGAAAAAAGAGGTTTCTGAACTAGCTACACCGCACTGCTTGGTTGATTGTTTCAGGCACAGAGAACCACCTAACTGACTGCATGACTGACTGACTGTGGGCGCATAAGGAAGAAACCATTTGAAGTGAAGCCGTAAAGAAGGAGAAAGGAAGTATGTAGATGCCTCTTTGGCATGTGATATCGATGCTCCTTTCGAAAGAGTATTCAGGTGGGGATGTTCATCGGGAGTTGTACTGAGTTCATTGAGCAAAAGACCAGATTCGGACTGTGCAGTCGTCGGAGCCAGAGATGATCTGCGAAATATGTTGTGAGTCAGCATGAGATCCCCAACCTCTTGTTTGATAAATGAGCTGACCTTATCATCTCCCAGACCGATGGAGGTAACAGCCCCTCTATGTCCAACGAGAGTATGCAAGCATTTCCCACCGTTCCTATCCCAGACTTTGATAGTCCTATCATGGCTAGCAGAGACGATCCTAAGTTTGTCCATATCTACCGCCCAGACACCTTCGATATGACCAAACATAGTTCTTGCACAAGTTCCTTCTTCTACATTCCATACTTTGATGGTATTGTCAAGAGAGCCGCTGACTAGCAAAGGTGCAGGCGAGTTGCCGAAATCAATAAATGGTAAAGTTGATGGATCGGGTGCTGGTCGGTTGGCAGCTTCTAGGAATGCTAAAGGGTTCGGAGCGACTTGTGATAGCTGGGATGCGGGGACAAACGCGCCTTGAGTGGTAGAAGCAGCTGAAGGACCAGCAATTTGCTGTTGCTGTTGCTGGTGATGGTGTTGAGATTGTGCACCTTGTTGATTGTCGAAGAAACCCTCGTAGGCGTTTCCATTCGTAACTTGAGATCGATTGTTGGCTGCTGTGCCATTCGACTCGCTAGCGGTGATATAAGAAGTCTGATCATCTTTATTCTGTTGTACTGGGAATGGGACGGAAGAGTGATCATCCACAGAGAGGATCTTCAAGCATTGTACTTGAGCGACGTGGCCTTCGAGTGTCCTGACGCATTGTCGTGTCTATGGAATCGAGGTGCGGCCAGAATCAATATCGCCAAGCACGACAGTAGTGCAAACGAAAGAGACAATACTCACAATGAGATCCCAAATTTTGACTGTGCCATCATCAGAAGATGAGAACAAAAGCTTAATGCTAGGTTTCGCTTCAGTGTTCATACTAGCCTGAGGAGTGAATCCATTACTTGATGAGGAATTGTTGGTTGAGCGCGTGAGCTCATTCTCCGCTGGTGTGACTGTGCAATCTGACGATGACTCGGGAGACCAGATCTTCACTTGATTGACCCATTCCCTATGTCCTCGAAGTGTATAGCATTCTGCAGTGTTAAAGTCCCAGACCTGCAGCACGCGCGAGGGGGAAGAAAGATCGGCGTTAACAAGGAGAGTAGGCAATAGCTGGTAGTAGGGACAGGGCTCACCTTGATAGTGGAATCACTACTACCACTAGCCAAGACCTGCTTATCGAAACAAAGACTGATAACAGAATCTCTATGACCTTCAAGAGTTCTGAGACATTTTCCAGTCTTCCAATTCCAAAGCTTGATTTTGGCGTCCATTCCACCAGTGATCAATTTCACGCTATCAAACTGGAGGCATCTGACACCTCGAGTGTGACCACGTAGGATAGAAACACATTGCCCAGATTCGGCATTCCAGATTCGGACTGTGCGATCCCATGAGCCAGTCATGAGGACAGGATAAGGGGGGTTCGATAAAGTCTCATCGATTTGGAGACAGGTGATAGCGTCCGTATGGCCTGTAAGGACGCGGAACTTGCAGTTCCCTCGCGCCCAGTTGCGTGCGATGGCTAGACGCTCGCAGTAGACGCTCTTCCATGGACGTGTGATCTGAGGAACGATCGTCGGTGTTTGCTGTCGTTGAAGAGCGGAGCCGGCTGCTAGGGATGATGATGATGACGATGGTACAGCTGATGTAGAGGCGCCTGGCGCTGACGAAAAGGGAGAGAAGTCAGAATGTACAGGTGAATTGTGGTTTAAGTTTTCGAAATTGGCGGAGGAAGAAGCGTTTCTCTCCAATCTAGATCTCTTTGTTGCATTGGCTGACATATTAGCAGGCGAGAGAGCTTCCTCCAATGTCTTGGGTAGGGGTGTATGATTATGAGTTGCATTATCATACTTAGCTTGAGCTTGAGCCATAGCAGCTGAAACTACAGCAGCAGGAGATCTCTGTCTTCTTTTCTTCTCAAGTAGTGGTAGACCCCAACCGCATTTCTCGCATTTCCGTTCAATGTGTTGCTCGCACATGGTACGCCAGAGGAGATCATCGTCTGCTAATGCTTTCCAACTCTTGCTGACTTGAGCAGCGCGTCCTAGGGACATGGCATCTAGGAAAGACATGCATCGTAAAGCGAGTTCACGTGGTAGAACAGCGAAAGGATCCATTCGACATTCGGCTTTCAGCTGCTCGGATAGGAAGGAGAGCTGTGAGGGACAGCAAATGGAGAGAAGACCTCGGAGTGTCAAGAGACGCGCTGCACCGGATGAAGCTGAAAAAAGAGACCAGATGGTATTGGCGGTTTGCTGTTCTGTTTCCGAGAGTGTGTCGAGGCGCTGTTGGGGGAGGAAGAGGAAGGGAACAGAGTGAGGGAAGAGGACGAGGAGAAGAAGGAGAGTCAGCATATGTGTGGTATCAAGATGGAAGAGCTGGAGATCCCCTCGCATGTACTCACCTTCTGCAAGTCCAATCTCGCACCCGCGTCGACCATTCTCTGATGCCTGACGCATATCCTCTTGCAGTCACCACCAGGAGTTCCTTTAACTCCAAAGCCATTAAAAGGCAGAGTACCACCATTATGGGCATGTTCTGCATTCTGCGGGTGATATGGTCTTGGATTGGGCCCGGGGATTGCGGCATTGGCGAGTGAGATGGGAAGGCCGAACGAGGCTGGGTCTTGGAAGGTGCCATGGCTCATCTGGCAATCTTCTTCTTCGGCGTCCTCTGAAGCAGAAGTCTGAGTGGCTCTTCCTTTGCCCTTTGCATCTCTGTGTATCCCCGCTGCTGCTGCTGTGTTTCCTCCTTCAATTGCACGTCGGCGTGGCAGGGTGGCGCCTTCAACAGCTTTGAGATCATCCTGCTCGAGTTGGTCACGAGAGCGCTTGAGGGAAAGAGGGACAGAGGAGGGCGAGACTACGGGCGAGAATGCGTGCCATTGCGATGTTGATGTTGATGATGAAGTAGCACCTTGTGCTGGGGGGAGATTGCTGCTCACTCCAGGCGGACTGCCATTGCTGCTGCCGGCGTAGCAGTGGAAAGCTTCAGGGAGGTCGTCAATCTCTCTCGGAGACGGGGAGCGGTGGTGGTGATACTGGGTGTAGCTCATGCTGAGAGTACGCTCATGGAATGCTATATCCTATAATATATCCAAGAGAATGAATTGATGTTTGAATTGGTGCATGGATGGAACGAACACCTTCGAGGTCAGCAGGCAGAAGGCGAAATGCGGCCATGCGGATGGTGGCAACATCCTCAATTACAATCACATGACTAATTCCAATCCAATCGCAAATGGCGAGCGAGCGAGAGATCATATCATAGATGGTGTGATTGATAGAAAGCAGTCACACCTCCCTCATCTCCATATGCCTTGTCTAGTCTAGTGAATTGCATGACAGGTTCGGACACCCTGCTCATGATGTTGAAGCCCAGCAAGACTGAAGCTTTTGATAGGTAGGCATAACAATGAAGCAGTCACATGAATCTCATATCACTAAGGCAAGCTCGCCCTGTCAAGCGAGACGCTCTTCCTCCTCTCTAGCTGATCAAGAGCAGTCGTGATATCCTTATTGACCTCCTCAATGCTCTTTGAGGAGTCGACCTGATTTTTCACGCACCGTTCTTCGTTAGTAATGCCCTCGAACTAGCCATTTTTGAACGACGACGACCCACATCAATAACCTTGCCTTCCTTGCGGTAATGGTCGACAACAGGCATGCTAGTCTCGATGAATGTGCCTGAGAGAATGCAAGCCATCATCAGCACCAGGGGAATCAATAGCATGACGTGAAGGTCGACCCTACGGAAACGCTTCTTGATGCTCTCGGCATTGTCATCTTCCCTTCCTGACGTCTTTCCTCGCTCGAGTAGTCGCTCAAGCAAGACGTGCTCAGGGCAAGTAAGGAATAGAACAGCAGAACCAGGGCAGACCTGTTGGACATACACCCATTACCGTGGGAATCAGTTATTTGATCTATCTCGATGGGGTCAAGCCGCAGTCGCAGTCATTGCAAGTATAGCGTACCGTCTCGTCAAACTTGAATGCCTGATCTAGCTTTCGAGGGAACCCATCAATCAAGAAACGTGTCTTGCCAGACTTGTCCATTTCCTGCGAGGACGGATGAGGGAGAAAGGGTCCAATTCAGAGTGAAAGGCCAGCGCAGCATAGAGGAAACACAAGCATTCACTCAGGACTTTCAGATGACTCAATGTAGATTTGATTGAACGCACCTCCTGCATTGCTTTCTGCAGCAAGCCAATAGTGATCTCCATCGGCACAATAGTCCCTTCTCTAATATATCTCCTAATCAATTCTCCAACCTCGCTTCCTTCCCTGTTCTGTTCAGCCCTTAGCAAGTCTCCAGCTGATAAATGAACAAAGGATCGTTCAGATACAAGAAGGGCACATTGGGTTCCTTTGCCTGCTCCTGGACCTCCTAGGACATAGACTACCGTTATGTGCGCAGGATCGAAAGCTGGACTCGGGGTTTTGCTTTCGCTCTTGCTTTCGGTAATGGTGTTTGAGGCTGTAGTGGATGATGATGGTGCAGCAGCACTGCTTGCGGGTGGTAGCGGCATCCCTACTTGGCCTGTGTGCTCATTGCGTCCGGTTGTAGATTCCGAGGAGTGATCTGTGCGAGTGCGTCAGACATATCTACGCGAGGACATGCAAATACATGATTGAATCGACTCACCCTCCCCTCCCGTGACAGCATCCTTGAGCTTATCAATGATAGCAGGCATGTTCGCGTGCGTATCAAACGATATATATATCGTCTAATACTGTCTATAAGCTTTACTCTTTGGTTCCTCTCCCGGTTTGAGGACAGTCCCTCTCTGATAAGCGAGCTTCTGGAAAAAGTATAGACCACCTCCAGCTATAGCCAAGAATCCAGCGAAGACGAACAGAGGTGAACTAGTGATTCCTGATCCTCCCCTTACTTTCCTAGCTGACGGTGGAGGCGAGGCGAGTGTGCCGCGACTATTGCTGCTGCTCTTGGTACTTGTACTTGTACTTGTAGTAGAAGACGGTGAGGCCGAGAGAACCCTTGCGCTCGTTGAGAAGTGGGATGGCATGCACTGTTGTAATATGGCAGAGTGTGTTGTGTATCTTGTATAGCGAAGTAGCAGCTAAGTCGAATGGAAGTAGAGCAGAGATGTGAAGACTGTCAGACGTCCTTGCTCGTCTCGATCGAGGCAAATGAATGACAGCGACTTGGAGTAGCCATCATGTCACTTGGTGTATGCCCGACATCACCACTTATAATGCAGATACTCGTGAGCTTCTAGACACGCTCCTGTGCTCGCCGCGCTGACAGGTCTAACTTCCCAACCATGTACATCCCAGGATACGCTCTTCGGGCGCTCAAAGACGCCAGCCGAGAAGCTCAGAGAGCACCAGCGCAGTCTACAGCGCGCTCAGAGGGAGCTAGACAGAGAGCGGACTAAGCTTGAAGCACAGGAGAAGAAGCTGGGTGGGGTTGCTTCTATCTCTGTCTGATTGAGAGGGTTTCGAATACCCGTCATTCTGATGCACGTGTGCTTCGCATGCAGTCATGGACATCAAGAAAGCAGCAAAGGAGGGTCAGATGGTGCGCTAATCTCTCAACCATATGAGCTTTGAAGCAGGATCTATGATCTAATGCGAGCTACTCCTTCTGCTTACCTGGCCTGCAGGGCCCTTGCAAAGTCATGGCCAAGGACCTCGTCCGCACAAGACGATACATATCCAAGTTCTACGCTATGCGCACGCAATTACAAGCTGTCAGTCTGCGGCTGCAGACATTACGGTCGAATGAGCAGATGGCTCAAGCTATGAAGGGTGCAACGAGGGTGAGCATTTCTCCTCTCTCTCCTGTCTCTATCTGGTCCGGCAAGGCAAACCGATCCGCCTTCCGCCAAGGACACGCGCCCTGCACTCATATCATGATGAATACCATGCTGATGTCCACACGCTTTATTCTATGTCCGCAGGCCATGTCATTAATGTCAAGAACAATGAACCTACCTCAAATATCAAAGATACTACAAGATTTCGAGAGGGAAAGTTCAGCGATGGACATGAAGGAGGAAATGATGAGCGATACTATCGATGATGTGATGGAGGACGAGGGTGAGACTGAAGAAGAGGAAAGTGATAAGATTCTAAAGCAGGTCTTGGATGAGATTGGCGTCAGTGTCAGCCAGCAGGTGAGTGTAATTTCTCTCTCCTCTTTGTCCTCTCCGATAGGTTCCTCTTTAGTGGCCTGTTCATAACAGATAACAAGACTGACTCTGACCGCGTTAAAACTGCTCTACTCGCACACCGCACACCACAGCTCGGAGAAACGCCAGAGGGTCTAGGAGCACCGAAAGAATCAGAGAAGAGACAAGCAGTAGCTATTGGAGAAGGTGGACCGTCTTCTTTTGGCGGTAGTGGCAATGTCGATGGACGCGATACAGAAGTCGACGATCTGCAAGCACGACTCGACAAGCTGAGGAAGGACTGAAGAACGTCACGCTAGAAACGTTTAGTCGCTTCTCACTGTCTACTATGTTACGATATTCCTGCAGTGCCGGTCTATTTCGTACCGCAAGGCTGGCAAGCTCTCCTGTATATCAGTTTTTGTTGTTTTCAGGAAGGTTCCAATCAGGTCACCGGCTAGTGATAATGTCATCAATGCAGATGTCAGACCTCCGCGGAAGAAAAGGGGATTCCTACGTTGCAGCTTTGCTAATAACAGTGCATGACTGGAATGACTAGATTTGCTACTTGCTGTGGCTGAGCCGGCGGAACTAATGCACGATTGGGATAATACAATAACAGTCTCATAGACTCTAAATGTAGCGTGGCACTGATAACACGTAACCTCAAATATAACTTTGTGATTGCACAGTCAGACTTGGCCGGCGCCCTCAGGCCGTTGTCTCCTCGTTCTTCTTTGAGGACTTCTTCTTGCCATCGGCGGAACTACTGGTATCGGGTGAAGTGGTCTCGTTCTGGTCTATTCGATGCAGTGGAATTGTATCAGCATTGAACCTCATCCGGAACTCCAGGTCGTCGTATTTGTCTAGAATTGATGCATGCCACTCCATCACTTCCTGTTCGAAAGCCAATGCGAGAAGGAACCCTTGAGGCTCTCCCACAGGCTACCAGGCCTCCTCTCCTCCCCCTCCACTTCGGCCTCTCGCACCACATAAGGGTGTGGCTCTTCCGTCCACATCGGTGAAGAGGTCGTCGATGTGAAATTGGAGTCTTCTCGCGCACTAGGGCTAGCGCTCCTGCTGGAGGACGTTGAAGGTCCTGCAGGAGCGACCAGCGTAAGCGAAGTACAAGTGGGATAGTGGAGCGGGTGTGATCGAAGGGAGGAAGAGGAAGAAACAGGTGAAGAGTTAGACATACATGTTGCCACGCTTCTATGGGTCAAGGCCAAGGGAGGAGTAGCCGTCACAAGCTCAGGCAACCACGAGAGAATCAAGGGATTGGCCAGAACTGCGAAGCTACAGGTCGGTTTGACCGAAGAAGAAGTGGCTGAGATTGATAGCATTGGCTCGCAATGGCACTTCCGCTATTATGTGAGTACCTCATGTGCCCTTTGTGACTGAGCTTGGGGCTGACGGCTTTTCGCCTGAATAGAATGAGCACATGTCAACAGATTTCCCTGCGCCGGACCTACCAAAAGATCACATTATCCCTGGACGCAAATGATAATGAAACAATCCCGTATCTCGTGGCTCAGTCGTCTGAAATGTAGAGGACGACACCGTCCATACCAAGATTGAATCAATAATACGACATGTGCAAAATCGAAGAACTTGTATACTCTGGTACCTTGCTTCCGCAAGAGACGTGTAATCGTCTCTGCAATCGAACACTGTGTAGAGTTGAAAACCTCGCTTTGGCTTTTAGTTTGCTGGCTCCCAAAGTCTAAATGCGTATCAAGTGAAATATGCTACAGTAACCACTTTGTTCCTAGCTCTAGGAGCCTTTAATTTCATCGAGGTTTGCCTCAATTGGTCATACAGCATCTTGCCGTGCTTTGATCAGGCGTAACATGTTATGATTCGCTCGATGCGTATCGAACTCGGCAGTGGAATTGTTCACACACGTCTCGCACAGATCAAAGTCTTCGCACCTGTTGTAAGCAGATGAAGTGGTCAGCCCAAGTAGTCACATCCCTTCAGCATTCAAGTGTCTTCTCCGAGCTTACTCCGCACACTGCCACCTAGTTCCGACTATGGGGTCTCGGTTGCACCCATCGCAAGTGATATCTCGATGTGTAACCCCATTTTCGCCTTCACCTACGAGATTACCCGGGAAGTAATCAGAACGATCCGTAAGGCGGACGAAGGCGTGCGAGTCGGTGTGTAGATCTCGCGCAGCGTCGAACCAGCATGCGGTACATATATCGAAGTCCGGACAACTGGTGCCTGTCATTGGTGATTGCGTGATCAGAATGCCCGCAAATACTCATCAGGTCGGTAGGAGGCACACTTACACTTGTATGTTTCGTTCGTAAGCTCCGTCTGGCAGACATCGCACGACCCTAGGGACTTGTCGGCTGCTTGAACATTGTTTGTCGATTCCTGCTGTAAGGTGTCTGATTCGCGTGCTGCTGCTGGTGCTGCTGCTGCTGCTGCCGTTGGCAAGGAATCCATGCGTGCCCTTGCAGAGTGCGGATCTTGCACAGTAGTGACACCTTTCAAAGCTAGAGGTACACTCCCGGCTCGTGCCTGGCGGTCTTCGTGGGCGTCATCTTCCACTTCTGGACAATCGCGACGTAAATGATCTGGCCATCTACCCTGCCCGCCAGTCCAGCCGCAGCCTATGCGACAAGTCAAGTGAAGTGTTAGCAGACAACATCACGCTCACAGTGAAGGTCGCTTACCTAGAGCACACGTCACTTCCAGAGCGTCAATACAGTCTACCAACGCCTGAGGTGCTCTTTTCGGTTGTTCACCAATTCTGAAAGCCTCCCTGTCGATGGGACAATGCGGAGCTGCTGTTGTGCCCATCCAGTCGGTTAGACAACGTCTGCAGAATGTATGCGCGCCTGTGGGACAGCATACTGGTTCTTGAAGCGTGGTTTGGCAGATTGAGCAGTCGAGGTAGGGTGGCGGCTCGGCTAGGAAATGGTGCTGGCCTGCAGAGGCGATGAATTGCTTGATGATGGCCTCGTCGAGCGCCATGTTGTCTCCTGCTGAAGCCTTATTGGCGAAGCTATTGGAGAGGATCTCGCGTCTTCCACTTCCTAGTAACGCATGCCGAGGCTGCTAGACATGCAGGTGGGATAGGGCGTGGCATGTGCCACCACTCTGCCAGTCACGGGTCAGCAGCTGGTCATGGGAAACATGCCTTGCCTCTTGGATCGCTAGGTCGGTGTCATGTATGTAGCGACATTGTACACCGCCAAGAAGCAAGTCGATCGTCTAACACCGTCGTCGTCTTCAGAGAGCGTGATAGACATGTTATTCTGCAACCCGACATCAACGAAAGCAGACATTCGAACAACTCTACGACGTGACAATGATGAACAGATACACTGGCGTCGAGCGTGCAGAGGGACTGCAGCAAGTAGCGGCACTACCCTGAGTTCTGGCCTGCCCGGCCCCATGATACAATGTAGTAGTGGTACAAGACAATCAATACGGTCCACAACATCCGCACTCGATATTCATGCTTCAGTACTGCTGGGACAAGCACTCACATCTGTTGGATGGACACGGTCCCATCCAGGATCCGAAATGAACACCAACAAGTGCTGACCGTCTACATGCTGCTTTATCGTTTGGCGACAGTCTGCTAGCCTGACGGATCAGGGAGCCTACTTACCTCAGCGACAGACTCAAGCGATAGACTGATGCAGATGCTGCCATTGAGCCTCATCTCGCGCGGTGATGTGCATGCACGGCCTGTCATTGCCCGTGCAGTGCAGATAGGCTCTCCCTCGAGGCGGTTCACCTAGCTCATCCCGGGTTGGACTTGAAGTCGAAAGGAGAGAGGGGAGAGAGGCGCCCTCCTCTCCTCTCCCCTCTTCGTTATCTCCCGGGCCGTCTTTCAACTCCGCACCACAGGCCCGACTGATCCATACTGGCGTCTCTGACTTAGTACAGTTCCAGCTCTTATTCAATCGCCATCTTGGTAGGTACCGAACCTGGTCCATGCCGGAACGCTCAGGTTCCTCCGACGAGTGGATAGTTGTCGGGCAACCTAGGTTCGTAGCCTCCTATATACAGTGATAGCCTGCAATTGCTGATCGAATCAACGCCAGTCGCACGCATTCACCTTCGAGAAATTCCAGACAATCATCTCCGCACCTAGAGAAACGCAGTTCATTTCCAAAATTGCAAGGAATACTGACCAGCGTCCATGGCAGACTCAAGGAGATCGAGGGCGCATTGAGCAGGGAAAACACCCTACACCAACTAGGAGGAGACCGCGTTACGGAGCTGGGCGACGAATTAAACAAAGCCATATCCCGCTACCGCGCATTTCCGGCTTCAAACGCCACGGAAAAAGAAATCTTGTCCCGGTACACCGAGATGGAGGGCAAGTGCGATGAGCTTTACAAAGCCTTGGGCATTCCTGTACCCAAAAGGAGAAGTCCCAGCGCGGACAGAAGCAGCCAGGGTGCGAATGCCGCCATTGATGCGATAAAGTTTTGATCCACCCCGTTAGCACTTGTGCCAATGTAGACAGAAAACATCGATTCTATCAGATTTTGTAGGCCAGCGTAATTCCGTTGGTCGATGCTGAAGCGGCACTTTGCCGTCTTATGAATAGCGCCTTTTCTGGCAATTGCCTGCCTGCTTCTTCCTGTGATCTAAACTGTCTATTGCTGCTGGCATCGCGCACTCGCGCCGACTCAGCAGGCAGCATCAGGGAAGGTGTCGAGGAGAAGTCATGGCGTATCATAGGTATGGCGAGTTTTGATAACATTCAGGTTGCATTGCTAACACCCGTATACTTGGCGCAAGATGGGCCAGGGGAGGGAGACCGTTTTCTCCGACCTAGTAGTATCACCTGGAAGCGGCCGGAGCTACCTGACTTACTGGTTGCAGCCAAAATGGGAGTGCCATCAGGCAACAGTAACATGCTGTAGTGGGTGTCAGTGTATGTGTTTTGCAGGCAGAAGGTACCGCGGGAGCTTGAGTTTGTCACAGACGGTTCGAGCTGCATCGGTAATCCATTGTCGACAGCGCCATCTCTCTCGACTGTATAACAGAATTCGTGTAAGTTCATTGCTATTGTTGAAGTGTCGGTGGTAGCGTTTGCTAGAGAGATAGGAATTCGAGGAAGAGGAGACTCCTGAGTGTACTTAATCGATGTCAGTGCGGACAGGCGGGTAGAGTAGTGGACGAGCTGGAGATCTGAAGATCAGTGTGAGCTGATCATCCGAGCAATCAAATGGCTCATTGCGGTCTTTTGTTAAATTATTCTGGACCTCGGATGTTTCCAGGGTCATGAAAGTATATGGATTCATATATTTGAAATCTTGGTCGGATGCCTCGATGGCGAGCGCAGGCTGCCAGAGCATGGGTGAAACTGCACTTCACCTCAGCTGTGCTTGCATTTGTATTGACCATTTGGAGGGACGATAAACTGAGATTTGCTTTCAGTGGCAGAATCTTGCTTCTATTTTGCCGGGCAGTCCGGACGAGCTGGACCGCTGAGGTTGCTTGACCTGCTGCCAACTCACCGGGTATTGGGCAACCAATAACATCAGCAGGAGGAGCGGGCAGCAGCTTCATGCGCACGACATTATCGCCAGTAGTGCGTGCGTGTGCGTGTGCTCGTGCTCGTGCTCGTCCATCGTCGACAGTGGTGCCGCTGGTGTGACGGTTCAGCGCGCACGGATGGCCCTCGTAGACAGTGAGTTGCGACATACATATCATACATAAACACACACCATTCCATTCCCTACCCTACCGCACCGCACCGATGAAACATCTAAACAATAAAGACATGCAAGGCTTTCTGAGGGTATTCCCGCAGAGGAAAGCGTAACGGATCTATTCGCCTTTAGACCAGTCTGAGCGGATCAACACGATTGTCTCCATCGAATATCTCGCATTTTATATACACAGCACAACTGACACTCTTGTTACAACACTCCCCCCAGCCACACCCACTACGACACCTCCCTCACTCGACAATCTCTGCATCCCACTCTCCCCCCGCTCCCTCGCTCGTCCTCGTCCGTCGCAGAGAATTCCACAATCTCTTCCAGGCTCCCGCTCTGGCTCTTTCAGTCAATCTGCTCGTCCTGACTTGTCGTCGCATGTCAGTAGATTGTCTGCCTCCTCTCCACAGTCATCTGGATCTCAGGCTCTCCCTAGTTCTCCTCCATCAGCACCATCATCAGCATCTCTGCCAGCCTCGCCGACTCCCTCTCAAGCCGACCTACACTCTGTACTCTTAGCTGCAGTGCAAACAGCAGCCAAGTACAGCAGAGTAGAGAGTGATTCTCATCCATCTCCTACCTCAACCCCATCCTCTACTAGCAATTGCACTCCCGCTCAGCTGAGAATGCGCAGCCTCTCTCACTCGCAAGCGACCGCGAGGACAAACAATGCAATGCTCTATCCAAGCGTAAGCTCGGCTTTTGCACCTCCTCCTTCCCATATACACTCCTACGATGATGGCGAGAGTGCTCTCCTCGACGACGATATGGATCCTGCTACCACCATCTACCATTCCCGTGTCTCTTCATTCTCGGCTGCCGCTGGCAAGGACAAGGAGAATGCCCATACTACTCCCGCTTCCCGAAGAGGCTCCTCTACACAGTATAAATACAACGCCTACATCACCTCGGCTTCGTCGACTACTCCCAGTTCAACACCGCCCTCTGGATATCAAGCGTCATTCCCGTCATTCGCCAAACATCAACAACGACGCTCCTCCGTTCCACACCCCCGCTCTCCTTCGACACGCTCGTCTCGACCGAGAAGTATAGCTGGTGAATCATATCTCGTACACCAGCAGCACCAACCATATCTCAATAATATGCAACAAAGTATATATAGCTCGTCGCCTCCAGTTCCAGTTCCGGCTTCCCCGGCCTCCTCCCAGCGTAGCTTTTCATCCTCAAAATTACAACTTGTCAATGAAGCTCTTTCTACCGAGCAGCAGCAAGAACAACGTGAGATACATATCAGTGCTGAAGGCGATGCTGATGGCGAAGCTTCCTCTTCTACGCTTCAGCGCAGGAAGCGCGCTTCCAGCTCTTTGAGCAAAGGTGAACTGGACGGCTCTCCGAGCGCGAGTCATCATCATCATCATCATTATCATCATCACAGTCATCATGACAAGAACAACAATAGCCTTACCCCTTCGCGGAGTAAGTCTCCTGGATTGCACTCCGCTTCACCGCGAGAGAACATTCCACCCAAAGAGAGAAGAGCTAGCAATAGGCGCAGCTCGCAAAGCTCTCATAGGATCCGCTCGAGACGTGCTTCGCAGTCTCAATCGCAAGCCAGTCCCTACGGACACACTTCTCCCACATCTAAAGCACGCTCCAGACGCTCTTCGTCTGCGTCTTCGCAAACGCAAGAGCCCATCACTTTGCACTCACAAAGTAGCAGTCTCTCCGTCAGTAGCGATTCGACCCTTCAACCTGCTTCGCCTCAACAAGCTGGGCGCAAACAAGCGGACCTGCAGCCCACTTTCGAGGCACAGCTCTCTCCAAAGCCCGCGGCTGCCTCTCCTGCAATGTCCAGCAGTACAAGTCGGATTGATTTGACATGTGTCATCAAAATCAAAGACTTTGCGTTTTCTACCGATGATCCTCGTTTTGTTGGCGAACCTGCACCTCCCACACCTATCGATCTTCCTAGCGAAGACGAAGAAAGATACGGTTCCTGGGTCTCGCCTAATTCTCTGAATGGGCAGATGGCACTGGGACCCAATACGAATCCTTCGCCTTCTCTTTCACTTATGAGCAGCTCCTCTAGCTCGTCCCTCTCGTCAAGTTTCACTCCACCTCCATTCGGCTCCTTCGGTTACGGTCATCATTATCACTATGCTGGGCAAGACTCAGGCAACGCTCGAGGACAGCGAGACCCACATGGGCAGCTGCAATTGCCCCCCGGTGGCTCCTGGTCCACCTGGGATCAATCTAATCTCGCCCTCGACCATACTTCTGGACCTTCCAATGCAACAACCTCGTCTGGTACAACCCGCTCGTGGAACTTCGTTACAGACAATGGCCCTTCCCCTTTCTCGCGTCTTTCGCTCTCATCCAATGCATCTGGACAGGTCCCTTCAAACCTTCTCGATTCTGCTCTATCGATACAAAATTTCGATGATGACTTTGACGAGGATGATGAAGATGAGGATGATTATGATGTTGATCACTCGGGAATGCTTGATGATGACCTCGACGCATCCGCCAACTTTGGAGGCGCAGGTGAATATGACGATAAACAGAATCAAGAGTCATTTTCACGGATACCACCGGGTGGTTTGATCTATCGCGTTCAATACGAGTTTTGCGCGCAAGCGCCTCAGGAGATGGACGTTTGCGAAGGCGGTGAGTGGTAAAGCTGTCTCTGACCGTGTCGATATCGTATGCTGACGCAGAGCTTTGGTTCACTATCCACAGACCTTGTCCGCGTTTGGCAGCAGTCTTATGATGGTTGGGTCCTCGGCGCCAAGGTTATCAGGAAGCAAACTGCATCAACGAACCCACCTCCTGCTACATCTACTCCTAATCCAACGCATAGAGTAGGGGACCCGGAATCCGACTACGAAGAGCTCGCCAATGGCCTGGTCCCGCAGTCATACCTCGTACTCATGGATTCTTTCACCGTCCTGCCAGGTTCGATGACCGGAGAAGCATCGGGGGACGATGATACAACTGAAAGGATCCCGCAGATGACAACAATAGATAGGTCTTTCCTCCGGATCATCTAAGGTACGCCCGCGTCTTCGCGGGCGCACTATACACGAACCCGACTTGCATGCAGAAAGTCGGGAGACGTACATTCCATCTCATCAAGCTCTTAGGTTACAACAATCCGACAGGGTTCCGCGCCACGTGCCGGGAGTGCCTGCTGTATCAATAATCAACGCATATCATTCACCTCGTCTTTTTGGATTTTGCTTCTCTCTCAGATTTAGCGAACTCCGTCGCAACTAGGTGTATTTTTACAGTCCATTCGGTTATCTTTGTCTCCTTTGTTTCGACCAGTAGTAGGTAGCAATGGTGTATCAGTCTCACTTCAACGATCTCGACCCATGTGGTTGCCCACTTCCGACGTTAACTTCATTCCCGGGTTCTCGGCTCACTTTTTGGTACGCTTAGCCTTTGCACTCGAATCGTCTGGCTAACCACTTCTGAGCTTGCTTCGAGACTCACATATGATGCCATTGCTAATTCTACAGGCCGAACGGCACCTTAACGGCAGAAGGATGCATATATGGCTACAAACAACAGAAAGACCAAAAATTGTACCATATTGCTCTCTAGATTATCCCGCGTGTATGTTCATGTAGTAATGGTATTTAGGTAGGTAGTCTATGCTTTGGACAGGGGACTGAAAATGCGAAAGAAGGCGAGACTGGGATCACATATTCCGGATGAAGAGGTATCAAGCGATTTGAAGACTGTCCAGCTTGCTGAGCATTTCCTTGAAATCATATGGCTTCACAATAGTAGAATCCATTCCCGCTTCTTTGCATGCGGTAGCATGTTGTCCCCGTGCATTCCCTCTGCAGTACGGAACAGTTCAGCTTCATTGCGAGTTTCCTCCCTTGCGACCCAATGCTAGCACTTACGTGACTGCGTATATGACGAGATTACCCGGCAATTCCCCTTCGCGTTCAAGCGCGCGTATCTTCGTGGTAGCCTCGATGCCTCCGCATACAGGCATCTCAAGATCCATCAGGCACACGTTCATAGGCCTGCCTTCCTTAGCTGAATGGAGGAGTTTGTCAATCGCTTCTAAACCATTGTTCGCGACTGTCGTTTCGATTCCGGCTTTCGTTAATTGCCGATATAACAGCTTCTGATTGAGGAGATTGTCTTCGCAAACTAGGACGCGAAGGTGGCTACGCATGTGCACCGGAGGGGACAGTGGACCATTCCTAGTCACGGAAAAGGGCCCCTGGTTCAAGGGCGAACCGACTCGTACCTGCTCGCCGGAAGGTGTACTCGCCGTATCCACTGAGGCGGCAGTAGAAAAGGACGATCTGTTGCTGAGTGACTGCGTTACGCCCGTCCGGTGAGCGAACTTGGGGTTACGCAGGCGTAATTTGGAAGTTTCTTTATTCTCGACATATCCCGTTTTCGTGGTTTTTAAGTAGAATATGAAATCTGCACCCTGTCCTAGTACCGATTTGACCGTCATGGATCCGCCCA
>Ga0181471_100225_pt1 | contig 17745 bp, 17 predicted proteins | sample InSIn5gowninarea_FD_119083 | JGI IMG/M metagenome (GOLD analysis project Ga0181471, IMG submission 119083) | Clean room microbial communities from NASA Spacecraft Assembly Facility at Jet Propulsion Laboratory, Pasadena, California, USA -... ...
GGAGATGCAGAATTCGTACCCAGGTATCCCAATGAGGATAGAATCTGAATTGCGATTTGTCTGATAAGAGTGATGCGACAATGCTGCTGTTGTCCTGTCTGTAGGCGGTGAATGCTCTGACAAAAAAGTTGGTATTTGTGGTATAATTGTGTCGAGCAGGATGTGACTTAGGAGTGGATAACTGGCGGACAGTGCGACTGCACCACGAAGGACTGGCAGGTATGAATCTGGCTAGGGAGTGACTCTCAAAGCTCGGAAGGATTGGTAGGAGTAGACCAGTACACCAGTAGAAGGAAGGAAGGATGGGAGCAAATCAGGGATTGAGAGTTGATGAAGAACGAGGAGTGAAGAAAATGAGGGTTGAGGCAGAGAGGTGACGACTGATGTAAAAGATTATTATTATTGTCATGCACCCCCAAGACTGTCCTTTCTGCTCTGCAACGAACGACTTTTGGCCATGGATGTGCAAGCGCAGTGCGGAGCAACAGCACGTCAGACGAAGGTTTAGTAGGCAGTAGGGAGTGTGCTCCTACTCGTCTTGTGCTACCACCACGACTGGCCTCTGCCCTCCTCGTCTCGTTGCTGATCGAAAGTTACAACGCTTGTTTCTAACCTAAGACGTTTTGCGGGAGGGATGTGGAATACACCGAAGAATTAGATCCATGTGTCGGCTCCAGTAGGCCTAGTGCACTTGTTCGAGGGATCGAGCAAGGTGGTTGCCGTCAGTGGTGGACATCGTTGTGGCACTCTGTCCATCTGGGCAGACATCTGAACGGTCTTTTCATGTTCCGGTGTGGCTTCGTGCTTTGCCTCAGCGGGCCTCAGGAGCCTCTCCAACACAAAACTCGAAGCCTCAGGAGCCCATTTGCAGCGGTATCAGTGCTTAGCGCACTATGAAACCTGCCTAAGCGTGCAAGCGTGGAATGCAAAGGTGCCAAGCACCCGCTGGAACCGATACTCTTTCAGATTCTTGTCCATTCAGCTTCGATTATCTCTAACTTACCATACGTCTCGGAACGGAACTGATCTGCATAATTCAACGACAAGAATTTCAATCGACTATCGTTAAACAAGTACCAGCACGCTGGATCGTGCTTAACAGGTTCTTACAACTGCAGCTGTGTGTAGTTGTAACTGCCTGAGAGCCCTCGCACTCTGCTAGCTATTGCTTCACGATGTTTAGATATCGGCGGGGAATGCTAGCAAGGTGAACTCGAAGGGGCCTCTTGCCAGGCTCTGACTACAACAACTGATCTCTCAAGCCTCTGATATCAAAAGCTGAAGCACTCTGGAATCAGCGTCGTCACTGGCAATTCTTTGATTTATTGACTTTGATCACTTTACATTTCTCTCTTTGGCTTAGCGTCAAAGTCGATATTCACATTCACGGACCTTCAGTCGCGTCGCATTCAGTCAATCTTTCACCATCATCCACCTGTCGCAAACAATTGTCCGACTGATAGGATTTAGGGCCAGATCACTGTCGCGCTTAAGAACTGTTCTCTTTGCTTTTGGCCATTTTAACTACTTCCAACCATAAAACAACCTGCTGGGCCGGGATCTGAATTGACTGAAAATGACACAAGCAGAGTCACCGCGGTCAAATGGCTTTTACAGCCCTTCGAGGACTGACTCACCTCGAAGACAACTTCTCAAAATGCATCCACTTGAAATCGAACTGGAGCAGGCGATGACAAAGCTTCGCATTCAGGATAAGGAGCAGCAAGACCTACATGTGCATAAACGCAAACTCCACAGTGAAGGTATAGATCAACTAGATAATACGTTGTTTCGGCAAACTCGAGATGCCTTGGAGCAAGCCAATCAAAACCGAGACATGCTACGGAGAGAGGCTGAAGCATGTCTGGAGCGCTGGGTGATGGAGCAGGAAGAGGAACGGCGGAGGCGGGAAGAAGAGGAGCGACTTCGAAGAGAGGCTGAGGCGCAAGCTAAAGCTGAGCGTGACCGTAAAATCCGTGAAGAACAGGAACGTTTAGTTAGGGAGAAGGAAGAGGCATTGCGAAAGCAGCGTGAGCAAAAGGAACGTGAAGAGCAAGAGAGGGTAAGGGTAGCAGCAGAAGCGAAGAAGAAGGATGATGATCGACGAAAGCAGGAAGAAGAACGCCAAAGACAGGAAGTGGACCAACAGAAGCAAGAAGCTGACCATCAAAAAGCAGAGGCCGAAAGACAAAAGGCGGAGGTCAGTCGACAGCAGCAAGCCGAGCAGGCTAAACAGAGAGCTGAACAAGCGGGAGGAAGTCCTGAGCAGGTCCAACGAACTCACGAGGAATACCTCGAGCTCTACGAGAGAATCAAAAAGTTCAAAAACGACTACTGGGCTAACGTCATGGAAAAGGCCAAAGGTAATGACCCTAGAAAGAAATACCAGTACCCGGACATCAAAGAAAATGCAGGCGAGTTCAGACGTGCTATGAGAGGCGTCAACGCATTGACGGCAGCCGACAAGGAGACGAACAAGCTGAAAAACAGCCAAATAAAAGAGGTCATCCAGAAATCACTCAGCATGAAGACACCACGCATAGGTCAGGACATACCGGTCAATACCTTTCTCCCAAGATCATTACAACTCGACAGCAACAACCAAGCAACCATAACAGACTTGGGAGCCTTCACACTATGCTGCTTCGTCCAATCAGTCGTTAAAGTCTTCATGGAAAGTGCACCCACCCAACCAGAAAACGCCGAACCAGTAGGCACGCTCCTAAGCTCCGTCTTCGCCATGAAGGAACTACAATTCCACCGCACAACCCCCTCCGGCAGCACCGAACCACAAACCCTCTTCCCAATGCTCCTAGCCAAATACCACAAAGTCTGCCCCCTCCTCTTCGGCATAACAGCCAACCAAAACACCCCCCTCGGCAAAAAAGCCATAGGCTGGCAGTTAACAAAAACCGACGCCGGCCCCAAAACAACCTTCGTAACCGAAAACGCCCACTACGACCGCCAAATCGGCCTAGCAATAGGCTACTCCTCCTTCGGCCTCCGCAACTTCGCCGCCGCAACAGCAACAATGCGCAACCCCTATCCCCCCACCCATTTCTGGCGCAGCCTCGCACAAATAATAAACTTACCGCCCGAGCAAGTCACGCCCACCCACCTCGCTATTCTGAAAAACATATTCGGCAAAGATGGAATGCGGAGGTTTTTATTGTTCTTTGGAGTGGTGGGACTGGCGGTGATAAGGGAGGCGTATATTTATTTCCCGGAGAGGTTGCCGGACGATGTTAAGAAGACTACGTTTTGGAAGGAGATTTGGGTTTTTGCGAGGGATAAGTTGAGGGAGGATAGTGACTTGACGCTGGAATTTGAGGGGCGTTGATGCAAAGGGGAGGGTAAGGGGAGATGAATTTTGATTGGAAGGACTGGATTTGGGTCAAGTTCTCCTTCTGAGTTGTTCACTGGATCAACCCGGCTTGACACACACGCTGTGAAAAGTGACATGACTACCTAGGTGTATATTGACACCGGCCGAATGCTGGCACGTACGATCCGCACCTCAACACCAATACCACGCACGGGTCACTGTCATGTTATGCCATACAAGACCAAGCTAGGCTAGACACGGCACGTACCAAAAGGCATGTAACATACGCAGCACTAGTGTCCGTCCAAGAAAAGAGACAACGAAGGAACCAAACCAAGACACATGCAGATACGGCTAGTCATCACGTTCCACAAGCAACACCAGGCTGTCTGTCCTATCACGTCAAACACTCAACAAGACTCGACAAGATAAGACAGGCAAGACAAGCAAACGAAAGCAAGTGTCTTGGGACTATCAAACGCCGACAATAAAAAGGTACACAGACTATGGATGAACCGGTTCGATATGAAAGAATACTGTGTTGGAAATTACCTAGTGTACACCATTACGAATCAAAGTCTCTACTTTTGCTATTCATTTCTCATGCCCTCCTGCCTTCCCTGGTTTTCCGATTTCCTTATCCAATTCCCGTATCCAATTAGCCAGCATTGCTTTTGATAATGATATTAGATCTTCGTTCCCTTCCTTCCGTTTCGTTCCATGCCTAGGGTAAGTTCCCATCCCATCCCACTCCGTATGCTGTGGTCCGGTGCGGCGCAGTGAATATCCGTAAGCAACAATTTCGTTCGGCATTACAGATAAAGCCAAATTGCCCAGCTGTGCTTGCTTCCTTTCTTTCATCAGCTCATTTGTTATTATCGTAAGTACCCTTCATTGTGATCGTAATCATAATCGTAATCGCGTTGGTTTTTACTTCCGCTATTATTCCAGTTGGTCGTTAGTGTCGTGAATTAATGTTTGTGGTGAAGGCGTAATGATCCGCTAGTTTTGCTAGTGTGTACCGAGTGGAATGGGATCTCGCATTTGGTCGCGATTACCAAGTTGTCGCTTCAGTGGGGATGAGTCAGGCAGCATCGTGGCTTGGTTCCTGGGTAAAGGACTTCTAACGCTGGCTGGTTTTTCGGGTTGTGGATGGTGTTGCACAACGTACTTGTAGGATATTGGGTATCTGCTGTGGTCCATGTGATTTTCAGGTTGAGTCAACGGATGCTTCGCGGGTTGTCTTTTCCAGCTGTGAGGTGGCAGTCTTTAGGTGTGAAGGCGGGCGTGGCATTCTTACTAGTGGCTTCAGATATTCATCAAGTCATAGCAACAGCTCCCGTTTGTACCGACTAAACAACGGCGATCTCAATTCCCCTTCGAAGAGGAACGATAGAAGACTCCATCGATCAGCCATAGCTCATAACAGTACTCGCAATCGGTGGTGGAAGCTGACTCCTCGTCGCCCACTGACTCTCCTCAAACGCCGGCGCAACACCCCACTGTTGCAGCTGGCCCCGCAACCTCACATCGCGCATATAATTAGTCTGCTCGTTGCTGTAGCCAGCGAGCATACCATCTGCATTCTCGGGGTCTGAGGGGGCACCACGGACGCTGTAGACGCGGTACATGGCGGCGGCGAGAGCCGTGAAACTTGCGGCGGCGATGATGGCGAGGAGGACGACGACGCCGGGTGATACACCCATTGTGAGGTGTGCGGTTGGCGAGAGGTGGTAGATGGGCTTGCAATGCCAGTCAGTGGAATGTGAATGGTGTAGTTTATGGATGTAGATTCGGTATCTGAGCTTGCTACTATGCTGTGGTGTTGAAGTGGGTTGTGGGATCTGATGATGATTTTGAAAGAGCGCAATTGTTGTTGGTGTTTGTCACTATCGGTTGTTTGCAGTTGTTTATGGCATGAAGTATGAATAGACTACTGGTCCTCTTGCAGCAGCTGAACGTGTATGGCTAAGCTGATCCAGTGTTGTGGTGATGAAGCATATACGTGTGGAGGGTTGTTTAATTGTTGCTCTAGACATACGGTGATACGACTGGAATTGGAGTATAGGAAGTTGTGTAACCAAAGCGAGCGTCGTTCCAGTAGATAATAGCACGAGAGTGGAATTGACAGAACAGGTGCGAGGAGGAAGGGAATGTGTCGCATTCTATCATGGAAGCGGGAAGGGATATCATGGTTGGAGGTGCCTACTTCGGGCTGTGTTGTTCGCCTATACATGCAAGACAGACACGTAAATCTGGCAGGTGTACGAGTCTTGTGCAGGGCAGCGTTCATGCCGTCGCAATCTACTGTAGGTGTAATAGTTAATGTAACCAATGGGTAGAAAGTCGTTGCCGAGGCTAAGAGATGGTGTGAGAATCCTTTGAAGTCAAGTGGTTGCGCAAGACATTTCGGCAGACATGACAGTCAGAAGAGGGGAGTTCGACGTGTACCGTCCACTGGGAACGCGTGGCAGAGCTCCAGTCACGCCGGGTGACTATTCCTATCGAGTGTTTAGCGTCAGCCAAACCGCACTTGAGTGAACTGCATGGTTCGCTCGTCGTATGCTTGACTCTGTCAGGCAGAATCGATGGCGGACTTTCAAGTACAGAACGAATTTACTGTAGCAGCAAGGAATAGGATTGAGATTCGATGTTGGTATCCATACCATTCCTCAGTCTCCGGAAGTGCACTCGCAAGAGAAAGGGTAGTGATACCTTGCGGTCTTGGGTGTCGACGCGTCCGGCTTTGGCGTGCCGGCTAGCATCGTTCCCAGATCCCGCTTCTCCAAAAGTTCACACCCCACCTGCACCCGATTTTGCATGTGCAGTTCAAACCACTCGTATTCTATCCTAGGATTATTACTCGTGTAAAATTCCTACCATACAAATAGCGGAATATCTTCGGCGCGGAATGCAAACAACATCCGCTCTACTGTACACCGTTTGCAGCACTACAAGGCTCTTCAGTCAAGTAATAGGATTACTCATATAAGCAGCCTTGCCATTCCTAAATTGCCCGGTACAGTAAGACATAGTCCACTCCACCAACTACCTTACACACAGGTACAGTAGTATTGAGTGTTTTGCACAGCCTCGAAGAGTGCGATCCATCAATCTCCATGTCACCAAAATATACTACTACCATCTTAGGTCGGACGATACTGGTGAGACAGCTATGGAGTTTTAGCTTGAGTTGTTCTGAAATTATGTCCAGGCTTTGTTTTGTTGGGTGAAACGCGTGGGCGAGAGTTGGCTATAAATATGCGTGTGCGTGCAACGTGCTTGCTTTTCGAAGTGGAGTGATTTATGTGTGTTGTTGGGCGTGGTGTGAGTGAAACACATGGCGAGAATGAAAGAATATTGTATGGGTTTGACGCAAAAGAACATGGGTATCTGGTATGATGGCCATGGTGGTTGGGTAGTTCGAGATGTATGGTTGCTGCAGGCTAGTGGTTGAGTGACAGATCGTCATGGTAATACTCTCACGAAGAGAAATACGTGGAAAATGCAATGTGTGTCTGTGAGGCCTATTCGCACGATGGCCCGCAAACATCAGGCAGCAACATTTGACCATAATAAACCAGTGCTGCTGCAAAGAAGGTTGTCTGATTAGCAATAACGAAACAGTAGAGAAGACCATCTGAGATGTGGAACAAGTACATATCATATTTGTACACCAAGAGGATGAAGCCATCGCTCCTATCACACCCCTTGTGCCTAGTTCCTCCTATACTACAATATCTATGCGCTAAACCAGCAGCTTTTCCCTCGCCCACCATCCATCCAGTCCATCATGCTGTGGGTATAATATGTGCCAGCAACCAATAGTCCACGCAATAACCCAAGTCCATGCTCAGTCTTGACCATAATCCAGTCGAGGTCACTAACCCTCCTAAACCAAAGTGAAGCCGAAAAAACTAAAATGCACAGCAAAAGAGCTTGCAGGTGTAGTATATGAAAAAAGCAAGAAGCATAACGCCGCTCTGAGCGTTTGTTTGGAGGTCAACGCAACCAAACCAAACCAATCGTTCGTCCACCAGTCATTAGTTTAAACAAGGAAAAAACAAATCGCTTCAGACTATTCGACTTATAGCATGAAGGCAGCAATGGCAATAGCTAGCACAGAGAATAGCGAAACGTGGCTTGAGCTGGCAGCGCCAGTGTATGTCTGGATACCGTTGGTGACGTTGCTGGAGCTGCTCTTCATGCTGTCGGCGTTACCGCTGTAGCTACCGGTTGACGGCTCAGGAGTGTAGCCGGAACCAGAGTTGGTGGTGTTGTCTGCACCAGCTGGGTTGTTTGAGCCAGACCAGACGCCGTTGCTCCAGCTGCCAGTGTTGACGCTTGTGCTGGCTTTGGTGCCAGTCGTAGTAGTGTTGGCACCCTGAGCAGGGTTGGCGGCACAGGAAGCCGGGCAGTAGCAGGATGGAGACCATGTAGAGTTGGAGACGGCATTGCCCTGGCAAACCTTTCCAGCGTCAGATGGAATAGTGGGCCATGCGTCTACACCATCCATGATGGCAATGGCCATGCCGCCGGACAAGTGGCTCTGCATGTGGCAGTGAAGGAACCATGCACCAGCGTTCACGACCTCGTATCGGAAGACGGTCCAGGTAGCAGTGTTCTCGCCGGGGAGAGTGGTGTATCCATCGACGTATGGTGGGTTCACAAGGTTGAACATGGATGGGATAGCAGTCTGTGCTTCCGCAACTGTCGACCAGTTGAAGCTGCCGGTGCCCTGGCCAATAACATAGAACTTGTTGGAGTGCTTGTGGATGGGATGGGGTTGAGCAATGGGGCCGTTTGTCTGCATAATGATGTCGACCCATTGACCCATGTTGGTCTTCTTGATAAGATCGCTTTCGGCAACAGTGGAAGGGTCCTGGGCAAGGAGAGGAGTACCGTCATCTCTGCTCATGTTGTAGGCACTGTTACCTGTGAGAGACCATTCGTAGGCATCACCAGATTGTGCGAACTTCGTCAGATTGAAGAACCAAGTCTTATCGGCCGTCTGACTGACAGACATTGCGGGGAATGGAGCAGCCATGGCAGGGTTGAATGGAACAATTGTTGTGAGGTTGAGACCGCCGAAGTTCATTGCAGGAACAGCGGAAGCAGAGAACCCAGTCGCGCCCTTGTACGAGAGAACGCCAAATCCGGAGATGAGCTGGTTGAGACCGTTGTTGGAAACTCGGATTTGATAGTCGGCGATGGGTTGGTCAAGCTTGACAAAGACTGAGACACGGTCTCCGTTACCGATAGCGACCTGATCAACTACCTGTGGAGCAGTATATTTTCCGTTCCATTCGTAGACGATCATCTTGTGGTTGTCAATGGTAGCCTTCAGGAGTGAGAAACCACTGGGACTAATGAATGTGAGAGCAGCATATCCTTCGGAGGCATCAACACTCAAAGTATAGTTCTGGCCTTGGGATACGGTGCAGACATTAAAGACATCAGACGGAACAGCAGCAAGGTTCCGAGTGAAGTTTCCTTGTGTGGCAACAGTGTCAGCTGGCAGACAAGCCTTCGCGGTGTAGCCGTTGCCATTGGTCAAAGCAGAAATCTGAGGAGCGGACATGGCAGTGATCTCGGCTTGGGGCAAGCAATATTGTGCACCCATACCGTTGATGATAATGGCATCAGCGCAGGCAATATCGACGTTCCCTGCTTCCTCAATGCCGTAGAACTCCTGGAACGTGTATTTGGAGAAGTCGGAGACAAAGAGAGGTTCGCTCTTGGCATCGGCGGCCTGAAGCTGAGCGACAGCTGAAGAGTCAACCAAAGAAAACGGAGTCTCATCACCCGCAGCAGGGCTGATTAAGATGGCGCCATAGAGACCGTCCATTATCTGGCCCTTGTAGTGGGAGTGGTAGAAGTAGGAGCCTTGTTCGTTGGCGGTCCATCGGTACATCCAAGTCGCACCAGGCTGGATGGCAGATTGAGAGAGTCCAGGTACACCATCAGCCCATGGTGTACCAAGCTGTTCGATACCGTGGAAGTGAACACCAGTGTCCACTGCCATGTTGTTGATGACTTTGAAGTCAACACACTCGCCCACCGACATGCGCAGAGCTGGACCGGGGAAGGTGCCGTTGGTTAAAATAACGCCTCGGGCACCAGCGCCCGTGGGGTTTGCAGAGCCCCATGTCAAATCAATGGTGAAGGGGATGCAGTTGGAGGTGGCGCTGCAGATGTCTGCGGCCGCACTTCGTTCCAGGGTGTGAGCCTCGTTAATACTCGTCAAAGGAGTAGCAAGGGCGGCGGAGGCGAGGGATAAGGCCGACACCACATGGGCGAATCGTGATGGTGCCATCTTGATTGAAAAATAAATTAATATATTAAATCAAGGCTCTCTAATCAGAATGAATGGACGGCCTTTGAGCAGCCTGCTGGATGAGATGAGATGAAGAGAGCACGATGTGAGCGAGATTGGAGTGGTGGAAGGAGAACGGTAGCTATATGATATGTCTGGCGTCTAGAGGATGAGAGAGGTTGTTGAGGAGGGTTGGGTGTGGAGTATGGCCAGGGTAAATCCTGGCAGGATCAGAGTCGAAACGGGACAATTTCAATATCCTAGCTCGGCTAGGTCAAGCCTTGTCCACCCTAGATTAAGCTTATTCAGTCAGCGCTGACCGGGTTTCACCAAGTGGAAGTGGAGCGTCCACTGTGTTCCTGCATTAGAGCAATGCTACAGTACCTTGGCTCCATGATTCGTCGTCAGCACTACGTTACGGCACGGGTGGTGATGGACCAACTCTGCTGTGCCGATAGCCCAGAAATGGCTCAACCCTCGTGTAAGATTAAACGGTTGAGCAGACTTGTCAGCTGTTCTGGAAAAGCACAAGTGTTGTGTTGTGGTGCTTGTAAGCGGTTCCCCAGCCTATGGACCGGGGTGCAACGTAAGCTGTCAGGATTTTTCATTCCCAGACCAACAGCATCTGCCCACCCACGTCAGGAGTGCATCTGCATACAGTAGGATAACATGTTCCAGAAAGGATGGAGTTTCTATGCGTCCATTTCCGGAGTGACCATGCTGAAGTGGTTTATCGGTCATGGCAACAACAGCATTGCCTACGACAACTGGCAAAAGCAAGCTGGTGATGCCGGCCACTTCTGGCAAATTGATCAGATTGACAGACGTCGGATAAGTGGTTATGGACCCTGTCATACCACAGTAATAGTTAAAAAGCAAAGTGACAGGCACGGCCACAGAAGTCACGAAGTCAAAGCCAGATGTCGCCAAGCGTGATTGAGCAGGCTCAGGGGCTGAAACGGGGATGGAGTGGGATACTCGTAGAATGGGATGGAGCGGACCAAGTGCAGGCTATGTTTCGACCAAGCGTCAACAACCCCGTCCCTCTGACTTCTGTACCGTGCAGCTGGTCCACTGTGCCAATCTGGGACCACGTAAGCGCCCACACACAACATTGAATGTTTCTTCGTGCTTGAGAGCAGTCATGTTTACAGCTGGTGATAGACGACTTTTCAGTAGTTCTTGCTGGTCAGGTGATGATCTACCGTACTGCAGAACAACGCTTCTTATTTGGATCGGACGGCAAGACTATTGAAAGCGCAGTGTCTCAGGCGCAAGCAGTGGCATCCAGGCCTGAGTTAATTCTTTTCTACCGTACTTCCCGCGACCTGTGCTCAATGACGAGCTCCCCTTCCGCACGCAAACACAATAATACTGGCGCACGAACCAGAGTAGCTGGTTTCTGATCTGGGTTTTCAGTGCCACCAGCTGGGAAGGTTAAAGGTGCCGGTGCTGAGTAACTTGGTAACGTCTCCCTACCAAGTAACCGCACAATCAAGCTTTGATCTGCAGCAAAACAGCCACTCCCGACCCAGCCATTGGAGACTCCTGCCTTACCCCACCACAAGTCGACTGGCCGAGAAACACCCCGGTTGGCATCCTGAATTCGATATTTCCTCGCTCTTGATGCTGACTGCCACTCCTGGCCATGAGTTTTGCAGTGTGGCACGAGGCGTGTAGATCTGTGGCAATAGTTCGTCTCACTGTACTCGATACCTGACTTTGCCAGAGGTGATCAAGAGATTCTTGTTCTCCCATCACCAACCACCGTTCACTAGTTCTTGGCAGCTAAGTTCAGCGAGCGAATATCGCAGCAATGCTCCAAGCACGAAGGATCATGGCTACTTGGTACCGAGATTGATCTTTCCTGCAATCTGGGATATGAACGTGATTGGGTTGTCTATGCTTTGCTCACGCGGGATTAGCATCCCGAATTTGCTTCCAACAAGACTCGATTTCTCGCAACAAGACTCACTGCATTCACTGCTCCTGTCATCAAACTTTGCATGGATTCTCGCCACTGAAATTGCTCGTGAGCCTGCTGTGAACTGACTCTGGCTTCGAAAACGGTTTTTTGTCCGCACCCAATTAAAACCTCCATCCATGCTTACAGTAGCTTGACCACACTACGCCAAGCTCATCTCACTGACAGCTACTGTTGCCTGGCTAATCCCCTTCACTCTAAGACAAGACCAATTTACCAGTTATTAAAGGTACTTCTGACAGCTTGTCACATTCTTAACACACTCGAACTCAATCCGCACCGCCTCAACCAACGAGGTCAATCCTGGATGTCATCCTCTATCGAGCCTTAGCTATCCTTATGGTTCAGTCGATGTGGATTCTCCCGTCCAGCTTGCTTGTCGCTTGCATCGCCATGTTGTGCTACACACTTTGCTACCTTGTACGCTACATTTCGTTATTTCCCGAGTCCCCACACTAACTGTCACTGTTCAAGCTGAAATCACCCAAGACTTTGTCACCACGACTGTGCCTAGAGCATCAAATATACACTGCACTGTGAGAAGGATGAGGAGGTATTTCGATGCCCACTGGAAAAGAAGGCTCGATCAAACGCCTATGATATGCTTGATCGCCCTCAGAGAGTGATTTGCAGTGGGCTACTTGTGCATCTTCTGCTGTTGCTCGGTGGTCGAGAATGCTCAGGCAGCCTTTGAACCGCTTGAGACATCAGTTTGCTTCCCACCCAGACGAAATGTGAGAAAACATGGCACGGAGAATGCCTCATTCCCGAACCATCGACTATCACTCGTTCTGAGCAGCGGCGACAGCTTGCTTGAAATCAAACATGAAGTGAAGAAATAAATCGAGTCGAGTTCATCGCCATCCGCAATACACCGATGGAATATGCATTGCTTAGGGTGCCATTCAACAGCAAAGTCAAGTTTTCGAGCGTATTACAACAAGTCTTCCAGGACTGTAGGCTACCATGCCCTGTGAACGCTGATCGCGCTCTGTTATTTGAATACGCAGTCCTGGTAATCTAGATTTTGTGAACATACGGCGTTGCCAATAGGACATGGTGGACAACGCAACTCCTTGCCTAACGGTACATAGCAAAGAAGCAATTAGAGTGATGGCCATGCATAAGGTAGGACCCTAGGTCTTGCGAGTGTGGATATCAATGATGCTCTGGTGTCTGTGCCTTTTCCTGGGGTGCATATCTCGATCGACAATCTCATCCTCCTTTGCGACGACAGCTATCCTGCCTGAACTGCGAACCGAAGCCAGGGTAAGAGTCGACATAACGTTGGCTGGGACAGAAAGTGATTATCGATATCGGACCAAGCCAGCAGATGGACCAATTATATTACCTATCAGGACGTTCAGTGCCACTCAGCAGATGCATGTGAAAGGACAAATATCTGAGGTTTTGTACCTGTGATGTATTCATACCTATATTGCCTGGCTCGGCGTTGTGTTTCCACTTCGGCCGAGTCGGTCGAGCTCGCCCGCTCACAAAATGTACCTAGTTCTTTTCGACAAGCAAAACATCCCTCAAGAACATCAGGCCTCCACCTTCAAGTCTGAATACTGATCATAACATACGCAGCACAACGGCCATCTCAATGCCACAAAGTACGATGTCAAATCGATAGCCGCCTAAAGCGCTGGGGCTCCGTGAAGCGCCGTGAAGTAGTATATATGGCAGTGTCACTCTTTTACTATAAAGAAAACTCTCTATCTCAAGCACCACCTCGCAAGCAAGTCTCCTGTCTAGATTGCACTTTCTAATCAGCAGGTAAGATGCCATCCTACGAAGTTGCCACCATCGGTGCCGGCCTCTCCGGCCTGACTCTCGCCCTTGCGCTGCACCAGCAAGGTATCAACTCAACTATCTACCAGTCGAGGCCTGAGTCCCTCAATATAGGAGGCGCCGTCATGCTCTACCCAACGCTCTCAAATTCCTCGACACCCTCGGCATCTACAACATCATCAAGAACAACGGCTACAATTTCGAGCTTCTCGACTTCATGACTTCCACAGGCGAACCCATCTATACCTACGAGTTCGGCAGTGAAAAGAAATATGGCTACAAAGCCAACCGGATCTACCGTTTTGAACTCCTTCACACGCATGGCAGGCATCACCGCCGCCGTGCCAACCTCATAAGTCAAGCTTCCCACCCCTCTAACACACCCTCTAACAATCATGCATCCCCAACACGGCGCATTCGTCATCACACCCCAAAAAGTAGACGGCAGTGGAATTCTCATCGGCAAACAAAACCGCTTCCCCGTCGAACCAAGTCGCGAGGAGTGGAACGTGATCCAAGTAGACAAAGCATCAGCAGTCTCTTTCCTCCAACAAAACAACTCAGTCTTCGGCTCAATCGCCACCACTTCAGCCACACATATCCCCCACGACCAAACCGACATCTGGCCCTTCTACATCATTCCCAAGCTAGACAGCTGGGCTTCGGCCAATGAACGAGTCATCATCCTCGGCGACGCCGCACATGTCATCCCATCCAGTGCAGGACAGGGCATCAACCAAGCATTCGTGGACGTGTATATGCTTGCGCTGCTGTCAGGATTGAGTCAAGAGAACAAGCGCATTGAACGAGCTACTGCGATGAAATTCTGGCAGGAATACAGACAAAGCAGGATTAACGGTGTGATGGAACTGAATAAGCAAATTGATGCCAGGCGTTTGCCGGTCGGAGACGAGAGCGGTCGCGAGCTCAGAGATAAGAAATTCGAGCTAGACTGGCTTTATAATGTGGATTTTGAGGCGGTTGTGAAGACGTGGATTGATGAACAGGAGGTGAAGTAGAATGGGAAGAGATTAGTTACTGTAGTGTAGTGTAGTGCGGAGTGTAGATTTATGACATTCGACATTCGAGTCCTTGAACATGAACAGCCGTCCAAAGATCTGATGCTCTTGCCTTCAACCTAAGTCCTCTAATGCTGTAACAGAAGGAACTCCAGGTTCTGCTCTCGATTTTGAGGTTGGTGGCGACTACTCAAGTACGTACTATAGTATGATGGAAGTCCAATGCTAGCCTGGAATCACAAAGTATAAATTTGAATATTATGCATTTTCAACCCATACAACCTGTACTCCACGCCAGCTCCTGTAATGCCAACTGTACCTTGTATCATGAATGCAAGCAGTATTGAGAATACAGGTGGCCTTATGTGATAAACAGTCATTCGACATGCCATTCAGCTCAGCCTGCGACAGCCAGACCTGCATGCTGTGGCTGCTGGTCCAATACGACCTCACCGATGTTTCGAACCACGCAAGTTGAGAGCTTGGCTATTCGACAATCAGAAGAAGATCACCCATGCTCTGCCTGAAAGAATGGGCTGCATCTGCAGTACCGTACTGTACACCTCACCGCTGATATTCGAGATACGTAGATATGGATTTATTGGTAGAGATGGTGGACGATTACGTGAAACTGTCTAGCCACGTGTCTTTCATCCCCAGTTCGACTCCTCAAAGAGCACACAAAACCAGAGCTGAACATCTTCTCCGTGCAGCTCGCATAAAGCCAAGGAATCATCACCAATTAGACTAAAGCTTGTCCGCCACCGAATATCACTCCGAACAAAAGGCACAGCTGAGATTATGCAGGGAAGTGCAGCCTTTCCAGTCAAACACGAGCATCGAGGCGGGCACCATACAGCTGAGGTGTAATAACAAATACTGCAGATTGATATAAAAAGCTCTCCCCCAAGATGCCTACCGATTTTCAGTTCCCTCGTCAAGTCGCTCTCGCTGTGAATCCAGGCGAACGTCGTACGTCTGCCACCGCCACTTTCAATACTACTCTACTTTGTCGAACGAGCCTGAGGCATCGGTCAAGCCTGATATGACGGGCAAACCCAATACAGCGGGTAAGCCCGACTTGTCGGAAAAGCCCGGTGTATCAACCAAGCCTGATACAGCGGACAGGCCTGGTATATCGGATCAACGCCAGACCTACCAGAAGCCCGCCCTGAAGCGGCTGATCATATGTTGTGATGGGACATGGCAGTCATCAGTTTCGGGTACTCGAAACATTCCTTCCAACGTCACTCGACTGGCCAGAACTATCGCCAAAGCCGGAATTGATGAGGATAGAACGATATGGCAGCAAGTCGTCTACTATGACGCTGGCGTCGGGACAGGTTCTCTCCAGATTATCGAAGCTGCAAGACAGGGTGCCTCGGGTGATGGTCTCGTTATTAACATCCTCGAAGCCTACAATTTCCTGGTGAACAACTACAATCCTGGAGATCAAATATTCTGCTTCGGCTTCTCGAGAGGCGCTTTTACTGCAAGATGCATTGCTGGTCTTGTCACAGATATTGGCATCTTCAAGCCCGACAAGATGCAGAGTTTCGCTTCACTTTGGGCTGCTTATCAGACAAACACTTCCAAGCATGAGTTTCGTAAGACGAAAGAATAAGTACTTTCAATACGTCAAAGGCGTCCGTCCGATGGTGCCACCAGAGAAGTGAATGAGCCCTACATTTTGAAACCTTACGAGCTTGCATATGGTACTGATAACATCTGGCCAAACTCTCATGGAATTGAAGTTCTGGGTTGTTTCGACACCGTCGGCAGCCTTGGTTTGGGCGATACGAGATTTTTAAGTAATGCTTGGAGTCGCCACAGGTTCGAGTATCTCAACGTCAAGCTCAGTCCATGTAAGTGTGAAAAGTTGGCTTCTAAACTTTTTCTTGACGACACACAGATGTCAAACATGCCTTTCATGCTCTAGCGTTGGATGAACACCGCGAAACTTTCATCCCGACTTTGTTCTACATTCCAAATGCAGCTTCACTAGCAGCGGAAGAAGCCGAGATCGACAAGGAGGACGACGATTGGCCAGAACTCAAGGCCTTCAGGGACGGCGTCGAGAAGGAAATTAATGAGCAGAGAAACAAGCACCAGCCGGACCTTCACCAAGTGTGGTTTCCAGGTGTGCACATTAACATTGGTGGTGGTTCTAACGACTCGAGCTATGACGGTGAAGGTAGGCAACATCACATATCAAACATTGAGTGCTACAAGCTAACTCCATCGTAGGTCTCTCGAACATCGCCTACGCATGGATGATTCAGATGTTGGGTCCATACCTTACATTTGAGAAAACGACCTGGGATGACATGAGCACCTACACGCGTCGCATAGTAGAGGAAGAATGGCGATTCGACAGCATTCCGAAAACAGAGGGCCTAGCCGCCAAAGCCGTCAACACAGGCAGTTGGCTCGCCCACGCCGCCCTCGGCTCCCTAGGTCTTGAAAAAGAAGTCAAACTAGTCCCCCTCCCCACCGCCATGATCCAGCAACCCAGTCGCTCGGCCTCCATACGCGCCGATGGCAAAAAGTTCCGCTGGGGTATCTCAGAATACCAGGACAGCTACACAAGAATGTACCGGGCGTTGGGCGCCTCAGTCGACAGAATCCCAGGCGAATGTCTAGACCGCTCCACCGAAAAGCGCACACCACTTTTAAAGTTAGGCGCAACAAACGAGTACATCCACCCCTCCGTCGAATGGCGCCGATACAACCTCGACTTCGAAAAAGACTCAGCGAAAAAATACCACCCAAATTCCCTGAAGGACTACGAACGAAAAACAGATGAGACTGGTGCAACAGGCTATCGCCACAAGAAAACTAGAATGTGGATCGCAGAGTGGTATATCAAACCTCCTACTTCGGATAGCCGAAAAGACGACGTCTGGAAGACAGCGGAGTGGGAACTCACGAAGAACGTGGAAGATCGTGAGGCCTTGCATAAGTTCTTGAGTGATATTCACAAAGCGAATGTTGAGAGGGAGAATCGGAAGGACGCTGGGATAGCATAAGACCAGCTTTTTGTCAGTCGATCAACCAGTCGGGTATTGTATGTCATGAACTACCATACACAGATGTGAGTAAACTACATATGTGAACAGCGATGTGGTCGTTGCTCCCTGTGTCTTGCGTTAGGAACAGGATGAAACCAACCTGGGATTAGAAACACTTCGTCTCCGAACAAAGCTCATTCTTGTGCCGCTTCGCTTGCTTCGACCTCCTCGAGTAAACTCCCCTCTGTCCTGTCCTGTTCTCGTCACTTACTACTTAGCACTGTAACGCACTTACT
>Ga0181471_100234_pt1 | contig 17609 bp, 15 predicted proteins | sample InSIn5gowninarea_FD_119083 | JGI IMG/M metagenome (GOLD analysis project Ga0181471, IMG submission 119083) | Clean room microbial communities from NASA Spacecraft Assembly Facility at Jet Propulsion Laboratory, Pasadena, California, USA -... ...
GAGGTTATTGTGTAACCCAACATACCTAGACCCCAACCTCTTAAGGTCTCAGTGAAAGGAGCTTTACATCAACAATTAAAGAATTCACAAGTGAAAATATCTTTATTCAAGTTACTACAGTAATCTAAAAACCATAGAGATGCAATGAACCAACTATTACAGATAATTGAGTTGGACATAAATGATCCTGAAATCTTTGTCTTTTGTAGGAAACATTAAAACAAGTCAAAAATCTATTATTATTTTCTACGATCATGAAGTTAAACAATCAAATGAGACATGTGGTAAAGATCCTTCTTTGCATATCATTGCTGAGGTGCATAGAAAAGCTTTTAAAATAATATTGATTAATGAAGGTTTAGTGATAAATATTATTTCAACAACTACCTATAAGAATTTGAATCTTCCATTTTCACACATTTGTACACCAACCCTGTAATTAAAAGCATTCAATGATACTTTATGTTCAACAATGGGATCAATTTCTTTGCTTATTACTATAGGGTCTAAAATAGTACAAACAGCATTGCAAGTAATCGAAGGAGACATAATACAATATAACATCCTCCTAGGAATATCTTGGATTAGAGATATGCAATATGTCCTTTCAACATATCACAATTGTTTGAAGTATATCCATAAGGGTATAGTACATTGTGTGCATGGAGATGAAAATCCATATTCACACTATAATAGTGCACATTTATCAAAAGACGTAGCTTTACCATCTACTCATTATTTTACAACACCAAAACTACCAAAAAAACCATCAATTGTTGAGGTGGGTAAGAATAATTATTCTTTAAACTCTTTAAAAGAAGAACATTTTACTAATCAAGAATCAACCAAAACTTAATAAAATATCAGTAATGATTCACCACCAAGAATAGAACCCACACCACAAGAAAAATGTAATTGGAAGGAAAGAGCACAAAAATTGGATGAGCTAAGTAAAGCTTCCTCGTCAAAAATACCACTTCCCATGGATACATCAGTAAAAAGGGATGATTTTCAAGAAAAGGATGAGTCATTAAATATCTATCTAGTAATAATAAAATTGATAGATTATGGTATAAAGGAATTCATAATTGATGATGTTATTTTTAGTATTCCTTATGCTCAAGAAATAGAAAGACCAAAAGAGTATCCTAGTGTAGTAGGGCAATTGATTCCATTAGGAAACGTTCATAATCAAAGACTCTTTGTTTATGCAGGTCCTATAGAACCACCTATTATTCCTTTACCTCAACCACATGAAGGTGTTTTTTGTAATTTGTTAGAATATTTATCACCTTATATGAAATCATTCATCCAAATATATTTTGATAGATGTCAATAGAAAGGATGAGGTTTAGGTCAATATGAACAAGGACCTAGATATACAATCTATATTTATAACCAATTACCCATTGATAAAATAAGATTGGGATACAAAAGTAACAATCAAAATAAATCTAGTTGTAAAATAGTTGAGCTAGAATGATAAAAGTTAGGATATAAAAAATCTAAAGAGATAATAAGTCAAGATAATGTGAAACATGAAACATTATCTTCAAAATGATTATTTCCTAATGTTGTATCAAGTAACATGGTATAAATCGTAGAAATATTTGATGAAGTTTCAAAAAAATATCTTTTGATTGGTCTGTAAGTGATGAGTTTGAATCATTTAGCGTAGTAAGCTCAAGTAGCTCTTTATCATATTTCATGGTAGATGAAGACATTGCAAACTTCACATTAATTTTGGATCAACCAACAATACAAGATTTCATAATATATAGATACTATATTACAAACCTCAAAATTCACCATAAATACAACCTTAGAGGACCAAAGTTTAGGTGAAGATGAAGAATACAACATAAATAATAAAAATTGGATTCTGATACCAAATCAATTGGAAGAAGTGTCTCACATGTTAATTGAAGAAACCATCAAGGTTGACTTAAGTGATGATCCTAAAAATCCTATGATTATTCAACTATGAAAGTCACTAACTGAAAATGAAAGATGAGAATTTGTATCTATACTTAAAGAAAAGCAAAAAATATTTGCATGGTAATACGTTGATATGCCAAGATTGGATCCAAATTTGGTAGTGTATAACATGGGTATTAAAGAGGATGCTAAACTAGTTAAATAAAAATTATGAAGATGCATTCGATAATAGCATTGATGGTAAAATAAGAGTTACAAAAAATTTTAGAATCCAAGTTCATCCATCCTAGTGATTATTCTGAATGGATTTCCAATATGGTACCAGTTAAAAAGCCTAATGGAAAGATTCACATATGCACGAAATTTAGAGAGTGAAATAAAGCTTTCCCTAAGGATGAATTTCCACTACCCAACATAAATAGTTTGGTTGACTCTAATATCGAACATGAAATGTTATCTCTCATGGATGGATTTTTAGGATATAACCAAATAAAAGTAGCACTAAAAAATCAACATAAAACAACATTCACAACACCTTGGGGAATATTTTGTTATAAAGTATCACCCTTTGGCTTAAAGAATGTGGGAGCTACTTACCAATGAGAAATGACATACATTTTCCATGATTACATGCATGATATCATGGAAGATTATGTATATGATGTATTATCCAAATCCAAAACCCAAGAAGACCATCCAAAGGTACTCATCAAATATTTGATAGATTACTGGAGTAACTTGAATAAAGATATTTTCACTTGTGAATTCTTTAATTGTTGATGTAAAGCTCCTTTCACTGAGACCTTAAGAGGTTGGGGTCTAGGTATGTTGGGTTACACAATAACCTCATTGGGTTGATTGTTTGGAATGTTATTTTTCCTTCCTTATACCCTTTGATCTCTCATAGTAATGTTTACAATTCCTACAAATGTTGAGTTTTCATAACTCCAATTATGTGTTTTTTGATTCTCAAGTAGGTGCAATGAAACATTATTGGCCTGATGTTGAGGAAGAAGATTTTGATAAATTACCAAATTTTGATTAGGGATAGCTAGAGGATTATTAACTTCCAACTTTCCTTGATCAATTAGATTTTAAATCTTATGTTGTAATGTTCTGCATCTATTTGTATCATGATCCTTTTGGTGATGGAAATGACAAAATTCATTTTCATTATGCCATATGCTATTTTTAGCATCAGGATGTTTGGGTCTTATATCTGATAATGTAATTACTTAGTGATCACAATGTTTTTTCAAAATATCATAAAGAGATTCTGACAAAGGTGTAAAATTTCTTTATGGTCTAAGGTCCTTTTCTTCATTTTGTGGAAGATTTAGTTCTACCTCTTTAGTGATAGAAACTTTGTTAGCTAATGATGGTTTACTTATTTGTTCTGTTTGAATTTTTTTTTTTAACATAAGGTTCTTTTTTCTTACCTTTTATATCACCATATTGGATCTTGAATTTTTCAATTATGACTTCTTGAGAAATAACTTCTTCAAAGGTTTTATGTTGTTGAATCAATAAGGTACTAGCAATAGGCCTTAAACAAATTTGACTAAACATTTTTACCAACTCTTCTTGAGGTAAAGTATAAGGCATGCTTATCAATATTACCCTGCATATTAAGATGAAATCAGTAACTGATTCATCCTGGAATTGTTGTAATATCGTAAGATCAGTAATGGAGGTTTTATCTTTGATATTTATCCTAAAGTATTCTAAGAAAAAATTTGCCAACTGAGCATACGAATCAATGCTATATTACATTAGGTTACTATACCAATCTATATCTTTTCCAGTAAGTATCATAGGAAAGATACGTAGCATTAATGTATCATCATTAGCAATAACATAACTTGAATACTTAAATCATCTAGGATGTTCTTCAGGATCTTCCTTTCCCTTGAATGGTTTGATTTTTGAAATCTCAAATTTAAAAGGGATCCCTTTTTTGAGAACACTTATATGAATTGGTTCATTGCAAATTGTTTAATATGATACCTTTTGTTTATTTTGAAAATGTAGTTCTTTTTCAATTTCCATTAACCTTTTATAAAGATCATCTGTTTCTTTTGGTTGATTTTGGTATACAGGGTATTCATCATTTCTATGATCCACTTTTCCTTCATACCTTGGGAATGATTCATATCTTTGTTCAAAAGGTGTTTGGGCATCGTAGTAGACTCCATCATATGGTGGAGAAGGCGGTGGAGGTTGATGTGGAGGTAATTATTGTTATAGTTTTTTTTTTATGGTGGTCTAGGGGGATAATGTGATTGCCTCTTATTTCTAAGTGGAGGTAAATGATACCTTTGAAGCTCATCTTGTCACTTTTTAAATGAATTTTCTTTTCTCTTAACCAGATAAGGATCTTGATATTTATATGCTCCTTGACCTTGTGGTGATAGAGATCACACCCTAGGTTGTCCTTTTTTAATCTTTCACCATCATTTGATTAGATCCAGATTGGATTTGGACATTTTATGTATTGGGTTGTATTTATGATGGTTTGTTTTGATGTACATTGAGCATGGGTTGTGCTTGCAATTATGGTTTTAGGGTAGACTTTTTAGATTAGTGTGTTGTTGTATACTTGGGTTATACAAAACCATTTGTTTTTGAGGTTAGTGTTGTATATTATTTTAGGGTAGATTTTTTTCTATGTGCATAGGGGGGTATTCCTTGTAATTTGAACCTTGTAAGGTCATGATTATTTCTTACTTAATTCCCTTGTCTAGGTATTCTATGGCTTAACATAGGAGTATATGTATTTGATTTTAAAACATAACAAGGGTTATTATAAATTGTAGAATGATCTCTTGAATCTGGCATTGGGGTAGCTATATGTATGGAGATTCAATCATTAAAATCTTTTGTTTGTCTAGATATGGTGGAGGGAGTATAATCATCTCTTCTTAGATAAGATTGAACTAAGCATCCATCTGGTATATAATGTGTGACATGATCATAGTTAGGTCTAAAAGGACCTTGTTGAAGGATGGTATCAGTTGAATGAGTTTGTGAAGGGGGTATGTTTCTTAATACAACCTCTTTTACACCATCAACTAGTTATGTATCTTCTGCTAAATAATCTAGATCTAAAGGAAGAATATGGGCATGAGAAGAATGAGAGATTCTTAGTTATGTTAGATTCTATCTAACTATATCTAAGTCATTATCAATAGGATTTAAGTAAGCTAGATTTATTTCTTAAGGATTTTCTCTTCTCTAAATGTTCCTCTATAACTATGACTTTTTCATTCTTCTAAATAGTTTTTGTTGTATGGTCCTTGCTCTTAATGAGCTATTTGAGATCAAGTGTTAACCATTTTCTTTTGGTTTTATATTTTTTTGTATTTTTTGGTTTTTTTTCTTAACCAAACTATAAGGAAAAGAAAGGAAACATTGAATAGAGCAATTATATTTTTTATCTTTTGTATTTATGTTTACGAGAAAATAATTAAATGCACAAACAACCTACATGCATACTCAACTTTTCAATATAATTATCCTTTTATAGCTTTTTAGCATATTAGGTTAATATTTTTAATATGAACGGTATGAATTGTACATTTTAATATTTTTAATTTTCCTAAATTATTTTTTCTAATCAAGTGTTTAAGCAAGGTAGGTAGGTAATCCTATAAGCAATCTAGGGCTAAGTAATGACTTGGTACTTACAATGGTCCCCTTAGTGCAATGGGGTTCGAGAAATGCCATTGAGAACTATCTCAATGATGAAATCCAAGTATAGCCCACTTTTTTATAGTCATTTGATGGAAAGTAATGACTTATAACCTATGAAACTAGTATTCATATCTAGGTTTTGGATCTAAGGCTCATAATATTTTATCGATGGGAACATAAGAGAATAAGAATCAATGGTTGGTAATGACCTCCAACTCATTGATGTTCATTTTAAAAGGTCTCATGATTACATAATTAATCAAAATTAAATACTCATGGATGCAATTTCTAACCTTCCTAATCATACATATCCATTAATTAAGCCTTTTTTTAAAATGATTCAAATAATGTTTTAATTAATGTGTAACTTGATCTAAATACCCATGATATTCATTACCTTTTAATGAGATTCATTACAATTTCCTTCAATCACCTTTTGGCGTGGTAAGGGAAAACAAGTAAGAAGTCATTAATGTGAGTTAATTTCTTTTATTGCAGGTTCATTTCCCCTCATTACAAGTCATAATCCTTTGATTTCCTCTCAACGTGGTAAGGAAAACAAGTAAGAGTATTAATGTGTAAAAAAGTAGCCATTGGATTCATTTACTATTTTAATATATCCTAATCTACCTTAAACCCAATAAATTCACCTTAAGTTCATTCCATATTTAATAATGATTTATTACCCCTTCCAAGTATGGAAGTAACTTAATGTAGATTATTTTACTGATTTATTTACCATTTTCCCATCACATCCATTCTAGTCACCTCATATCACTTTTCAACGCAAAGGGAGAGCATATGTGGATGAGATAAAAAATATTAAGTGAATGAGTTTGTTTGTTTGTACGATCCCTTCCCAAATAGAGAAAAAATAAATGCACTTTAATAATTTACACAAATAAACATAAAAAATAATGCATATTATTAATGATATTCAATACCCTCCCCTACATGCATTCTAAGCACATGGATCACAAACAAGGTTTTCATTTATGATCCTTAATATTAATTCCTAAGCTACACTTAAGAAATTATCGAGAATAAAAATTCAACCTTTTGTTCATAGTCATTGGCATTTTGATACAATCACTAGCATATGATACACAATCGCTGGCATTTCTGCAATTCGAACCTATAAAAATACAAAACACAAAAAGGAAAAATTAGCTTCAATACCACATGAAAAAAACCACAAAAACACACATAAAAATATAAAAAACCCCCTAAATTTTGTTGCTAATGTTGCTTAGATGAGAGGGGCCCTCCTTCTAGTGCCAAAATGTTGTACTAAAAAAGTAACCCTATTAGCAAATAAGATAAGATATGTCATAACCAATATTTTTCTTTATTACTCTTGAGTAGAGCTCAAATGATACAATTATGAATCTATTTCAATTCATTGCCTTACTAAAGGGCTTTTTACAAAAGAATATTTAGGCTTTTGTAGGCCTATTTTCAATGTTTGTAAGATTCAAACACTATCTTGTGAAACTTGCAAGATAATCTGGATCTCTTTATTCTCTTCAACTCCTTAAGATTTTCTCTGATTAGTTTAGTTGCTGTACACTTGTGGACCTTACACACATGTGAATAGAAAAGACATCAAACATACATGTTTATATCATAAAATTAGCATAAAATAAATATAAATAAGCATATAGAATGTAGAACAATAATATATCTAACTCATTAAAACCTGGAAATGTTTTGATAGAGTAACTTTGCATTCAAACTAGGCCCCTTTGCTTCATGGTAGAAGGATTTATTTATAGATTTTAGAAATAAGCAAAGTTTTCAATTTTGAGACAAAAAATAGGATAGAAAAGTCCATCCAACTTTATCATGGCTGTGATCCAAAGCGAGGATGCGTGGGATGGATGATGAGTCATTTGTTATCCTTTGCTTTCTTCCCAAGATGATTCAAGAGTTTCCATTTTTACTTTGCTTTTGTCAATTACAGAGTCACCAACATATAGGTGTCAAATATCAATGCATAGTATGAGTAATTGATAATTGGAATCAGATGCTAGGGTTTGGTAGACTATAGTAAAATTTTAATAGTTACTTTAACTTTTTTTCCTTCTTTCATCTATCAAAAGAAGGGTCATTTTTGGGTGTCTACACCAAGTGATCTAGCCTTACTTTGACCCACCATGTTAAATATTCCTAATCAAATTAAGGATCTTCAATATCCTTAATCCCCTCATCATCCATGTCACTCCTCGATTCATGATCTTATGTGGGTGCCAACTCTTGTCCACTTAGGAGGAGTGTAATACTGTTGATCTGAAAAATGCAATCTGGCTCTTTTTCTTGCAAAAATGTTATGGGGGTGCTAGATTCATCCTCATAATGAACCAAACATCCTTGGATGAATAAATTTTTAGTTGATTCATCCTTTGGTTTTATTCATCCAAGATAGTGCTTGGTGAGCCATTTTCAGACATATATTAGGAACCATAATTCATAAACAAAATCATGATATGCTTGAACAATTGATATTCTATGAACATCAAGGACAAATGTTCTTTGTAGAATTTCTTCACTTGTAGGTGGCTCTTGTTTTGGAAATTCAAAACCATGAATATTAGTATCTCATAATCATCTTTAGATGCATCCCATAGACATAGAGGTGAATAGGATCTTGAGAATTTGGTGGTTTAGTTTATACAGATTGATCCTATCTTGTATCTTTAACCAATTAGATTGCATCCTTTCAACATAAAAGAATACAATATTGGTTGGATTATATCTCTCATAGACAAGAAGATGCTACCCATTTGTTGTAGCTCTTAGAATTTAGAATTGTGATATTTACTTCCCACAAACATAGATGTAGACCCTTTAAAAGACTCATCATAAACAAAAGATATAGTATGATTCCAAATTCTTTGTTCCAGTTTCATCAGGATGACGCCTTGTCCATCATGAAAGGTGGAAAATAAAGGAAAAAAGATAGAGATACCAAAAAGGGTAAAGACTATTGGGTTCTGGGAACATTGTAAACTTACAAGTGCATTGGGTTCTGGGAACATTGTAAACTTACAAGTGCATTGGGTTCTAGAAAAGTTCTTATGCTTTGAAGTTTGTTACACTCTAGGAAATGCTTTAGAGAAGAGTACTACTAGGGTCTGGAAAGATGATTTACACATGCAACACTGTCAGTTTTGAGAAGTTATCCTTCATCTAGCTACTACCATTTTAGATGCCTCTAAAATATTTCAAACTTTTTAAAGCATAAGGAAATAAAAAAATAATCTCCCTGCTTAATGCAAGTTATAATTTTTATAACATTCTACACCCTTTGCTAGTTGTTTTGAAGAGTCAAAATAGTCAATGAATTATACAATAGAAATTTTGTAGGTAATATGCATTAGCATGGGTAGGATGGGATGGAAAAGACTCTAAATAAATATTTAAATTTGACTAATCCATCTTACCCTTTTCAAGAAATATCCTTTTATATGTGATCAATTGATTTTAAATCTGAATTCAAATCAATAACCTCTACACAAAAACTCTTTTGATCTATCTTTAAATTGAATTTTTAGGTAAAATATCCATTGGAGAAAATTTATTATTGAAATACATCAATCTATTAACCAAAATTCCAAAATAATGCTTCTAACAAAGAATATTATAGTCAATAGACATGATAGTAATCAATTAAGTACAATAATGAGCTATTAGATACTTTAGCATGAATTGATGGTAAATAGCTTCTTGGGATTGTAGGACTTGATAGGTAATGGTAAGGTATCAAAGGCTTATCCATAAGATATGAATATTTTAGGCATGCCCCCTATTATTACCAAAACATATCTACCTATATTTTGAAAATATGTCTATTTACACATATCAATCCCTTTCTTATGTATGAAAATCATTCACATTTCTAAGTGTATCTTTATAAGATCTCTTTTCAATGTAATGAGAAAAGATCAATATATTACCTTAGAAACTATAATGTACTTTCTTAAGGAATTAGGTGAGGGTTAGGTGGGTGTACTTTTGCAAGAACATCCATTTTATGTAACTTTATCAGTCAGATTCAAACATGTATGCCCATAATAAGATATAAAATTCAAAACACACCAAATTTGCTTCATATCTATTCTTTTGATATGCATTCCATAACTAGTAGTATCTTTAATAGATAACACTTTTGAACATAGGAACCTTCCAATTTTATGTTTATTATTTCAATGTTATGGTATTAGGAGAAGATAACAATCATCCTTTGAAGAGAGAATTAAACCATCCCCCAATATTGCTTAGGTCCAAAATCTTTAATAAGGAAATCTTGATTTTGACTAACCCCCAAACATTATAAGTTCATGATAATCTTTCTTTTAAGAATATTGTTCTCCTTAAATGACATCTAAGTCATATTTATTGAGTGTTTTATTCAACTTTTAACATTTCAAAAATAAATTCTCTTATTTTTCATATCTTGAATCTTGAACTGATTAGGTGACCATTCTATTTCCTTGAAATAAATTAAACAAATTTAACTAGTATGTGTGTTGATGTCATCAAATTTATCTTGAATGAATATGAACATATTTCTCATAGTCATGTTGAAGACCAATATATTATATAGACTATGTGAAATTGTTCCACTAGATGTGATAGAAATGGATTGCTAATCTAAAAAATTTAATTTGGCTCTTTGTCTTGTGAAAGAGTTGTGGGGATACTAGATTCATCCTCATAATTAACCAAACATCCTTTGAATATATTTTTAGTTGATTTAACCTTCAAATTTATTTATCCAAGATGGTGCCTGGAAATCCATTTTCAAACAATCTTAGAAACATAATTCATAGATAAAATCATGATCCGCTTGAACAGTCAAGATTTTGAGAACATCAGGGACATATGTTCTCCATAGAATTCCTCCACTCGTATGTGGATCTTATTTTAAAAATTCAAAATCTTGAATATCGGTATCTCATAATATTCTTTAGATGCATCTTGTAGATAAAAAGGTGAATAGGATCTTAAGCTTTCAATGGTCCATTTTTATATAGGTTGGCCTTGTCTTGGGTCTTTAACCAATTATAACACATCCTTTCCATATAAACGAATATAATCTCGAGGATATTCTATCCCTCATAAAGAAGAAGATGTTACCCATTCTTTGTATCTCTTAGAATTTAGAATCATGAGGTTTAGTTTCCACATATATATATGTATACCCTTTAAAAGACTCATAATAAACAACAAATATAGTCTAATTCCAAATTATTTATTTTGATTTCATTAGGATGGTGCCTTATTCATCATGAAAGGTGGAAACTAAAGGAAACATAATAGAGATTCCAAAAGAGATAAAAAGGTTCAATGTGCATGAAATAAAGGGAAATGATATCACTCGAGGCCAACCCTGGCTTCCAACAATTCTCCCAGAACTTGGAGGGAGGACCCCTAACTCATAGAAATCCTTATAATGCAACATCTATCATTTGGTTGGAAGAGAGAAAAGACTATAGTCATGGATATTTCATTCATCATACCATGGAGAATAGGAAACATATAAATAATGCAACCATTTAAGCCATCCAAATACTACATGAAGAAATAAATGTATAGATGCCACAATACTTAGTTTGGATTGTAATAATAGATATTTTATTACTTAGGTGCAAATGCTATAAGATCCAACCTCCTATTTTACATTGATATGAGCTGTATATATAGCTTCAAATTTGAAAATATATACCAATGGTAATAAGAATCAATCTATAAACTACAGCCTGTACTCAACTATGATATAATAAAATTATGAAATCTATAACATATCTAGCTTACAACTTGAATCTACATAGTTGTAACTTCTTGTATTTTATGATAAATGATAAATTTATTTTGTATTTAGCACCCAAACGCAACTATGAAATCTTATTCTCACAATATTAGAGAAATATTGAAAGCTTTGCTTTAATATTATTACAATATTGATACAATCTTATCAAAATTAGGTAGTATAACTAAGACTATCATTATTCAAATTAATAAGAGATGGTCATTATCTTTAGTGCATGTTTGTGAACACAATCGAGATTCAAAAGAATGAGTCATGGTTGAGTCCATCAGGTTTCGAGAAAGTAAGAGGTATATTAGTTAATCAAAATGCTTTCCTTAGAGAGGTTTTGGTAATAGTATAGCCACATTTTGGGAGAATACACAAAAGGTGAAGACCACCATGTTATGAGAATATTGTACACTTACAAGTTTGAGGGGTTCCAGGAAAGTTTTTCTACTTTGAAGTTCATCATACTTTGGGAAATAATTTGGAGAAGAGTATCATCAGGATCTAAGAAAATGATTTAAATATGCAACATCATCAGCTTTGGGAAGTTCTTCATCCATATGCTACCATTCAGATGTCTCTAAAATGTTTCAAACTTATTAAAGCACAAGGCATTTAGGAAATAATTTCCCTACATAATGCAAGTTTCAATTTGTATAACACATAGAAATTAGGGTCATAAGCATTATACCTCCCAATCCTCACAATAAATTTCATTAAGGTGGAATTCCTTATTTCTTACCAAATTACCTATGTACCCTCTCAGGTCTATAGGTCTCCATAAAGGTCTTCCTTATTTTTAGGTAACAAGGAATCCATTGCCAATCCAACTCACTTGCATGTTCATTGGCCCAATATGTCAACTTTGCGTAAGGTCTCTAAACCACATTGCTTGTGAAATAGAAACCAAATTTCAATTAGATCAAAATAAAATTTTGAAACCATATCATCCTAGTGTGCAAGTTAAGTTACTTACCATATTTGAGGTTATCTATTACCCAATGATATACCTCCACACCCTTGTGAAGCCAAGTATCCTTGTCTTCTACCATGAGAACCATGTAGGGTGATCAACTAACATCCTAGGTGCTGGTAGCTACATTGGATGTATAATCAAAATATTTTCATAAGCCCAACATTGTAGCAATGACGAGTGGGTAATCCACCTACCACTCTTTTGAGTCATAAGAAAGTTATGCAAATCATGATACATTTGGGAAATAATATAAAATTCCCAATCATACCGAATCCCCTTTGTCATTTGATACATAATGTGAACTAAACCAAGTGGAAATAGATCATGATTCTTATTTGGATACATGATATTATCTATGCATATGACCATGATCATATGTACTCAACTAAACCTCTTCACCTTACCTTTGAAGGCATGATGAACCTTCTTCCCCTCATGATACTCATCTAGACCTGTAAGCCATGTAAAGGCACTCTTATACTAAGCATTGATTATGTTCTCCTCTATAAAAATAGGACATCCCTTTAGATGAACATGCAAAATCCTATATACATCCTTAGGCACAATGGTCACCTCTCCTATAGGCAAGTGAAAGGTGTTGTTATTTTCTGACCACCTCTCCATTAAGGCCATGAGTAGCTCCTTATGAAATTGGACATATGGTGCATATAACAAATATCCCATGCCTACATCATGAGGCACCATAAGCTCATCATCTGTAAGCCTATCCTTCCATGCTATGCATCACTTCCAACTCTTCAACATTAGCTTTGACTCCATTAAGAATTGTCAAAACTACATCAAATAGAAAATTAGGTACACATTAGTTGTTCACATAATGTTTTGGCATATATTATATAATAAATTTTATTGTTGAAACATTGCACACATTATGCAAATACCTCATGACTTACATGAATCCTAATAGATAAGCTATCTGTTGACCTAGTGTTAGCAATCATGTTAGTGCCTATGATAAGATTTCTATAATGTAGTTTTTGCAAACTTGGGGGAAAACATCATTTACCCCCTCCATACAATAAAAACACCATAAAATACCTATCCTAACAACAAAATCAAAGGAGCCAAACCCTAGCCCTAGGTTTCCCAATGATTTATTTCAAACCCCCCTTAAGCTTGAAATTTCTCCATGAAACTCAAATAAAATACCATAGACACTTACCACATGTGTGGTAACCCTATTGTACTAGAGCAAGAAATCCATACTATTGTCTTGATATGATATCCTCATTCTAAACAATAAAACATAAGCCAAATTAACAAAAATAGCCTAACTCCAAATCAAAATCATGATCAATGCTTACATTAAATTTACCCTGCAATGAAAATCTCCTTGAAATAAGCAAGTTAGCTCGCAATGAATACCTAGGCTCTCCTATACCATACCATAAAATTACAACAATAAAAATGATAATTAAACTCTCATTTACCCTATTTAACTTAAAATTAGGGCATAGTTTTTTTTTTGGTAAGGGTAAAAACTATTTACAATGGGTTTTCAGAAAGAGGCCCCTAAAACCTAAATTTACAAGAATATAGATATTCAGTAGAGTATCATTTGGAACAAAAAGAAACTCAAAATAAACTTCTCATAGTTATGCTTCTTGTAGCTGATATGAGAGTAAAGAACTATAGGTTGTCATCCTTCTCAACTATTTCCTGATCACACCATCCATGTACTTGCTGAACAATTAGGTTCCAATCAATCTTAAAGTTGGCATTCTTATTGAAATAGTCCAATAACAACTCCATTTCTATATTCATTAGCCCATTTGAATTTGGGATTAGAATAGCTATAGGGATATCCTTCTAGTGAGAAGCTAAAGTCACCTTCCATCTTTCTCCTTTGAATCTCTAATTATTATACCATGGAAAATGGGAAGCCTTTATTGCTCTTGTGATCATCCTAACATTTCACCATTCCTTTCCTCTCTTGCCAATCTGCCCTAATTCTGCAAAATGCCTATACTTCCCATAGACCTTTTTAAACCTCATCTTAGGTATGAGAGTTTTGATTTTGATAGGGCCCAAATTAGGGAATTATTCTTGTGGCGATTGGGGCACATGATGTTGCTATGAATCCTTTGTCTCTTCAAAATGATCATGGTTTCTCATGGGGATCCTGACTCCGAATATGCATAATTTGGTGGGGACCATCTCCAATCCTCTTCTTCCTTTGAGGGAGCCTGAAATTCCTTTGATTCCTCATCCTTTGATTAGATAAAGGACTCAAAAGGGGTATCATATTCCCTACCCATAGTGATTAGAGGATTTGGTAATTTCTACTTCTTTTCCTTTTCCATCTCCATCTTGCTCAAGTTGATCCCCTCCTCCTCATCATCCTCATCATCTAAGTAATCCACCAGCTTGATTTTTATTTTAGGCTCAAGTTTAGGTTCTAGTTCTACCATTTCCTCCTCTAAGGTGGGATTCTATGAGTTAGAACAAAGCTCTATGGCTAGGGGCTTGGTTGGCTCCTTAGGCAGGAAGGGGTTTCTATGGGATTCAAGACCTAGATTTCCCATAGGAGTAGGATATAGCGATGGGATAATATGCATTTGTTGATAAAAGGAACTAATTCTTCTAGCACCTATATTAACAAAATCTACTAAAACCTTGATCATTCCTTGGTGAATCAAAATTGCGTTCCTATTTTTCCTAGTGAATGCATATAAGGAGTGGAATAGGAAATATGAAAAATTGATTCTGCAACTACCCCTGAAGTGATTTAATAGTACAAAATGAACACCAAACAATTCAGTATACCTTCCTTCCATTATGAACAAATTCACAAACACCTTTTCCACCTCATACCATGGGTAGTGAATGGTTGAAATGTGATAAGTAGGCTTGCTTGTTTGAAGGAGGGGGAATCCTATCCCATAGAGCAACTATATCTTCAAGATTGGAGTCTTCATATCTCTTTTGTATTGTTGTCCTGAATTTTCCATACCTGTAGTTACCTCAATAAGTTTTGGGTTGATGGAAAAGTGCTTGCCATCCATAATAACTCTACCATTATCCCATGAATTAGCTACATGATTGGACCATATACAATTGTATCCATTTAGGGCATCCACAAAATCATCAATGCCTCCATTACAAATAATTCTCCATACTTCGGGGTCCCTTCTCAATTCTTCCCTTGTAAGATGTTCCAAGTGATTTTTCCCAATTATTCTTCCTTCATGTAGCCAACTAAGAGTCTTGTTATAGGTGATACTATTAAGAAGGTGGTGATTGAGGTGCCTAACAAATTATCTAATACAAGCCTTCCACCTACCTGCTAAATCTATGATCCATATCCTCTTAATCTGTGGCAGCTGTATGGAGGGAAAGCATGTCCCATCCACACATACTTCCCTTTAGGCTCACCTTCCTTCTTGCATGTTAGTCACATGTGGAGCACTCATTCTCCCTCCTTACCATTTTTAAGGTCCTAATCTTCATGTTTACAATAGACCCTCTAGTTTTCATCTACCATATACTGGATCTTTCTGACTAGCTTCTCCATAGACATTGATTTTTCTTGGAATATATGTCTATTCCATTATTTCCAAACCTCCCATACCATGTGGGGGAGTTTCATTGCCCATTTTTCATTTCTCTTCTTTTTTGGGGAAATTAGGGGGCCATTATGAAATTAAATCTATTATATCCATCCTAGGTTCAAATCTCTTATCCCCTAAGACTCCATTCTAGATATCCTATATGAAAAGGTAAAATTGGCAAAGGTGGTCTACAGTTTCTTCCACTTTGTAGCATAGGAAGCATCTGTTGTTGAGCACTTGACCTCTTTTCCTCATGTTATCAATTGTGTAAATTCATTTTCTATATACTAACCAAAGGAAGTGGGAAACCTTCAAGGTGAACCCATTCACCAAGACTTTCTTGACTAAGAAAACATTGGGCTATGCCTCCAGAAGAGCTAGGTAACTAGATTTTATCAAATACACACCTCCTTTTCTAGGTTTATATCTTGGGATGTCTAGCCCATAGTCTAGAGGTTAAGGTGTTGCTATTAACAAACTATTTAGTACTTCTATAGCATGAGCAAGGTTGTGAATCAAAGGTTGAAGCATTATCCATTGATGTTGGCCATAATTATCTTCTATATAATATTGAGCTTTCTAGCCTACATTATCCCTTACCCATTTGGAAAGGTATATCATACTTAGGTTCTATTTAAGGGGTTTATCACTGATCCACTCATATTCCCAGAATTTAATGTCTCTCCCATCCCCAATGCTCTAGGTGATATTCTCTTTCAAACATTTTCTGGTTTTGAAGATACCTTTCCAAAAATATGATCGTCATTTGATCTAATTTATTTTGATGAAGTTTGAGCCTTCCTTAAGGTATTTATATTGGAATATTTATATCCATTTCCTATTGTCACCCATGCTCATATTCCATGCAAGTTTCCATTGTAGTACTATATTAAAGTGTCATACCCTTCTCAGACCTAACCCACCTTGTATTTTTTATTTGCACACTTTGTTCCAACTAACTTGGGGAATTTATTTCTTTTCCTCCATTCCTATTCATAGAAATTGGTTACAAATTTGGTCAATTTGCTCATAGATGCTAATTTGGATTTTGAAGATAGAAGCATAGTAGACATGCATGCTTTGGAGAATAATTTTCACCAATAAGCATTTAGCGATTATTGATAAAATTGCTCCTTTCCAACATACTAGCTTCTTCTAAAATCTCTTAATGAGTATCAGCAAGATATTCTTTCCTAAGGGCCTGATAAATAAAGGAATTCCCAAGTATGTCATCAGGAGGCTATCAATATGACATCTAAAAATATTTGTAATCTTCCTCTGCCAACTTATGAGGGTGTGGATGAAGAAGAGTTTGATTTTATCAAAATTTATCTTCTGCTAGGAGGATCCTTCATGATTGTAGAATTTTCAAATAGTTTCTCTCTTCTACCATAAATGCCTTTCCCATAATTAAGGTATCATCCATGAATTGAATATGGGTGCTAACAATGTTTGCATAACCTGGTCTAAATCCTTAAATTTTTCCTATTGTTCTCTAATTTACAATACTTCTCCCCAAGGCTTTAGCCATTATGATGAATAAGTATGGGGATATTGAGTCCCCCTTCCTAAGCCCCCCTTTAAATATGAAAAAAACCCATAACTTCCCCAT